>Ga0208192_1000032_pt1 | contig 161529 bp, 119 predicted proteins | sample June2015DPH_13_1_2_FD_184711 | JGI IMG/M metagenome (GOLD analysis project Ga0208192, IMG submission 184711) | Peatland microbial communities from SPRUCE experiment site at the Marcell Experimental Forest, Minnesota, USA - June2015DPH_13_150... | ecosystem: Environmental > Terrestrial > Soil >... | reverse complement strand
CAGAACCGCCTGGAATGAAAGGATTCCAGGGAAGGAAGCGTGAATTCGAGAGAAAGATTATTGACGGTACTGAAAGGTCAAACCCCTGACTGCGTTCCTGTTTGTCCGGACATATCCAATATGGTTCCTGCAAGATTGACAGGCAAACCTTTCTGGGAGATTTATGTTTATCAAAATCCGCCTTTGTGGAAGGCTTATATCGAAGCGGCCAAATATTTTGATATTGACGGCGGATTCGAATTATATGATTTTGGCGACCTTTTTGGCGACGTAGAGCAAAAATGGGAACCAAGGATTGTACATCGCAGAAAAGACGGCAGCTTTGTCACACAGGATTATTGCAAACAGACCGATCAGTGGAGTAATACGGTCGTTCTACATACCGCGGATAATCCACCTGTTACCGAAATACCGCCTGGAAAGCTCGGTCTGCCGGGGATACCATCTGACTATGAGAAAATCGAAGGTATAAAACAATGGCCTGTCGGCTTGGAATTATGGAAGCTTATCAAAAAAGAAATTGGAGATCATGGCATAGTTGGTATGCCGAGCGGTGGAAGGACAAGGCTGATATATTCCACTGAAGAGATATATGAATATTATGACAACCCTGGTAAATTCTATGAAAGACGAGAAAAATTACTTGAACTTGTTGAAAGAAGGATGCAGATAATAGCCAGGTTGGATGAAAAGCCGGATTTTCTGTTTTGCGGTGACTCAGGAACGTTGATATTTCAATCACTGGAGATTTTCAGGGAACTTGCACTTCCGATATTGAAACGAGTAACTGAGCTGGCTTATGACCTTGGCATAGCGACCCATGTACACTCCTGCGGGCCGGAGGCTGAACTTGTAAAAGTTGCCGCCGAAGAAACCAGGCTCACGATAATTGAACCTTTGGAAATATCACCGATGGGAAACTGCAATCTTGCACTGTTAAAAAAACTATATGGTCGTAAACTAATTCTTAAGGGTAATCTGCATACGACAGACGTGATGCTTTACGGTTCGGTTCAAGATGTAATTGTCGCAAGCAAGCGGGCGATTGACGATGCCGCTCATGGTGGCGGATTCATTTTGTCCACAGGTGATCAGTGTGGCAGAGATACTCCTGACGCAAATATTTTCGCAATGGTTGAAACTGCAAGAACGTACGGGCGATATTAAAAATTTAATTATGAATAGAGATTATATAGCTGCCGCATTTGAAAAGAGGTGTCCAGAACCTGGAAGTGTTGTGCCGATCTGGGAATTGGAGTTTCATCTCTGGAATAAGTTTTCCATGCATCATCTTACTGTGGGCAGAGAGTTTGAAAGGCTCTCGCCCAAGCAGCAGGATAAAGCACTTCATGTAAATGCCGAAATAGTTATCGATGTCTCAAAGAAACTGAACTTTTCGGCAATAACACTACCCGGAAGTTACTGGGAGGTCGCACCTGGTCAATCTGCATATTTCTGGCTGCCCGACAAGATCAAGCTCGAACAGATCAGAATTATAGATAAAGAATCAGATGATCTTATGTTGATCACTTCAAACTCTGGGATCATGGCAATGCCGGAAGCAAATGACTTTGTTGAATTTTCATTGAAACTTTTCGATGCTCCACAGGAAATCGATATACTTGCCCGGGAAAAATTCCAGCAGGGAGTTGAAACCGCCAGACAGCTTGTTGATTGTGGAATCGATGCCCTTTACTCAGCATCTGATCTTGCAGATAATCGCGGTCCCTATTACAGCCCAGACCAAATGGAGCGTTTTATCTGGCCATATTTTACAGCGTGGGTTTCGCAAGTAAAACGTATGGGCGTTTACACAATTCTACATTCTGACGGCAACCTAATGCCGTATGTTGAAAATATTGCCGATAGCGGCGTAGACGCACTGCAGGCAATTGACCCAATTGCGGGGATGGATATAAAAAAAGTAAAGGAAAAAGTTGGTGACAGGCTTTGCCTCTGTGGAAACTTAGACTGCGGTCTCATGCTGACGGGCTTACCCGAAGAAGTCTTCAACGCTACCCGTGACTTGCTTACTGGGTGTAAGCATAACGGCGGTTTGGTCTTGGGCGCTTCAAATGCTTTACAGGAAGAGGTGCCTGCTGAAAACTATCTTGCTATGATAGATGCATGGAGGAACTATGGCGGTTATTAAAAATCATAAAGGAACTGCATGAATAAAATTTATATCGATATGTTTGTTGTACTATTCTACTTTCTTGTCATTCTAACAGCGGGCTATCTGGTCGCTAAAAAACATAGAAAAGATAGTGCTGTTGACTTTTTGACCGGTGGACACAGCTTGAACTGGTTTAAGACCGCTCTGACTCTAATTGCCATGGGAGACATAGGTACTTTGGGCGTTGCTGGAATAGGATTTGTATGGGGCATGGCTATCCAATGGAACGCCGTAAACTTGTGGATAAACGGTCCTCTGGCCGCCATGTTTATAATTCCAATTTATTGGAGGTCTAAGATTGTTACCACACCGGAGCTGTTAGAGAAACGATTTAACGTCTCATGCAGAAGCTTTTTCTCCGTCGTAATGTGTGCTTACATGATCATAGTGCTCGGTACTTCGATTTATTTGGGTGCGTTACTGTTAAATGAGATATTTGGCTGGCATCTATACCTGTGTTGCATAGCTATTATGGCCATTACAGGTTTTTATATTTTGACAGGAGGCATGAAAACCGTATTGTCTATAAATGTTTATCAATCAATATTCATCACTTTGACCTTTATATTTGTTGCCTGCGTGGTGATTTACAAAGTTGGCGGAATTTCGGCCATTGCCGGTATCAAGCTATGTAATGAAGCTGGACTTATTTTGCCAAGTACACTTATGCCCGTCGATTTTAGCATCGATTCCAAATTATGGTATCCATTGCCGAGCGGGTTTATCTGGGCTGTTATTGCGGGGACAGCATGGATCGCCTGCAATTTTGGAATGGCGCAGAGATTATTGGCAGCCAAAAATGAACGCGAGGCACAAAAAGCCATGCTTTTCACCGGTTTTGGGGTTACTATACTTTTTACTTTGGCATACATGGTTGGTGTAAGCGTCAGGATTTTAATGCCCGATATCATGCCGGATAAGGCCTATGTTAAGGCTGTTATGGACTTGTTCCCAGTTGGATTAAGAGGGCTTATAATTGCCGGCCTGATTGCGTCGCTTTTTTGCACGATCGACGGTTTAGTTACAGCGTCAAGTACAATGGTAACTCAGGATATTTTCTTACGTTTTATTTGGCCTGGGGCAGGGGACAAAAAGACTAAAATGTTTGCCAGGGTCATACAACTTTTTGTTATCATTTCAGCCCTGCTTTTGATTCCGTTTGCTGCGGAATCAAAGACAATTGTCAAGTTCATTCAAAGTGCAGTCGCAGATATGTTTGGGGTTGTAGCCGCACTGTATTTAGTAGGTATTTTCTCGACTCGCGCTACCGGCAAAGCAGCGTTGATATCCATGGTTTCTGGAATTGGTTTGGCAATTTACCTGGATTTTGGAACCGATATCAGTTTTCCGAATGTTGGCGTATTCTCTTTCGTTTTTTCGGTAATAGCGGCACTAGCGCTAAGCCGTTTTGAGAAACCGTTGACGCGGGATAGATTAAAAAATCTGACAGTTTTCACCCTGACAGATGCAAAAGGTCCATTTGTTGGTTTAGCTGCTTGGCCGAACATATGGAAAGCGATAGCAGGACTTGCAGGTTTTTGGTTAATCCTGACTGTAGCCTGGGAAATTTATATTAGGAGTATCTGATAGTAAACAGTTGTTAAGTGGAGAAATAATGACCGAGATCACACAATCGCAGGTTAGCATGCGTAAGATACGTTGGCGAAGGTTCTACGATCCGAATGAACCACCGTCCCATATGTTGCTCATTCGCTTTAGTGACAGCACAGTTGAGCGCCCCTTGCCGCACTCCGACAAGAAACAAGAGCGAATCGAATGGGCATGGAACCAATATGTCGCTCAGCGGCGGCGGGCGTCATGGCTGGACGACGACACCATTCCCTATCTTGATGTGTACACCGGCACAGAAATATTTGCAGAGGCTTTCGGCTGCCAAGTCCATCGCCCAGATGACCAAATGCCCTTTGCCTTGCCGCTCATTAGCTCAGCATCGCAGGTGTCCACACTGCGAGTCCCAGACCTGGATGTGCCGTGTTTGCGAATACTATTCGAGATTGCCGATGAATTACGTAGGCGCGCTGGTTCAGACGCCGTGCTCAAGATGGTCGACATCCAAAGCCCAATGGATATCGCAGCTCTCATATGGGATAAGGCATCATTCTATGTTGCCATGCTGGATCGACCAGAAGCGGTGAAAGAGCTCTCCGCCAAAGTAAAGCAGCTCTTGACCACTTTCCTCGACGAGTGGTTCTCTCGGTACGGTGTCGAATTTGTGGCGCATTACCCTGACTACTACATGCCCAAGGGCATCACGTTGTCAGAGGATGAAGTCGGCGCTGTGGGAACAGATATGTTCGAGGCGTTTTTCCTGCGGGAGTTGTCGGAGTTATCAGACCGCTATGATGGGATTGGAATTCATTGCTGCGCCAATGCGAAACATCAGTGGGGACATTTCAAGCGGGTTCCTGGGCTCAGGCTACTCAATATAGTGCAACCTCCACGGGTGCTGCAGGACGCTTACTCTTACTTCGCCACCCATGTTGCGCAAATGCACATTTGGTGTGGCGACGAGAATCCAGTGTACTGGATAGAACGTCTTGCCTGCTCTGTTGGGCCCGAAAATCGCAGTTGGCGGGGCGATGAGAATCCCGCGTGCTTGATAGAACAGCTTCCCAAGGATAGTCGCGTTGTGTTGCAGGTCAGCGTAGAATCACGAGAACACGCTATCAATCTGTCGGCCAGAATCAGGAGCGTCTTGAATGAAAGAATGACCATGCAGCCGAGCCGGTATCCTCGTGGCTAATGGGCGTCGTTGAGGAAACCATGAATAATATTACAAACATAATTGATAAATATGAGATGGTCAAAGACAAGAGAATATCCCGTCTTGTTGATTTTGAAAAGGGCAGAAGGCCTTTTTTGGTATGTACGGATTTCCCTAATTCTTTTGTTTCCAATTGTAACAGTATTGAGCAGTCATTTAATGCTAATCTCGCTGATTTTGCTGTGGCTCTTGATATCCCATCAGATACATTGCCTTATTTAGAACCTTGGTTTGGAACGGGTGTTTATGCGAATGCGTTTGGTTGTAAATACTTTTGGCGGGAAGGGGAAAGCCCAGCTTGTCATTATGCATACAGGAGCATCGAACAGATTCGTGGTATCCAAAAGCCTGATATTTCACAAGGCCGAATGTTTACCATGGTGATGGATGCAATTAACTATTTCAAGGAAAAGACAGCGGGGCAACTGCCGATTTGCGTGACTGATACGCAGTCTGCCAGTGATACCGCCACACTGGTCCTTGACGCATCGGAGTTTTTTGCCTGTTGTTATGCAGAACCTAAAACTGTTCATCATTTTCTAAAAATTATCAACGAGATGATAATCGATTTTACGAAAATGCAGGCAGATGCAATTGGGGATTGTCTGGCCCTGCCGGGTCATAATCAAAGATTTTCATATTCTTTGGGCCGGGGGATGTCACTTTCCGATGATAATCTTGCGGTTTCTTCCCCAAAGATCAATTCTGAGTTCTTCCTACCGCTTGACGACCAGATTGGGGCAGCCTTTGGTGGGGTGGCGATTCATTCCTGCGGAAACTGGGGCCATACCATGCCGCTGGTGGCGAAGATGAAAAACCTCTATATGATTGATTGTACTATCTCATATCAATGCGATCCTAATCCATGTATGCCCGAGCAGGTAAGAGATGCCTTTAAAGATACTGATATTATTGTTCAGGTTCGAATAGGAAAAGATCTGGATGTTGATATGCCCTTACTTAAAAGGCTTCTGTCGCCGGATTTGAGACTGGTTATAAGTATAGCGTATGAGCCAGATAAAATTCAGGACCGATATGACCAAGTAATACATTTTCTTGGCGATAAATTGTGTTGCGTTGATAATTAAGAAATGGTCCTCGTTTGATAAATGTTTAAAAATAGTAGGGGAAAAATAATGTCAAGAAGTATTTTTTTGTCTATGGGATTTATTTTCGTTTTAGTGATCCAGCCAATGCCATCGGATGGCGCTATTTGCGGCAGTGCAGTGGGGGAAATGACCATTTCCGGCAAAGTGTCTGGCGATTATTCTGACACTAATGACAGTGATAACAAGTACGAAGCTATTACGGAGGTGAATGGCAATCTTGAGCATATTTGGTTCTATGACGTAGAACCGGGCGATTTCGTTCAGGTTTCAATAGAAGCCCACCATAACCCTAAAGGCGACAACAGCTGTGTTTTCTCCTGTTCCACTGATGGAGTAAACTATATTGATATACTTACAGTAACTAAGACCGAAGGCAACAATTCTTGTCAGCAGTCAGAACTCCCCGTCAGCACTGCGGGCAGAGTTTACATTCGTTTAAAAAATATAGCCAACCCGATATCGAAGACAACGCCGAATACTATCTACATTGATAAAATATGCGCAGCAAGCACAAAGTTAAGAAGATGTTATTGGTCCGGTCTCACAACAGGGCTTTGGAGTGATAAGGGCAATTGGTGGGACACTATTCCGACCAGTGATGATATTGCCAATATATTTGCTACTGAATTTCCATGCTCGATCGACTCTACGGTAATTGCCAAGTGTCGAAGACTTCTGCTTCCAGACGGTCAGCTTGGGGAAGGTCTTTGCAGGCTGAATATGACGGGTGGCCAACTGGAAGTCGGAGGGGATTTTACGATCGGCAGTCGCATTCATAATGGGATAAGTGATTCAGGATCATTTAGTATTAGCGATGGTACCGTAAGAATTGTTGGATCATTGTTCATCGGGGGAAGGGGCCATGGTACTTTCAGTGCCGATGGCGGCGTGGTCAGTGTTAATGGCATAATATGCATACCTCAGGATGATATGGGTACAGGACGCTTGAATTTGAACGGCGGGGTCATTCGGGCAAAGGGGCTTAACTTTAGCACAAACGGATCGATCAATATATGCAAAGGTGTGCTGATATTAGAGGGTGACCAGACGTCCCTAATTTCTGGATATGTAAGAGGCGGCCTGATATTTGCTTACGATAAGAGCGGCAAGATCGTTTTTGATTTTAACCAAAGCAATAGCGGCCAGACAACAGTCACAGCTAAAGCAATTGGAGCTTGGAACCCCAAACCTTACGATGGCCAGGCAAATGTGAGTATTGATCCTACGCTTAGCTGGACACCAGGTGAACAGGGAAAGTGGCACGATCTGTATTTTGGCAGTGATTTATATAAAGTTCGCCAAGCCGACAGATCTGATAAATCAAGCTTATTTCAGGGGAGATATGGCTTTGGAACCGAAAGCAAGGCCTTTTCCTCGCTTGAGTTGGATGCTACGTATTATTGGCGTGTTGATGAATCAAATAGCGAGGCAGATGGCACTTATCATCAAGGCGGTGTTTGGAAATTTACCACAGGGAAGTATGTTACATTAGATGACTTTGAAAGTTATAAAAATAACGAGCAGTTAAAGGAAAGATGGCAAAGTGAATTAAATTCAAGCGATAATACCGTGATAGGTCTCAGCAGTCAGGTTGTGCATGGTCCAGATAGCAAGCGCTCAATGGAGTTTAAGTACGATAACAGGAACGAGCCTTATCATTCCGACATTGGTTACACATTCAAAGGAGCAAAGAATCTTATCGCGGGCGGTGCAAACTTTTTGGCTTTGTTTTTTCACGGCTCCGAAAAAAATGATTCTGAACAGTTATACGTAAGAGTGATCGATGTCAACGGTTCTGAGGCTGTTTTACCTTATGATGGTAATGATTACGACCTCACGCAGCAGGAAGGTGAATGGTGGAACGTTTGGAATATCAATCTAAGCAGGGTTGCCTTAAAAGGTGTGGATATAAAAAAGGTCAGCAAGCTTATCATAGGATTTGGCAGCATAACGAATCCTAAAGTTGGCAGTTCTGGGACAGTGTATTTTGATGACATAAGGTTATATAAATCCAAAGCTGCTGCTGACTGGATTTGGCCGTCGATTCAGGCAGAGGTCGCTGTTGATGCAACCCAGATAAATGGCCAAATCAGCCTGATGCTTACCGGCGTGAACTTCTCCTGGTATTATGACAACGACCAAATCTGGGCTGATGGTTCAATGGCTGGTCACTTGCGTGAATTGAAGACTGGAATACTGCGATATCCGGGCGGATGTGAAACGTCCAAATTTCACTGGGAAAAACCCTATGGCCATTGGGATAATGATTTTTGGGACCCGAATCTTGATCCAAACAAATATTCATCCAGTGACGAATTCATGAATATCGATGATTATATTCGCCAATGCAGAGTCATCGGTGCTGAACCCCTGGTCGGAGTCAACATCCAATCGGGAGTAAAATACAACCGGATGCAGGACAGCGTCAATGAGGCCGTTCGCTGGGTTCAGTACTGCAAAGAGAAGAACTATCATGTCAAGTACTGGTATATCGATAATGAGCCCTATTATAAATATAACTCCGATGCGCTGACGGCAGCACAGTATGCAAATTGCATCAAGCAGATAGTGCCGGCGATGAGAACGGTTGATCCGACAATTAAGATCATTATTGGCTGGGAGAACAAGCTAAGTGTCCCATCCTATTGGTCCGATTGGAAATATTTAATTGAAAATGCAGGAGCATATTTTGATATAGCAGACGTGCACTGGTACTGGGCATGGGGTTATGCAAGCTGGGACTTGTGGGTGAATGAAAATCCTATGACCGTTCGAGAGTGGTGCGGTGATTGTCCCGGTCAGAAATATTATGGCCCAAGCTATGCAAATGATATCAAGGAATTTTATGACAGGATAAAGGATGTCAATGGCAAAAATTATGATATCAAGCTGGCGGCTCTGGAGTGGAACATCGCCCCTGTCAAAGATGGGAGATTCTCGGAATTTCAGCATGCACTTATGCAGGCGGAAATGCTTGGTCAGTTTGCCGAAGGCGGTTTGTACATGGCTTGTATCTGGCCATTGACTTGGGGAAGAGGAGATATTCAAGGCGATTTTCGAACTGTTTTTGATCAGAAAGATCATCGCCCAACTGCGTCTTACGAGGTATTCAGAATGTATTCCAATGTGCTTGGTCAAAAACTTGTCACCAGCCGAGCATCGCAAGTACACGTTCGTACTGTTTCCGCTTTGAGTCAAAAAGGTGATAAGCTTTGGGTACTTCTGCTTCATAAATCAGGCGAGGGACAAACAGTCAGTGCAAAAGTGTCTATTAATGGCTTCACAGCAGTAAAGGCCGAAGCAATTTCGGTTACTGCTCCTCAATTGTCCTCCAATGTGGGCAAATTGAAAAAGCTTGCGGTGAGTAATATCCAAGTTGGAGAATGGGTGTGTTCCTTGCCGCCGCATTCCTTAACGATGCTGACGTTTTATGCGGATAAAGATAAATGAACATAAATAGACGGATGTGATTAATAAATTGTTACCATCAGGCTAAACCTAAAGTTTTAATGGAAAGGACTTAATTAATGATGTCGTCAACTTTATCAATAATAGACTGGGTTATTGTACTTGTTTACCTGATAGTAGTTGTTTGTATCGGCGTAAGCATGACTCGTCGGGCCAGCGGAGGAATGGAGGATTTTTTCGTTTCCGGCCGTAACTTAAAATGGTGGTTAATTGGAACTTCCATGGTAGCTGCGTCATTTTCTTCCGACACGCCATTGTTTATGACCAATCTGATACGCAGATACGGAATCGGCGGTTCATGGTATGCATGGAATGCCACTGTAAACGGTCTACTTTCGGCTTTTTTATTTGCACCATTCTGGCGTCGTTGTCTTGTTATAACCGACGCTGAGTTTCGGGAACTGCGGTATTCGGGGTGGAGTGGCAAGCTGTGTCGTTCCTTCTGGGCGATTTATCAGGGGATACTATGTAATTGTATTACCATGGGATGGGTTATATTGGCAATGGTTAAAATTTCCAAAGCAGCACTGGGTTTGCCACCAGAAGTCACATTTTTGGGCTTTACGATGAGCAGTTCGGTAGTGCTCGTAGTTTTTACTCTGATCCTTGTACTCATCTATTCTATGCTTGCGGGATTGTGGGGAATTGTAATAGTGGATTTCTTTCAATTTTTTATAGCCTTCGGAGGCGCTGTTCTTCTGGCGGTAATTTCTCTTCATAAAATCGGTGGTATTGAAGCACTGCGAAACGGCATTACGGCCTCGTCTGAGGCAGGGAGTAATTATCTGAAAATTATCCCCTCTTTTGGTACAACAGCAATGACATTTTTTATTGTTGGCCTTGCTGTTCTATGGTGGGCGTCTCCGTGGGTCGATGGCGGAATCTATAATGCACAACGCACGCTGGCTGCTAAAGACGAAAGGAATGCCGTATTAGGTCGGTTCCTTGGAAACCTTTGCCAGTATGGCATCATAGTTTGGCCGTGGGTTATTGTTGCGCTTTGTTCAATTATTATTTTTCCAGCGGCTCAATTTCCTGACGTTGCCAAAGATCCTGAATCTGCCTACCCCAAAATGGTTGTTGCTATGCTGCCAATAGGTTGTCGTGGCATAATGGTTGCAGCCTTTCTATCAGCGTTTACAAATACTTTCAACACACTTGTGAACAGCACTTCATCCTATATGGTCAATGACCTCTACAAGCGTTTTCTGGTAAAAAACAAGTCCGATAAACATTACGTTCTCATGGGGCGTGTCTGCATACTTCTATCCGCTGGCATTGGAGGGATTGCTGCGGTATTGAGTGATAGTATTCTTCGCTTGTCGATGTTGGCATTTGAGATTGCAGCGGGCGTAGGATTGATTTTTATGCTTCGTTGGTTATGGTGGCGAATCAATGCCTGGTCGGAACTCTCTTCATACGTTGCAGGAATCATCGGAGCTATTCTGGTGAATATTAAGTTCGGTCAAATGGTTCTGATGAATATCACATTATTTTTTGCACCTGCAAATAAATCTGCGGCTATTCAGAATTTCTTTTTGAACGAAATTAATGGCATGTCTGGATTTCCATTCCGAATGATTTTCCTTGCGATATTTTCCACAGTTATCTGTCTGACAGTTACCCTTTTGACCCCTTCGTGTGAGATAGAACATTTGGTTCGTTTTTATAAACGAGTTATGCCCATTGGCCCCGGTTGGGAAAAAATCCGTAAAATTACCGGTACTGTCACTCTTAGAAGTGGTCAAGTGCCATTTGAATGGGTCACTCTTGTTGTAGGAGCGATTTTATTCTATGCCACCTTCTTTGGACTTGGCAGACTGGGTTTGGGATATTACAAGAGTGGTGCTGCCAGTCTTGTAATAGCTGTTATTGCAGGGGTTTATTTAAGGAAGAGATTAAAACCATACGATGTGCCTACGACGGAAGATAAGGTGGTGAAAAGTGTTTTGGGCACACAATGTTAGAGGGAAAATCATAGTGAGGTAATAAAGGAGCAGATGTATATGAAAATGCTGTTGAATTTGTTACACAGACCTGAATTGGCACCCGAATATATTGCATCTCAAAGTCAGGGTGGAGCCAACTCTGTAAAAAATGAATCCTTTGAGATTTTTAAGTTGCAGCAGGATATGGCACATCAGGCGGGGTTGAAAACAACCGTTATGGTTACCTATCCATCCTTGTTCGAGCCTGAGGTTGTTGAGACCATTAAGGCTCACCACAAGAAATATGGCGATGAGATCGGGCTGTCACTCTGGGGGATGAATTGCCCGCATTTTAATAAGGAATTTGAGACTGAAGAGGCCGCTTTCTGGTTTTTGTCATTTGAGAAAAAGAAAAAAGTGGTAAATGGCGTCTTTACGCGATTCCATGACAATTTTGGATTCTATCCGAACTCTGTGAGTTGCTACTATATAGATGTACAAAGCCTTGCGTATATGAAAAGTAAATACCCTTCGCTCAAAATCGCGGTTGCAACCTGTTTTGAAGAGGGTGTAAATGTTTTTCACGGTACAAATAATTCATGGTATACCTTTCTCGAGGGTGGCCCCTGGGCGCCCTGGATACCTTCAAAGCAAAACCTGTATTGTTCCGCATCACGCGAGGTGGATGATCTGGGTGTTGTTGCTGTTCCGCATCTAACTAGAGATATGCTCCTTAGTATTGAGAGCAGAAACGACTTTTTTTCAAGTCACCCACACGGCATATTGCGAGCTATGGCTTATGACGGCCAGGAAATGCCGTATTTTTACAATTTTACCGACCAATGGGTTTTGCAGGCCAATTACAATCATGGCTTCTCATATTATATGATATTTGTCGGGCCAGGCTGGATGTCAAAAGCAGGCCGTTGGCAAGCTTCCCACGAACTGACCGTCAAGGCTTATGACATTGCTTTGAAATATCTGGCCAAGCTTAAGGCTGACGGTTTTGTTGAAGATATGACGATGTCCGCATATGCAGATTGGTTCCGCGATAACAAGAAATCGTACAAGGAACCGACGATAGCTTTGTGGGAGGATGTTCTGTATGGCAGCGGCAGGCAAGTTTTCTGGTATCTTGACAGCCAGTTTAGGGTATTAATAGATCCACATCAGGGAGGTGCTATCGTTGACATCAGACCATATGTGGCAAAACTGGATAGACCTGTAGGAGCTGATACGAAGTGCCTGGCAAATGCGATGTACCCTTATATTATAAATTCACAGCACAGATCGGGTTTTTCAACCCATTATGTAGGCGAAGGTTCGATCTACAGTTGCAAAGTTTGCCATAAGGGCGAAGAAATTGACCTTTGCACCTGCAGGACCAAAGGTCGCTATGAGAACAGAGAGAATGAGCGAAAACTGACTCTCGATCCTGTGACGATTGAATTCGCCGATGGCGTTACGATAAGTCTGTGTACAAAATTCATCTTCACCACGGAGGGTTGCATTCAGATAGAGAGGGAGATTGTTGACTGCAATAATAGCGATGCTGAAATTACGCTGCGGGAGTATCTCAATGGCACCTATGGCACCAACGAATACCCGGAAGATATGCGAGGAATAAAGTTATTTATCTCAAGTCCCGAAGGTCAAGCCGCCATCGACTACAATTATGACTGCAGATCAAAAACATGCCAATATCCATTTGAGTTGCAAGCCATTGTTCCTCAAGTCAACACAAAAATAACCCTGAAACCTGTGATTGAGGCCGACAGTGGAACTATTAAAGAAGGTTATTTGTTCAGTCCGGTTTATAAACTTAGCTTAAGCAAAACTATTAAAAAAGGAGGAAAAACAAAGGTATGTCTCAAGATAGAAAAAGCAGAATAAACTATCGATGTCCAAATTGCTTTGCCAAAGAAGTCGATGTTGACTTATTGTATGATAAAAAGAAAGACGAATACTATTGCATCAAATGCTGTTTTGTTGGAACTGAGGCTGATATATTGCGTTCGTATGAACAGAATAAGGCTAAATATAAAGTATACAAAAAAATGTTGAATTTGCTCAATCCGGTAACGTTAACTCCTCTTGTTTTAATTCAAGAAACAAGAAATGAGAAAAAAAACAAAAAAAGTAGCCTTGTGTCTGACGTCAGTGTAAAGTGGGACAGAGGGTAGTAGAGAGGTAAGAGGTTAAGGGAGGTAGTCCCTTCCTAGAAAGGGACTTGCAAAATCGACGCTTTTGGCTCCATTTTTACGGTTATTGGATGGAAAATCGAAAAGCAGACGTTGAAGAATGCTTTTCGGAAATGTATAAACAAGGAGATAATTGAAATCAGCAAGAAGATGAATTCAGGAGATGAAAAATGGCGGATTTAAAGGCATTGGCAGACGCAGTGATTAAGGGTAACCAGACAGAATCAGTCAGGCTGACCAGAGAAGCGCTGGAAAAAGGGATGGCCCCTAAAAAAGTCCTGGACGAAGGTTTAATTGCCGGAATGAGTGTCATCGGCGTTCGTTTTAAAGCCAACGAGGTCTATGTCCCGGAGGTATTAATTTCGGCGCGGGCTATGAAGATGGCGATGGAGATTCTTGAACCTCAACTGGTGGCGGCTGGAGTCAAACCCCTGGGCAAAGTCCTGATCGGTACGGTCGTTGGAGATCTGCATGATATAGGAAAGAGACTGGTGGGAATGATGCTCAAAGGAGCCGGTTTTCAAGTGGAGGATATAGGCGTCGATGTGGCCCCGGATGTTTTTGTTGAGAAAATCAAAGACAGTAAAGCGACCATTGTCGGTCTAAGTGCCTTGTTGACAACAACTATGCCGGCCATGGATAAAACCATTCGGGCCATTAGAGAAGCGGGTCTGGACTGTAAGGTAATGATCGGTGGAGCGCCAGTAACTCAAAATTATGCCAATAGGATAGGAGCAGACGGCTATGCCCCGGACGCGGCCTCGGCGGTGGATGTAGCCAAAGGCTTTTTAAATTAAAAGAATCGTATTTAGAACCGTCTCCCTCTTTTTTGAACTGGCTGAGCTCTTCCCCTGGTCGGCACATATAATTTTCTTTGGGAGACAAGTTTTATTCGACGTTAATCCATGGGCTAAATTATTAAAAGAAGATTATTTTGTTTATACTTAAACAATTTTAGATCGTTCTTAGAAAGATATTTGTGATGTTAGCGTCTATGTAGAAATAAGGAAAACTCAACTATGAATATACTCGATCCAAGAATTATGGCCGACTGGCAAATTGCTGAAGCAGCAGAAGAAAATATGAAGCCGTTGTATCAGCTTGCCAGAGACTTGGGACTGGCGTACGGGGAGATGCTCCCAATGGGGGAAAAACTGGCGAAACTCGACTACAAAAAAATTCTTGAACGTCTCCGTTTTGCCCCGACCGGTCGGTATATTGACATCACTGCCATCACTCCTACCCCTCTCGGAGAGGGAAAAACCACAACTACTATCGGTCTTGTTCAGGGTTTTGGGAAACTTGGAAAACGTGTTATTGGGACAATTCGCCAGCCCAGCGGTGGTCCCACCTTTAATATCAAAGGATCTGCCGCCGGCGGTGGCCTGGCACAATGCATCCCCTTGGTTCCTTTTTCCTTCCGGCTGACTGGAGATATCGAATGTGTCACCAGTGCCCATAACCTTGCTATGGTTGCTCTTACTGCCCGCATGCAGCACGAGCGAAATTATGATGATGAAGGACTGAAAAAAATTGGGCTCAAGCGGCTGAATATCGACCCCGAAAATGTTCAGTGGAAATGGGCCATCGACTTCTGTGCCCAGGCCTTGCGAAATATTACCATCGGCAAAGGTGGGAAAATGGATGGTTTCGAAATGGAATCGGGCGCACAGATATCCGTATCTAGCGAAATCATGGCAATCCTGGCAGTATCGAAAAGCCTTGCAGAAATGCATCAGCGGATAAAAAAAATTGTCCTGGCTTATGACAAAAACGGAAAAGAAATTACAACATCTGATGTCGGTGTTGATGGTGCTATGACGGCTTGGATGATCGATGCCCTGAATCCAAATCTTTTACAGACCATCGAAGGTCAGCCTATCCTTGTACATGCTGGTCCTTTTGCGAATATTTCGATTGGGCAAAGCAGTATTATAGCAGATCTGGTGGCAACGAAACTGGCGGACTTTGTCGTAACCGAAAGCGGTTTTGGAGCTGATATCGGTTATGAAAAATTCTGGAATCTAAAATGCCGCATGTCAGGCCTCAAACCCCATGCAGTTGTAATCGTGGCTACGGTGCGGGCGTTAAAGATGCATGGCGGTGGGCCAGCCGTAAAACCCGGAGTCCCCTTGAGTATCGAATACACGAGGGAGCATCTGGGCCTGTTGGAAAAAGGCTGCGAAAACCTCGTGGCCCATATCGAGATTGTCCGCAAATCCGGTATACGACCCATTGTCTGTATTAATCAATTCGGAAGCGATACTCCAGCCGAATTGGATCTTGTCCGCAAAATCGCTCAGGAAAATGGTGCGGAAGCAGCTGTATCCGACCATTGGGCAAAAGGTGGCGACGGCGCTATTGAACTGGCTGAGAAAGTTGCGGCCGCTGCACAGGAAGAAAGAGATTTCGATTACCTGTATTCCCTGGCAATGCCGCTCAAAGAGCGTATCGAACTTATCGCTACAGAGATTTATGGAGCAGCAAGCGTCTCTTACGACGAAAAAGCCCTTAAAAAAATGAAAATGATCGATGAAAACCCGAAACTGCGTCAACTCGGCACCTGTATGGTCAAGACGCATCTTAGCTTATCTCACGATCCGAACCTGAAGGGCCGGCCCATAGGCTGGCAATTGCCAATCAGGGATATCCTAATCTATGAAGGGGCCGGGTATGTCGTACCGATGGCCGGAGACATTAAGCTGCTGCCAGGAACAGGGTCAAATCCTGCTTTTCGCCGTATTGATGTTGATATCAAAACAGGCAAGGTGCAGGGACTTTTCTGAGATAATCTGTTGGATGAGATTTTGTTTTTGAGAAGAGAATTTTATGAGCGACACAAAAAGACTTAAAAAGATACTTAATGAAGGCTCTCGATTTGCATTAGTTGTCGAACTAACCGGTGGACCAGGATATAATTTTGATCCGATTGAGAAGTTTCTGAAGGCCTATCAGGAGAATCATGGGCAGGATATCCCGGAGTCCTTTGCCCTGACGGGGATTATGCTTCCGCAGAATCCAGGTGGTGTAGCAAGTATCGACCCTTCGGATGTGATTGCCTTGATTGAAAAAAGTAAGCTTTCCGGTGACTTGGATATTATTCCTCATATAAGCTGTAAGGACTGCAATACGGATTCCCTGACGAGTTCCTTGGTTGGATATCGCCATCGCGGAATTGAAACGATACTCGCCCTGACGGGGGATAAGCCCCTCACAGCACAGGGAGTATTTGAGGTCGAGTCGGTGGATCTGTTGTCGATGATAAAGCGGATGAATCAGGATTCCATTCTGGAAACCAAACCGGGCCGGTGGGATAAGGTTCATCGGTTCTTTGCCGGGGCGGCTGTCTCTCCGTTTAAGTACACCGAGGCGTCTCTGATGCAACAGTATTACAAGATGGAGAAAAAGATATCGGCCGGAGCCGAATACCTGGTAACGCAGGTCGGCTGGGACTGGAAGAAGTCGCTGGAATTGATGCAGTATTTGAAGGAAAACAATATCACAACCCCTGTGATAGGAAATGTATACTGGCTCACAACACAAACGCCGGCTCCGCGACTGATGCATGATATCCAGCTTCCCGGCTGTTTTGTCAGCGACGCCCTGTTGGCCAAACTTCAGTCGGAATCACTGGATAAGCATATCGATCGAGCGGCCCAGCAAATCGCCATGTACAAGGCGATCGGTGCCGCTGGTGTGGATGTGGGAGGCGTCCATGACTATTCGACATTTATTAAAATCCTTGAAAGGGCGGCCGAAATCGGAACCGAATGGGAGCGGTACAAGGATAATCTCTGTTGGCCTGCAGAAAAGACCTTTTACCTCTATGACAACAGCGGCAGACAGGTTTCTCTGTCTGTTCCGAGGAAAAAGGTCCGGGAAAGGTTTTTCGATTTCATGCACCGATCTATTTTGGATGCAGACCATCTTGGCTTTCATGCGTTTAAGAAAACAGTGAAATTTTTTGGAGCTCACAAGGAGAAAAATTTTACTTATAAGGTTTTTAATGCATTCGAAAAAAGTTTTAAGTATATGATGTTTGAATGCGAGGAGTGCGGTGATTGTTACCTGCCTGAAAATTTTGGTTATTGCACGATTGGAGGATGCGAAAAGGGCCTCGATAACGCGCCTTGCGGAGATGCGACAGTGGATGGCCATTGCGGCAACAACCTGGACCGACTGTGCATTGGAGAATATATCTACAATTCCGCGTCGGCCAGACCCGGTGGGCGGAAGAAGCTGCGAAGGACGATCAACAAGCCCCGTATCTCAGCGTTGAAGCATACCAGTTCGCTTGTCAATTATTTGTTTGCAAAGGACCATACGATGCGTTCTCCACTGATTCAGATTGCTGAAGCCGTTCACGCTTCGATCCCCAGGACCGGCAAGATAATGAAAGAACTTCGGGACTTCGGGCCCGATGCCTATACCCAACCCAGCGGCCCGCTGGATTATGTATGTGCTCTGATCGAGACACAGGCCGACGAAGGAGCGGATTATATCGCTGTCAATCTGGATGCTTTTGGGGAAGATAATCCTGCAGTCGCAGTGGAGATGATGAAAGAGTACGTCAAACTCGTTCGTAAATGGGGCAAGGGTGTACCTGTCTGTATTGACAGCAGTAATAACGATGTGCTGGTCGCGGGTCTCAAAGAGTGGTACAACACAGACGATGTTATTAATCCGCCGCTGCTAAATTCGATCAAAATATTTACGGCCGACAGGATAATGCCGCTCAAGCGCCAGTATGATTTCAGTTTCATCGGCCTGCTTGTAACTGAAGATAAAGCCAAAGGGCCGGGCGGTTCGCACTCGGTGGAGGAACTGTTCGGACTTGCACGGGAGATTTACGCAAAAGCCTTAAAGCACGGATTCAAGCCGGAGGAGATCTTTTTCGATTCTACCGTCTTTCCCATCGCGATTGACATGCCAATGGAGCCGGGTGTACCGGGATACACGTACAGGGCTTTTGAGACAATCAAAAAAATCAAAAGCAATTCAAGGCTCAAGAAATGTCACTGCTCGCTGGGAATCAGTAACTGCTGCCGCGACCTGCCCGGACGGAAGATTGGCATTTGTCGGGCGTACGCGGCTAAGGCAATGGAATGCGGCCTTGATGCAGGAATCGTAAACACATCTCACCAGTATGGGCTGAAGAATGAGGGCCCGGATCCGGAATTGCTAAAACTGGTCAATGCCTATGCGGCAATGGATGGAACGTCGGAAAAGCTCAATGAGGCCATGTTCCTTATGGGCCGGTTCTGTGCCTCAATCCGAAAACCGACATAGAACCGTTTTGTAATTGGTGCTGCGGACCATCTGGTCGAGATGATTTTGAATCCTTGCCTCATAGATTTTGATTACCTTGATCAAAGTATTTGGCTGTTTTGTCGATTCCACTGATAGGTTGTTACTCATGCTTTGTGTCTCCGATCTGGTTGATAATGTTTGATTCCGAAAACACATACATCGATCAGATGGAGGACTTTTTTGCACGTCCAATAATTATGTGCGAAAGATATCTTACGTTATCGCCAGTTACAATAATCCCAAGGGCAATGCCGATACTGAACGGGTGATGAGGACTATCAAAGTGGACCTTGTCTGGCCGAATGATTTTGAGTCGCCGTTTGATTTACAGCCGGCTTTGGATAAGTGGATTAACGATTACAACACGGACTCTCTGCACTCGTCGATCGGCTACAAAACACCATGTATATTCGAACATATAGAATTATCAGAAATTCCATCTGCTCTAATCAAGGGTGTTTGCGTCCTGGAAAGCCAACATCTTCGCCACTTTTATAGCTTCCTGAACTTCTTCAAGCAGGTATACCTGTGTTGTATCAACCTTTGTGTGGCCAAGCAAAATCCAGTGTCTAAGCCAGTGTCTAAATGTACTTACATTCAGTGCACATCGACTCTACAGTCAATCAACTCTCAGTCCACTTTCACTTAAGAAGCGAAAATATCGAGTGTAACCCTATTCCTCACAAGGGTTTATTATCCGATTCACTACATGGCATGCAAGAGGTCGCGGGTTCGATCCCCACTGGCTCCATTCATATCGTGGGTTGATAGATGATTACCGTTTATGTGCTTCAGGGCAGAGAAAAACGCTACGTTGGTATAGTGCTCCCCGTTAAACAACAAAAAAGTTACGGAATTTTTGACAACGTAATCATTTCTACAATCACGAGAGGTTGGTTTGCCTGTAAAATTATGAGTTTTGAAACGGTTGCCGCAGGCCATATTTCTCCGTTGCGAACAATTATTGCCTGTGCTATCCTAACAGCAGAGAAACTTTTGGAGAACACAAGTGGAATTGACATGGTCAATTAGATTGAGGATAGCCGCGTCGGCGGCAGTGGGTATTGCTGTATTAGGTGTGTACGCCTGGCCGATGGTTGCGCCTGCGGACCCGTTCGGCGTTGTCTCCCTCATCAACGGCACTATTAGCTCGTATGATGTACTCAAGCTACTGGGGCTTGCGTTTGGCGTTGGGTTGGTCGCTTACTTTTTATCGTGGCCATACGGGAGTCGAATCGGCATATTGGCCGTGCCTGTTGGGCTGGCTGTCTGGGCGGTGCGCTGCGGCAATATGGGGACATTGATGCAACTCAACACCTCTGTTGTTCGCAGACAACAGATTTACTCGACATTTTGCTGGGAGCCGTTGCTTTGGCTGGCCTTGGTGGCTGCGGGATACATAGGGGTGTTTCTTGCGTCGCAAATCGTTCATCCTGCCAAAGACGCCGAAGAAAGCAAACCACAGAAACGCAATGCCGGTGTTTTTCTCAACGTCATAGTCGCTGTTATTGGTTCTGCGGTAGTTGCGCAGTTTTTTATCGGAATGTTTGCGCGTGATTTCACGATATTGGATTCGACAGCCGGTGCTGCTGTTGCCCAGCCCGCCATCGGCCAAATTGTCTTTGCCGTGCTTATTTCCTTTGGCCTTGTTGGTTTTTTGGTCCAAATGGTACTTGGGGTTGATTATATATGGCCAATTATAGGGGCATGTTTGGTAAATCTTGTCGCAATAAGCGCTTACGGCAAACACGATGTTCTCGATTACTTTGCTGCTCGATGGCCTGCGGTGTTCTTCTCTAATTCGGTGCTGGCGGTGCTGCCGATTCAGATAGTGGCCTTTGGCTCACTCGGTGCAATCGCCGGATACTGGATGGCCGTCCGCTATGAATACTGGCACAAGCGCGAGGTCAAAGGCGAATAAAATACCCCATTTTACCCCATCATCAGGGGCGGCTTTACCTTTTTTTGACGTCGATTATTGAACGTAACATCTTGCATTAGCTAAGGTTAAGTGTCAATCGTCCCATAACCGACCATTCCCTAAGTAACAAAGTTGGAATTCGTTGTTTTCAGTCCTCAAATTAGCCGAAGAACTACTTGGATTTGCGGATTGATTGTGCATCCTGGGGTGGCGATTAAAATCGTTGCCGGTGAACAGTTGATTCGTTCGTCGCGTAAAATAAGTGGCGGCCCAATCTGCAAAAGGAGTTGACGATGTTGGTGCTGAGTAGACAAAAAGACGAATCGATAATAATAGGCGACGACGTGGAAGTAACGATAGTGGATGTCAGAGGAGACAAGGTTCGGCTTGGGATAACCGCGCCGAAGCATATAACGGTGCATCGCAAAGAGGTGTATGAGGCGATTCAGCGGGAGAAAAAAGCGGCACAAAAACAGCAGTAGGTGAGTTTTCTTGTGTGTGATTAACCGGCTTGTCGGGAACGTTTGACAGGCCGGTTTTTTTATGCGCTGGTTTTGCCTTGAGAGAAATTGGGGGTGTTGGTAGAGTAATAACTGTATAACAAAGAACATTAAACGTTGAACTTCCAGCATCGAACGCAGAAGAAGGGATTTTGGCGTATGAGAGTATTACTGATAGGCGGTGGCGGACGGGAAGACGCGATTGCGTGGAAATTGGCGCAGTCGAAGGAATTGAAAAAGCTATACATAGCGCCGGGAAACCCGGGCACGGCCAGATGGGGAGAAAACGTCGCGATTAAGGCGGATGACGTGGCGGGGTTGGTCAGTTTTGCCAGGGAAAAGAAAGTCGAGCTTGTGATAGTCGGGCCTGAGGACCCGCTGGCGGATGGTGTGGTGGATGCGCTGGAGGCGGTGGGGATAAAGGCGTTTGGGCCGAGTAAGGCGGCGGCGCAGTTGGAGGCGGACAAGGCGTTCTCAAAACAGATAATGCGGTCGAGCGCGGTATCGACTGCCGAAGGCAGGACGTTTACCAGGTTTGAGGATGCCAAGGCATACATAGCGAGCAGGGATGAGGCGGTGGTGGTCAAGGCGACCGGGTTGGCCAAGGGCAAAGGGGTAATAGTGTGCAATGAGCCATCCGACGGGATATTGGCTGCTGAGAAGATAATGGTGGACAAGATATTCGGCTCGGCAGGGGACAGAATAGTGGTGGAGGACAAGCTGATAGGCGAGGAGGCGTCGATATTGGCGTTTGTGGATGGCAGAAGCATTTATGTGATGGAGTCGGCGCAGGACCACAAACCGATAGGTGATGGGGACACGGGGCCCAATACGGGAGGTATGGGGGCATACAGTCCGGCTCCCGTAGTTACGGATGCGATGATGAGCCAGATTGAGCGGGAGATTTTAGTGCCTGTTGTGGACTGTATGAATCGCAACGACACGCCATACAAAGGCGTGCTATACGCGGGGCTTATGATAACAGCGGGAGGGCCGAGGGTTTTGGAGTTCAATGTTCGGTTTGGGGACCCGGAAACGCAGCCGATGCTGATGCGGCTGAAGAGCGATTTGCTTGAGGTCTGCTTAGCCGTTTGCGAGCAGAAACTGGATGAGGTGACTTTGGAATGGGATAGGCGCCCGGCGGTGTGCGTGGTGATGGCGTCGGGGGGGTATCCGGGCGATTATGAGAAGGGAAAGGTTATAACCGGTATAGACAAGGCCGAGCAGTTGAAAGATGTTGTTGTGTTCCACGCGGGGACAGCGATGAAGGATGGCTCGTTGGTGACGGCCGGCGGCAGGGTGCTCGGCGTGACGGCGGTTGGGGGAACTATTGCTGATGCGAAAAAGCAGGCGTACGAGGCGGTGGGCAGGATAAATTTCGAAGGTGCGCGTTATCGGCGGGACATTGCCGACAAGGCGATAAGGGACAAAAAGTGATTTTGGGTGACGAGAGCTTATGCCGTCGGATTTGAAAAAGTCAGGCAGGAAAAGCGGCGGCAGGAAGGCGGCGCGGTGGTTTCTTGAATTTGTGGCGACGAGCGTCCTGATATGGGTCGCCTTTGTTCTTGGGGGCCGTGTGCTGCCGGAGATTGCGATTAGGCAGCTCTCGGATTTGACTAATACAAAAATAGACGTTGAATCGGTTGAGTTCCGGTTTGACGGGTCTGTTTTTATCAAAGACCTTGTGATTAGGCCTCGCAATTCGGCGGATTACGACAACTCCATTTTGAAGGCGGAGACGGTTCGGGTGCATTTTTGGCTTGGCAGTTTGCTGACGCTGAGGCCCATGGTGAAAGAGATATTCGTTGACGATTTTACGCTGAAAATTCAGTATGATTCTAACAATGGGGAGTGGAATCTGTCGGCGATGAAAATACAGTTGCCTGGCGGCGGGGTTGGCCGGCTGCCGCTTGTCTGGCTCGAGCACGGCACGGTTGAGTACAGCAAAGTTGTAGACGGAAGTGTGCGAGTTATTGCAAGAGCGCCTGTGTCGGCTGGTTTAAGGCCCGCAGATAAAATCATCGGCAGGGGCTGGTATAGTTTTAATATTTCAAGCGCAGGCAGACTGGATGTGAGCAAGAGCCCTGTTTTAGGGTATTGGCTGCCGGGCAAAAGAATTGTTATAGGGGGGAGAATTTCCTCGAATGATGTCCCCGGTTTTGAACGGCCATGGATGGTCCGAGCGATTGATGCGGAGCTGGCTTATGAGCCGAACAAAACCTGTGTGCTTATGGCGAAGATAAAGGGTTTTGCCTGTCCGCCGAGCGAATCACGGAATTTGTTTGCGTTTGACACGGAGACAGTTGCGGACAAGGCGCCTTTTGTCAACGCGATACAGATGTTTTTTAGGCAATATAATCCGTCGGGGACGATTGATATTGATTTGCAGGCGTCTGGTAATCCGGAACGATTAAATGAAGGCAAAATAGAGGGCAAGGTTACCTGCAAAGACGTTGCATTATGTGACCGCAATTTTCCTTATACAGTTGAGCATCTGACGGGACAGGTTGAGTTGACCGAGAAAAGCGCGAAATTGAACAGTATAGTCGGTCGTCACGGGGCGGTGGAGCTTGTTCTTAACGGGTGGGCGAAGGATTTCGGGCCAGACTATAAATACAATTTCCAGATTAGCAGCGACAATATGCTGTTGGATAAAGACCTTTATAACGCGATTAACCGTGAGGAGCAGAAATTCTGGTCGGAGTTTTCGCCGAGCGGCGTGGCGGCGACCAGCTATTCGCGGGTCAGGCAGTCACCAACGGACGAGCGGAGTGTTCTTGCCGTGCAGTTGCTCAACGTGGAAGGTATGTACTCCGGGTTTGGCTATCCGCTGAAGAACATAACGGGCAAGCTGGTGGTTGCCGACAATAATATGATTTTGTCCGATGTGGTGTCGCAGTGGGGCGGTCGCAGGATAATGATTAACGGCAAGGTGGGGTTTGGCCGGGGCGTAATTCCGTCATACGATATTGTGGTCAAAGGCGAAAATATACCGCTGGACGCGGCGCTTGAGGCGGCGTTACCGGCAGCGCAGAAGGAGTTTTACAATCAGTTCGAGACACAGGGGCTGGTTGACGCGACGGTAAAAGTTGTCAGCGCCGGAAGAAAGGACACCGCTTCGACATTCACAGCGGAGGTGTTTCCGAAAAAAAGTTCGCTGAAGGCGAAGGCGTTGCCCATACTTGTCAACGAGGTTGAGGGCAGGGTTGTTTTCAGGCCGGGTATGATTGATATTGAACAACTGGAGGGTCGTTATAAAGGTGGGACGGTGGCGTTTTCGGGGCTTGTCTGGTCAGCGGGAAACCAGAGAGAGCCGGGATATTGCCTGTCGATGCGAGCCAAAAAAGTTGAGCTAAGCGATGACCTGGCTGATGCGCTGCCGGGGTCGCTGGGGACAATGGTGGGACAGTTGCGACCGGGCGGCGAGGTGAACCTGGCAGCGGACGTGAGCAGGAACGCCGACGGCAATTGCGGGCCTAATCGGCTGGTTATAGAGTGCTTAGGCAACACGATAGATTGCAACCTGCTGCCTTATGCTTTGCATGACATTTCCGGGAGGATAGCGATAACACAATCACATATTGTGCTTGAGGATATTACAGCCAGGGCATCGCACACGATTCGAGGTTTGCCGATTGAGTCGGTGATGAGAATGGCGGGAAGTGTGGCTTTGAGCGAGGCCAATGGCACAAGCGAAGGGATGCGAGTTACGGCCGGGGACGTTAATTTTTCCGGCGAGAACGTCCGGTTCAAAAACAAATCCCTGTCGAAGGTGGATACTATTCTGGGATATGATTCCGAATCGGGGCAGTGGCTGTCGAGATATTTTGTCGCGGATTTCTACGACGGCAAAATGATAGGCAAGCTGCAATTTAACAAATCAGACAAGGGGGGGCTGGATTACCTGCTGGAGGCGAGCGTCGTGGGAGCGGACCTGAAAAAGTTCCTTTCGGACACGGATAAGGAAGTTCGACCTGAGGAGCATTACTCTACCGGTTCAATAAGCGGGTCGGTTAGTATTATCGGTTCGTTTGTTGACGACAATATCCGGCTTGGTCGGTGCCGGCTGAAGATAATCGATATGCAGGTCGGCAAGAGGTCGCCGTTAGCAAATCTGCTTGCGGTGCTGAATCTGACTGAACCGAGTGATTACGCCTTTGACCAGATGACGGTCGATGCGTATATCCAGGACAACAAAATGTTCCTGCGGCAGTTGGATTTGTCTGGCAAATCAGTTGCGTTTTACGGGTCGGGCTGGCTTGACCTGAAGACCGACGATATAAAAATGACACTGATGGCGCGAGGTCGCCGGCTGGCGCCTGCGAACCCATCGATATTGCAGTCACTGACGGAGGGGCTAAGCAGGGCGGTCGTGCGGGTGGAAGTAAAGGGCAAAATCAGCGACCCGCAGATTACGACTATGCCGCTGCCTGTGATTAAAGAGACGCTGGAGATTCTTGGTACCCCGCGAGGCGAGTAATATCTTTTGTGTAAGCGATGGTTTGGGCGCGGGATTTATCTGCCAAAGTGGCATAGGGAGTGGGTGGCGGGAGAATTGTAACCCTTGTTATTTTAAGTGGTTACGCATCCTGCGGTTTTGGGCACGGGGTTTGCATACTGTTGAGGGACAGATGTATATGAGAAAGGGCAGAAGATATGAAATTCGATAAATTTACGTTGAAGACACAGGAGGCGTTGGCCACGGCACAGCAGACGGCGATGGCCAAGTCAAATACGGTGTTGTCGCCTTTGCATTTATTGAGCGCTATTGTCGGGGACGATGAAGGAATCGGGCAGGAGATTCTCAAGAAAATAGGCGCCAACATCGGGCGCATCAGGGATATGACGGAAGGCGAACTGCGTCGGCTGCCACAGGGTAAGACCAGCGGACAACTTATGCCTGACCCGGCGTTCAACCAGATTGTGCTGGATGCGCAGAATATGGCGGACTCGATGGGTGATGAGTACCTCAGCGTCGAACATCTGCTGATGTCTCTTGTGTCGGTTCAGAGCGAAGCCAGAGAGATTCTCCGGCTGAACTCGGTGACGGACAAGCAGATAGAAAAGGCGATTAAGGATATTCGCGGCGGGGAGAAGATAACCGACCAGAGCCCGGAAGGGAAATACAAAGCGCTTGAACGGTACGGGATTGATTTATTAGATATGGCGAGGAAGGGCAAGCTCGACCCGGTTATAGGCAGGGACGAGGAAATCCGGCGATGTATGCAGGTATTGAATCGGCGAACTAAAAATAACCCTGTGCTGATTGGTGAGCCGGGGGTAGGCAAAACCGCGATTGTGGAAGGATTGGCGCAGAGAATTGTTGCGGGGGATGTGCCGACGGGACTAAAAGATAAGAGAATTATCGCGCTGGATATGGGCGCACTGATAGCGGGAACAAAATTCAGAGGCGAATTTGAGGAACGATTGAAAGCGGTATTGAAAGAGGTAATAGCAGCACAGGGTGAGATAATTCTTTTCATCGATGAACTGCATACGGTTGTCGGCGCGGGCAAGGCAGAAGGCGCGGTCGATGCGGGGAATCTGTTGAAACCATCGCTTGCAAGAGGTGAATTGCGATGTATCGGCGCAACAACGATTGACGAATATCGTAAACACGTTGAGAAGGATGCCGCGCTGGAGAGGAGATTCCAGCCGATTATGATAGCCCCGCCGAGCGTTGAGGATACGATAACGATTTTGCGAGGGCTTAAGAATCGCTATGACACTCATCACGGGGTACGGATAACGGATTCGGCGCTTGTTGCGGCAGCGACTTTGTCGAACAGGTATATTTCGGACCGATGGCTGCCCGATAAGGCGATTGATTTGATTGATGAGGCGGCGTCGAAGCTGCGAATAGAAAATGACTCGCTGCCCGCGGAACTGGATGACATTCGCAGGAGGATTATCCAGTTGCAGGTCGAGCGGGAGGCGTTGAAAAAAGAGACGGATGAGGCGAGCAAAGACCGGCTGAAAAAAGCGGAAAAGCAATTGGCCGATTTGCAGGGGCAGGACAGAAAACTAACGACGCAATGGGACCGCGAAAAGGGCGAGATAAATTACATCAAGGAGTTGAAGCAGAAAATCGACGCGGCAAGCTTGCAGTTCGAGGATGCCCAGCGCAAAGGTGAGCTTGAGATGGCGGCAAGATTGAAATATGACACGATAACCAACCTAAAAAAGGAGCTTGAGGCGAAAGAGGCCCTGCTTGCAAAAAGCGACAGGACTATGGTTCATAACGAGGTTACCGAAGAGCATATCGCTGAAGTTGTTGCCAAGTGGACGGGGATACCGGTTGCGAGGTTAATTACCGGCGAACGTGACCGGCTGGTGAAAATGGAAGAGCATATTCGTCAGCGCGTTGTGGGGCAGGATGAAGCGGTGGAAGCTCTTTGTAACGCGGTAAGACGAAATCGCGCGGGATTAGGCGACCCGCGCAGGCCAATAGGCGTGTTTTTATTCCTGGGGCCGACGGGGGTGGGAAAAACGGAACTGTCGAAGGCCCTTGCGGACTTTTTGTTCAATGACCCCAGCGCGATGATTCGGATAGATATGAGTGAGTTTATGGAGTCACATTCAGTGGCTCGGCTTATAGGTGCACCGCCGGGGTATGTCGGATACGAGGAAGGCGGTCGGCTGACCGAGGCGGTTAGGCGAAAACCGTATTCGGTAATTCTGCTCGATGAAGTTGAAAAGGCGCACCCGGATGTGTTTAACGTGCTTTTGCAGGTTTTTGACGATGCTCGCCTCACCGACGGGAAGGGGCGGACGGTTGATTTCAAGAACACCGTGATAATTATGACCAGCAACATCGCCAGTGAGCAGATACAGAAACTGACTGAGGAAAAGGGTGCGGAATGGGAGATTGAGGCGCATGTCAAGGAAGCGCTCAAAGTGGTCTTTAAGCCGGAGTTTTTGAACCGGGTCGATGAGGTGATTGTGTTCCACACGCTCAATGAAAAGCACCTGCGGAAGATTGTTGATATACAGTTGCGGTATCTGGGCGAGCGTATAAGAGAGCGGAAGATGGATATCCAGTTTACCGACGCGGCGAAGAAGCTGATTACCGACGAGGGTTACGACCCGACTTTCGGGGCAAGGCCCATGAAGCGGGTAATACAGCAGCGACTGGAAAACCCGTTAGCGGCGGAATTGTTAGCAGGTAAATTCACCGACGGCGACACAATCAAAATCGACGCCAAGCAGCACAAGTTTACTTTCGAGAAAGTATAACTAAAGTTGAAGGGAGGATTTATCACTTGCTTTGGGGGTGGGGATGGTGTTTAATGATAAAGGGTTTTGGGTATAACGAAGTTTTTTAGCCAATCAAAACATTGGAGAGATACAGGAATATGGCTGACTTGAAAGCTTTGGCTGAGGCGGTAATAAAGGGTGACCCCAACACAGCGGTAACAATCACAAAGCAGGCGATAGCGGAAAAAATGCCGGCCGGCGACATTCTCAAGAATGGTTTGATAGCCGGTATGGATGTTGTCGGCGTCAGGTTCAAGAGCAACGAGATTTACATACCTGAGGTTTTGATTGCTGCCCGCGCGATGAAGATGGCGATGCAGGTTTTGGAGCCGGAATTGGTCAAGGCGGGTGTCAAACCGGTCGCCAAATTTGTGGTAGGCACTGTTCAGGGAGACCTGCACGATATCGGCAAAAACCTCGTTGCGATGATGATGAAGGGCGCCGGTTTTGAGGTAATCGACCTGGGCGTTGACGTGACATCGGAAAAATTTGTAGAGCGGGCCAAAGCGACAGGGGCACAGCTTGTTGGTATGAGCACGTTGCTGACGACGACTATGCCTAAGATGGAAAAGACGCTGAAAGACCTCAGGAATGCCGGCCTTAAGGCGAAGGTGATGATTGGCGGAGCGCCAGTGACGCAGAATTACGCCGACAAGATAGGCGCTGACGGTTACGCTGCGGACGCTGCGTCGGCGGTGGATGTGGCAAAACGGCTGATTGCCTGAGTTATTGAGTATTGTTTGAGATATCAAAGCAGTCCCGGTTTATAGGGGCTGCTTTTTTATGCGCAGAGTGGTAAAATCAACGGTTCATGAGAAAGATAAAAGACGAAGATTTAGCCGGGTTGCTGATGCAGGTTAGATTTGCCCCTCTCAAACAAAGGCAAAAGCAGCTCGGCAGGGCCGAAGAACTCCTCGATATAATCGAGAAGGACAAGGAATATCCTTTTGAATTCGTTTGCTTCAAGATTACGGGGTACAGGCCTGAAGGCAACGCAGGGCATCGGCTTATCAGGGGTGATGAGCTGGCGGAGGACCTGCGGATTTTTATTTGGAAGCTGAGCGGCCAGGTTGCGCCGCCCGCGAAGGAGCAAAGCGAAGAAGTTTACACGAAAAAACAGCTTGCGAAGAAGATGCATATTTCGACCAAGACCATCGACAGGTGGAGAAAACGAGGTCTTAAGGTTCGTAAATATCTTTATGAAGACAAGAGGAAACGGCTGGGGTTTTCGCAGTCGGTAGTGGATAAATTTCTTGTCGAGAATCCGGCCCTGGCTGAAAAGGCGGGACATTTTACCCGTATGTCGGAGAGCCAAAAACAAAAGATAGCAGAACGCGCCTGCTCGCTGAGCAGTGATACGAAAATGAGCAGGCAGAGGATAATACAACAAATAGCGACAGAGACAGGCAGGGGACAGGAGACGATACGATATATTCTTTTGAACTATCAGAAGTCGAATCCGGATGGGGTCGCGGCAAAGTTGCGGCAAACAGCAGGACTGCTGAGTCCCGCGGAGGCGGTGGAGCTTGACCGGTTGCACAAACAGGGGGCGGGCATAAAAGAGTTGATGGGGCGGTTCGGCAGAAGCAGAAGCTCAATATACAGGATATTGAAGCATCGCAGGGCGCAGGCGCTGCTGGCAAAAAAGATTGAATATGTCGCAAGCGATGATTTTCCTATGCCAGGCGCGGCGGAAAAAATTCTGGTCGGCTCGCCGCAACGATGGAATTCGCCGGTGCTCAATCGGCAGGAGGAAATGGAGCTTTTCAGGAAGTATAACTTTCTCAAATATCGCGCTAGTGTTATCAGAGAGCAGATAAAGGCAGGCGATATTACCAGCGCCCGGCTTGATGAGATTGAAAAACGCCTCGCCGAAGCGGAGGCGGCCAAGAAAACGATAATCGAGGCGAATCTGCGATTAGTCGTCAGCATTGCCAACAAGCACACTATTACCGGCGCCAATATTAGTGATTTGGTCAGCCAAGGCAACATTTCGTTGATTAAAGCAGTTGAGAAATTTGACTACACAAAAGGTTTCAGGTTTTCGACGTATGCGAGTTGGGCAATCAGCAAGGATTTTGCGCACAGGATACCCGGTCAAAGGGCCGAGGCAGACAGGGTGACGGCTGATATAAGCGAGTTTCAGAAGGAATCCAAGATTGGACAGAAGGATTTGGCGGCTGTGGAAAGGGCACGGAGCGACCTTATCCAGGTCATACGGGATGAACTTGAGAAACGCGAGCAGTATATAATCATAAATCATTTCGGCCTTGAGGGAACATTGGTCAAAAAGAACAAAAAGACGCTAAAACAAATCGGCGACGATTTAGGCCTGAGCAAAGAGCGGGTGCGTCAAATCGAACTTAACGGCCTGCAAAAACTCAGGCAATCGCTAAGTCCGGAGCTATTTGACCTGCTTACTGGTTGATATGGCATGTATTTATTGCGTCACAACGTTATTATTGACAGGCACTTACATCTTATTTCTTGAATAGATCAGCGATTTATGGTAACTTCAGGGCAGGAAAGCTGTACTATTTTAAGTACGCACCTTTGGTTACTCACGGGAAATATATTGGTTTTGGGGGTTAATGTGATGAAATTGCAAACAGCCATATCAGTTGTTTTTGTGGGTATTCTCCTGTGTTCGATGTCGTCGGTCTATGCCGCTGATTTAACGGTCAGCGTTGATGCCTCATCGTATATCCGGGCTATTCCGGAGACGATGTATGGAACAAACATGCAATGCTGGGACGGCGCTCAAAACGGCAGCAATGAAAATGTCAACACTCTGATAGCGGCATCGGGCAGCAGATACGTGCGCTGGCCGGGTGGCTCCTGGGGAGACGGGGTCCTTTGGAGCGATATGGAAGGCCCGAATTATTCACAAACATGGAGAGTTAGCTATGGCCAATCGATGTATAGAATGAATAAGTTTGACACCATTATGCAGCCGATAGTTAATTTCTCGGGTATCTGGAGTGACGCTACAGGGACTGACGTCAACCATTGGGAAGCCGGCGCAATTAGTGCCGCCGTTGCCTGGGTCACTGACCAGAGTTCAAGAACCAATTGCGCCCGTTACTGGGAAATCGGAAATGAGCAGGGCGGCCCGTGGGAGTACGGCTGGTTTTCAGGCATCAGCGGAGTATATTACGGCAGCAGATACACTCATATGTATAACGCGATGAAGGCGATTAATCCGCGAATCAAAATTGGAGCAGATGCCGATCCCTGCGATACTTATCAGCCATGGGGATGGTATGTCGGAAAATGGACACGCGATATGTTAAACATAATGGAGGCAAATGGAATTCAACCTGATTTTCTCATTATCCATTCATACCCAGGTGATACCGACAATGCGGTATTATTAGGCGGTGATGTTTTGTATATTCGCGATTTTACAAACAGTTTAAATAATATAATTTCGACTTCAATAGGTTCTCAATATGCAGGCAAAATAAAATACTGGATGACGGAATGGGATGCCGGAAGCCCAAGCACTTACAATAGAGATATGTCTTATGTAAGCGCGTTATTCAAAGCACAGTATATTATGGAAATGTGCAAATACGGCTGGGAAGGTTCCAATCCATGGAGCCAGAATCAGTATCATTATAATGAAACAGGTTATCAGAATTTTCAATTGTATCCGAAATGGTATGTCAATCCATTATTGAATTATTATTTCGGCAGGGATATGGTTACTGCGTCATCAACGGATTCTAAGGTTAGAGCATACGCAAGCAGAGATGATGCCAATAATCTAACCATCTTTATGGCAAATAATTATCCGAGCACCGACAGAACGGTGCATATTAACATATCCGGTTTCGGCGCAGGAACGACAGGCGGACAATGGCTGATTCAACCCGCAGGTTCAATGTGTCCAAATGGAGTAAATATCCAGGATTACAATTGCCTGATGATAAATGGAGTGGTGAATCCGAGCCCGTCAACCATACCTTCATTAAGCAGCGTCGCTGTTACTACAGGTGATTCATTTGATATCAGTTTGCCGAGAAGCAGTATGCTGATTATCAGCATTCCGTCCGCTAACCCTACGGCACAGTTGCCTTATGGTGGGACTCCGTGGCCCATTCCCGGGACGATTGAGGCGGAAAATTACGACACAGGCGGCAAATTTGTTGCCTATTACGATACAACCGCGGGAAACAGCGGCGGACAATATCGTTCGGATGATGTTGATATCGAGACATGCAGCGATGGCGGTTATGATGTTACCGGCATCAAGACCGGCGAGTGGCTGAAATATTCCGTCGATGTAGAATCTTCCGGCTTATATAAAATTACAGCCCGGGTTGCTTCTGCGGACTCCAACCAACAATTCAGGATTGAATTCGACGGCAGAGACGAGACGGGACCGGTGCCTTTCGCGTCGACAGGCGGGGCACAGATTTTTGGCAACGTCGATGTTTACGCATTTCTTACCAAAGGCCCGCATACTATGCGGTTGTTGATGGATACGAATGACTGGAACATCGATAAGCTCATATTTACGAAATTCGGCAACGGTACCGGTTTGGCACTTCGCGAGGTTTGGACAGGCATATCAGGAGGAGCAGTCAGCAATCTGACATCAAATGTGAATTACCCCTGGAATCCTACCAGCAGGTTTTTGGAGCATAGTTTTGAAGGGCCTACAAACTGGACGACGGGCAGCTCCAATTCAAATTTGGACAACTACGGGACACACATACGGGGGTATCTCAATCCCATAACCACCGGCAGTTACACATTCTGGATTGCTGCCGATGATGCTGCCGAATTGTGGTTGAGCACGGATACCGACCCGAATCACAAAAGCAAAATTGCCTATACAACGAGCTGGACAAATGATTACCGGTGGAATGAGTACTCGTCGCAGCAATCATCGCCGATTTCGCTTGTCGCCGGCCGAAGCTACTATATCGAGGCATTGCACAAGGAAAATACCGGTGGTGACAATATCGCGGTTGCCTGGCAGGGGCCGGGTATAATACAACAGGCCATCTCAGGTGCTTATTTGACTCCGTATGTTATTGATTTTGCGGACTTTGGTAATTTTGCGAACCAGTGGTTGAACACCGGCTGCACTTCAGCCACCGGCTGGTGCAGCGGCGCAGATTTGGACCACGACGGCAATGTTCAGCTTGATGACCTGATGCAGTTTGTCGAGAACTGGTGGCTCTACGGCGGCGAGTAAGCAAAGGTAAATTGATTGCAAATATTGGGGCCACAAATTATTTTGTGGCCCTTTTTATTCTGGCGGTTATTCGTGGCGGAGGGATTCGATTGGGTCCATATTTGCGGCCCGATAAGCCGGGTACATGCCGAAGGCGATACCGACCGCGCCGGATATACCGAATGAGAGCAAAAGCGACGAGGCGGTGATTACGGTCGGCATATTGCCGAAATGAGTTACGAAGAAAGGTATGGTGCAGCCGAAGAAGATACCGAGTATCCCGCCGGCAAAGGTCAAAAGCAGGGTCTCTGAGAGGAACTGGAAGATGATGTCTTTCTTTCTTGCGCCCAACGCTCTGCGGATGCCGATTTCACGCGTTCGCTCACTGACGGTTGCGAGCATTATGTTCATAATTCCTATGCCGCCGACGAGAAGCGAGATGGCGGCGATGGAACCGAGAACGATGCTGAAGATTCTCTGCGTGCGTTTTGCCTGCTCCAGAAGTTCGAGTGGCACGGTTAATTCATAGTCGGTTTTTTTATGGAATCTTTCGAGGACGGTCTGGAGGATATCACGGGTAGGTAAAACAAGGTTGGCGTTGGCGACTTTGACGATGATTTCCTGCAGCTCAACTTTTTCGACGTTTGCGCCGCTTTGCCCCGATATTTTGACGGACATTTCGCCGAAACGGTTTTTGACGGTTGTCAGCGGGATGTAAACATTTCCCGCATTTGCGCCTGCTTGTTTTTTGGATGCCTCGGCGTCTTTGGCTTGCTGTTGCTCTGAAGAGGTTGCGATGGGTTGCGGGCTTACGATGCCTACGACGGAGTAATAATCACTTCCTATTTTGATAAACTGTCCGCGGGGGTCGTCGAATTTGAACAGTTCGTTCATAACCCTTTCATCGATGATACAGATATCCTGTTTGTAATCCATATCGTAACTGGAGAGGAATCTTCCCATTACCAGCCGGATTGGCGAGGTTTCGAGATGCCAGGGGACGGTGCCTATGACTTCGACGGGGATTTTGCGGTTTCGATACCAGGCCTGATGTGCGACGCGCCGGACTGGAACAATAACTTGTATGCCGGGAATACTGTTTCGGAAACGTTCGGCGTCATCGTACGTAAGGCCGTATTCCTGCAAGCTTTGCTGCTGGCCTGTGGCGTGCTGGTCTTCAGGGGGCTGAATAGTTTTGACGATGATATTGAGTGAGCCGAGTCGCGCGATTTGTGCCATTGCGTCTCTGCTTGCGCCTTCGCCGATGGCAAGCATCGCGATGACTGATGCGACGCCGAATATGATGCCAAGCGCAGTAAGCGTAGAGCGGAGACGATGAAGCCATAAGCTCTTAATGCCAAGTTTCAGCGTTCGTTTGGTTCTATATAAGAACATATATCAGCGGTTATACCATTGTTTGTCTATTTGCCCGTCGAACAGGCGTATTTCTCTTTGTGAATGTTTGGCGATATCCTCATCGTGCGTGATAACGATGAGAGTTTTCCCCTGCTGGTAAAGAAGGTCGAGTATGTTAAGGATGTCTTTGCCGCTCTGGCTGTCGAGGTTTCCAGTGGGCTCATCCGCCAGAACAATCAAGGGGTCGTTGGCCAGCGCCCTGGCGATAGCGACTCGCTGCTGCTGGCCGCCGCTTAGTTCTGATGGTCTGTGGTTGACGCGGTCGCCCAGTCCCACCATATCGGCCAGTTCTCTTGCCCTGGTTTCGCTTTGATGTTCTGATATACCCTGATAGAACATCGGGACTTCGATATTTTCAAGAACGTTCAGTTGCGAAATCAGGTTGAATGACTGGAAGACGAAACCGATGTGCCTGCCGCGTATGGCGGAAAGTTCGTTGTCGTCGAGAGTGGAGACATCATGGCCGCCGAGGTAGTATTTCCCGCTGGATGGCTTGTCTAAGCATCCAATGAGATTGAGCAGGGTTGATTTGCCTGAGCCGCTGGGACCCATTACGGCAAGGTAATCGCCTTTCTTTACGACAAGGTCGATTTCTCGCAGGACTTTAAGCTCGACGGCGCCAAGCTGGTAGTTTTTGCAGAGTTTGTCAAAAACGAGGATGGAGCCGTCAGCGGTAAAATCAAGGTTCCTGGCTGGAAGTTTGTCCATCGCTCTGCTGCCTCGTACGATTTTTTAATTGTTTGAATCTTTCGCGGGACTGTTCATCCATCTGGTTTGGGTCAAAGGATATCTCGCCTTTGGCGACTTTTTCCCTGAACTGTTTTATTTTTTCTTTGGTCGCATCATCAAGCTGGTTGAAGTCAGGCGGCATACCCGGCGGCCCTGACATACCCTGTGGTCCCGTCATACCCATTGGCATACCCTGTCTTCTGCCGGCCCTGTTTGGCTCCGATGTTTGCGGCGGGGCGTCGGTTGCTTGGGCCAGTACCGGCTGTGATTGTTGTCCATTTTTTGGGAATTTGTCGGCTAATTGTTTTTCCGACTCTTTTTTTGTCTCGTTAATTCTGGGCGGGTTAAGCATAACTTCTTCGCCTTCGTTGAGACCTTCGAGAATCTGGACCCATGTATCATTGAACAACCCTGTTTTGACCTCTTTTTCGACGCTTTTGCCGCCATTTACAGTAAAACATACTTTTTTGCCGCTTCTGTTCGCGACGACCTGGACAGGCACAACCAGGGCGTTTGGTGCATAATCGACAAAAAGTTCGACGCGTGCGGACATTCCGGGCTTGAGGAAGCTATGAGTGCCTTCGATACTGACCTGTGTTGTATAGACCTTGATGTCGGGACTAAGCCAGTTTCTCTGCTGGTCCGGCAGTGAGGCGATTTTGATGACTTCGCCGTTGAATGTCTGGTCGGGGAAGGCATCCATAACGATAGTTGCTTTCTGGCCCGGCTTGATTTTATCTACGGATGATTCGTGGACGGCTATTTCGGCCATCATTGAAGAAGTATCGGGCAGCGTGATGATTGTCTGTCTCTGGAAGACCGTTTCGCCCGGCGCGATAAGGCCAGCGCCGCGGTATCTGCTCATATTGTCCATGCTCGAACCATAGACGACTAAGCCCGGGGCGGGTGCTTTCATAATGCAGGCGGCGAATTGTTTTTTGCTTTTGTCGAGACGGTCATGTTGAAGGTCCAGCCGGGCCTTTGCACTTTCAAGCTGGGCCTTGGCCTGCGCAAGTTGAGAACGCGCCTTGGCATAAGTGCGTTCCAGGTTGCGTTTTGATTCGAAGTAAGCGCTTAAAAATGTCTGGACCTGTTTTGGAAAATCATAAAGCTTGCAGAGATTGAGCGAGACAATCGCCTCTTTCTCCTGTATTTCATAACTGTCTCTTGAAAGCGCGTCGCGGTCCAGCTCGATTTTAGCGACGTAATTTGCGTCAAAAAGCTCCTGTGTTCCTTCGAGCTGGTATTTTGCGTTTGCGAGATTCGCCGACGCCAGTTTGATTTTATCCTTCCAGCTGTCAATATCCTGTAAACTCTGGCCCCCGAGGTTGTTTGCGTCCTGGATGAGGTTATCGACGTCGATAAGAGCCGAAGTATCAACGTTGGGGTCGTTTGCTTCCTTGATGGCGTCGATGATATGATTCGCGAGCGTTTCGCCGAGATACTTCTGGAAGTCCAGAAGGGCGAACCTGACTTTGAGTTCCGCCGCTGTAATATCGCTTTCGTTTTGTTTGACCTGTATGTCGTAGGCCTCTTTTGCCTGAGCGTAGCTTGCGTCCTCGGTGGTGAAATCAATTTGGCGCTGGGTGAGCTGTTCTTTTAAGTCGCCCGAATCAAGCTCAACGAGGATTTTACCATTGCATACGTCTTCGGGAGTGATAATGGTGCCTTCCGGAACGATATTGATGATGGTTGCCCGGCCTTCAACTTCGGATTTGAGGTCGATGGTTTTTTGTGCCTTAATACTGCCGCTTTCGGTGACGGTAACAGTAAGGTTGTCTCGGCGAGCGACGAAGGTGCTGAGAGTTTTGGACTGTGCAGGCGCGGAGGTTTTGCTCGCGGCCAGTGTCATAATCAGCACCACTATAATAACGATGACTAAACCGGCGGCGATAAACCATTTGCTCCGCCACCATGCTGGTTTAGAGGTTGTCTTTGGAAGATTGTTTGCCTTGTTCTCGTTCATTTATCTGATCCCTGGATACTATGACTGATTGCGTCCACATTCCGTCTGGTTTGACCTGCAATATGCCGACGTCGCGATAAAAGCTCAGTTTAGCAATGGTGTGGCCCACCAGTGCCGAAGTAAGGTTGTTTTGTGCCAGTAGCAGCGAGTCCTGGGCATCGAGCAGATCTCTGGTTTTTGCCCTGCCTGACTTCAGCAACAACGGCATATTTTTTACTCTTTCCTCGGCGATAGCCAAGCTTTTTTTCTGGGTAATAAACTGTTCCGCCGTTGCCATTAATTGACGGTATGCTTGGCGGACGTCCTGCACAACTGAGTCAACGCTCTGGCTGTATGCCCGCTGCTGTTGTTCTAATGTTATTAATGCCTGTCGGTATGTGTTTCGCTGGTTTTTCCTGTCGAACGGCAAATCGGCGGAGAGACCCAAATTGTAATTTCCCCTGTGAAACTGAAGATTGTCGAAATTTTTATCTCCCTCGGAGTTGACTGTTGCGCTGCCTGTAAGGTCGAGTTGAGGGCCAAGGCCCTCGGAGGCAAGTTTGACTTTACGTTGAGCGTCATCGACGCTATCGAATGAATTGGCTAAATCCAGCCGGCAACTCAACGCGGTTTCGATTGCGTTATCAACTGAGTATTGTGGTGTGGTTGTGCCGTAGTTCTGCAGCGATTTAAGTTCATTCTGGTCCAGCTCCAGCGGAGTATTGACCGGCAATGACAACCTGATTTTGAATGAATCGAGCGATTGTTCGTAGAGTTGAAGGGTTATTACATAGTTGTCATAAGCGCTAAGTTCTCGCTGTCTGGCCTGGTCAACTTCGTAAGGAGCCGTGCGGCCGGTTTTGGCCTCCATTTCTGCCTGTTTTCGGTATTCGACGCTGCTGTTCCAGTTGTTCTTCGCGTTGGTTACGCCGTCCTTATTTTGCAGGACGCCATAATAGTCATTTATAATGGAAACCACAAATGTCTGCCGATATCGGTTAAACGAGCGTATCTGGTATAAAACATTCCGCTCTGCCTGTGTCAGGTTCTCCCAGGCGACTTTACCGCCGCCGTTTCCGAGCAAGGGCACATCCACCGAACTGCTCAGGACGGATCCTAATGTTGTCCGTGGGTCGCCCGCCAGCAACCTTGCCCAGTCGATTGCTAATTTGGAGGACTTGAGAATAATCCCGCCCGGCAGAAGCGACGTGTTTTCGACGCCGCCTTCTGCTTTAATGGTTTTACTTTCAGGCGATACTCCGTTTTTGGTATATTCAGCGTCGATAGTTCCGAACCATTGAAGTGCATATTTGTATTGTTCTCCTGTAAGCGAGAGAGCCGACAGGTAGAGGTTTTCTTTCATGGTTTGATAATCACGATTGTATTTTGTGGCTATGGCGACTGCCTGCGCCAGCGTGAGGGGCTCTTCAAAAATCGGGGCTTTGGCAACATTCACGTCGTTGGGAGTGGATATAGTGTTTGCGTCGGAAATGACATAGTTGGCTTTTTGACCGAAGTTGTCCTGCCACTTGGCGTCGATGATTTTGTAAACCTCCTTGTCGGCGTCGGCCTTATGAAAATCAGGGCTGCACCCCACGACCATTGTCAAGACAATGGCGGTTACAGCGCAAACCGCAAATATCGGCTGACGTTTGTTCATCACCTATACCTCGCCCAGACTGGCCTTCCAAGGCCCGGATTGTATATTTCTTCATTATACAAAAAATGGTTCTCTAATAGAAGTCCCATAACTGCTGTATTAACCTGTCAAAAGGCATAAACTTTACGTATCTTGCCGGTTATATGCTCTGTATCGACGGGTTAAAATACTCCCAGGCCTGCGAAAAGCGCAAGAACTTTCCGAGCGATAAATGGCATTACTGCCCAGTTTTGACATTTCTCAACCGGCATCTATTTCAGAAAATTGCCGATATTACCGGAACTATCCTATTTTATGGTAAGTTGCTTAAGATGAAGTATTTGGTCTCTATAATTATGTTTTGAGGGCGGATGATGCCGTTTGCAATCCGCGGGCATGTCTTTCGGTTGATTCGCGAGCTGTTTTACTGTCAAACACCGAAACGGCTGACTGTGGGCTGGTGGGCCGGAATCACCGGTTGCCACGTTATGGGACCTGCGGAAAGTACCTGAAACAAATTGATGCCGGCAATTCCTGAAAAACGACTTCGTAAAACCGCAATGTTAATATAGGAATAAACCAGGGCTGCGGGGCAATTGGTGGCCTGCAGGCCAGTATTGGGCCAATAACAGCGATTTTCGACGACAGGGCATACCACAATCCAGGATTTGTCAGTCGATAGTGTGTATAAAGGCAGGCGTTGCGGCTAAACAAGGTCGGTTTTGCCGCCGAAGCATTCTGCATTGGGGATGTATTTAATATCGGTTTTGTCAACGTATGGGGGTTTGGAAAAGTCGGACCGGTTGCGCTGAGTTACTCTGCGGGAGTCAATAGGTAATTTGGCGGTTTCCCGGAACGCCTGTCTTTCAGGGGGGCAATGATGAGTTGGACGGTCTAACAGCAGGAGATACGATTATGCCTGAAAAAAAGATTCTTATTGTCGATGACAATGCGGATTTGGTGCGTATTATGGGCGCCCACCTGGAGGGGCACGGCTACAGCGTCGTTTCGGCCTCGGATGTGGCCGAAGCCATCAAGGCAGTTCAGAAGGAGAAGCCCGACCTGATAATTCTGGACGTCGTTATGCCAGGGGGTGACGGGCTGAACGTTTTGAGGCGACTAAATGCCTTGAATCCCAGAAATATTATACCCGTTATCGTAGTGACCGGGATGGAGCCAAGAACGAAAGCAGAGGCGTTCGCAAACGGGGCGGTGGACTTCTATCTCAAGCCGGTGAATATAGACACTCTGCTGGAGTGCATCCGTGAACATATCGGTCAGCCGGTCGGAACGGGCCTCGATTGGTAATTGCCTGCCATGGTAAACAGAATTGGGATGCCGGCTTTTCGGGGATGTTAGTTGGATAACCTATAGCAGGAGATATGATTATGAGTGAAAAGAAGATTCTTATTGTCGATGACGAAAGAGATTTCGCATTCGTTCTGAGCACCCACCTGAAAGCGCACGGATACAACACCGTTATGGCTTCAGATGCGGTCGGAGCCATCGCGGCAGCTCAAAAGGAGAGGCCGGATTTTATTATTCTCGATATTAGTATGCCTGCCGGCGATGGTTTTAGCGTTATGGAGCGGCTGGCCAAGTCCGACCACACCTCGCTCATACCCATCGCAGTGGTTACCGGAAGAGCGTTGTCGGGCAAGCAGCGGGCGATGGCAGAGGGGGCGGTGGCCTTTTTTACAAAGCCGGTTGATTTCGACCGATTGGTGATTATTATCAACGATTTGCTGGGCCAACCGGTTGGCGTCGGCGAGCGGGGGCAAAAAGAGCCGGGATATTCGCCGCCGGAGAGTCACAACCTGGACGAGTGAGGCAAGTATAACATAACAAACTATGTAACGAAGCCCATCTCTTTTGCTTGAAAAGATTAGTGATATCTTCGCTTCAACCCGCGGGCGAAAAACCAAGGCAGAGAATGCCTGATTGACTGAAAACCGGGTTAAGGAGTTGTTCGATGAAGGATTCACAACAAAATGTAAGGCCGAAGATACTTCTTGTAGATGATGATGCCGACTTTTGCGCCATAACAGCGCTTGGGTTAAAGAAACTTGGGTATGACGTTGTTACTGCTTTGAACGCCTGCGACGCTTTAATCATAGTGCGAACGAACAGACCAGACCTGGTTTTGATGGACATTGCGCTCGAGGAACAGTTCGATGGCATCCAGGTTGCTGAGCAGATACGTTCGGACTTCGGCACAGCCGTCATTTACCTGACTGGCCACGCAGATAATTTCATCGTGAGGCATGCCAAAATCACAGAGCCATTTGGCTATGTCGTAAAGCCCGTGGAATTGGGGGGACTAAAGGCCGCCATTGACGTGGCGCTTTACAAGGCCAAAACTGAAAGCGAGTTGAAAAACCTGAACAGGAGATTAGAAAAGGCCAACCAGAAATTGCACGATTTCGCACACGTTGTTTCGCACGACTTGAAGGCCCCGTTACGTGGAATCAGACGCCTCACGGAGTGGATAGCCAGAGATTGCGCCAACATACTCACGCCGGATGGAATGAAGCACGTCCAGCAGATTACAGAGAGAGTGGACCGAATGTATTCCTTTATAGACAGGATACTCGAATATTCGAGTGTCGAAGACAAAGACGAAGATAAGAGCATTGTCGATTTAGGCGAACTGGTCAATAGTGTCATAGAAACGATCGACGCTCCAGAGAAAGTTACTATTACTATTGAAAATCAATTGCCTGTTTATGAATGCAACGAAACCCGCATAGCTCAGGTATTCCAGAATCTTTTGGGCAATGCCGTCAGATACATGGACAAACCCAAGGGCCAAATAAGAGTAGGTTGCGTCGAAGAAGAGTCCTTCTGGAAGTTTAGTGTGAAGGATAACGGCCCGGGGATTGAAAAGAAGTACTTTGATAAGGTCTTTGAGTTGTTTAAGACATTAGTGCCGCCCGATAAAGGCGGGGGGACGGGAATCGGCCTTGCGACAGTGAAGAAGATTGTCGAGATGTATGGCGGCAGCGTCTGGCTCGAGTCGGAACCGGGCAAGGGCAGTACGTTCTTTTTCTCCCTGCCTAAGCGTGAGGCAACGAGTGAAAACGAAAAAAGCACGGCTACGGCTACCGCGAGAAAATAAGCATCTATCTTTCTTTAAGGGAACTGCGATATGAAAGCGGCAAAAGACGAAGGAACGCAGGCGTCACTGGATAAGCGTTTACTGAAGGTCTTGCTGGTCGAAGATGAGGCAACAGACAGGATGTCCGTGGAGCGGATTCTAAGGACCTGCTCATCGCCCGTTGAATTTGTTGTTGAGTCAGCCGTAAATCTGTCAGAAGCCATTAGAAACCTCGCTGAAAAGAAATACGACGTCATACTGCTCGACCTTGAGCTTCCTGACAGCGGTGGAATCGAGACACTTCGGCAAATGGTGAAAGTTGCGCCTGACATACCTGTTGTGGCGCTCACCGAACTGAATGATGAACAAACCGGCTTCTTGGCGTTAGAGGACGGCGCAACGGATTATCTGGTCAAGGACCTTCCGCTGAACGTCGTACTCGTGCGAACAATTATATATGCGCTGCATCGAAAGAAGATACAAGTGCAATCACTGAAGCTTATGCACGATATCAATGAGCGCATAAAGGAGCTGAATTGTCTCTATGGAATATCCAAACTCGTCGAAGCCCCTGGAATCTCATTGGAGGAGATACTTGAGAAAACGGTATGCCTCATTCCTGCCGGCTGGCAATACCCCAGCATAACTTGCGCGAGAATAGTACTTGAGGGCAAGGAATACAAGACAGACAACTTCAAGCCGAGCAAGTGGACACAGTCGGTTGATATTAAGCTTCAGGGACAAAAGGTTGGAACGGTAGAGGTCTGCTATATGGAAGAAAGACCTCGATCCGATGAAGGACCGTTTCTTAGGGAGGAGCGGAATTTGATAGATGCGATTGGCGAGCGATTAGGGAAAATGGCTGAACGCATCAAGGGCGAGGAGATGCTGCGGGAGAGCGAAGAGCGGTACCACCTGCTGTTCGAGAACTCGCAGGACGCTATGATGACCATTGTGCCGCCTTCGTGGAAATTCGTCTTGGGCAATCCGGCGGCATTCGAGATGTTCGGGGTCAAGGATGCGGCGGAGTTCGCCGCGCTGGGGCCGTGGGATGTATCCCCTGAACGGCAGCCCGACGGCCGCCTCTCGACCGACAAGGCCCGGGAGATGATCGAGACAGCCATGCGCAAGGGCTTCCACTTCTTCGAGTGGACGCACAAACGGCTGAGTGGCGAGAATTTCTCCTCCACTGTGCTGCTCACCAGTATGGAGATGGCCGGGCAGAAGCTTATCCAGGCCACCGTCCGCGACATCACCGAGCGCAAGAAAGCACAGCAGAGAATCGAGGACGCTCGTACGTATGCTGAAAACATCGTAGAGACAATGCGGGCGCCTTTGATAGTGCTGGGTACTGACCTAAAGGTAATCTCAGCCAACAATGCCTTCTACCAGACCTTTAAGGTTAACCGTAAAGAAACCGAGGGCCGGTTCATTTACGATCTGGGCAACCGGCAGTGGAACATTCCCAAGCTGCGACAGCTCCTGGAGGAAATCCTTCCCAAAAACAACACCTTTGATAACTACGAGATTGAGCACAACTTTGAGACCATCGGACTGAAAACGATGCTTTTCAATGCCCGACGTCTTGACTCTGTGCAGATGATACTCATTAATATTGAAGATATCACCGAGCGCAAGAACAAGGAAAAACTGATACTGGACGCAAACCGGCGACTTGAGGAGGTTTCCGGAAAGCTCTCGGCTGCAAAACGGGACCTCGAGCAAAAAAATGAGGCCCTGCAAAAAGCCGGCAGCGAGCTGGAAGAGCGTGTTAAGGAGCGAACCGCGGAGCTTGCCGCTGCAAACAAGGTCCTTGGCGTGATGCAGCAGAATATGCAAACGGTGATAAAACACAGCACAGACGGGCTGTTGATTGTTGACGATAACAAAATTGTGCTGTTTATGAACCTGGCTGCTGAGGTCATCCTCGGTCAAAGGGCGCAGGACCTGCTGGGTGAGCCGTTCGGACTGCCGCTAACCACCGACAAACCAAGCGAGATTCAGCTTACTGCCGCAGACGGCTCAGTGACCATCGCAGAAGTGCAGGCCGTACAAACGGAATGGGAGAATGGGCCGGTCTATATGGCGACGATTAGGGACATCACGCTTCTAAAAAAGGCCCAGCAGGAGACGGAAGCGGCAAACGAGCAACTGCGGAGGTTCAATGACCTGAAAGACGAATTTGTCTCGATGGCGTCGCATGAGCTGCGCACGCCGCTGTCTATTATTTCCGGGGCCGTCAAACTGCTCACAGACGAGATACCGGGGAAAATTGTCTCCGGACAGAAAGAAATACTCGATATGGCGATGAAGAACCTCGATCGACTCGCGAGAATCGTTGACGCTTTGTTGAACATCTCCAAAATAGAATCCGGCAAAATAGAGCTTTATAGAACTGATGCTGATATCAGCCATCTCATAGCGGAAACCGTCAATGAATACAGTCCGCAGGCGGAGGAAAAGCACATCGATTTGTCCTGTCAGCTCCCCGCCCATCCGGTTATTCTGTGCGCCGATGCCGACAGAATAAAAGAAGTTATAGCAAATCTAATTTCTAACAGCACCAAGTTCACGCCGGAGGGCGGCTCCATAAACGTCTGCTGTGAAGACCGTAACGATGACGTCTTAATCTTCGTCAAAGACACAGGTTGCGGCGTCGCGAAGAAAGATGTCCCAAGAATGTTTGAAAAGTTCATGCAGTTTGACAGAAAGGTCGGTCCCGGAGAAAAAGGCACCGGCCTGGGCCTGGCTATATGCAAGGGCCTCGTCAATCTGCACAATGGAAAAATCTGGGCTGAGTCCGACACCGGCAGCGGAATGAAGATATCCTTCACCATACCGCGCCTCAGCGCCGAACATATCTTTACTGAAAGTGTCGATAACGCAGTCAAATCGTCGCTCAAAGCTGGCGGGGGGGCCGCGGTCGTCCTTGTTTCGACAAAGCCCCTTATCCAGATAGATACTCCGCAGATGCAGGCCATTCTCAAGGATGTCTCCGGGGTTCTCGAACAGAACCTGCGGCGAAACGCCCTCAATACCGTCATACAGGGTACAAAAGAGGTTCTCGTAGTGCTCGGAAACTGCGACATCACCGGGGCCGCGTCGGTATGCCAAAGGTTAACGCAGGCGATTGAAGGCCATCTGGCTGATAAAGGCCTTAGTTCCAAACTTGACCTGCTGATAGGGTATGCCGCGTATCCCGATGATGGCCAAACAGGTCAGTCACTTATCGAAAAGGCAAGAGAGGCGGTCGTTGCCTGCCTGCCGTCGAACAAGGCATAAGAGTTGGATATGTTGAAAGGAGAAAAATGTCCAGTACAACGAAATTACTTGTGGTCGATGATGAACCGGATGCGGTGCTGATACTTGCCAAAACGCTGTTGGCAAGAGGGTACAGAGTAATCACGGCAGAAACCGGTCTTCAAGCCATAAATCTGGCAAAGGCGGAAAAGCCGGACCTGATTCTGCTCGATATCCTGATGCCTGATGTGGACGGCACGCAGGTGGCGAAGGCGCTGCAGGAAGACCCGGCGACCCGGGATATCCCGCTGATATTTCTGACCTGTCTTATAACGAAAAAGACACAGCAGATTGGGGCGAGGTATCACGATGCTGCCAAGTGTACCTTCATTGCCAAGCCATACGATTTAGACAATCTGCTGGCGGAAATCGACCGGCTTGTCGGCGTACACGTGGGATAATCGCTGTAATCAGCCCCGGGGCAGCCCCAAAAAACAGCCTGCCGTTCGTAGCGCAACGAAGAACGGAGAGGCCGGGATTCAAACCCGGCCTCTTTTGTAATATATTACAAAATCAGCACTTATGACGCAAGCCCTTTTTTAGTAAAGGATTAACTCTTACGATACGTTACTATACCTACACGATTCGTTACGATACGTGACTTCAAAAATAGGACAATTTGTAGGACAACGCTTAAAAAATAGAGTGTTTCGCCTCGATACTTCTCATTGTTTGATGTCAGCAAAAGCTGAAGTCGTCTCCCAACTCAGGACCAAATCGGTCTCACTATTCTTGACAAAGTTCAACGCCTGCTTAACCCAGAAAGTAGATATTATCAGGTTGTCGTCTAATAGGATTATATAACCTATTGACTTTCATTTCGTATAATAATCATAAGTTATTACTTTGCCATTAGTTGTAATTGTCGACTGTCGTTGCTTTGTTGAAAATAACAACCGTGACTACAACTGATTCGTGATTATCTGAAAAATGTAGACCATTTTTTTAAGGAGGCAGGATTATGAAAACTTCAAAAAGAAAAACACGGTCAGACAAATTCCCACTTACGTTTCATCCAACAGGACAATACTGTAAAAAGATTAAAGGAAAAATGTATTACTTTGGATCAGACAAGAAACGAGCACTTGAAAAATACCTGGACCAGGCAACATATCTACACGGATGTCAAAACAATCTACAACAAAAACCGACAGGCGATGATATGACGCTAAAGCAGCTTTGTGATATGTATCTAAAGTATCAGTATTCAAAACTCCAGGCAAATGACCTTACTGCAAGCCACCACAATGAACAAATCGGCAGCCTTAACAGGTTAATGGCTTTTCTGGGTCAGACTCGCAAAATCAAAAGCATATCAACCCTGGATTTGCAGAACTACAAAAGAAGGATACAGAAAAGCCAAGTGTCAGTCTGCAGGTTGAACCTGCATATAAGTATTATGAAGGCGTTATTTCATTGGGCAAGAAAGAATGACGTTATTGCGAACATCCCCAATATTGATGCGATCTCAAGAGGCAAAATAATCCATCAGGAAAGATTCACCTTTAATTCAGAGCAGATAAGCCAAGTGCTATCTGTAGCTGATGTAAAGATGCAGGCCATGATATGGCTCGGATTAAATTGCGGTTTTGGATGTACAGATTGTGCGGAGCTTAAGTGGACTGATTTGGATCTTATCAATGCAAGGGTAAAACTACCGAGAAGAAAGACAGGAATTTCAAGGGATTTGCCATTATGGCCGGAAACGGTTCAATCACTTGAAACCATTCCCAGGACAGGAAAGCTTGTCTTTTATACTTCCAGAGGTAGCCCATATATTCAAACCCTTTTGAACACTGGTGGGAACGGCAATGGGAAATATACAACTCTAAATACAATCACGACCAAATTTTCAAGGCTGCTTAAAAAGTCAGGGCTTGGTGTTCCCAAGGGAACGGGCTTCTATACTCTTCGCAGAACGGCTGCCACTATAGCAGCAAGATCAGGCGATCCATTTGCTGTTCAAAGGCTTCTTGGCCATGCAGATTTACAAATGGCAACAAGATACGTACAGGATGTTTCTGCACAAACGGATCGAGTTATTGAAAAGAGCAGGATGTATGTTTGTAAGATAAACAGGTAGTGTAAACCAAAATCTCTGTAGTTATACATAATGTGACGACAATATAACGTCCGGAATTGGGAACATAGCCGCTCTATCCCTGATGTTTGCCATTTGTCTAGAATAATCGGATTTCTTGGCTATGATCCTATCGAAACTGGCAAAAAAACGGATTAATTTAGGGGTTCGGATCCCTGATCCTTACCCTTTTTGCCATTTTACTCAACCTGAGTACCTTATTGTTATAAACAGTTGATTTTGTTGAGTCGATTGACTTTTCATCAAGCCGATATGGAGTTCCTTGCTCCCCATTTCCCAAAGAATTCTTGCCAGACAAGCAATCGCTCTTGAAGTTTTTATGTCTTGAGCAAGCTTCCTAAATCTTGGCCAAATCTGTCTCGTTTTTGGTGGAGATATACATGCTTCGAGCAGATGACTCTAAGTATACGTTTCCAAATATGCATTGTCCGGCTTGAGCTTTACCCCCGAAAACTGTGCAATGGTACGCAAATCTTGCCAAGCGGAAGTTTTTTAAGTTAAAGCCGCAATATTATGCTGCTGCAAAACATCAATTTTTTGAAATAGACCAACAATAGGTAAAGTGGCAAATACAAAACGGCTTTGTGGCATAAAAACCGGTTGCTATTGTAATATTTTAGTGTTTTAGCCAAAATAGACTATTGCTTTTATGCGGCACTTTTTGGTATAGTAATGAAGGTGCTCTTTGATTTAGGGCTTAAAGCGTTTCCGGTTTAGTCAGACAGCAAAAAAGGAATTGCGGAATGCACATGCGTATTGTCCATTTAGCTTTAGTTGTCTTGATGGCCTGTTCATCGGCAACCTATGCCGGTGAGCTGCTGGTAAACGGAGGTTTTGAGGATGGCCAGACAGGATGGAACAAATGGGGGGCTAATGCAAATATAGTCAGTAACCCGGGTTATTTTCAAGGCAGCGCCTCAGCCGTAACATACTGGGTGGACTCAGGTTGGGTCCAGACGGTGCCTGCCGGTGCCGGTGATAATTTCACGCTAAGCGGTGAGATGATATATCCGAGCTCCCAAGCATTGTCCGGTCGAAAAGCGTATCTTAAAATTGAGTTTTGGAACGGTTCTGGATCAGGAGCCACCCAACTCGGGTATGTCGAGGTAGGTATCCTGGGGCCAAGCGACAGCGCCAATCAGTGGCACAGCTTTTCAGGAAATGTCACCGCGCCTGCCGGCACAGCGGAAGCGCGTGTAGTCCTGCTGACATACGATATCGGCTCGCAGGGTTCCGGCAGCGGCTGGGCATACTTCGACAACATATCCCTTATGGCGACCCAGATTCCCAAAGGCCCCGACTATAATAATGATCATTCAGTTGATTTTGAGGACCTTGCATATCTAACCGGAGCATGGTTGACGGTCTCGCCTGAGTATGATTTGGATGGCGATAACTTTGTTGACATGAATGACTTTGCGATATTTGCTCAGGCATGGAAGGATGTAATTCCCGATTACCCCGGCTATCATCTTGTATGGTCGGATGAGTTTGACGGGACCAGTTTGAATACGTCGAACTGGAGCTATGACATTGGTAACGGATGTCCAAATTTGTGCGGTTGGGGCAACAGTGAATTGGAGTATTACAGGTCCGAGAACGTAAGTGTTTCCGGCGGGAATTTAATAATTGAAGCCAGGGCACAGGCATACGGAGGCAGCAAATACACTTCTGGCAAAATCCATAGCGAAAATAAACAGGATTTTCTATATGGAAAAATCGAGGCAAGAATTAAACTTCCAAAAGGAGCGGGAATGTGGCCTGCTTTCTGGATGATGCCGACGGATAGTGTTTACGGTGGATGGGCCGCAAGCGGCGAAATTGATATTATGGAAAGCGCCAATGATATGTATTCAGTTGGAGGAACTATTCATTACGGAGGCGCATATCCGAGCGATGTCTACTCAGGAAATATTTACAGCAATGGGACGGATTTCTCTGCGGATTACCACATCTATTCCATTGAATGGGAACCTACCGTGATGCGCTGGTATGTTGACGGCGTTCTTTATTCTACGAAAACAAGCTGGTGGAGTTCAGGCGGGGCATATCCATCGCCTTTTGACCAGCGCTTTTATATAATTCTTAACCTCGCGGTTGGAGGAAACTACACCAGTGTTTATAACTGGCAGGATGTGACAACAAATCTGCCCCAGCAAATGCTTGTTGACTGGGTTCGCGTTTACCAGAAAAATTAACCGGTAACATAAAATTATACTGCTCCCCGTTAAGGAATAGGTCGAAGTATGGTAGTATTTCTTAACGGAGATACAGATTATGCAGAGAAGAAAGTGGCCTTGAGTTAAATATTACGTCACCAAGCATTATTATCCTTGTATAAAGATATTATGGGGACATCCTCTATGTACGGGTGACGGGGAAGTGCTTTTCACAATTAAATACTTCTGCACATCTTATCGTCCGCGATAATTTGAAATAATTATATACCAAAGGGCATTGTTCTTTTCTTCGTCGGGCGATAAACTAGTTGCAGATCGGTAATAGAATACGTCCTTTTTATTCCGGTATTCAATATGTCCGTCAAAGAATGCTATGTTGGCGCCATCGTTATGCCTGTAAAAAGCAGGATCCCAATGTCCTAAATCACGATAGCTTTGAAGTTTTGTACCATATCTGTCCCATAAGGTTTTGTAATCCGCATCAACTTTCTGTACCCAAATGTCACCAGCGTCGATAAACATAAGTTTTTCGCCGGAACGCTTAACCATCGACAGTTTTATTCTTGCCACCTTGGTGCCGGTAGGTATATCTCCAGACCAGGTTATCGGGGCGCGTGAGTCCGGGCCCCAGTCCGTATAATTGTAGCCGTAACTAATAGCGTTCTGATACTCAGCCGTAGAATTCTTAAGCCGGCCAGACGCCAGGTCTGTCGGACAAAGGTATTCTTTAGGCATGTCAAAGTCTTCTGACGTGTTTTGGTGTTTTATTAAATCCATTGTTCTGCGGAACAAGCGATTGGCAATCCAAGCAGGCTCATCCACGGCAACAGAAAAATCAACCGCGGGAACGCACCAGTCGTCGGCTGAGGATGCGTAAAGAATGTTTGCCGTAGCAAGAGTTTTAAGGTGATTGCGGCAAACTACGGATTTAGCCTGCTCCCTTGCCCTGTTAAGAGCCGGCAGAATAATAGCCATCAGCAAAGCGATTATCGCTATAACAACCAGAAGCTCTACCAATGTGAATCCTTGTTCTTTACGCATTAGTACTCTCTGTATCAACACGAACACCTAAAAGTTTAAAAGGAACGCCGGAAGATGTCTCCGGCGTTCCTTTTATATTTTACATCTGCTTTAAAAACTCAAAAACTTCTCTTATTTGCGACGCCTTAACAATAAACCACCTATAGCCAATAGACTCACTGTAGCCGGCTCAGGAACGATGGTGACACCGGTTAAAGCCGTAGAGCCAAGGGGGTCGCAATCCAAACCCTTGACCATGAATCCAACCTGAGTCACGGCGTAATTGCCAACGGCCAAGGAAAGGCTTCCAGCCCCGGGCGTGAGATTCAAAAACGTGCTCTGCACCGTTGCCCAGCCAGCAGTCGGATCCAACACTTTGATGAACGCCTGGGCTACATAACCCGCCGGCAACGTGTTGGCCTGCACTGTATAATCAAAGGTAACAGTCTGTCCGCTAAGAAGACCACCATCCCACTCCCGATACATGTCGGCTTCCACGATTTTGTTGCCCAGGAGCGTCACCGGATCAACCCAGTACGAGTCTGTCGCGTTGTAGCAGTTCGTGTTCGGTGCAAGGACCAACGTCGTCGCCGTGGGCCAACTGGCCGGCAGGTCTGCCGTACCCCATGCGCTACCCCATCCCGCATAGGTGCCATCCGTATTGAAACAGTTCACGTACCCGAGCCAGGTGTCACCGGAGTTAACGCCGCTGACCAGCGTGTTTGCATTGCCCACGCTTACCAAAGCCAATGTCATCAGTATTACCAAAAACTTATTCATACTCTACTCCTCCTTCTTAAATAATTTTAAGTAACGTTACTTTTTAAAACACCCTTCTTCTTTATATTCCAAAGCCCATCTCCGCAAGGTTCTGACAGCGCCTCGCAGGGCAGCTTTACACCATACGTTTACTATGTACATATCACCAACTTAACTATCGCAGAACTACGGGCACGGTCTCCTGAGCAAGTCGCAAGCAAGCCATTTACTGGCGAATATAGCAAAGTCTGCAAAGTCAACCTTGCAGTCACCGTTAAGGTCGCCGACTCCATCGTAGGGATCATTAGGATTTGCAATGGCCGCTTGGGCACAGGTAGCATAAACACCAACAGCTACAGTATCCGAAGTAGTCTGAGCGGCAGTATCTGTCACGGTTAATGTAAACTGGTAATAACCGCTAACGCTGCCACTTGGATTCGTAAGAATGACGTTAGTATCCTCTGTGGTCGGGGAAACAATCGTCACCACGGTGGCCGGGTCCTTGTCAGTGGGAGCTGTAATATCGGTCCATGCGTACGTTGCGATCCCATGGTCATCTGAAGCAGTAGCATTAAGTTTTATGGTCATAGGGCTTGCTGTTGCCACGAGATATTGATCCGCACCGGCATTCACATCCGGAGGCGCATCCATCGTCTGGAAATACCAGATAAATCCTTGAACCACGGTACCACCGCCCATGTTAACATCAACCTCCCAGTAATAGTACTTATTGGCCACAATGGACGGTACAGTGACCGATTGAGCAGTTGTATTATGGGCAATTAGATAGCTGCTGTTCTGGGGATAAGCGTTTTCGTTGGGCGTAGTCAATTCCTCCAGATAGACATCTGCGTTGACAGCCCCTTTAGGATTGGTCCAGCTTATTACCTTGTTAGCCGGATTTTGCCCTGCTCCTATAATGGGAACGGGCCTTAAGGCCGGGGTGCCGCCTGGCACAAGAATTTCGACGTTATCAAAGCCATACCTGCCGGCGGCGGTGGTGGGGATGGAGACAAGAACAGCTTTTAGAGCTGTGGCGGTGGTGGGGATCTGATAAGAAGTCGTCGCGTGGGTCTCCCAAGTGTTGTTGCTTGCAATGGTAACTGGCGTCGCCGCCTCTTCAATTTTGCCAGAAGGGTTCCACGATTCTATTTTAAGCGAGGCATCGGTGAGGCGGCTGGTACCTATCGCATTGACGTCGGCTTGCAATATTACGTACGCATTACCGGCACTCACAACGTCTGGGGGGATTCCCAACGTATTAAGATCCTCAACACCAGCTTGGTACCAACAGCTCCAAGCGCCTAGGTTCGTCCATAGGACCACATACCCACCGGGGTTGCCACCGACCGTAGGAGCTTCAGCGCCCCAAGACCCGCCGCCCGTTGCATTCCATCCCGCCGCGTTGATAGTGAATTCGCCGTTGGTGACGAGGGTTGCGCTCGCCGTGCTGACTATTGCAAAAACCAATAACAATACCAATAAATTCTTCATTTCAGTTCCTCCTTTTGACCACTTTCCTTTCATCATTAAACTCACAGCTACAAACATCTTTTTCATCGCTTTTCTCCTTCCACCTAAAACAAATTATTATTTATCGACAGGGTCGTGCTGTGGTGTCACGAAACACCAGCTTTTCCTGAATTTTAACGTTCCGGGATTGGGCCTGATCGGGATTTTCAATTTTCTCTAAAAGCATTTCGGCGGCAATCCGTCCCATTTCTCTCGAACCGAGGTCAATAAACGTCAGGCCCGGACTCATTACGCTTGCGGCATATTCATCGCAAAAAGCGATAAGACTAAGCTCTCTTGGTATGGCTATGCCGAGGGAGTGGGCTGCCTGCATAATGTTTAGCGCGCCCATATGTCCATAGGCGATTATGGCTGTTGCTTTTTGTGTGACAACGGCAGATTTGAGGTAATCCACCGCAGAGGTGAAAGGTTCCTCATGACCTTTAATTGTTTCCAGACCGCGTGCGTTAAGCTCTTTGACGTAAGTATCGTGGCGGTCCTTCAAGCTGCTATGTCCCGCTAAATGCCTTAATGGGGCGCTGGCATAGGCAATTCTGGTGTGCCCGAGTTGAACAAGATGTTGGACGGCAAGTTCCATACCCCCAATATCGTCCGGCGACACCGACGAACCGGAGGAATCGGCCGGCCCGTTTATTACTACATATGGTACATTACTGCGTTTGATTTCCTCAATAGTTTGGCTGGTGCATTTGGCCAAAATAATAGCACCGTCGATTTTCCACGCCGGCAGTTCGCTTGTTCCGAGGGCATGTTGTGACATATCGACGGTCACATCAAATCCGCCGGGGGCATTATCAAGGACATTTGTAATGCTGTTAATGACAGTCTGGTAGATGTTGCCCATGTCGCTCAATGCATGTGACCCGCCGAGCACTGAAACCATCCGCGTCCGTTGATTTGTAAGGCCACGGGCCATTAGATTGGGACGGTATCTGAGTTGTACGGCGATTTCAAGGATTCGCTGGCGGACTTCGCTGCTGACGGCAAAGCCATTACCCAGCTTATTGTTGAGGACTCTGCTGACCGTGGATTTGCTCACACCCGCAGCCGCAGCCACATCGCCAAGATTTGTCACCGATTTTGCCATATCCCACGAGTTTATGTCATAACGATAACAATGTTGCTGTTGCCTCAGCAACCGCTTGCTATTATATCACCAGCCCGACCGCTGTCAAGAAAAATTTAAAAAATTTAGTCGGTAAAGACAAAAAAGACCATACCTAGCGTCCAAAACTTCTAAAATATGACCTTAAGAGCAATATAAATGTTAAAGGGTTGCTGTCTGTAGAGGAATTTTTATCACCGCTGCGGGGTCTGGGAGTCTCTTTTCCTCCTTTTTTTCAAATAAAACGAGGGTTATGGGGCCTAAATCCCAAAGATTATGCCGGTCGGGATGTGCCGTTGTGCTCTGAGAAAACACCAGTTATCCTTTGGCCGCACCTGAAATAAATACTTCTTCCCTTAGAGTTAAATTCTATTGTTGTGCGATTCCTTCAATTTACGGGAAAATACTCATCATGCTGTTGGTTTGCCGCGACGTTTTTCAAGCTCAAGGCGAATCTCATGCGCTTTTTCTTCTGTTATATCGAAAGTCGCGATAACAATAATTGCTAACGCAGATGTTGCCATTGCAGTGCCGACATCAAATACTCTCAGGAGAAATAACGTCTTTGCCGACTGAGCGCCGCCCAATGCCACATCAAAACCCGACGCGTTAAGCATTAATCCTGTCAGCAGTCCCGCCAAAGACATCCCGATTTTAACCATCCACCAGTAAATAGCCCCGAACATTCCTTCACGTCGCTGGCCGGTTTGAAGCTCATCATAATCACACACGTCGGCCACCATCGCACAAATCAACGTGAACAATGAGCCAATCCCGAAGGAAACGAATGGGGCGGCAACAAGCAGCAGATAAGGATAATCAGGATTATAGCCGACCCATTTCAGCGCGTACCCCACAAGAGAGGCGGATATTGTCAGCAGCAAAGCTTTCTTTTTTCCCACTTTTGTGGAAATCCATATGGCCAAGGGAATGATGCAAAGAGTGAAAATCGAGGTGGTAGTGCCAAACCATCCCTGCAATGTCCCCGCTTTGTTGTTGTCTCCGCCGAATACATAGTAAACCATTACGTATATTGAGAAAGATGACCCGAGCTGAAAACCGTTGAAAATCAGGAATGTCGCTGCGCAAAGTTTGACGAACGGACGACATTTGAAAGTAACAGCAAATCCTTTGAAAAAATCCGCTAAATTTTTCCAGAAACCGTTTAGTATTTCCTTTTTTGGCAGTGAACCGAAATACTCGCGGGTAAAAATAGCAGGCACTATTCCGCCTATAACAATAAATATGCCGACCGCTATTGCCAAAGTGCGCGCGCCATGTACCGGGCCGTCGAACAGACGCTTGCTGTACATTATTGCGTAAAACCAGGGGACTGTAATCCAGGCGATTTGACCTACCCAGTTGGCGATTCCCTGAAGTCGTGTGCGTTCATGGTAATCGGGACTCATTTCAAATCCAAGGGCTATAAAAGGCGCCGCGTAAACAGTATAAGCACAAAAGAAAAGAATAGATGCCGTCATGAAAGTCCAGAAATAGAAGCTTTGACTATGACCGGCGTGAAGCTGCCACATCAGGGCAAATATAATTCCGGCAGAAATTGCGCCCCAGAAGATATACGGCCTGCGACGGCCAAACCGCGACCTTGTGTTATCGGAAATATAACCCATCATAGGGTCTATCATGGCATCCACCATGCGGGGGATAAATGCGATAAGACCAACCAAAGCCGGATTCATGCCGAGACCGAGATTAAGTATTACCACCATAGCCGGCAGTGCAGCGGCCTGTATATTATTAACAAGCATACCAACAGCATAGGCGGCTTTGTGTGTAACAGGAATACGGTCCTCTGGGGCTGTGATGTAATGTTCTGATTTACTCACTTGAACCTCTTTTCTAATGTCATAAATTAATATTGGGGTAAACAACCCCTGCCTTTTCTCAGCTATGTTAAAAAACATGCCTCACAGTATTCTTATTGGTAAAATATAGTAGTATTTGTATCGAAGTCAAGATACTCTTGACTAGTGCGCAGTGTTTTTTTATAATAGCAACCGGTTTCTATGCCATAATAGAAAATGGACGGTTTTTGTCACCTGGCTTGCAACCTTCCATAATTTAAGTGCAAAAGACCGAAAGTATGGTTCAAAAACAATTTATTTTAAGGTGTACTATGAAAAACATATTCATTATGGTGTTGGTTGTTGCTCTGATCGCGGGTTTCTGTATCCCGGCGATAAGCAGCGAAAAAAGTTTCACAGCAGACAAACAAAAAGTGGACGAAAAATGCGGCTTTACTGTCAAACAGGATGTTAACGGAAAGTTCTGGTTTGTCGATCCTCAGGGACGCAATTTTCTATCTATCGGAATAAACAATATTACTCCATCGGCGTGGAATCCGCGCCCCAACACGGATTATTACGATGCAGCAAAAACGGTCTTTGGGGGTGACTACACAAAATGGAAAGATGACGTTTCACGCATACTAAACAAAAATGGTTTCAACACCTTGGGCGCCTGGTCAGATCCCGGACTTTACGACAATCAAGTTTACGGGACTATATGCCTGTACGTCACCGGTTATTCTAATGAGCGCTGCTTTGACGGGTTCAAGCCAGATTTCGAACAAAATGTTTTGGAAAATGCCAGGCAAATGCTTTCCAAATATAAAAACACAGAGAATGTCATCGGTTTTTTTCTCGATAACGAAATGCCGTGGTACGGCAGGAACGGCTGGGAGGATGTACCCAATTATACCATGCTTGAAGCTGCCATCGAACTGCCTGTTTCTCATCCCGCTCATCAGGCCGCCAAGCAGTTTTTGAAATCGAGGTACCCCGCAGAAAGCAGTTTCAACGAGGCCTGGGGAGGGAATCTAAACAGCTGGGACGATGTTAATATTGGAACGCTGCGACGATGCCTTAATGAAAAAACGCAAAAGGACAGGGCCGAGTTTACCTATCTGGCGGCGGAGAAGTTCTTTGCTCCAGCCTGCCGTGTGGTACGCCAGCTTGCTCCGGGCAAGTTAATCCTTGGGGTTCGCTTCGCCGGTCACGGTGCTCCAGCGGGGGCAATAGAGGCCTGTGGAAAATACTGTGATGTAGTATCATTTAACAATTATCAAATACTACCCAAGGCAGACGAACGTATGCTAGCCAGCTATTATATTCTGAGCGGCAGAAAGCCTTTGATGGTAACGGAATATTCCTGGCGAGCCCGTGAAAACACCAGCGGTAACCCAAATTCGGGCGGGGCAGGCGCGGTAGTCGAAACACAGGCACAGCGAGCAGAAAGCTACAAAACCTATGTTGGGAGTATGCTCTCTTATCCGATGGTCATAGGCGCACACTGGTTTGAATTTGCTGACCAGTCGCCGCAGGGGCGTTTTGACGGCGAAAACTCAAACTATGGGGTCGTTGATATAAAACACCGGCCTTATACTGAACTTCTGGTGGCGATGGCTCAAACCAACGTAATGCTAAGCAAAATTCACGCTGAGTCCGGCATCAACGCATTCAAATCTCTGCCGGAGCAGACCAAGGTTATCTTTGAGCCAGCCCAGCACCCCGAAAGACCGCCAACACTTAATCTTTTGAAATGTGAGTTTGTGCGGGGGCCGGAATTATTTTGCGCACCTGATGCAAACGTTTCTCTCAAACAGCAGCCGAATGCATTGACAATCGAATACAATACCGGCGGCGATTGGGGTTGTGGCGTATTGTTTTTCGGCCCTAAAATGTACTCGTTGAGCAGAGGACCTAGTTTTGCGACAGACCTGAGCGGTTATTCCGCACTGGAAATTGACGCTTGTGTTCCGAAAGGTGTTTCCTTTGAAGCGGTAGCCGATGAAGCGGGCGTGGCGGAATCGACGAGCTTTAACTATAATACAGAGGCCGGTGACGATGGTGAGTCATTTGCATTCAAGACGACTTCCGGAACCGGCAAAAGGGAAACCATACGGTTTAATTTTAACGAGCTGACTATCCGCAAAACATGGGGTAACCAGAGAGGGGCAAGAAGATTCGATCTAAACGCCATGAAGGGGTTCGGTTTATACGTGCACGGGGGACAGAGCAGGGGACAAATCGATCTGTATTCTTTCTGTCTGGTCAGGTAAGCAATGAAGGGCAAAGAAATGCGAAATAGGTCAGTAACCACTTTAAACGATGTTGCAAATGAGGCAGGGGTAAACAAATCAACTGCCAGCAGAGTTCTGAACAACCGGCTTGGAAACGGTTTTTCGGTTACCGAAGAAGTGCGGAAGCGTATATTGGCTGTGGCTGAGAAACTCAACTATCGCCCCAATCTTATTGCCAAGAGTCTTACATTGCAGACAACCCGCATGATACATATTATCGGCGGTCATTACGCCCTGAGCGACCTTGGTAATATATATCAGACGGTCGTAAACAATGTCACGTGTATCATGGACTCCTGTGAAGACATCTTTGATGTCACTGTAGATATGTCACATCATGATAGACAAACTAGTGAGCTGCCTCCGTGGAAGATTGATGGGGCGGTCATACTGGCCAGGGCAAACTCACCTACACTCACGGAGCTTGAAGAGGTTCAAATACCTTATGTGGTAGTAAATGGCCCGGCAGGAAAGTCCGGCTCTTCGGTAGTGCCGGATGATGAGAATGGGACCCAAATAGCCATTCGGTACTTGGTGGAGCTCGGACACCGGATAATTGCGTACGCAAATTCAAGCCCTGATTACCTCGTTGGGCACAGCAGTCTGGCTGACAGACATCAGACCTACCTGAAAGAAATGAAAAAGCTCGGGCTGTCTGTTGTACCCGGACACGACGAGTGGCTTAAATCTGCTGAAAAATTTCTTACTACCGCCGTTATCGAAAATGGCGCAACGGCGGTGCTAGCTTATGGCCACATGGAAGGTCTAAATTTGATGCAGGCAGCGCATAAACTCGGAATAACAATACCGGGCCGATTAAGTCTTCTCTGCTTTTGTGACCAGCAGGCGGCAGCCGCGATGAGCCCACTCCTGAGTTTTATAGATTTGAGGTCGAGCGATATGGGTAAAATCGCAGCCGAATTGCTCCTAAAACGCATTAAAAAATCCGGCGATGCTGAAACGACAATCATAAAGCTGGCCGAGGAGCTGGTTATTCGCAGTTCAACTGCATCGCCACAAAAGTGACCCAATTACCGGATTAAGAGTGTTTCTGTAAGTTGTTGATGATTAGAAAAAGGTTCATAAATGAAAAAGCAAAAAGAATGTACCAAACCGGCTTTGTGGTCTTTTTCGGACGAGCTGGTAACTCACGAACTGGAAGCCGATGGGAGCTACAGAATCGACAATTATGACAAGATACCTGCCTTCGCGAGTTTTCTGCCGGGCATAGCTGGCGCAGATGGCGTGCCGATATGGTGTATGTACGTAAACCGCGCACAGGCGGTGGTATCTTTCGGGCTGGGCAGCAAGAACCAGGCCATCGCCGAGTTCCTGCCCGCGACGTGGGCTTACCAGTTAGTCGGCGTTCAGGGATTCAGAACCTTCTGCAAGGTAAACGGTCAGTATTACGAACCGTTCCAGAATGATTCTCAGACTCCTAGTTTTAAGTTCCGCCGCTCAATGTGGCCAAAACCGGAAAGGTTGTTGCTAAGAGAAGACAACGAAACGCTGGGTTTGCGTTTTGACGTGGAGTACTTCAGCCCAGTTAACCAGCCGCTGGGTTCTTTAATCCGGCTGATTAAAATCAGCAACACATCGGACAAACCGGTAAAACTGGAGGGGCTGGACGGATTAGCGCTGATATTGCCGGCCACACTGCCTGACTATATAATAAAATCAATAAGGCGTATTAGCGAGGCCTATGCCTCCGTTGAGCTAATCGACGGCAAAGTTCCTTATTATTCAAGCAAAGTGCAGGTTCATGACGAGGATGAAGTAACTCGGATACATCATGGACATTTTTATGCCGCCTACCACAGCAACGAAAAGACGTTCAATGCGATAGAGCCCTATGTTGACCCTGACGTAATTTTCGGATGCGGCTGCGATCTCATAACGCCTCGGAATTTTCTTAAAGCAGAAGCAATTGCCCGTGATGCTCAGGTATGGGAGAATAGATTGCCTTGTGCGTTTGTTCCTTTCGGCAGCGTGCTCGATGCCGACAAATCCATAAAGCTCGTTTCTATCATCGGACTGGCACCAAGCCAGGCAATGCTTACCAGATTCCTGGCCAACATCAAAAAAGAAGCGGATGTTGACAGGATGCGTGCAGAGCTTATTAATTTGATGGATGAGGTAGTAGCCCCCGCCACAGCCGCGTCCGGTCTTCCAGTGCTGGACGCCTATTTGAAACAAAATTTCCTTGATAACATCCTCAGGGGCGGTATTCCGAAGCTTTTACCGTCTAAAACGGGCACTAAATTACTGCACCTGTACTCAAGACGCCATGGAGACCTGGAGAGGGATTACAACCATTTTGAGTTGGCCACGACACCACTATCCATCGGCCCCGGGAATTACAGAGATATATGCCAGAATCGGCGGCATGACGTATGGTTTCACCCCGAAGTATCGGACAGGGACATAAAAATGTTTTTGTCTCTATTGCAGCCCGACGGTTACAATCCGCTGAATGTTGACGGTTACAGGTGGTCTTTGCCTGATGGAACAGATCCGCTGAGTTTTTGTCCAAATGTCGATAAAAAGGCTTCCACTGAGTTCCGAAATATATTTCGCAGGAGTTTTCATCCCGGCGAGCTTCTCCAGTGGCTGAATTTATTTAACGTGACATTAGAAGACCGTTCGGCATGGTTAAACTCTATTCTGGAAAAATGTCAGCCGGAGCTTATCGCCGGAGGTTACGAGGGCGGTTACTGGATAGACCACTGGACATACATCACAGACCTGCTTGAATCGTTCGCCGCTATTTTCCCAGAAAAGGTTGAGCAGATGCTCACAGAAAAAGCCGACATTACATGGTTTAATGAAGGCGGCTACATAGCGCCGCGAGCGGATAAATATATCCTGAAGAGTTTCGGGCCTCTCCAGCTCAATTCCGTCGTGAGCAGTTCGAAACCGCAGCAGCAAATGCCGCCGGTAACGGCTTTCGCCAAGCTTTGCACCCTTGTAGCGATAAAGGCGGTGTCCTTTGATTTCCAAGGGGCCGCCATAGAGATGGAAGCAGGAAGGCCCGGATGGAACGACTCTCTTAACGGCCTGCCTGCGCTGTTCGGCTCCAGCACCTGCGAAGCCTTAGAGCTTGGGCGTCTGGCGTCTTGGCTGCTCGACAGCTTGCCGGAAATTCCCAAGACGGCATTTCCGGCGGAGGTTGCCGACCTGATTGACAATGTTGTTGCCGACCTGATTGAGCCGGAGTATTCGTGGGAAAGGTCTATCGATATTCGAGAAGGATTTAGGAAACGAGTCAGGGATAATTTCAGCGGCCGCAAAAGATTTGTCGCCGGCGATATTTTAGAGCAGCTACTGGTCGGAGCAATAGGGCGGGCCGATGCCGCTATAGAAAAATCAGTTGACCATAACACCGGGCTGATTCATACCTATTATAGAAATATTCCCATTCCGATTAAATCTGAAGTGCTCGATCCGCTTGAGCTTGAGCGAGGCATACCACTGGGGCCGATAGCAAGGTTTGAACAGAAACCTCTTCCGCTCTATCTGGAAGGTCAGGTGCACTTGTTGCGGCTGGTGACAAAATCCGAACAGGTAAGGAAGATTTACCATTCTGTCAGGCAAAGCCCGCTCTTCGATGAAACTTTACGAATGTACAAACTCAATGAATCCCTAAAGGACTGGCCTCATGAAATCGGGCGAGCACGGACGTTTACAAGGGGCTGGTATGAAAATGAGTCGATATGGCTGCACATGTCGTACAAATATTTACTTGAGCTGCTGCGCGGCGATCTTTATGAGGAATTTTTCACGGACGCCCGGACAATGCTGGTGCCTTTTATGAATCCGAAGATATATGGCCGCAGCATTCTCGAAAACAGCTCATTCATTGCACCGAGCGTCTGCCCTGACCATAATGCCCGCGGCCGAGGTTTCGTAGCCAGATTGAGCGGCAGCACAGCTGAATTCATACATATTTGGCTGCTGCTGACGATTGGAAAACATCCTTTTACAATAAAAGACGGCCGGTTGTGTTTCGCTTTAACACCTGTCCTGCCCGGCGATTGGTTCACAGCTGAAGCAAAATCGCTCAGATGGAAAGATACTTCTGTTCAGATTTCTGTTAATAGTTTTGCCTGTACGCTGTTAGGCGGGACGCTTCTGGTCTATCACAATCGACAACGTAAAAACACATTTGGCAGTGATGCTGTCAGGCCTGTTCGCTACGCTTTAGATGAAACTGAAGAAATTAAAGGTCCTTTAGTTTCCGACGGTCTGGCTGAGAAAATTCGGAGTTGCTCCTTCAAGCGTGTTGACGTTTGGCTGGAGTAGGTAACTAATTAAGCCTTGGGTGTACGGCCTCATCGTCAGCTAAATCCGGGGAGATTAGGAAGTGGTTGCACCTTTGCCAAAACACAACTTATCATAAAAATGCCGAGGAAACGCACTTAATCCGGACCATATAATCTTGTAGAACCGCAGCAAGATAGGGTTTTGGGCTTTACAATCGACGAACTCGGCTCGATCTGGGTCACAGAGCACGTACCGTAAAAATATTCATCCAACGCTAAGTATTTAGGAATGCCGATCTTAATCGTACTGAGTTGGAAGACAATTATGTGTCTGAGGTCAGCGAAAGTGGCACAGGTCAAGGATTAGGGCCCACCATTGTAGCGTTTATTGCATACAACTGCACTACAACCGAAGAACCCATTATATGCCAATTTTATAAAAATGGTCATTCTATAAGTGTCGTTATATTAATGAGTTATTGAAAGTTGAAAATTCGCAAACATTTTATATATCCTATTTTCATGTGAAAATTTTTAAAAATCTTTGTTTTCAAGCTAATATTAGGGATGTTTTCCCTTGGCACAGATGAAATTTTGTATGCGTGGAGACATAATAGAGACATGATTATGAATCGCTTGATTCATAAAAGCCCGGCCGATTATAGTTGCCGCAGGATGCTGTCATGGTTCTACATCAGACGTTATAACCTCTTAAAAATGCGCGGCGGGTTGTAAAATCAGTCATAACATCAGGTTTACATGACATTCAAAAAACGCATGGTTTTTACCATGTTAAGTTGCTAAAATATGCTCGCCAAAAAATAATCCAGGAAAGATTGTCTGCATTTCCATCGCCAGTATAGCTTGAAGCCTTTGTGATGCCAGCCAATAACTGTCTCCGGCTTGACGATAATCAGTGCGGATTTCCAATGGTCCCAGATTTTGAACAGCCAGGCCCAGAAGATACGGTCTGGTTTTTTAAGTTTTGGCTTTTTTTTACGACCTAGGACTTCCAATTGGTGACGCAGGGCAAGATTCTCAAGGACAAGATTGGTTTTATCTCTGAAGATTAGCCTTATAAGGCTGAAGATAAGCTTTGCTATTAATTTAGACATTGGTTCTTCCTGAAAATTCCTGTAAAGTCTAATCTAAATGAAATTGCGGAATTCTACATAAATCCTTGTAAATAAACAAGGACGGCATTGTTGATAGGGACACTTATAAGGCCGAAGATAAGTTTTGCTATTAATTTAGACATTGATTCTTCCTGAAAATTCCTGTAAAGTCTAATCTAAAGGAAATTGCGGAATTCTACATAAGTCCTTGTAAATAAACAAGGTCGGAATTTTTGATAAGGACACTATACAGTCAATAGGAAATTATGTGTGCTTGCAAATTGTTTCTCGCTACGCTTTTCTCAACAGGGAATGCAACAATTGGTCCCAGCGCTCATAGTTAGAGAATGCGTCAAAGTTTTTTTCAGCAAAGTGGCATCCACGCAATCCCATTCTATAAGCCGAATCAGGGTCGGCAAGAAATTTAGACAATATTTGTGATAAACTTTTTCCATCACAGGGTGTGCAAACCCATCCATTTCCAATCACCTTGACTAACTCTGCTCCAGCACCAACACCGAATACAAGTAACGGTTTTCCCGAAGCAAGATACTCGTAGAATTTGCAACCAATCACACCTGCTATGTAAGTTGTGCAGGTCAATATATCTGCTTGGGCCAATATAGCTGGAACCCACTCTAAAGGGATGGGAGGAAGTATTTTTACATTTTCCAAACCATTATCTTTAACCAAGGATTGACACTCCAACGCATATTCACCATCACCAATAATCACAAGGTCAACAGGAAGGTTACTGACCCTTTGGTCGGCAAATGCTCGCACAAGCGATTGGATGTTTTGGGCTGCTCCGATAGTCCCCAAGTATAAGGCAATGAATCTTCCTTTCCGCCTAGGTAAGGAGAAAGGAACTGGGTTTTCTGCTTGCTTAAGAAATTGACCAACGTCAATTCCATGAGTAATCGTTTTTATTTTGTCACCCGGGATGCCATATTTGGTTAGAGCATCAAATTGACTGTTATGGGTAACCACAATCTTATCGGCACAGTTGTATATATACATGGAAAAGCCGATTATCTGTCGAGCAAGAGGCGTATCGATTAGTCCCCGTAACTCCATGGTGCACACAGGTTCTACGTCTCTTAGTAGCATAACGAGAGGTACCCTATGAACACGGGAAACTACAAGCCCCGTTGGTGCAACTGTGAGTGGCGGAACCGACGCTATTATTACATCAGGTCGGGATATGAAAAAAGCCTTGGAAAGTGAAGAAAGGCCAAATGTGAGGAATCCTGCTATGCGGCGAAGCTTCTGCCGGTTTGAGCCCATAACTAAGGGGGTGCGTATGACCATAACACCATCTTCCTTTATAATGACCGATTTGAACCTGCCATACCCTTCATAGGGGACATTTGATGGATAGTGCGGCAGCCCGGTAATCACACTCACATCGTGTCCTTTTGCAGCCATAGCAACTGCCAAGTCTCGCGTGTAACGTACAGCACCACGTTCAGGAGGATAGTTTTGTACAATGATCAATATACGCACAACTTCGTAATCACCTCCTCGATGCAGATAAAATTATGCTGCGTCCAAATGAAAGCATAAGGGATCGGTTTTCCCAAAGCATTTTCGTCAAGTCCATAAGGCGCAAATTTCTAAGATAAGTCTCAAGATAGGTTTGAATTTGCAATCGCCGCATTGTACGGTAGCTAAGATGTTCCAATTCTACAGAAGCGGAGAGATATTTGTCGAACTGGCTCCAATCTTTCGATATCAAGCGGTACCCATTCTTTTGCTCGCATGCCCATTCAAAAACTTTACTTCCTGGATAAGCAGTGATTACCGCGACGGACAGTCTTTCGGGGTTGATTTTAACAGCCAAGTCAATAGTATTTCTAACTGTGTGTCTTGTTTCACCGGGTAGTCCAATAATAAGGTTCAGCCAGATTTTTATCCCTTGTTCTTTAAGAATTGTAATTGCCTTTTCAATCTGTTCTAAATTGATACCCTTCCCCGAACTCGCAAGGACTCCGGCATCACCCGATTCCACACCGAGTTCAACATATTTAAAACCTGCATTTCTCATCAATCGCATCATAGACGTTGAGACATAGTCGACTCTTGTCTGAGCTTTGAAACATATACCTGCCTGATGGTTAAACTTAATCAATTTTCTTAACAATTCTTCGCTTAGTTCTTTATGTAATCCAAAGGTTTCGTCTTCGAAATATATTTCCTTTGGCGCGAAATTCTTATGCAGCCATTCGATTTCCCCCATTGTGTGCTCAACAGTTCTAGAACGTACTCGGCGCGTCATATTATGGGAGCAAAATACACAGTTGAAGGGACAGCCCCTTTCAGACATTATTGGATATGCATCGACTCTTGGAAACAAATCCCAGGCAGGAAAGGGAATATCTTCGAGATTCTCTTCAAACCTTGCCGGGGAAGATACGGAAACCGTTCCATTCTCAGACCTCATATATAGACCTGGTATAGAATATGGTGTGGCTCCGCTTTTTAATGTCTTAAATATAAGTGGCAGAGTAGTCTCTGCCTCACCTGCAAAAACATAATCGAAGGCACAAGAATCACCCAGTGACTCAGCTGGCAAGGCATTGGCATGAGTGCCGCCTAGGATAACAATTGGACTATTAGCAGACCTCTTTAGGCGTAGAGCGATCTCTACCGCCCTAGGATACTCTACCGTTAGTGCCGACAGTCCAACAACTGCTGGACGATGTGACTGGATTGCCTCTACAGTTTCATTAATTGTCAAGTGTCCTTCCAGCTTAGCATCAACTACAGCTACTTCAATCCCTTTCGCACGGGCTGATGCGGCAATATATCCTATCCCAAGAGGCAGAGCTTTACTCCAATGTTTCTCGCCTGGGGAGGAGATTCCTGGTCGTGCCAATACTAGCTCAGCCATTTGATATCCCTTTAATATTCATAAGCTACTGTAACGAGATGGGTTGCCAGTACTCCGGCCGTAAACGTACGCGTATATCCCAAATTCCAAAAGCCTCAGCATCCAGTTAGGTAATGATGACTTTGTCATAGGATTCAGAAGATTCATATGTAGCCATTGTCTCGGGGTTGTCTGATAGCTATTATAAGCGGCTGAACCAGGAAGCGGTGTGAAGTAAACCACTTGTACGTGGTCAATTGGAAGACGTGAAACTAGTCTCAGGGTTTTTGTGACATCGCCAATTGTCTCTTGAGGTGTTCCAAGCATCAGATAAACCTTTGTCTCCATGCCAGCTAAGTGGATGCGTCTTATGCCCTTTTCCATGATGTCCGTTGTCGTTCCTTTTGCCAACCAGCGAAGAATATTTTCTGAACCAGATTCGACACCAACGCCGATCTGATAACAACCTGCTTGCCGCATCGTACGCAATATTTTATCGTTTAACGACTCTACGCGCGAAGCGCATGACCAACGAAATATATCACCTAAATGTATCAAGCGATCACAGAATTCTTCCAACCATTCATCATTCAATGTAAAGTGATCATCATGGAAGTAAAAGACGGTCGAACCAAATCTCTTGAACAACTCACACATCATATTCACAATATACAGCGGTGAATGTGCTCGGCGTACCTTGCCATGTACACATGAGCCCGCACAGAAGATACATGAAAACGAACAACCACGGCTTGTCACCAGTGAAATGACGCGGTTTTTTTGGCGACTCTGCCACGCAGGCTGATAACTATTGGGAAAACCTGATAGAAGATCCCAATTAAGCCGATATCTGTCGAGGTCTGTAGATAAAGGACGTTTCGGATTCAAACGGATTATTCCATTTTTGTCACGCCAAGCTAGCCCAGCAATACCGTTAACTGACTTGCCCGTAACTATCTCAAGTAGTGTTTCCTCTCCCTCACCAAACACACCGCCATCTAAAGCGGGTATCTTTTCAAGAGTGTCTCTGGGTAGTGCTGAAACATGCGGCCCCCCCATAAGCAACAGAGCCGAAGGCAATAATCTCCTGACGTTCTTAATCAGCTTGGATGCATCGAAAAACGAAAAGGTCGTTGATGTCACGCCAACTACATCTGGGCATAAATCCCCTATTTTTGAAATAACTTCCTCTTCTTTCAAATTTTCTCCATCCAGGATTGTAACGTCATATCCTTTGTCGGCCAGATATGATGCTATGTAGAGCAGTCCGAGTGGTGCTTCTCGGCTACCCAATGGCCAGTACCACCGATAAAGACGCCAACGATTTGTCGGTGGGCGTATCAGTACAACCCTTCTTCGTTTGACGCACGATTCCCATAAGGTCATCGTTTTCCCTCCTGTTCTTGGGGTGGCGCACAGATATTTTTCTGTTCAACACGTGTCCCGACATAAAGTATCTTGTTCTTGATACCAAATCCTTGAAGTAGTTGATATGCAGTAGATGAAAGTAACTGATTAAACCGGGCGGACCTTGTCCAACCTTCGACACCTGGAGCAAAGCCGCTCAAATACAGTTCCGGCTTTAGGGAGAAAAGCTGCATCTTATACACAATGTCATCTGAAAACCCGAGACGCCGAAGCAAAATAATTAGCCCTTTAGTGGTAAAACGGTGTAGATGATATCGATTAAAGCAAAGGTTCATGAGGCGCTGGCTTTTTCTTCGTGTCAGAAATATCTCCGTATATGCAAAAGTGTCGAGGATAGAGTCTGCATTCGGTGTCAAAACAAAAATTTTTCCTCCTGGACGTATTATATTGGCCAACCAGACTATTACCTCCTTCAAGTTCGGAATATGCTCTAAAATATCCCACAATGTGATTACATCGAAAGACTTCTCCACCAGAGCTGATTTGCCTGCCGTCCCCAAAAAAGCCTGTATACCATGTTTCCTCGCAGTAGCAACTGCTTTCGGATCAGAATCAATGCCGAGCACATTCCAGTTGTTTTGCTTGGCGAGTTTGAGAAAGGCGCCGTCACCACAACCTACATCTAGCAGGTCTTTGTATTTACCTGGTGTGCCTTTTAAAATTTTTTGAAATAATTCAAAGACTTTTCGTGGTTTCTCTAAATCCAGTCCAGCGCGGTAAGCGTCACCGTACGCAGCGTGGGCTTTCAATGATAATTTGTTATGCACTTCAAGCCTCGAAGTGCCACAGATGTAGCAACGGAATAGTCTACCATCATGGATCATTCCGAGGTCTGTCAGCGATTCGTGCCCACATGCAATACAGGGCATAGAAGAACTCATCCCGGCATCTCCAATTTCAACATATTGGCTCCACATGTAATGGTGGTATAACTCGCTGTTCGGAGCACTCGCTCGAACTTTTTGAAAGTCTTGTCCAGATTATAATAGTGGCGAAAATTCAGAAACCTTGAACTTGTTCTATATCTGGGCTGGTCCGGATCCATCTCCCATGGGTGAAGGTAAAAAACAACAGGCTCGTTCCGTTTCTCGAGCATGCGAATTGCGCCATCAACAAACTTCCAAGGTAAAAAGCGAAAGTACACACCGCCGGCAAAAGGAATGTTTCCTAAAGCAGTTGGTAAGGTACTAACCGGCCATTCCCACAGACCCGGTTGAACTTCGTGGGGGGTGCGTCTCGCATTTGGAATGCCGTAACGTAGGTTACGGATAGGGAAAATACTGGAGTCATATAGAATTCCCTCTTCTCGCAGGATGTCTAATGCCCAAAAAGATTCTGGTGTGATGGAGAAATAAGGTGCCCTGTAGGAGCGAACCGGGGTATATGTGATGGACTCCAGTAAATTCAATGACTTTCGAAGGTCATCGCGAAATTCTTTTTGCGTTTGTGTATAAACGAATTGGTGTAACATACCATGTGTGCCAATCTCATGTTTTTGTAAGGCTATTCTCCGAATCAGTTCTGGGCATTTCTCTGCCACATCTCCCAAAACAAAGAATGTTGCCTTTGCATTGTATTTTTCCAGCAATTTTAAGAGAGAATCTGTTTCGATTTCGACACGCCGATCAAATTGGTACCATTGATTTGGGTTTGGCTCAAGGCAATGGAACCAATCCTCAAGGTCGATAGTCAATATGTGAGGTGATGGTTTATGGGACATTTATAATTCTCTTGGACTTTCTTTCCATATCTTTGCCATCCAATGCAAGGGCAGTTCAACTATCTGCGCTCGAACGCTGCATTTTGCAAACAAAGTATCCAATTGTGACCGGTACACAGAGTGCAACTTTATGCGATGCGAACATAGCCACGCTTTGCGCACGTAATTATGTAAAGTACCCGCCTTAGGAAAATCTGCAATTAATGCTCCTCTCACTCTGACAAGCAGCCGGTTTAACAAATTACACCAGTCTGTCTCATAATCGAATAGTCCCATAGCCAGAACTATGTCATAACATGTAGAGTCAGATACCTCACAGACATCTGCGATGACCGCCTCGATAACATCCGCTTTATGTAGTAGTTTTCTTCGTGCCTCATTGACTCTTGCTGGCACAAAGTCCTCGACACGTAAACGTGCAGGCATTCCGCGTAAAGCTTGGTATAAGAACATCCCATCTCCGCATCCGGCGTCCAAGACATCCAAACCCTCACAATGCGGAAGCCAACGATAAACCTGCTGCAGACGACTGTTTTCTCCTCGTCGGAAAGCAAATCTGCTGATGCCATGTAAACAAGCAGGATACCTGTTCGCAAAATAGTCCCGGATCTTCGAGTTCTTGGTTCTGTCAGAAAGGGTATTAAACGATATCGGTATTTCTGGGGTCCTCCGCAGACGTCTATGGATATCGCGTCCCTGAAGCAGGGCCGATTCCATGTTAGAATATTCCCAACGGCCATACCTCCCTAAACAAATCACATCGTGTTTCCTGAAAAAAGACAAAATCCAGTTGCGAGTCGCAATCCATTGATCATCGTATGTCACATATCCATAGTCCAACTGGTTCCACAGCGATTCTGCTCCGTATTCTGAGTGATACATCAGGCCCATCTTAATCAGAGTTTCCTTACTCTCCCGTTCAATTCGCGCTTTATCAGTAACGATACCCCCAAATTCGAGCGTTATTGCCGACCATCCTTCAGGACAGTTGGTTGAATTAATGTTGTGCGGGAACGTGATTCTGTAAAATGGGATCGAAGGATCTGGGACATATAGCCAGTGTACACCACCTCCAATGTTAGGCCGAGGCAAAAGAATGTGGACGATTGTCGTTGGGGTTGACCGTAGTAATGGCGCTTTTTCAGATAGGGTATCCATTGTTGGTTGGACACATCGTATTATTTCCGGGAGGGGAATCGTACTAACCAGATAGCGGTATGATATCCGTGTGCCATTGCAAAAAAGGGCTGTATGTCTTTGCAGGTCTAATGATTTTAAATGCATATCGAATTGAATCGGCCCAATTTTGTGAGCAATAGCACGGGCTATCGTTGCTATACCACCTTCTTTTGGATACCAAAACGTAGAGTTGATTCCGTAATGGCCGTTGTCCCGAGGAAATAGTCCGCGTATCAAGGCGTGAGTCGAAGGCGCTGGGGTGTACCCTTCCATCCATTCCGTGCGCAGGGATTTAAACGTTACGCCCCACAGCTTTTCATTGTAAGGGAGAAAAAAATCTCGTGTTAGTGCTTTCCCAAAATGCATTTGAGACCATTGTGCCATTCGGGATGGTTCTTCGTCGCGATTGGAGCGTATGGCAGCGATGATCGCGGAGATTCCCGCTTTCCATCGGTAGGGTGAAGGCAAAACCCCCAAATTAAACTGGACAGGGAAAGGAACAGGTCGTTCCTGAAGCCAAACTCTGCTACAACGTTCTTTTTTTATCAAAGGAACCCCTAACTCTTCTGTAATCCACTGGTGTGTCCATGCATCACGGAAGTAAAGAATATGAACACCATGATCTAAACAAAATTTCTTGTATCGTATATCCCCGGCGGTACCCCCTACTTTGTGGTTGGCATCGACAATCAAAAATCTATACCCTAGGTGATAGGCAACGCTTAGTCCCGTAAGACCAGCACCAAGAATCAATGTTTCAACAGGCATTGGGGGAGATCGATTCATGATTTTTCTCCCAACGTTGGCAAAGCACTGAAATAGCGATAGCTGATTATCACAGCGACAAGAGTGATAAACATCGCTGAGCCGCTAATCCACCAATTGGTTTGAAACCACACTATAATCCATGCTAATCCTGATGTGGCCAGACCGGTAAAGATAACCGCCCGCACAATGAATGGCACAGAATAACCCCTGTGTAGCATGCGTAATGCAAAGTGATCGGGACTGCCTCTGTAGAAAGGTATCTTTTTTTTCGTTCGCACTACTACTAGGAACGCTAGCTCGAAAAATGGGATTAACCCGGTGAATAGCAGAGGTATTCCCAGTCTTGGGTTTGAGGAAAAAGCCTCAAGTACCAAGATGCCGAAGAGCATTCCCAGCGAAAGGCTACCCGCATCTCCCATATATACTTTTGCGGGATAAGAGTTCCAAATAAGGAACCCTGCGATGGTTCCTACCACAGTTATGGCCAGAGGAACCATTCCACTATGTTCTGCATCAGCCAGAAACAAAACACCAGCAATGCCAAGCATGCAATTTATAGCAATCCATCCTAGCAAACCATCCATTATGTCAACTAAGTTCCAAGCGTTCATGGAAGATAGCAGGAACATTCCGACTAAGGGTAATGACCAGAAAGGAAAAGGTAGGACAATCAGATAGGCGATTATTGAGGCACATTCAAGTATAAACTTTTGCAGAGGTCTTAGTGATATTGCATCATCGATACATCCAAGCGCGAATACAGGAAGAACACCCAGCAGAATGCGTCTTGGCATAAGTCCCAAGAGGGTTAATATTGAAAAGAAAAGTAAAAGAGTCAGAACAACAGCCACTCCGCCACCAAGTGCGACCGGTCGTTCATGGTTATGCACAATGGGATTGGGATAGCTTATTAAATCTATGCGCCATGCAACCAGAATGGCAATGCGAACTAGAATAACAGATGTGATGAAGCTGGCACCGAAAAGGAAAAATAGAAACTTTAATCCTGGCACAGCTACAACTTTTTCGGCACTTACGAGTGCTACGCAAGGACTGATATGAATGATTTGCCAGAGTTCACCTCTGTAACCGGCAGAGAAGTTCTGGCTCGTATCGATGAAGTGGAGTATTTGAGTCCCTTTGAACGGGGTTATTTTATCTGGGGCAGAGACGATTTCAGAGAGATCGCCTGTCAGAATAGTGGTTTCAAAACTAGCGATAACTGATTGCGCCGTAGCCAAGAAAATTGCTATAACGATGATTGTTCGTGTTTTCAGTTTTGTACCCTTCTAAAAAGGTAAGTATTTTGAACTAATTTTCTACTCATAGACATTTAATTTGTGGAGAAATTAACCCCTTCCGTGGATGGATAAAAATAGACACCTTTTATCTGCTTACTACTATTACTGCTACCAAACTCTTTCTTCTCATCAGTTTCTCCTCTTCTTAAAATTATTCACTGCAACGCCACCTTTTCCTGTCATGGCCGATTAAAAGACAGACTTTTCTCCGCTCGACTATTGGGATTGAAAAGGCTGGCAGACAGCTAATTTCGCCCTTGACACTGAAAACACCCTCTCTCATACAATTTAACATTCTTCTCCCACCAAAACGCCAATGCCTGACACCCCCAGCCGCCAGCTTGGCGTAACTATACCTTAATTACCACACAGGACATCATTTGTCAAGTATTTTTCTGTGGCATAGGAAAGGAACATGGTATCCCCCTGATACTGGCAAAAAAGCCTTTTAGAGATATATTGTTCTACTCAAAAATTCATCCGGCCGTAAAAGTGCGCTATAATTCTCCCCTCAAATATTGTAAGACACTGAACAATTAATCCGAAAAACAACAGAATCTAACATCACATTAACGCCTCATTTCTACACTCAACAATCGACAAGTAACGATGACCTAAGTGCTGTTGGTATGATTATATGGCCAATTTACACAAAGAGGTTTAAAAATGGAAAGCAGGGCCATATCACCAAAACAACGTGCGGATTTTAGCATTTCAGCTTCGGATGGAATCGTACTAACAGGTTTTTTTAATGAAAGAGAACTTGAAATCTTTTTTGAGCTTATACAACACCGGCGACAACTCCCTGTCTTTCACGGAGATTTCTGGCGTTGCTATGACTGCGTTTTTGAGTCCGAAGATTTTGAAGAGATGGGGGTTCATATCATAAAATATCATGAACCAGGCTCAATAAATGTGGAAGACAAAATGGAGCGTGAGTTCGCAGCAGTATAGCGGAAGTAATAATTATTTATAATCTTCTGTGCGATGGCGGGCGATTTGTCCCTCGACCATATAAATAATATCTTCTGCGATATTGGTGGCGTGGTCGGCTATCCGCTCCAGATGTCTTGACACAGACAACAGGTGAATCAGCGACTCCATATGCTCAGGATTATTTCGTATGGCATCCTGAATCTTGATATACATCTGCCTGTTCATCGCGTCAACGGCATCATCGCTTGCACAAACCTCTTGAGCAAGACTTGAGCTTAGGCCGATAAGCGCATCCAGACTGTGCTTGAGCATTTCCTGAACTTTATCAACCATTTCAATCAGACCCAGAGAAAAACCAACGGGAGGATGTTTAGACAGAAATGCTGACCGCTCCGCGATATTGACCGCCAGGTCGCCTATGCGTTCAAGTTCGTTATTTATTTTCAGTACGGCAACGATAAAACGCAAATCAATTGCTACCGGCTGGTGCAGGGCGAGAATCTTGAGACAGTCCTCCTCTATTCCAACTTCCATTTTGTCAATCCGCGGGTCGTTTTGAATTATCTTCTGGGCAAGTTCGTAATCACGATTCTCAATCGAAAGCGTGGCTTCACGTACGGTTGCCTCTACTCTGACGCTTAATGTAAGCAGTTTCTTTTTGAGATTCTCAATTTCTCGCTGTAAATGAACCGGCATTTTTTAATCCTCATTATTAAAGTGTTTATCCGAACCTGCCCGTTATGTAATCTTCCGTCTTCTTGTTGGACGGGTTCTCGAAAATCTTTGAGGTGACATCATATTCTATAAGCTCGCCAAGGCAGAAGAACGCGGTCATCTCACTTACGCGTGCCGCCTGCTGCATATTTTGCCATTTTAGCGAATAATACGATCATGTACTCCTATTTAACAAGAAAGAACAAAAAGCATGAGTGTTACCGCTGACCAAACTTTTTAGCTCGATTAGTTCGTTTTCGACAGCTTTTGTTCTATCCCGTACTACAAAAAAACTCATCCGATGTTAAGTTTATGGGAAAGCTGACCTTAAAGCAGCTTCTTTTGTTGAAATTGGTCGATTTTTCTGCGGTTTTTTATATGCTGCCCCCGCTATTGAGACCTGGTGGGGCAATTAGAATCCAAACTATTTAAAAATTAATGTCTCGGCAACATACAACCAAGCTACAACCTAAAGACCAAATAGCGTGCAAAATCGCAAAAACGGTGTAGCTATAAGATTAGTAATATCAAAGACTTATAAAATTCTCAGAAAATGTCAACATTTTATATATCCTAATGCCGGATAAAGGTATAGAACCTTATGTTCGAGCAAGCTGTTAGCAGAAATTAGCGTTTCTTTTTCAACACCACCGCACCGACGGCCCGCAGAAAAGAGTCGTTGCCATACTTGACAGGAGCAGCGTCAAAAAGGCCACAGACAAGGTGAAAATCATTGCGTTGTATCCTGTACCTGACCCGTGGTGAGGGATTTGGCGGGAGAAGGTTGATGAAAAAGTCGCTAATAGTTTTTACATTAGTGGTATTGGTATGCCTCGGCTTGACTTCTGTCTATCAACATGAAGGCTACTATGAATCGGTAACCATAACAAGTCATTCTATAATGATCTTGAATAATACCCATCGTTTCCAAGCTTCCTGATGGAGTAAATAAACGTGTTCGTTCTTTGCCTTCTGATTCTGTGGTTGTTGTTGCCCAATTTTCGTTTCGTCAATATTTACATAATCGGCGATTTCTCCTTTACCTAAATCCCGCAGAAAACAAGGGGCATAAGAATACTTCATTATTATAGAACCCTTATCTTGCGAGAATTCCAAATACCAGCCATAACAGTTAGCATCCGAAGCTTTCCACCTTGTTCCTGCGGGTATCGCCTCCGTTCTTAAGTTGCTCAAATCAAATGGCGGTTCCGCTGAAACAATATAGGACAACAGAATCTGCCTTGGTATTTCGAGTGTAATTGTTCCTAAATCAAATGTTTGTCCTGCATTGAATTCAATAGGGAACACTTTTGTAAGGTAACCTGGCGCCTCGACTCTGCAGTAGTAACTAATTGGTGAAAATCCAGATGCCTCGATAAGACCATTTTCGAGCGCATGTATCTCTATGGGTTTAGGCCAATATCTGCGCGGGGAAGTTCCGTTGTGTGGGGTATTTACGGGGCCATCTCTTACGCTCAAATATAAGACTGCCTGAGAAGAATCACCATTTTCTTCCAGGGCGACCTTGCCCTTTAGAGCAGCAAGCTGGTCTTCTTTTAAGGGAGTCATGTGAATGGTGCCCACATCTACCAAACTTCCCTTCATACCTCTCAATTTTAAATCATATGGTGCATATTGGTGCATACGGAAACCAACCGGCCTAACAAGGTCTTTTGTCTCCCCGGCAAAATAACCGTCGGGCAAAATCTCCATCTGTGCAGCAACATCGCGGACATCTCCCTGGCCATCGAGAACCACCCTGCCTACGATGACATGTCCCCCTTCATACTTATCAACGGTCGCTTTTGCCTTGTCGATCGCGGCCTCCAGTTCCCCTTTGTTTGCGCATTGCGCCAATGTTGCGAGGGCTTTCTTGGCCTGTTCAAATTGCTCAGAGTCGATTTTACTTGATGGCCGCCTTACTGCATTCGACGGCGCGACCTCCACCGTAACATCCGTATCGCCGGCCGAAGCAATCGCATCCCCATACAATTCGGTCTGACCATCCTTTGCCCTTGCGTAGATGTTCACCTGCCCGGCGCACAGTTTATCTATGGTAAATCTGCCTTGTTCATCGGTTATGCTGTCGGGGGACTGCTGGCCCTCCTCGATAACAAATGTCCGTGCATTGGCCACAGGCTTGTCATTAACATCAACCACAATGCCCGAAATATTCATATCAGCCACTTTCAATATCAGTGGCTTAATTTCAAGACGATTATTTACCGCGTCGTCTGCATCAACCTTCACATAACCTGGGTAGTATCCTTCAGCTCGCGCAGAGACGGTGTATTGTCGCCCCGCCGGAATGGTTTTAACTTCATATTGGCCCTCTTCGTCGGTTGTAACGTCAGCAGTGTCAATAACCATTCCGTGACCCGATATAGTCAGAGTCACATTTATTTTAGCATCGGCAATAGGCTCGCCATTTGGGTCAATAACCGCACCGGTAAAAACGATGCCAGGCGTCATATTCACGTCGAATGTTTTTGTATCTTCGTCTATATCCACAGCAGCCGCAAGATTTCGTCCGACATGACGGACAACAAGGACCGGCTGGGACTCCTGATTACCCCATTGCTCTGGATTCCGCAAAATTTCAAATTTGCCCTCTTTATCTGAATCCTTTGCATTTTGTCCCCACGGAAAAACCCTCATCGCTGCCCGGGCAACCGGCTGGCCATTAGGGTCGCGGACGATGCCGGTAATCTTGGGGACAGCTTTAAGTTTAATCTCAACACGGGCTGTTTTCCCAACCTCTATTGTTAAAGCCTGCTGCGTTTTTTCGAATGAATACCCTTCCTTGTACACCCTCTGAATTTCATATTCACCAGGCAGAAGTTTAAGCGATGCAATTCCATCTGCATTGGATACACCGCTTTGCCCTCGGTTGCCGTCTTTTTCCCGAACACTTACTTGTGCGCCGGCAATCGGCTTTTTCTCGTCATTCTTTATAACAACTTCGAGCAGACCTGACGGCTGGTTTGCCATATCCGGCATCACATCTGCATGTTGCGGTGCAAGCACCACCTTAACATCAGTAGCGCCGGCACTGGCGCTTACATTCCCGTGCAAATAGGTCCGGCCATTACTGACGTTTGCGCTGACTTGCACCTGCCCATCGCACAGCTTGTCTATGGTAAATTTACCTTGGGCGTTGGTCATGCTGTGACGGAATTGCTGACCTTGCCCACTCACATAAACCTCCGTATTGGCCATTGGCTTATCGTTGTCATCAACTACAATACCCGAAATATTCATATCAGCCGCTTTCAATATCAGCGGCTTAATTTCGAGACGATTATTGACTGCGTTGTCTGCATCAACTTCCGCATAGCTTTCACCGTATCCATCGGCTCGTACAGAAACACCGTATTTCTGCCCCTCCGGAATAGCCTTATATTCATATCTGCCCTCTTGGTCAGTCACGACACCCTCATTGTCAAAAGATATTCCCCAGTTAGATACCCTCAGAGTCACATTTATTTTCGCACCGGCAATAAGTTTATCATTCGGGTCAATAACCTTACCGGTAAAAACGATGCCCGGCGACATATTCACGTCGAATGTTTTTGTATTCTCGTCTATATCCACCGCGGCAGCAAGATTTTGCCCCGCATGGCGAGCAACAAGAACCAACTGGGGTTCTTGAGTGCCACGTTGCTCAGGATTCCAGGAAATCTCAAATTTGCCCTCTCTGTCTGAATTTGTTTGCTTTTGCCCCATTGGACAAATTCGCAGCGATGCTCCGACGACCGGTCGGCCATTGGAGTCGCGGACGACGCCGGTGATCCTGGGGTTAGCCTTAAGCTCGATATCAAGCCTGGTTGTTTTGCCATCTTCTATTGTTACAGTTTTCTTATCCCGTGCGGATGAAAACCCTTCCTTGTATAACCCATAAAATTCATATTCACCTGGCAGAAGCCGAAGCGTAACAACGCCATTTGCATCCGATACACCACCCTGCCCATAGATATCATCTTTTCTTCGAACACTGGCGTTCGCACCGGCAACCGGTTTATTCTCGTTGTCTCTGATAACAACTTCAAGCATTCCACCCTTGCTTGCTTCTACGACCACACCGCCTGCGATCTTGCCCGCTTCAGTGGTTACAGTTGCCGGCTGGACAACCCAGTTTGCAGGTTCCTTCTGCGACGGAACATACCTTATTATATAGGTCCTTGCCTCAAGGCCTTCAAAGCTGAATGTGCCGTCATCTTTGGAAACGACAGGTTTGACGCCGAATGTCCCACCCAGATTTTGCGTTGAGCAGACCAGCCGCACATCGCCGATGGCCTTGCCGGTCCCCTTTTCAACGACCTTGCCCTCGATTCTCGCCTCCACCGGCTGGACAATTCTTATATCCTTGCTTTGAACGGTGTATTGCCCAGGATTATAGTTAGCATAGTTTGGCGATTGCGGCGGCTTAAACGTGCTGATGGTCGCCATACCCGCTTTCTTGACGGTGAATTCCGCCTTGGCCTCGGCTGGTATGTTGTTAAACACTAAAAGGCCGCTGGCATCGGTAGTAGTTACCAGCAGATCGAGCGGTTCAATGCTGACCAGATATCGAAATTTTTCCGGCCCGCTCTGAGGATTCCCTAACAGTAGCATTGAAATCCGCACCTCAGCACCGACAACGGGTTTATTGGCATCATCCACAACGATGCCGCGTAATGTATATGGTTTGCTCATCGGCAGCATCGTCGTTTTATCTTTTAGCATGTCCCAGTTGTCCCAGCCGATGGCGAAACCCTCCTTCCTCGCAATCAACATCGCAAATTGATACTGTTTGTCTGCGAGCGTTTCCGCACTGAAAGAAAAACTGCCGTCTTCCTTGGTAATCTGTTCTTCAGTAGTTGCTTTCTTCAGTTCCTGTCCTCCGACATCAGGCATGAGTTGATAGAGCGTTACCTTTGCACCCGCGACAGGTTTATTGGCGTCATCGACGACCTTGCCGGAGCAGGTTATTTTTTGGGGTGCAACAGCAGCTGAGGAACCAGAACAGAAAATGTACGATAAGATCAGGAGCCCCACAATTATCAATCGCATAAATATCGCTGTTCTCCTTGGAAAAATCAGGGTGGCTTTTAAACCCACCCATTTCCCATATTCAGCGCTTTGCTACGCAACCAAATTTCTCGCTGAGCTGATAATAACAAAATTTTCCTCAAATCACAATAATTTAATGGCCAAACTTAATTCAACTGGGATTTCCCATATAACATTGTATATCCTTGCTCAGCTACACCACTGAACTTTTCGTTTATCAAAATACCAAATCAGCCTGAAAGATGGAGCTTTTTTATGACCTTGCGGCTGTAAAAAGTGAGAAAAATCCGTACAACCTCACTACAACTCAAAGGTTAAATAGCGTGCAAAATCGCAAAAACGGTATAGCTATAAGATTAGTAATATCAAAAACTTAAAAAAAATGCAAAAAACGCAAACATTTTATATATCCGATGGCATAGAGTTATTTTCGGCTACAAGACTTGATAACTAAGTATTTGTGGGTTAATCAGGCATCTATAAGGTTTTTGCCATCAAGAGAAATGGTGCAGGTTAAGTATCTTGATTCAGAGCTGAACCCGTCTCCCAATTCAAAAACAAATCTATCTCGTTCTTGTTTACGACGTACAATGACAGGCAGGCTGGGGTCATGATGAACGGTTCAAATTTTCACAGCCACAAAACCAAAAATAGGACAATCGTAGGACAGTCGTGCTGTAGAGACATTCACAAGCCTCGTTAAATCAAAGAGTTAAAAAAACAATACAGAAAATTGGTAAAGAGGCTGGATTCTCTATCATTGCGGCTTGTAACTTCTTTATGTTAAAGCAGTTACGTTATTTACCAAAAATAACGGAGAGGCCGGGATTCGAACCCGGGGTACGGTTTAACCCGTACGACGGTTTAGCAAACCGTTACCTTCAGCCACTCGGTCACCTCTCCAACTGCTTATTTTAAAAGAACTTACGTCAGATTTGCCGCGTATTCTGTCCTTCGTTACTACAACCAAAAATGAAATATACATCGTTCTTCATAACTCGACAAGAGGAAAAATACGGGATGTTGGATGAAAATCCGATTTATTTGGCAACGGTGCTTTTCTTTATGTGCTAAAGACTCCAGGCACTACTTTGGCAATACATCAATTACATCTTGTTACTTACATAACATAAGGATTCATATGACCCGCAAAAATCATATTTGAGAGTCGTTTCGACCATTGCAATGCAGGACAATCCAAACGACCCGAAAAATAAGTATTATCAGGTCATACTTACCAAGATAATTACACCTCTTTCTTAACGTGTGTCGGAGGTCGGTTTTGTGGTATCGATGGAACAACCAGAACAGTCTTTGCAAGCAGAAGGTACAATGGTCCAATCTCTAAATAGGAATTGAAAGCGTCGCTTAATTCAAAGCCAAATCTATCTAACTCTTTTTGACGACGTACACAAAGAAATATCAGCTGATACCGGCGTGTATAAGCCAATAACAACGAAAAACATAATTATTTGGATTTTCATGACGCTTTGTCCTAAGAGAGCAAGTTATAAATTAGGAGTTCCCATATTAAACACTTGACATTTAAACGTTAGAAAACATCAATTCTTACCGTGACCAGCTATTCATTGTCACGGCCTAACTTTCAAAATCCGGCAGGCTATATCCTTGTCCGCCGTTAAGGAGGGAATCTGTGATTTCAGAACACCGGTTGTAACACTAATCAGAGTTGGCGTTGAATATGTTCCCAGCCATGTGTCGTAATACTTGACCTCATAATTTCCGCTTTGCAGGCTGGATATAGTCAATGTCGAACTGCTGAGCGTGGATGACGTATTATTTCTCAACCAGACAAACATCCTGTTACTATCTTTAAGTGCCATTGCTTCTATGCCTGTGCCGGCATTTACGGACAAGGGTGCCAGGGAACCGCCGCTGTCAGAAGTCATCTGATTGCCATAAGTCGAGGTGGCCTTGAAAACATCCCAGTCGTTATAACCCGCAAAGGATTCCCACCACCACGTCATCGGCAAAATGGGCGTTGGCGAAAACATCCCGCGCCACATACCCATATGTAATTCTCTTCGATAAGCAGGATGCGTTCCACCTGTCCCGGCATTTTCCCAACTGTATGCGAATTCGCCTGTTACATAAGGTTTATTGTAAGAGGTTACGTAAGAAGTTATTGTGCCATAAATATTATCCGTTGTGCCATAAGGGTGAGTCTGAGAAAAACCCAAATTGCTCAAATTCCACAGACCCGGAATAGTTTTCCAACTGAAGCTTGTGGAAATTAAATGTCCAAATGGGTCAATGCTTTTTAAGTATGTGGACATTTCATTATGCCACGACACGATATCCGAAGCTGGTACGTTCGCATCGCCGTCATCGCATGTATGGTCTATTTCGTTAAAAAACTCAATCACGCCTAAATGCGGGTTATATCCCCAGCGAGCGACAATGTAACGAAGCCTCTTCTTGTAGATGTTTTTTGCGGTAGTATTCGAGAAGAATGCTGCCGCATTCGAACACGGCCCGCCATTAACGATGTTGTACGGATTAGTCGTCCAGTAATCTCCGCCGCCCCAGGGGTCTTTCACCGATTTAAAAACCCCGTGAAAGTCCAAAGTCAGCATCAAATACAGCCCGTTCTGCTCAGCCATGGAAAGGACAGAATCCAATCTCGCTGCCGCAGTTTCACTATATCGACCAAGCCCCGGGCTGGTCCATTCCAGCGGCATATTCCAGGGGCACATCCATACTCGAGCAAAATTACAGCCGTTTGCACCCAGCAATGGAAACATATACTCATACTTGTATGTCTGGTCCTCTTCCGAACGGGGATCCCAGGCCACATTTTCGCCGATTCCCCTAAAAGGCTTTCCCGAATCGTGCTGCAGAAAATAATACGACTGAGGATTCAAATGAATAAAGCCATCTTTATTGGAATCTTCCACAGTTAAGTAAAAAACATCTGACCTGCCTTCCAGAGCCCCATTGATAAAAACCTTTGCTTGATATGAATATTTTCCGGCTTTTTTCGGCGTGAATCGTCCTTGCCAGCGTGAAGCGGCAGGATTTCCAGAAACATAAAAGCACGGCAAAATGACTTGGTTACTGTTAGGGTCTTCAAACGTAATATCGATGCGAATGTCATCAGGATTATAAGGATTTGAATATGGTGCAACTGAATTAATATCAAAGAGTACGTAGCCGTATCTTTCAACCGTCTGCTTTGATGGAACAATCGTCAATGGACTCGAATAATCCACCAACCTGTTGTTTGTTATTGCAAACAGAGCCTCCCTATCCGCTTTAGTGGATTTTGCCTCCGAATGGAAAGTGGTTGAAGATGTTACCGTACCATTACTTGAGCTAACGCTCCCGCCGGTCATATTGCTTTCAAAGCTGGGGTTAGTAAGCAGCTCTGCGCTTATGGCGGTTGTGGCAAATATCGCTATTAGGACAAACAAATAATATGGCACGTTTTTCATAAATATTTTCCAGTCTCACTATGTTCCCCAAAGTTGCCCTGTTCACACTCATCTTACTTGTACCACATTCATACGGGCACTGTCAGTATATTTCGCGTATCCGAATTATTCCGATTTTCAGTGTTTTATACTTTCCCCCATTTCCTAAAGATAGTGCAGAGCATTATCGCAATTCAATCGTAATTACGGGCTGATTTTAACTATCTGGCAGGCTATATCCTTGTCCGCCGTTAAGGAGGGAATCTGTGATTGCAGAACACCGGTTGTAACACTAATCAGAGTTGGTGTTGAATATGTCCCTGCCCAAGTATCGTAGTATTTGACCTCGTAATTTCCGTTTTGCAGGTTGGATATAGTCAACATCGAACTACTTAGTGTGGATGACGTATTATTTCTCAGCCAGACGAACATCTTATCAGTAGTCTGAACCGCCATTGCTTCTATGCCTGTGCCGGCATTCACCGACAATGCCTGCAGAACATCATTATTGTCAGAAATCATCGTACTGAAATAGACAGCAGCAGTATTGAAAATATTCCAGTCGTTCCAACCCGCAAAGGAGTCCCACCACCATGTTAGCGGTAAAATGGGCGTCGGCGAAAACATTCCTCGCCACAATCCCATATGCAATTCTCGCTCGTAATTGCTCTGCGTTCCATCAACACCTGGACCTTGCCAGCCGTATCCGAATTCACCGGCTACATATGGTTTATTGTAAGTGGTTGTGAAAGAGACTATTGTACTATAAATATTATTTGTTGAGCCATATGGATGGGTTTGAGAAAAATCCAAGCTGCTCACGTTCCACAGACCCGGAATATATTTATAGCCTGCACTTGTCGAAACCAAATGTCCAAACGGATCAACACTTTTTAAATATGCGGCCATCTCAGCATGCCACGACACAATATCTGAAGCCGGTATATTCGCATCGCCATCGGCGTATGCAAGATCTATTTCATTAAATAACTCAATCACACATAAATGCGGATTATATCCCCACCGAGCAATAAGGTAACGAAGCCTCTTTTTATAAATTTCTTTTGCCGCAGAATTCGAGAAGAATGCTGCCGCATTCGAACATGGCCCGCCATTAGCGGCATTATACGGATTTTCAGGCCAATAGTTGTTACTACCCCATAAATCGGGGTTTGTTTCGAAAATTCCAGCATAGTCAAGCGTCAGCATCAAATATAACCCATTCTGTTCTGCTAAGGCAAGAACGGTATCTAATCTTGTCGCAGATGCCTCGTTGTACCGTCCAAGTCCCGGACTGACCCATTCCAGCGGCATATTCCAGGGGCACATCCATACTCGAGCAAAATTACAGCCGTTGGCACCCAGCAGTGGAAACATATACTCATATGTATATGTCGGGGTATCATATTGCGGCCGCGGATCCCAGGCCACATTTTCGCCGATTCCCCTAAAAGACTTTCCCGAATCGCGCAGAAAAGAATAATCTGATTGAGGATTCAAATGAATAAAACCATCATTATTGGAATCTTCCACAGTTAAGTAAAAAACATCTGAGAGGCCTTCCAGAGCCCCATTGACAAAAACACTTGCCTGATATGAATATTGTCCGGCTTTTCTCGGCGTGAATCGTCCTTGCCAGCATGAAGCAGCAGAATTTCCAGAAACATAAAAACACGGTAAAATTATTTGGTTACTGTCAGGGTCTTCAAACGTAATATCGATGCGAATGTCATCAGGATTATAAGGATTTGAATATGGTGCAACCGAATTGATATCAAAGAATACATAGTCATATTTTCCAACCGTCTGCTTTGATGGAACAATCGTCAATGGACTCGAATAATTCACCAGCCAGTTATTCGTTATTGCAAGCAGATCGTTCCAATCCGCAGTTTGCCTCCAGACGCTGGCTAATAATGCGAAATCAACGAAATTCACCTGCAGATCATTATTTAAATCACCGGTATGTGGTTGCGGCGCAGATTGTCCGGTCAGAGAAGCATCGTCAAACAGTATGCTTTTACCCCATTGGTCAGTCTGGGTCGTCCCGATTACTGGCTTGATAATCGCGGTACCCGCCGGAATCCCTGTTCCAGTTAAAATATACTGATACCACTGATAATCCTTTGACAGACTATATGACTGCTGATCAGTCCTGAGCAGAGCCGAGGATGCATTATAATATTCAATCTTCAAAGTAACGGCGTTAGCCATTGTCCCTGAACCGGTTGACCAGTTATCTCTCGCATAGACCGACAAAGTATATTCAGATGAGCCGTCATAAGCGATACTTTGTGTTGCAAGTACGTAAGCGGAATAAGGCGCAGTGGTATCATAGACGGTAAATACAGCGGATTCAGCCCCTGAATGGGCAGTAGTTGAGGTATCCGTCCAACCATTACTTGCGCTGACGCTCCAGCCGGTCAGACCGCTTTCAAACCCGGGATTAGTAAGCAGTTCCCCACCCACGGCAACGGTAGCAGGTATCACCATTAAGACAAAAAAGTAAGTCGTGACAGTTTTCATCAACCTTCTCTAATTCACTTTAATTCTATAATATTCACATGGTCCGTTCCATCAAAAACTTCCAAAACTACAGTTCTTACTCACTTTCTACAGTTTTTGCTATCAGAGGCATCAAAAAAGTGAAGTATTTTACCTCGGCAAACTATTAGGAAGAGACTATCCCCCTTAAACCCTTGCCTTTCTACTACGCTCTGTCCTACTTTCCGCTGACGGCGAACAATTATCCATGCAGATAAAGACTTTAAAAAGAAAACCGGCATGTTACTTCAAAGAACCGGCCTTTTGCAAACTCTAACGGTATCAATTATGTGCGTAGCAGGTAAACTCGCACTGCAATAAGCAATTCACATTCAAACAAAACGAGGAACATTTAAAATGTCTGCTCTGAGTTATTATTTTGTATTTTACCAGTACCAAAGAAGCGTGCGTTCGTAAGCATTGAAATTCCACAATACCATGTGCGGCTTCGTATCTTTTATTCCCTTCCATTGCACTGCCCCATCCATAGTGCCCACATTTCCGCCGCCAGCCGGCGCCTGTTGCTGGATAGTTAGATTGCCTGGGGAGCTGTCTATTTCCTTCGGGCCGTTGCCTGCGTGGGCCACAAAGATAGATTCGTCGGCATCGTAGGAAACAATATCTATCACAAGGGGCAAATTTCCTTTATCGGTGGCTCTTGATGGTGAAATCCAGGGTTCTGCCTTGGCGCCGGAGGGATCCGTATATCCCGTCGGATCTGCCCAGAATTGGGCATAGTGGCCAGCCATGTAACCATAGCCGAGGAGGTATGTATTGCCTTTCCAACTCCCCGTCAACCAGTTCGGAATATAAGGTCTGCCCTGATAACGAACGCCCATGTAGTCAATGCCGTTTTTTACGTATGCGGGGACATCCGTACACATCATTATCCTGGTGTCTTTTAAATATTTGGCGATATAATCATAATCAGTATGCCATAACCAGTTCGGCTGGCTCCAGCCCCGCCCCTGGACAATTGCGGACATAGGGGCTCCCATGGCACCTTTGGGCAACGTGCCATTGTAAGTATCGGCATATGCCATAACGGAAAGCATGGTTTGCCGGATTCGGCTGGCACAGACAGCGCGTCGGGCTTGCGCTCTCGCCCGGCCTAGCGCGGGTAACAGGATTGCCATCAGCAAGGCTATGATGCTTATTACTACCAGCAACTCAACCAATGTGAATCCTTTTTTCCTGCTCATATTTCACCTTTTTTCACTTTTCTATGACCAACCGAATAGCGACATTCCTTTAACGCTATGGCGCCCACCGCCCATGTGCAATGGGCGCCATATTCACTCAACTTCATTTTCCCTTACAACTATCCGTTCCAGTTTAGCTTCTTTTCCTGCGAATCAATGCTAAACCACCAAGGCCGAGCAGAGCCATTGTGGCCGGTTCGGGGGTAACAGAGATGTCATCATAAAGGACAGTGCCGCCACCATAGTTAGGATAAACCTGTGCGAACTGTATCCTGCCCATATGATTGATGTATCCTCCTGTCATGCCGGTAATATCAATGTCCCATTTCACCCAGCCGTCAGCAGGGGTTGGTGAGATGGCTGTCTGAATCTTAGGACTAAACGGATCGCCCCAGATATCAGACAACATAACCTCTATAGTACTTGCTTGTGACAAGTTTTTGTACCAAACGGTCAGCGTAGTCATACCTGTCCAATTCTGGCCGTTTGCACCACCGAACACCAACTGAGTTCCGCTCCACCACGGGCTATTCCACGTATTGTAGGTAGCCTCCAGACACTGTGGGCCATAATGGCCGTCAGTGGTGTCCAGCGTGGGCGTCTCATTGGGTGTTGTGCCGACTAAATCGGTCAGCAGGTCCGGGGTGTCGATATAACCCTCGAAGTCAGATACCTGCAAGGCGTAGGTCACACCCGTGAACCCTAACACCACAACCATACTCCAAACAAATTTTGAAACAAACTTTTTCATCCTACTCTCCTTCTAAAAATAAGTTTTAAGCAGAGCTATGTATCCTGAACGCCAGGACACCGCTCTACTACTTTTTTGTTCTCTTTCAAAACATACACAGAATACCATCTCTTATTGCCAACAGTCGGCCTGTTGCAGCAGTGTGCAGTCAAGCCAATGTTCACTAATAACCAATATATCATTTAAATCTACCACACAATCCTGATTCACATCACCAGTTAATGAACCCTGGCAGGAAACGGAATCTTTGTCATAGACAGTAATATCATCAAAGTATGCCGTACCCGGACCATAGTTTTGGCCCGTGAAGAATATGTCAACTCGGCCTATCTGTTGCAGTTCGCTTGCTGCTATCGGCGTAAGGTCAATATCCCATCTTGTCCAGTCGCCCACCTGGGGTATACCATATTGTGCATACAGAACGTTAACGCCATAGCGATTGACGATATTCACTTGCAGCGGTTCCTTCGACACCGTGCATTTGAACCAGAGGCTTAGTGTGTCATACCCCGTCCAATCAACTCCGCTTTGCCCGCCCGGCAGCCAGTGTTCGGCCTTGGCAAACCAGGGCGAGCTGCCTGTATTGTAGCTGTATTTCATTGCTTTTGTACCGCCATGTACAGTCGTAGTGTCGAGTGTAAGCGTGGTAGTGCCGGCCGTCGGCACCCACGATGCCTGCAGCGCGGCTGAATCGGCAAAGCCCTCAAAATCCTCTACGACATGGGCCGCTGCTGGGGCGCGATTGTCCTTGAGCCAGTCATTGGCAACAATGGCAAAGTCTGCAAATGTGACCTTGCAGTCTCCGTTTAGGTCGCCCGTAAGCATTGAGGAGCATTCATTGACCGACGCCACAACTGTAAGCGTGCTCTCTCGCGGCAATGTTATATCGAACGTGCTGGTTGCATAGTCAAAATGCAGGTCAGCAAGCTCATCGACAACCGAGCCGTTGATGAAGGCCTTGGCCTCGATGATGCCAAAACTTGTTACGCCCATGACTTTGATCGTCTTGCTGACAGTAGCTGCCGTGCTGTTGGCAAATGCCGCCACAAATTTATCAGTGCCGAGGAATCCAGTTGCGCTGATCTGGGCATCATTCCACGTTTTTGTCAGAACGCTTGCCCCATCCGGAATCAAAGGCATCAGCGTCGACATGGCGTAATATACCGGCCGTAATGACGATCCCAAACCTTGCCGTCGCATCAGCCCGTACATTCCGCTTGTCATCCAGTCTTCATCAGCTGCCAGCCAATATGAAAGAATATTTGCACCGTCATTGAGCATGGTTAACGTATTCTCGTAACTCCTTTCAGCAAATTGGTTCGAGTCCGCAACGGTATTCGTTCCACTGCCAGCCGCTGGGAACGTCACACCATTGTATGTCAGTACTCCGGTTGCATACTCGGTAATAATAACCGGTTTGCTGCGGGAAGGGTCTTTGGCCAGCACATAGGGATCAAAGTAAGTTTTGTACCTCGAATCCAGAAAGCTCGGCAGCGCTGCGGTATTTCCCCACCCCTCGTCCCACGCATGCGTTGACCATGCGCCAAGAGAGGCTACACCATTTGCGTCGAGAGCGTTGAACCAGCTCGGCGCGTCATATAAATATGCAAGACCGGGGCCGCAGATTTTCACGCTCGTCAGGCCCCGCGAATCAAGCTCCGCTCGCAATAGCTTGGCGATTGTATTGTAGTCTGTGCCGGATACATAGATGTCCCAGGTGCCTTCCGGCTCATTAAACAGCTCAATATAGCTTATGGGCATATTGTTATTCTGCATGTAGTATGCGATGGAACCCCACATGCGGGCCATATCGGCGAAGTTCGCGCTCTTGAGGTGATTGCTGCTGTCAAGCCATGATGCCGGCCCTTCAAATTGATTCGCGATGACATTGATGCCAAGCGGGTTCAGAATTCCGTATGTGGTCCTGATGCTGCTGTCGCCGTCATATTGTGATGCCACATAAGCATCCATTTGTGCCTGCGTAGCGCCTGCAGGCGGATTCCATGCTCCGCCAAATTTCATTCTCACATACTTCATGTTCAGTGATGTAAGCATTGACTCCACCCGTGTATCGCCTTCCCAGACCTGGGCGCCTAAGCCCATAAGCTGATGCGAGGTTTGCGTGGCATCAAAAACAATGTCAGGTGTCGCACACTCAGCCGTTCCTGCCGCTACACACATCAACAATATCGCAATATATTTTTTCAATTACGTATTCTTTAAAATCCTTTTGCAATTTAGAAACCACAATCAGCTTCGTGATACAAACCGCAATAAAGCCAATTATTTGCCATAATTGCTAAATCGTAGTAATCAACCTTTTCATCCTGATTAAGATCGGTTTGCTTGCAGTACTTGTTGCCGCCTGAGGTGCTGCACGGGTTCAACCATTGCGCAGCAAGGGCCGCGTAATCAATAAAGTTTACCTTACAGTCTCCCCTGTTCTGGTAGTTTATATCGCCCGACCAGGGGTCAAATGTGAATGGCTCGCCCGCGGTAGCTATTTGTGAGAGTATTGAAGTACACCTCTCAACGAAAATATCATCGAAATACACTATCCCGTGACCATAAGTGCCGCCTTTCATCACAAGCTCAACTGAGGCGAGCGTATTGGTGAGGTTTGGATCGCAGGGGTCTAGATGGGGAAGGGTAATATCCCATCTGGTCCAGTCGCCGGCAGGCACAACATTGTTTCCATCATAATCGGCGGTAAATTTAATGTAGCCGTTCAAATCTTTCAGATCGGCCTCCAAGTAACCGTTTGCAAGCCCGACCTTGAACCAGACCGACAATGTTTTATACTGTTGGCCGGTCACGGTGGTGGCGCCGAATGGGTGGTCGTACCAATCCTGTGGCGCATTGGGCAGAGGCAGCGCAATCCTTGACCATCCGCCATTTTCAACAAAGGTATTATTATAATCCATCATTATGGCCTTAGAGCCGCTATGCACATTGGCATCATTCACTTCCAGGGAAATCGTGACGGGGACAGCATCCGGGGCAGTTGCCGTAGCAATATCAGCGAGCAGCGCATTGGTATTGGCATACTGTTCAAAATCATTGATGATGCTCGGGTCAACATCTGAGTGCGTCACTTCAAAACCATCGAAATAACAGCGGGACCAATTGTCCTGGAAGTCGTACATGTTCGGCTGCATACCAAAACCTACAGCCCGTACTTTGCTTAAATCCAGAAACCCCCAACTAATATCCGCCTGCCACAGCGTCCAATTGGGTTCGTCTGTACCTCGCCAGAACCACACCTTGCCGAGTAATGAAAGTCCGCTGTGGTCTAAAGGAACAGTAAAGTTTGGTTTAGTTGTATAAAGGACAAGGTATACATCCTCAAGGCCGTTTTGGTACCCATACTCAGCATTTGGAGGGCCACCCTTGAGCCACATATTAAATCGGTTATAGGCAGACCAATCCTGATTAGTATCAAAGATTCGGAATATTTCAGTCCAATAAGGGGAATTGCCGCACATATACTGATAATTAAGCGCTTTTGAGCCGTCGTGAACATAACAAGGATCTGTAGTCAAATTAATGGCTGTATTTGCGCTGGTTAAATCTCGTACCTGCCAGACAGCTTGTAAAGCGCTATCATTGGCATATTCAAAATTATCAATGACTTGACTTGCCTCGGCGCCAACATATAGCGCCATCACCGCTATAAGTATAGCTGTTAACTGAACTCTTGCGTTCTTCATCCTTCGTCCTCCATAAGTTTTATCATATTTCTCTCTTATACCGTTGACTTTCCGCCAAAGACAACACAGTTTATTTCCTAACTCATCCACCGTTACCGGGTACGGCCGTCGAATCGCGAATCACCAATTCGCATCCGACTCGAACCCTCTGATGATTGTGAGGTTCTCCATCTGTTTTCTGCAGCCGTTCCAATATAAGCCGGGCGGCAATACATCCTGTCTCATAAGACTTTTGCCTTACAGTCGTCAGCAACGGCTGTAATCTCGCGGCATCATCAAGGTCGGCAAACCCAACTACCGACAAATCCTGTGGAATCTTCAAGCCCATCTGGGCTGCAGCATCATAGATATACTGTGCTCTCTGATCGCTTGCCGCGAAGACTGCCGTTGGCCTCGGATGCGTTTGCAGCAGTTTTTTTGCCACGCTAACACCCTCATTGTAATCATGTTGCCATTGCTCCACGGTTATGCACGTCGTCCCCGGAACACCGGCCACTTCCTGTTCAAAATATTTGCTGCGAAGCTTCGCCCAACTGTAGATTTTATTTCCGGAGCCTGCAAAGTGTGCAATATGGCGATGCCCAAGGCCCAATAAATGCGATGCAACCAGTTTTGCCCCCATCTCTTCATCGGTGGCAACTGAATCTGCGCCATAGTGCTCAGGAAGCTCATGGTCAATAGTTACCACCGGTATATTGCGCATCTCTTCAATTTGGTCATAATAAGGTGTAACCATGGGAGGCCAGAGAATGAAACCCTCGACACGTCGGTCTATAAGACGGTGTATTTGTTCAAGATCTTCTGCGATATGTTGGTGTTCGTCTTCCCGCCAATGCTTGCCCCACAGAATAATCGGTATGTGATCGGCGTTAATTAATCCGTCGTGAATGCCGTAGAGAATGTCCGACCAGTGAGAGTTGAAAGGCGGGACCATAACCCCAATAGTACGTGTTTTGCCCGTCTGCATTCCGTGTACGAGCAAGTTGGGACGCCACTGCAACCGCTGAGCAACTTCCCGAACCCTTTGCTTGGTTTCTTCTGAAAACTGATCCAGTTTTTTTCTGTGTAATATACGGGATGCTGTGGGAACAGATACATTTGCTTCACGTGCAACTTCTTTCAGGCTCGGAACTGTAGTTTTCACCTCATCTCCTGACTTCTTCAAAATTGCTACAAGCCTTACACAAGTACTTTCCTTGAGTCTTTTATAGCATTTCCCACTAAAATGTCAAGCGGATTCTATGAGCTTTCCAGAAATATATTATTTTTAAAATTTACATTTTTATATGACTGATGACCTCGTTTAGTTTAGCATATATCTATTTAACTAATTTATTAATAAATTGTTCACCGTCAGCGGAAAGTGGGACATAGCGTAGTAGAGAGGCAAGGGTTTAAGGGGGATAGTCCCTTCCTGGGAAGGGACTTGCAAAATTGACGCTTTTGGCTCCATGATAGTGGGTTATAATACTCCCCAAAAACTGGGCGCATGATTAAGGTGGATTTGCCGCCTGAGACGATAACAATTTCGGTGGATACAAGGGGGAAGGTGGGATTGCGGATTTGAAAATGGGTCCCCTGTCGCGGGACCATGCAAGCAGATTCCCGGGGAGGGTAGGGGGTGGGTGAGGAAGTTTGCGCTGCGCTACGATGGAACCTTGGTTAGTGGCCCTTCGGTTTTGCTCAGGACAGGCCGGTAATATGGCGTTTGTTTTTCTGATAAAACGCATTATTGCGTCATTTTTCAGGTAAACCGGTGGGGAATCTGTGTCGATAAATAAGTCGGTATATCGTGTTTCGTATATTGTATGGGGTTGGAGGCAAATATGGCTTTTGATGTAACAATAAAAGATTACTTGCAGGAAATAGACGAGGCGCCGCTACTTTCAGCGCAGGAAGAACACGAACTGGCTTTGCGGATTACCGAAGATAACGACCCGGAAGCGCGAGAACTGCTCGTTCGCAGCAACCTGCGGTTAGTAGTGAATATCGCGAAGAAATACGCCAACAGGGGTAATATGTCATTAGGCGATTTGATTGAGGAAGGCAACCTCGGATTGATAAGGGCGGTAGATTATTTTGACCCGAATCGCGGGACGCGATTCAGCACTTACGCGGCGTGGTGGATAAAGCAGGGCATAAAGAGCGCACAATTGGGGGATGTTCGGCCCATTCACGTGCCTGGTTATATGATTGGGCTGATTAACCAGTGGCGTCATACGATGGCGGAGGTTGAGAACAAGCTTGGTAGAAAGCCAAACGTCGAGGAAATGGCGGACGTGATAGGTATGCCTGTTAAAAAGGCGAAGATTATCGATGAGACCGTGAGGATTCTCGGGTCGATAAAGGACAATCAGCAGCCGGAAGCAGGCGAGGAGAACCAGATATTTGACGAGAACATCAGCAACCAGAGTGTGGGTAAGCCGGAAGACGATATGGTTGAGGATGAGGAAAAAGCCAAGGCGATTGGTTTTTTGAGCCAGATGGACCCGAGAGACGCGGAGGTTCTCCGGCTGCATTACGGGCTTGACGGCAAAGCGCCGATGGGGTTCAAGGAAATCGGAGAAAAGCTCGGTTTGACCCGCGAGCGAATCCGCCAGATTCAGCACGAAGCGCTGACAAAGCTCTACGAGTTTATGGAAGAATTGTAACGTTAACCACAGATTACATACACCCTTCTTCGCCGAAGCGGCTACGCAGGGCAGGCAGGGCACCAAGTCATTTCCGATTTGCGATTGTCGATTATTAATTTCTTATATCTGATTTTAGCAGGGAGATTGTCTGTCTGGAAGACGGCAGGGAGGCAATTAACACTGGATACTGTAATTTATAGTGGTAAAATAAAAGGAGAAACATTAGGAAACAACAGCAGGAGCACGGATATGGGCAAGGACAGAATCGAATTGAAAAAGTATATTCGTGAGGTGGCGGATTGGCCTAAGAAGGGGATTTTGTTTTATGATGTAACGCCATTGCTGGGCAACGCGGAGGCATTCAGGGCGGCGGTGGACGCGATGGCGAGCGATTACGTCGGAGCGGGGATACAGTATGTGGTGGGAACAGAAGCGAGGGGATTTATTTTCGGGGCGGCTGTGGCGGCAAAGTTAAATGTGGGATTTATTCCGGTTCGCAAGAAAGGCAAACTGCCCTCCAGGACAGTGAGCGTCACATACGACCTCGAATACGGGACAAGCACGGTTGAGATACACAAAGACGCGGTGCCTGCGGGGGCGAAGGTTTTGATGGTGGATGATTTGCTGGCGACGGGCGGGACGATAAAGGCGTCGTGTGAACTTATCGAACAACTCGGCGGCAAGATTATCGGCGTGGTGTTTCTTATTGAGCTGACGGAGCTTGGCGGGATTAAAAAACTCAGCGGTTATAAGGTTAAATCAATTATACGTTATTGAATCATATGCAAGAATTAACTGTCAAAGTACCCGCGGAGAAGGCGGGTGAATACAAGATAGAAATAGGAACGGATATTCTGGGTTCTGTCTGGTCGAAGATAGAATCGCAGTTCGGCTCCGCCGGCAAGTTTATTATTACCGACGCCAACGTGGCAAAGGCAGGGCATCTCGGCAAACTTTTTTCCGGCAGGGACATTCCCATATACGTTATTTCGCCGGGGGAACCGTCAAAGAATATGAATATCCTTGTCTCGATTATCGAGGCGATGGAGAATGCGTATCTTGGCAGGGACACGGTTGTGATTGCGCTGGGCGGCGGCGTGGTTGGTGACATAGCGGGTTTCGCAGCCGCGGTATTCAAAAGAGGGGTGAGGGTGGTCCAGATTCCGACGACGACGCTTGCGCAGGCGGATTCGGCGATAGGGGGCAAGACGGGCGTGGATTCATCGCTCAGCAAAAACGCCTTCGGTTGTTTTTGGCATCCATCGGCTGTTTATATCGACGTGGCGACGCTGAAGACACTTGACGACAGGCAATATAGGGCGGGGCTGGTTGAATCGGTGAAGCATGCATTGATAGCGGATGAAAAATTCTTCGAGTTTCTGGAGAACAATCTCGACGCGATTTTACGCAGACAGGCAGATGTTCTGGAACAGGTCGCGTATCAGAATTGCAGAATCAAGGCGCAGGTGGTTGAGGCGGACCCGACGGAAAAGAATCAGCGGCGGATGCTTAACTACGGGCACACAATAGGCCACGCGATAGAATGGGCAAGCGGGTTTGAATTGCTGCACGGTGAGGCGGTGGCAATCGGGATTATCGCGGCGGGGATGATTGAAATTGAGCTTGGACTGGGTGACAGTAAACGACTCGAAAGGGTCCGAAAGGTTCTTACCGGGTTGGGCGTACCTGTCAAAAAACCTGCAAATATAAGCAAATCGGCCCTGATTGATATAATAAGACGCGACAAAAAGGCGATAAATAAGTGGCCAAGATTCGTTTTAATTGATAGAATAGGGAATACCCATCGCAAGGAGGAACAGTGGGCCGTCGAAGTTAAACAAGATGTTGTAGGAAAGGTCCTGGGGAAACTATAGTTAATTTTAGCAGAGGGTTAACGTGTACAGAGAAAGAATAAAGCTGCTGGATTGCACCATAAGAGACGGCGGATTGATAAACGACCATTGTTTCACCGACCAGTTTGTCCGCGAGGTTTACAGGGGGCTGTCCGCGAGCGGCATAGATTATATGGAGATAGGTTATCGCAGCAGCAGGGAGCTTTGCATGCCCAAGGAGTTCGGGGCGTGGAAATACTGCGACGACGAAAAGATAAAAGAAATCACCGACGGAATCGAATCGAATATGAAGCTGAGTTTGATGGTTGATGCGCACCGCGTCAAGGAGCAGCAGTTTGCGCCGGTTGACGAAAGCCCAATCGATATGATTCGCGTCGCCACATACATCAAGGATATGGACAAGGCGATTGAAATGGTAAAAAGGTGCCACGACCTTGGATACGAGACGACGGTTAATATAATGGCGATATCGAAGGAGATAGAGCCGGATATGGTGGAGGCGCTCGATGAGCTTGCGGCGAGTCCCGTGGACGTGGTTTATGTTGTTGACAGTTTTGGCTCGTTGTATTGCGAGCAGATTGAATACCTTGTTAAGCTGTTCCGCAAGCATCTGCCTGAGAACAAGGAAATCGGTATGCACTGCCACAATAACCAGCAGCTTGCCTTTGCCAACACCATCGAGGGTATCATTCATAACGCGAATTACCTCGATGCGTCGCTATACGGTCTGGGCAGGGGACCGGGCAACTGCCCGCTCGAATTGCTGGTCGGCTTTTTGAAGAACCCGAAGTTCAAGCTAAGCCCCATTCTGAAAGTCATCGAAGAACAGATGTTGCCGATGCAGAAGGATATTGAATGGGGCTACCTGATACCATATATGATTACTGGTATGCTGAATGAGCATCCGCGTGCTGGTATCGAGGTGCGCAAGACCTCCGACAAGGATAAATACGCTAAGTTCTACGAGGAGATACGCGACGTTACGGGTTAAGACCTTTGCGGGTTATAGTTGGAAGATAAAATAAAAAAGCTCACGCAAAATTGCGTGAGCTTTTTGTTTGCTCGCTCAAGTATTCTTGCAATATTTAAACCCTTCTCCTCTTGATAACAGCTATCGCGCCCAACCCAAGCAATATAATCGTCGTCGGCTCAGGCGTAGGATTCTGCCCCGTGCAGTATAGAGTACTTCCGGTGAATGATACTTTGAAGCCGAACAGGCCATCATCGCCTATGGCAACAGGATCACCCGTGCCTTGATAGTAGTCGACCGTGCCGACCCAGCCATTACCGCCAGTGGGCGTTATCCCGGGTGCCACAGCAGTGATTACCGAATACCAACCATCCGGCGTCATCAGACCCGTGTTCAATATTGAGAAGGTCTTATTCATGCCAATGGCGATATGGTAGTCAGTCCATGCGAAGGACGTGTCGTTTTGCACGTCCTCGATGATACCAACAGTCGGGTCAAACCCTTCTGTATCGGTCGTGATACTGCCCGATAAAATCGCCGGCTTCCCAGACTGACTGCCGTCGATCGTGATGCCATCTTGCGTCCAGACAGGAGGACTACTAATTACGAAGTTCGCGCTGTCGTTAGTACAACTCCAATCGACGATAGTCGCATTAACACTTGATACAGCAAACAATAGAAGAATACAAAGAAATGCACTAACACGTTGGCCCATCACACACTCTCCTTCTTCAATCACCACTCTTCCCATTTTTCACACACCAAGCAGGCTGTGTGACTCTCTTACGTATAACAGTTTACCAGAAATAGGGTTGTGAAAGCAAAATTTTTTGTATTTTTGCGGGGCGGCGAGGGGTGATATATGATAACTCTTTTGTAAATAAGGAGTTAGGGAAGTAAAAAAAATTAGAAAAATGGCAAAAATTCTATTTTTCAGTGTTTTTTATGCGCGTTTTTTGAATAAGAAAGCGGTTTTTTATAGGCCCATAACATTTCAGAGGGAAATAGCTGTTATTTGGCGGGTTTTGTTACGGCGACAGCGAGGCGGTCGAGATTGGAGTAATCCTTCTCTATCTTTACAGCGCCAAAGTACCTTGCGGTGTTGAGAAGTTCACGAACCGCGTTTCCCTGCTCATTGCCGATTTCGAGCATAAGTGTCCCCGTGGGTTTCAAATGTCGGCTGGCATCAGCGATGATTTTTTTGATAATGTCCAGTCCATCCTGGCCTGCGGTCAGGGCGGACTTCGGTTCGAAATTTTTTACGTTTGGGGCTAACTTCTCGTAATCAGGTTCACTGACGTAAGGCGGGTTACACACAATCAGGTCGAATTTCGCTGGGCCGAGACCCGCGATGACCGGCTCGAATAAGTCGCCCTGCAAAAGTTTTATCCGGTTCATCAAGCCGTGTTTTGCGACATTTTTTTCGGCGATAGCCAAGGCGGTGTCTGAGATATCGGTAGCGACTATCCTGCAATTAGCGAAATTTCTCGCTATGGCGACTGCGACACAGCCGGAGCCAGTGCAAAGGTCGCAGACGAATTGTTCACCATTTCGCGTTCGCAAAAATTCAATTGCGCGTTCAACAAGTATTTCAGTTTCGGGGCGGGGGATGAGGCAATCCTTTGTGATTTCAAATTCGAGAGAGTAGAATTCTTTTTTGCCGGTGAGATACGCGATTGGCTCGTGTGTGCCCGCCCGTTTTACCAATTCGTGAAGCTGTAAGAGTTGTTCCTGTCCTACGACTTTGTTGAACTGGGTATATAACTCGATGCGTTTGACGCCAAGCGCATAGCATAACAGCCACTCTGCGCTCAATCTCGGAGAGTCAATGCTCTTGCCGGTGAAATACTCCGTGACCCAGCTCAGCAGTTTTTGGATTGTCCAGGATTCCATCGGCTTTTGGTTAAATGTAAACCTTGTCCATCATTCTTGGGAAGGGGATGCATTGGCGGATGTGCGATTCGCCGGTGAGCCAGGCGATGGTTCGTTCGACGCCGAGGCCAAAGCCGCCGTGGGGGACGGAGCCGTATTTTCGCAGGTCGAGATACCAGTCGTAATTTTCGCGTTTGAGGCCCATTTCGTCGATACGTTTGAGGAGCATATCGTGGTCGTCTTCCCTGACTGAGCCGCCGATTATTTCGCCGAAGCCCTTAGGGGCGAGCATATCGAAGTTCTGCACGACTTTGACATTATCGCGGTCGGTCTTCATATAAAACGCTTTGGCTTCTCTTGGGTAATGCGTTACGAAGACGGGCCTGTCATGCATCAGTGAGATGATTGTCTCATCCGAGCCGCCGAGGTCTTTACCCCATTGAAATTCAGCGGCGAGCTTGGCGTGTTTGGGGTTGTTTTCGATTTTGATGTTAATTTCATCGAGGTCGGCTCGCAGGGCAATCAATTCAGCGGCGTTTTTATCGCGTTTCCACTGCTTGATTTGGCCTGTCTGCTCGGTATCTAGTTCCGCGATTCGTTTTTCGATAGTTTCTTTTTGCTGTTTCAACTGTGTCAGTTGTTCAGCCATAAATTTGACGGTTTTTTCGCCCTTGAGGATTTCGACCGCCTGTGTGTAAGTAAGCCGATAGAAGGGGGGTTTGATATTTTCGAGGCCTGCGATATCAGCGCCGATGGTTTCAAGCTGGGGTTTATTATCCTGCAGGACGCGGGAGACGATACTGGAGACGAAATCTTCCGCGAGTTCCAATAGGCCGGGTAAATCGATAAACGCGACTTCGGGCTCGACCATCCAGAATTCGGTGAGGTGTCTGCGTGTCTTGCTTTTTTCGGCGCGGAAGGTGGGGCCAAAACAATAAACTTTGCCGAAGGCCGCGGCGGCACATTCGAGGTGCAATTGGCCGGTTTGTGTCAGGAACAATGGGCTGCCGAAGTAATCGACTTCGAAAAGGGATTGCTCTTCCTCGCCGGCCGCCGACATTAAAATCGGGGTATCGACGAGCGTGAAGCCATTATCGTTGAAGAACCTTCTGATGGCGTCGATGACCGTGTGGCGGATTTTGCCGATGCACCATTGTCTTTGCGAGCGAAGATGCAGATGCCGGTGTTTCAGGAGGAAATCGATGCCGTGTTCTTTTGGCGTGATTGGGTAATCGGTTGTGGGGTGAATGACCTCGGCGTTTGTAACAGCCAGCTCGAAACCGCCGACGCTGCGGTCTTCCTTTCGGACGAGGCCCGTTATTGTGAGCGATGATTCCTGGCCGAGGTGTTCGAGCTTATCGAATACGTCGTCGGGGATTTTGCCTTTTTCGACGACACACTGGCAAAGGCCTGAGCCGTCGCGCAGGATGATGAACTGCACCTTGCCGCTGGAACGCGCCTGATATACCCAGCCGGCTAATGTTACCTGCTGGCCCGTAAAATCTTTCAATTGGACTATAAGCGTTCTGTTATCGCTCATTATCAATTCCTTTTTCAATGGTCATATCAGGGAGTAGAATATACACCGCCGGACGCTAACAGAAAAGCACATATTTTAAGTTGCAGTTGACAAGATTACGAGATACTGGTATCCAATTCCGTATATGAAAACGCGAATGGCTTTTATAATAGGTGTGTTACTTCTGGCCGGGTGCTTAACTGCGCCGACTTACGGAGTACAAACGATTTCCGCCTCGGACAAGTGTTTCCGCTATGAGGGGCGATTTGATTTTGCCGATGCGAATTCGCCGGTTGTCGTCTGGCAAGCGAGCAGAATCAGTATCGATTTTGAGGGCGATACGCTCAAGTTGCTTTTTGACGGCGCAAAGAATCAAAACTTCTTCAATGCAAAGGTTGATAATTCGACTACGATTGTCGAGGTTAACGAAGGAATGGTGGCGAAGGGGACGACGCTTACGGGATTTGGTAAAGGGCGTCATCATCTTGTGCTATCCAAACGCAGCGAGGCCAACGCGGGTAGCGTGCATTTTAGAGGCATACAGATTGGCGAAGGCGCTAAGGTCTGGTCGTCTGCGCCGGTGGTGTATAAACTCAGGATGGAATTTATCGGCGATTCAAAGACCGTCGGGGCGTGCAATGAAGACGCAAACACCGACCAGTGGGATACGAGGCGAACGCACAATGGGATGCTGAGCTATGCGGCGATGGCAGCGGAGGCGTTCTCAGCGGACCATAGGAATATATCCGTCAGCGGGATGGGGATTATCACCGGCTACGTCGATGTGAAGGCGGGCGAAATGTGGAATCACATTTACCCGAACGCATCATCGGCAGTCGCTGACCTGAACGCGTGGAAGCCCGATGTTGTTTTTGTGAATTTAGGCGATAACGATGAATCGTTTACGCGTGGGCATAAACAGCCGTTCCCTGTGGATTTTAGTGATGGTTACGTTTCGCTTGTGCGGGCAATACGAGCCGCTTATCCGAGGGCGCATATTGTGCTGCTGCGGGGCGGTATGTATGGGGGAATGCACAGCGAATTTCTTAACCGGGCGTGGAAGGATATTGTTACTCAGCTTGAATCAGGCGACAAGAACATCAGTCATTTTATTTTCAAATACCAGGCGATGAACCACCCGCGAGTTGCTGAAGACCGCATATTGACCGATGAATTGGTTACCTGGCTCAAACAGCAGGATTTTATGAAGTCCTACAAGTAGCCCGGCTTACCGTATTGCCCTGTTATTGTTTACGGGGCATAATTATTCCGGCGACGATGTATGTTACCGTCAAGGGCACAAAGGCCGTCACGATGGTAAAAAAGACAATCGCCAGCCGAACTATAGTCGGGTCGATATCGTATGTCTCAGCTATTCCGCCGCAAACCCCGAAAATTTTCTTGTCTATATTTGAAAGGTAAAGTTTTTTCATATTGCTATTCCTTAATTTGAATTTTGATAACCACTTTTCGGACTTCGGTTGGGCCGGCTAATTGTCGGCAGGGTCCGCCTAAGGGCGAGACCTCGCTAATGGCGGGGAGGTGGGCGTCGTCGGGGAAAAGGATGCAGAAAAGGCCCGGTTCGAGTTTTACTTTTGTGATTTCCTTTGGCGTATTGAAAAAGGCGATATCCTTTTGGAGATTATATTCTTCCGCGGTTGTAAGGCCCTTTAATGGTGCGTAGCCGAGAATCTCAACGCCAGCCAGCAGGAACTGAATATCGATATATTTTCTGTGGGCTTCGAGATTTCCTTCGTTTAGCGGTTTAGTTGTATAACGCTGGATGGTGTAGTAGATTTTCTCGTCATCGACGGCGTATTTGCCGTCTTCTTTTTTGGCTAAGAATTTATCTCTGAGAACCTCAAACGCCTTGTCGAAGCCGGGGTTCAGGCCGATGTACAAACAGGTGTTGTCGATTCGGTCGAGAATCATTTTTACATATCCAGTTTATCGCGCAGGTAACTTCGCAACTGGTCGGTGGCGACGCGGATTTGCTCCATCGAGTCGCGCTGGCGAACGGTAACGGTCTGGTCCTGAGCGGTCTGGCCATCGACGGTAATACAGAATGGTGTCCCCGCCTCATCCTGTCTGCGATAACGTCTGCCGATTGCGCCTTTTTCGTCGTAAGCGCAGTTGAAACGTCCTTTGAGGTCGTTGAAGATATTGCGGGCGGTTTCAGGCATGCCGTCTTTATTGACTAACGGGAAGATGCCTGCTTTTGTCGGCGCGATAGCCGATGAGAACCGCAGGACGTTTCGCGTCTCGCCTCGAACTTCTTCTTCGTCGTAGGCGTCAACCAGAAACGCCAGTGTGCTCCTGTCCATTCCTGCGCTTGGCTCGATGACATAAGGAATATACCGGGCCTTCTTTTCGTCGTCGAAATATGACAAAGGCCCTTTGAGATAATCCTCGGCTTCTTCCTTGAGTTTTATCTTCGACAGGTCGCCCTTGGTTTCATACCAGGAGTTAAGCGTTCGCATACCGCGCTGGTGCTGGCGGAGGTCATAATCGGTGCGGTTGGCGATGCCTTCAAGCTCCTGCCAGTCGCCTGAGCCGAACGGGAATTTGTATTCGACATCGACGCAGCTCTTGGCATAATGGGCGAGTTCGTCTTTTTCGTGTTCGCGGAAACGAAGGTTGTCTTTTTTGATGCCGAGGTTCAAATACCAGTTGAATCGCTGTTCTTTCCAGTGCTCGAACCATTTGTCATCGGTTCCCGGCTCGCAGAAAAATTCCAGTTCGGCCTGCTCGAATTCGCGTGTCCTGAAAATGAACGCCTTGGTCGTAACTTCATTGCGGAAACTCTTCCCGATTTGGGCGATGCCGAAGGGTATTTTGACTCTTGTGGTATCGAGGACGTTTCTGAAATTGGCGAAGATACCCTGGGCGGTTTCAGGACGCAGGTAAAGCGTCATCGAATCCTCGACGTTTGCGCCCATCTGGGTCTCGAACATAAGCTTAAAAGGCATCGGTTCCGTGAAATTGCCAACAGCCCCGCAAGATGGGCATACCTTTTTGCTCAAGTCCTGTTTTTTGCCGGGGGCAATCGCGACATGCTCGGTATGTTCCTGTGCTGAATCGTTTGCTTTGTCTTTCAAATGGTCAACGCGTGTTCTTGTGTTGCACTTTTTGCATTCAGCGATGAGGTCGGCAAAGTGGTCGGCGTGGCCCGAGGCCTTCCAGACAAGGGGGTGCATAAGGATACTGCAATCGAGGCCGACGACGTCGTCACGCATCTGGACGACGTTTTTCCACCAGGCCTTCTTGACGTTATTTTTCAGTTCAACGCCTAATGGGCCGTAGTCGTAGCAACTCGCAAGCCCGCCGTAGATTTCGCTCGATTGAAATATGAACCCGCGTCTTTTGCACAGTGATACTATGTCGTCCAGTTTTGTCAGCTTCGCCATAATGTCCTCAGTTACTTGTCCGCCTATGGCGGATTCAAATATTTTCAAAAACACACGAAATGAAGATTATACAATAGAACCGTCTGATTGCAAAGCCCAGCAACAGTGCCGCCGGCGGCGATATTGTGTTTCAGGGCGAAACAAACTCTATTTTTTCGAAGGGTATCCGGCCGGATTTGACTTCGCAGAACGGTTTACCGTCTTTTACGCCGACTGTGCCGTAACCTGTGGCGGTGGAAATAAATGTTCTGAAATCGCCTTTCACGGCGGGTTTAAGATATAGGATTTTTTCTATTGCGTCGTATCTTGCGCCGCCAAGCGACTGCAAAAGGGCGTATGACGACATTGCGCGGGCGTACCAGTGGCCGCATTCATATTCGTCGAAGGGATTTCGCACCCTGCCGTCGTACCGGTCACGTGCCGTGCGGACAATCTGCAGGCCCTCATCGATAAAACCGTTTGTAATAAGATGTGAGGCAACCTGATATTCGATGCCGGTCCAGACCTCGTTGCTGTATGGGAAGGGCAAACTGGGTTCATCGCCTTTTGGCCAGGAACAAAGCAGCAATCCGCCTTCATCGCCCAGCGCGTAGCCGGGCCTCTGGGGATTTACGTGTTCCGACAGGTCTTTTTTGAAATTGTATTTATAAACACTTTTCAAATGACTTGTGACTTTGCCTTCGTCAAGGATGCTGCCGACGCCGCTGATTTGCGCAAGCCACGCCCCGAGGACGCCATCCGAAAGACACCCTTTGCCATACTGATATTTAGGTCCTTCCTTTTTCAATATCTCAATCGCATCCGGGGCGTACCCGCCGTCGAGGGTCTGCGCTGTTATCGGATTTTTTGCTCGGAGGTCTTTCCACTGGACCTGTTGATAAAAGTATTCACCGTTATATAGCCGGTCATCGAGGTATTTTTGTCCCTTGTCGAGCAATTCTTGGTAGAGCGGTTCATTGTCGATCAGGGCCTTGCCCATCAGCGTCATAGCTCTTAAAGCCCCGATATAAAAGCTGCTGCACATTGGGTCTGGTCCCCAGAACTCGATGTCATAAGTATTGTGATGCGGCTCAGACAGAACGCCGTTGTGATTGGGGTCCCAGGTGGCAATGCAATAGTCCATGCTCGCCTTGACCTGGGGCCACAATTTCCGCAGCCAGTCAGAATCGCCGCTTATGCGCCAGTCACGGTAAACCTTGATAACACCTCCCAACTGGCCATCCGCCGCAGCGTGGAAGCCGTGCGTTGTTGGTCGAATGGGCAATGAACAGCGAAAGGTCTGATGTCCCTTTTCGTTCTGGCAGACGCAAAACTCCGTTTCGCGGAAAGTGCGTTCGAGCTGGGGAAACAGGTTCGGTATCGCCTGCGCATAGTTCCAAACGTGGGTACATGAGCCGGGGCAGCAGCCGGCATTATCAAAGCAGCCCTCCCAGGCCCAGAGCCGGCCGTCTGTCTGCCTGAGAACGGTAGGGGATTTCAGTATTGTTAGGTTTGCCGCGACCGCCTCAGTTACTTCGTCGGGCAGCGTTGTGTCGTAAAAACAATCGCTGAACTGCTTTGTTTTTTCGCGAAGTTTCGTATAGTTTGCCCGCCAATAGTTCGTGATATTTTCGATGTCCGCGAATTTCGCCGAATACCATGGGTGATACGTTGTCGGCTGATTGTTCGAGTCTTCGGTATTTTTGCCCGTGTCGGAACCGTTCCTGAGGTTGCTTACCGGGGCGAACCAGCAGAGAAGAATCGTGACGGTTTTTTCTTTTCCCGGGTTCAGGTTTACAGGCACAAAAATTGTTGCGCCTGGGCTTGTTGCGCCGCCGGATAGGGCCGGCTTATCATAGCATTTGCCCTGTTCGATATCCTTCCACGCCATAGTCAGCGGGTCAAACCAGCCGCCGCGAAACCAGGCGCAGTTGATATTGGCATCTGGATTGAGAGAAATCGCCGCGAATGCCGCCTCATCCCAGGGTTTGCTTTTGGCGTCTTTTTTTGTGGCGAGGACAAAACCATTTTCAGTTCCTGTAACTTTGCCCGGTTTTTCATCTGTTGCCAGGAAATTGTGGGCATTAAAAGAGTAAACCGCCTCAACGGGTTTGTCGGTTGGATTTGTGAAGCGATATTCTAATGCCGCGACGGGCAGTGACGAATCATTCGGCTCAGGCGGAGTAAAGGGACTCCAGCCGGTAATCTCAATCTTTAGCGGTATCTTCGGGTCTTCGAGACATACAACGGCAAACGGGAAGCGGGCTTTGAAGGTTGCCTTAGCGAATCGCGGGAGTCCGTATGTTCTGCCCGACAGGCCATTGCCTGCTCCGTTGTAATTAGTGGCATCAGGACCGGGGCCGAATATTTTCCATTTCGACACGGGGCCTTCGAGTACTCGGGCGACGTTTTTGTTACCCTTGACGCATATTGCCGAAAACACGGTTGGCTCGCTGAATATCTCCGGCTTGTTTCTCAACGAGAAATTACTCAGCGTACCCGTTCCCTCGATGCAAATCATTCCTGCGCCTATCCCGCCCATTGGGAAGGCAACGTGATTGAGGTACTCTCCGCTGTAAACGTCATTGTACTTTCGCTGTTCGGCGGACACGCTGCCTGCTAAACTGAGTGCCAGGACCGCTGTAATCAGCAACATGGTCATTTGCGATTTCATTTTCTGCTCTCCTTAAAGCAACTCATTTTGCGGGTTTTCCAATCTTTAATGCTTCGCCGCCCATCGGCAGTTTTAGGGATGCTTCCCAATTCGCTTTTCCGGCTTCGAGTGAGCGGGCGAAGCCATATTCGATTTCACCGGATTTGTAATACAGTTTTTTGCCGGCGTATTTGTCATTCGCGTCGTATTTGCCAATTACCGTCGCGGGATACCAGTGAAAGGGGAACCTGTGGTCTTTTACGCCGGGGGTGATATCGCCAATATCGACGTTATGAGCATGGGCAAGCCGGCAATAGGTAACATCAAGCGTAATATCCTGTGTCATGTACTGTTCGGCCCAGTAAATTCTGTTTGGTTCCGCGGGGATATCTCCAAGTGAGTTTGCATCCCAGCCCAGCGGGACATAAGCATCGAGAAACGTCAGATGTATGCTCGCGTTTGTCTGTTTGGCTATGATTTTCGCTGCTTCGCTTATTGCCCATGAGCCCGCGGAGTGTCCTATCAAATGAACATGCTGCGGGTTCTTTGATAATTTGAGAATCTGTTCCGCCAGCATTTTGCCAGCTGTATCGCGGGCATACTCGGCCGCGTCCCTTGGGTTGACGACCATTGCCTCGTGATGCCAGTCAAACCAGCCGCAGAGCCATTCGTTTGAATCGACCTTGTTCCTGAATGCCATCGCCAACTCGCCAGGCCAGGGTTCCCGTTCAATCCAGCCGTGCGTCGCGATGACAATTTTTAATCCGTCGGTCCGGGGCAGATTTACTTCGTTGGCTTTAACTATCTGGTGATTCGGCTCACCAACCGCAACGTATAGTGTGGGCTTATCCTGCGGTTTATTGTCGGCAGAGGCAATTGCGGTTATGGCCGTCAAAAACAGTGCGATTACACATATATTTTTGTTTAGCTTCAGGGGCATAATTTCTACTGTTATCCTATGCGTAGCCGGATGAATTGCAAGAGTGGTCTTTGACACAGCGAATACGCTCGGCTAAACTAAATCTCACTATGAAAACAGACGTTTGTGTAATAGGTGCCGGGCCGGCGGGGTTGATGTCGGCGATTTTCGCTGCGCAGACAGGCAAGCAGGTTGTTGTGATAGAGAAAAACGCGACCGCGGGGCAAAAACTCCTTTTGACGGGCGGCGGGCGGTGCAATATCACGCACATGGGTACAGTCGATGATTTTGTTTGGGCGTATGGCAAATCGGGGAGGTTTCTTCGGTATTGTCTGCACGAATTTTCGCCTGACGCGACGCGTGATTTTTTCGGCCAGATTCGTATCGCGACCAAAGTTGATGAAGATGGCTGTGTGTTCCCGGTAAGCGAAAGCGCAAGTAATGTTCAATATGCATTGCTGAGCCAGTGCAAAAAACTCGGCGTGCAGTTTGTCTTTGGCGGGGGGGTTGAAGGCATCAAAAAACACGGCACTGAATTTATTATTTCAGCCGGTAAAGAGGTTTTGACGGTTCATAAAGTGATTATCGCCACGGGCGGGGCGAGTTACCCCGCTACCGGCTCGACAGGCGACGGCTACAAATTAGCAAAATCGCTTGGCCATACAATCATTGAACCACGACCGGCCCTTGTGCCGCTTATTACGAGCGAGAAATGGTGCGCTGAACTGGCAGGAATCTCGCGCGATAACGTAACGATATCCGCGATGATTGACAAAAAAAAGACCAGTGTCAGCGGGCCGATGATTTTTACCTACGATGGCATAGGCGGGCCGGCTGTTCTTGATTTAAGCCGATTACTTGCCGATTATTTGCCTGCCAAAAAGCCAATCGAAGTTTTTATCGATGTTGTCCCGGCGATGAATGAGGCCGAACTCGAAAAATATCTGATGGGGCAGCTCTCGCAATACTCCAAAAAAATCATCGCAAACGTTCTTTTCGAACTTGTTCCCAAAAAACTTGGTGGGCTTATATGCACTTTAGCGGGAATCACCGAAACAACCGCGAGCCAGTTGAAAAAAGAGCAGCGAAGAAAAGTAATTCAGTTGTTGAAGAAGCTGCCGTTATCAATTGAAGCCACAGGAAATATCGAGGTGGCGACGATTACCCGCGGCGGCGTCAGCACCGCGGAAATTGACCCTAAAACTATGCAATCCAAAATTTGCCCAGGCTTATTCTTTGCTGGAGAGACAATCGATGTTGACGGCCCCTGCGGCGGGTATAATCTTCAAATTGCATGGTCAACGGGCGTGTTAGCTGGCAAATTGGTTGTGAAGCAATGATATTTAAGCTTAGCCGGGTTTCATATCATCCTTGATGTGATTGAGCAGGTTTATTGCTTCGATGGGCGTCAAATTATTCACATCGACGGAGGCGAGTTTGTCGAGGACGCTCTTGTGTTTCTGGACGAAGAGTGTGTCGGCATCGGGTTCTTTGGTTTTGTTTTTGGCAAGGTGTGAGCCGGCGGCCTCTTTCTGGAACGTGGTTTCGAGTTCGGCCAAAATTTCCTTTGAACGTTCGAGAATTGGTTTTGGGATGCCTGCTAATTTAGCGACGTGAATGCCGTAGGATTTGTCGGTGCCGCCGGGCAAAATTTTGTGAAGGAAAACCACCTCGTCCATCCATTCACGTACAGCCACGTTACAATTTTTGATATTGGCAAATAATTCCGAGAGTTCGGTTAATTCGTGATAGTGCGTGGCGAAAAGGGTTCGGCATTTGATTTTGTTGGCGATGTGTTCTGTAATCGCCCATGCAAGCGCCAGGCCATCGTAGGTGCTTGTGCCTCTGCCGACTTCATCGAGAATGACAAGTGATTTTGAGGTGGCGTTATTGATTATGTTCGCGGTCTCTGTCATTTCGACCATAAAGGTTGATTGTTCCCGGATTAGCTCGTCGGATGCGCCGACGCGGGTGAATATGCGGTCAACAAGGCCGATGGTCGCTTCTTTGGCGGGGATAAACGAGCCGGCCTGAGCCATAAGGACGAGCAGGGCGGTTTGTCTTATGTAGGTGCTTTTGCCGCTCATATTGGGGCCTGTGATTATCATCACGTCGCCTGATTTATTGCCGAGCGAGATATCGTTGGGGACAAATTCCGCACCAAGCATTTCAGCGAGAACCGGATGTTTGCCATCCTGTATGAGAAGGTCGTTATCGGTTGTCAATCTGGGCCTGATGTAGCCGCGGCGATTGGCGATATGGGCAAGGCAGGCGAGGCAGTCGCATTGTGCGATTGTGTCCGCCAGTTCCTGAAGCCGGGGGATATATTGAGCCGATTGAATTCGCACTTCTTCGAAAAGTTTTTGCTCGAGGGCGAGGGCTTTTTCTTCTGCGCCAAGGGCGCGGGTCTCATATTTTTTCAATTCATCGGTGATATATCTTTCGGCGTTGGTGATTGTCTGCTTGCGGACGTAATCGGCGGGGACCTTGTCGGCGTTTGACCTGCTGATTTCGATATAGTAGCCGAAGACCTGATTGAAGCCAACCTTTAGCTTGTCGATTCCGGTGCGTTCGATTTGCTGTTTCTGATATTGTTGCAGCCATGTTTGGCCATCGCGTGAGATTGAGCGCAGTTCGTCGAGTTCCTTATTGAAGCCGGCGCGTATGACGCCGCTGTCGGTCAGTCGCAGCGGGCAATTCGGCTCGATTGCGGAATCCAGCAAATCGGCCAGTTCATCCATACTGTCGCATCGGCCCGCCAAATCGCGGAGCAGTTTGGTGCTGAATTGCCCTAATGTTTCCCGCAGTTTAGGTATTTGTCGCAAGGTGCGGGCTAACGCAACGAGGTCTCTCGGCAATGCCCTGCCGGTGGCGATGCGTGCGGCGATTCGCTCCGGGTCTGCGATGTCGCCGAGCAATTTGCGGACTTCAATCAGCCGGTTATCGCTGTCTTTCAATTCGGCAACGGCGTCTTGGCGTAACTCAATAGCCGACAACTCACACAACGGTCTGCAAAGCCAGTTGCGAAACATCCTGCCACCCATTGGCGTAAGCGTCGAATCGAGGCAGTCGAGCAATGTCCCTTTCGTGCTTTCGGTGCGAATTGTTCGCAGGACCTCCAAACTTTGCAGCGACGTGTAATCGATGTGCAGAAATTTCTTCCGGCTGATTTTCTTGATGCTTGAGATATGCGCCAGCGCGGTTTTTTGTGTTTCATTGAGATACTCGATTAACGCGCCGGCGGGGGGGATGACCGCGCCGTCGGTGTCGTGGATTCCGAAACCTTCGAGTGTGGCGGTTCCGAAGTGTTTTAGCAGCCGTTGTTTTGCCTGATAGGGGTCGAAATACCAGCTTGGCCGCTGTGTGATCGTCGCGCCGGTCAGTTCACTGATGCCTTTGGCGAGTTTTTTCGCCTGTGCCTCGAATAATTCCCCTCGTCTGTCGGGCAGCAGGCACTCGGCAGGGGACAATCGCACGATTTCATCTAACAGTTCGTCTTCGCCGAGCTGCTGGGCGAAAAAATGGCCCGTCGAGATATCGACCCAGCTTAAGGACGACGCCGAATTTGTCTGCCAGACCGCAGCTAAAAAATTATCCTGTTTTGCCTCCAGCAAAATATCATCTGTCAATGTCCCCGGTGTAACAACTCGAACCACGTCGCGTTTGACTAAGCCCTTTGCAGTTTTCGGGTCTTCGATTTGTTCGCAGACGGCGACTTTGTAACCCGCCTGGAGCATTTTTCTCAAGTAACCATCGACAGCGTGCCAGGGGACGCCCGCAAGCGGGACGGGGTTATCGCTGCCTTTGTCTCTGCTGGTTAACGTCAGCCCCAGGACTTTCGAGCAGGTTTTGGCGTCCTCGTAGAAGGTTTCGTAAAAGTCGCCCATCCGGAAAAAGAGTATGCAGTCCGGGTACTTCTGCTTGAACTGATGAAACTGCCTCATCGCCGGCGTCAAATTGTCGCTGCCCGTGGTCATATCGGCTGATTATACATTCAGCGGGCCGGATAACAACTCTGTGATGAGCGTGTGAGCAGCGTCTTTAGATTTGACCGTGGATAGTTGAGTCAAAAGTTGTTCCTGGCGGTGGGTGAAGCAAACCGGCTGATTCGGGTCAAAGTTTTCAACCCCGGCCAATCGCTGAATCTCGTCACAAAGGTAGTCGATTCCCGAGCCGAGTTTTGCGCTGATACTGACTGCGTTTGGCATATTGCCTGTTTCGAATAGGCAGGACAGGTTCCCGCTACGCTGCGAAACGAAGGGCAGGTCTGATTTGTTAAGGACGGCCAGGATTTTTTTATTGGCTAATATATTTGTGAAGGATTTATTGATTTGGTTGACCGGTTCGCTGTTGTCCAAAACCAGCAAAACAATATCCGCCTGATTTATTAGTTCTGTGGCTGTCTGCTGAGCCGCTTTTTCGATGTCGGACGCGATTTTCTCATCCAGACCCGCAGTATCAATCAGTTCAATGGCTAATGAGCCAATTTGACAATTTGCTGATACCCAGTCGCGGGTTGTGCCTTTTATATCTGCTACAATTGCTTTTTGTCTGCCACAAAGTTGATTCAGCAGCGTGCTTTTGCCCGTGTTTGGCGGGCCTGCGAAGACTATCCGGCAGCCGGAAATGATAAATTTGGCGATTTTACTTTTGTCGATAATTTTTTGTGCTTCAGCAGCGATTTTTTCCGGCGGGTTTTGCAACCAGTTTTTTGCCGAGGCCGCAAGGCCTGAATCGATTTGGTTCAGGATTATCTGTGTGCCCTGGATTGTTTTTGCCTTTGGCAGGGTTAATTTTGCTTCGATAACGATTGTGCCGAGCGATTTGTCTTTTGCAAGAAGTTGTTCAGCGGTTAATAATTCGACTCCCTGTAGCCGGAGTAATTGCATAAGCTGTTCGACGATTAGCGGATTGCCGTGGCAGTTTATGGCGTATGCATTGTTGCCTTCACAGCCAATTGTTACCTGGTCAATTGTTTTATCGTCCGCTTTGATTATGCCTAATAAGATTTTGCCTGTTGAAAATTCCGCCGGTTTTGGGCCTTGAGGAGTGAATATTCGCTTCAGGATGTCCGCCGCCGAATCGCCATAAAGCTGTATCGTGGCGATAGCCCCTGTTCCCTTGCCGGTCATTACCGCTGCGAAGACAGACATAGGAGAATTATTTACTCCTTCGATTCGATATATTTCTTGTAGGCCAGCGCTATGCCTTTGATGACTAAGTTTGGCACGTAGTTATCAACGAACTCACAGTCATCTTTAATGAGATTTGCTCCTGAGCCGGTGATGATGGTTTGCGGCCAGGCGCCCAGTGTCTCCGCATATCGCCTGACTATCTCCTGCAATGCGCTGACAGCCGAATAATACAGGCCGGCGTTAATCGCATCGGGGGTGGTTTTCCCGAATGGCCATTTCGGCTTTTTGACCGTAACCTGGGGCAGTTGGGCCGTATGGTTATGCAGGGCGTTTGCGCTCATTTCAAAACCGGGGAAGATTACCCCGCCGCAGAAAACGCCGCGGTCATCTACGAGGTCGATTGTTACGGCCGTGCCGAAATCCGCGACAGCTACCGCCTGTTCAACGACCGCGTATGCAGCCGATGCCGCCAGAACACGGTCTGTCCCCACCGTTTCCGGCTCGGTTACAGAAAGCTCCATCGGAAACGGGACGTCTTTACCCACCAGCAGGATGTTTTCGCCGAGGGTTTCTTTTGCTATATCGCGCACACGCTTTGTCCAGTCGGGCTTTACAGAGCTGATGACGATTACGCCGTCGCGTTTGCCCTCTTTTGAGCGTTTCGCGACAGGTATCATTTCCCAGGTCGATTTGAGCAGTTCAGTCAGTTCCGCCGTTGCATCGCCCGGCAGCGACTTTACGAACTTTTCTTCGCTATCGAGAAACAGCCCAACGCCAATATTGGTATTGCCTATGTCTATGGCTACAAGGTTCATTACGTGCTTGTCCCTTTAACTTTTGTCTGCTTTACTTTTTTCCAGAGCAGTTCGCATAAATCCTTTATCCCGTCGCCCGTAACGGCTGAAATCGGGTAAATGCGATGGCTTAATTGCTTTCGCAGTTTTTTTATCACTGCCCCTTTCGGGTCGAGGTCGATTTTATTGGCGACGATGATTTCTTTTTTGTCCGCCAGCGTCTTGCTGTATTGCTCAAGCTCTTTGCGAATTTGACGATAATTTTTCGCCGGGTCGGAGCCGTCGGGAGGCATTATATCGAGGATGTGGATGATAATGCGGGTCCTTTCGATGTGCCGCAGAAATTCGAAGCCCAGGCCCGTTCCTTCGTGGGCGCCTTCGATAAGGCCTGGTAAGTCCGCCATCACCAATCGACGTTCGCCGGTCAATTTCACGATGCCGAGGACCGGCTCAAGCGTGGTGAACGGGTAAGAGGCGATTTTGGGTCTTGCCGCCGAGCAGCGGGAAATGAGGGTGCTTTTGCCCGCGTTGGGCATACCGACCAGGCCGACGTCTGCTATGAGTTTTAGTTCCAGCCGGAGATTCCTTTCCTGGCCGGGAACGCCTTGTTCAGCGAACCTTGGCGCCTGGTAAATCGACGTCGCGAATCGACTGTTGCCTTTGCCGCCTTTGCCGCCCTGACAAAGGCATACCTTCATACCGACTTCGTCGAGGTCTTTAAGCAGCAGGTCTAAGTCGGCGTCATAAATTTGAGTTCCGGGCGGGACGTGGATTACCAGGTCATCGCCGTTGAGCCCGCTCTTGTTTTTTCCAGAGCCGGGTTTCCCATTTACCGCCTGCCAGTTGTGTTTGCCCGCGAAGTCCAGGAGCGTATCGAGATTCGGGTCCGCTATGAAAATGAGGTCGCCGCCTTTGCCGCCGTCGCCGCCGTCGGGGCCGCCTTTGGGGACGTATTTTTCGCGCCGGAAGCTCACACAGCCGTTGCCTCCGTCGCCCGCCTTTACCCGTATTTTCGCTTCATCTACAAACATTCACCGCGTCTCGATATAAAAAAAGGATGGTACGAATACCATCCTCTTATTATTAAGCTTTTTATTCTGTTTATACGATGTTGACTTTTCGGCCAGAGAACTGGACCTTGCCGTCGCTGACTGCGAAAAGGGTGAAGTCCCTGCCCATCTGGACGTTTTTGCCGGCGAAAAATTTGGTTCCGCACTGCCTAACGATGATACTGCCTGCCTTGGCGATTTCACCGGCATACAGCTTAACGCTCCTGTATTTCGGATTGCTGTCTCTGCCGTTTCTTGTTGACCCTTGTCCCTTTTTATGTGCCATAGGTTTTGCCTCTTTATATCTGCTGTTCTAAACTTCGATTTTACCCAAAACCAGCATTTTAACAACGGCAGGACTGATTGTCCAATAGTTTTTTTGCAAAAAACTGTGGTTTTTATTGTTCGGCTTCGAGGATAGCCTTCATTTGCGGCAGTGAAATCATTCCTTCGGTCGCCAGCTTGATTTTGCCGTCGGGAGCGATAAAGAAAGTGGACGGGATACTGTTTATAAAATTGTAAGGTCTGGGCATAGTCGCCTCGTCGGTTGAAGTAACGGGATAGTTGATAACCGGGTTTGCGGTGACGAACTTTCTGACCGCCTCGGTAGTGTTCTTCGGGTCGATATACGATATGGCCAGCATTACCAGTTTGTCTTCGCCGATTTGCTTTCTCAACTCAATGAGATGCGGGATTTCCGCAATGCACGGCGGGCACCAGGTCGCCCAGAAAGTGAGCATTACGTTTTTGCCCCTGTATTCGCTGAGTGTATGTTTTTTGCCGTTGAGGTCGGTAACCGTAAAATCAGGTGCCTCTTTTCCATACCAGTTGGTAAAAGCCGGCCCCCAGCCTCTCCTGCGGTCGATTATGTCGCTGATGGTTAGTTTTGGGGGGACGATTACGACGGGGTTAACTGTAGTATTTGGTTCCGCTGTTTGCTGTTGCGCGTTTTGATTTGAGTCTTTTACTGGGACCTGTTGCGGTTCCTTTTTACAGCCCGCCATTACGCCGAGAGTTAATACGGCCACACCAAACCAAATCGCAAGTATTGTTCTGCTATAAGTCATATTGGAATTATACATTCCAACGCCTGGATTTACAGCGAAAATTTGTCCTTCGGATGATGTTTGCCTTTGCCGGAGGGGACTACTATAATACCTGTCAGTTGGTTTTTGTAACCGAAGATTGAAAAGACAATGTAAGGAGTCGTAAGATGAATTATGTTTGCAAAAGGCATAGTGTCTTTGCGCTGGTTATAGTGCTGATTTTGGCCGGTGTTTTGTCGGCAGATGTCAGGCTGCCTTCCATCATAAGCGATAGTGTGGTTTTGCAGCAGGGAAAATCTGTGCCGATTTGGGGCTGGGCGGACCCCTGTGAGACGGTTACGGTTACGGGAAGCTGGGGAAGCGGCAAATGGGAGACAACAGCCGACCAGGATGGCAAGTGGAAGGTCAAGATTGATTCCGGCAAGGCGGGCGGTCCTTATGAAATGACTGTATCAGGCAAGAATACTGTAACAGTGAAGAATATTCTTGTAGGCGAGGTGTGGGTCTGTTCAGGCCAGTCGAATATGGAATTTACGGTTAAGCAGGCGAATAATTCCGCACAGGAAATTGCCGATGCCAACAATTACCCACAGATTAGGAGTTTCAATGTCGGTCGCAAGGTGATTTATACGCCTATGTATAATTGCAGCGGCAAGTGGCAGGTATGCAGCGCACAAACGGCAGGGAGCTTTACAGCGGTCGGGTATTTCTTCGGCCGGGAGCTTAATAAACAGCTTAATGTGCCGGTAGGTCTGATTCATACATCGTGGGGCGGGACGCCGGCTGAGTCGTGGATGAGCAAAGAATATCTTGAAAACGACCCAAACTTTCAGCCGATTCTGAAACGCTTCGAAGAAGTATCCGCCAATTATCCTGAATTGAAAAAGAAGTATCAGGAGGAGAGGCAGAAATATGACTCAGTAGCTCCGAAATCAAGGGCCGAGGGCAAACCGTTACCCCCAAGGCCGGAGGAGCCGATAGGGCCGGGACATCAGTACTCGCCGACGGGGCTTTTTAACGGGATGATTGTCCCTATTCTTCCTTACGGCATACGCGGGGCGATTTGGTATCAGGGCGAATCGAACGCCGGGCGGGCATATCAGTATCGCACGCTGTTCCCGGCGATGATTAAAAACTGGCGGGACGCGTGGGGCCAGGGCGATTTCCCGTTCCTGTTTGTTCAGTTGGCGAACTATATGGAACCGGAGCCCCAGCCGGTCGAGAGTGACTGGGCTGAATTGCGAGAGGCACAATTGATGACGCTTTCGGTGCCGAATACAGGGATGGCGGTTGCGATAGATATAGGCGAGCCGGATATTCACCCCAAGAACAAGCAGGACGTTGGCAAGCGTCTGGCGCTATGGGCTTTGGCAAAGACATACGGCAAAAATATAGTTTACTCAGGCCCGATATACAAATCGATGAAGGTCGATGGTAATAAGGCCATCCTTACTTTTGACAATGTTGGCGGCGGGCTGATGGCTAAAGGCGATTCGCTGAAGGGCTTTGCGATAGCCGGAGCGGACAGGAAGTTCGTCTGGGCCGATGCGAATATTGAAGGCAACACGGTCGTTGTAAGTTCCGATAAAGTCAGTGTGCCGGTCGCGGTACGTTACGCCTGGGAGAAAAACCCGGTATGTAACCTTTACAACAAGGAAGGTTTGCCCGCGACTCCGTTCAGGACCGACACTTGGCCTGGTATTACAGACGGTCGACGTTAACCGAAGCAGTTGCTGCCCAGATAAACATAAAGGGCGTGTTTGTGCCATATACGATTTTTCTGGTCGGCGTGCCGCCAGCGCCGCAATACGATGATTAAGGGAAATTCATTCCCGAAAACCAGCCGGCTTCTCGTAAACAGTCAGTTCCGGACTGTTATGGCCAAGCGATTGTCCGCTCGGGACGAGTTGCTTGTGCTATACGCCTGCGAAAGCGGTCTCGATTACCCTCGTATAGGCATATCCATAGGCAAATCCTGCGGGAACGCAGTCATTCGCAACCGGCTTAAACGGCTGTTACGCGAGGCGTTCAGGCAAAATAAGCATCTTGTCACCCCCGGTTTTGATTTCGTGGTCTCGATGTCGCCCCAGTGGGTCAGGCAAACCCGCGGAAGAAAAGATGCAAAGACCGTTGTAGGGGCGATAAAGCTTGCGCAAATCCGCGATTCCTTCCTTAAATTAGCGGCCCAACTGACCTCCGGAAGGGCTTAATTTGTAATCTTTGGCCCCTTTGGTGCCGATAAATGCTTATGTGAGCAGAGTTTGCCCATTGGGTTCTAAAACCGGGTTAATTACGATTGGAGCGGCGGCGAAGAAGGCAGGCATATCGCGCCAGTCCCTGCAGTATTACATTATGCTGGGATTGCTCGAAGCGACCAAAATCACTAACACCGGCAGACGATTGTTTGACCAGAAAAGTATTGAGCGGGTCAAACTTGTAAAAAAGCTCAATAAAAGCGGCTATCCTCTGCGGGCGATACGTGAGTTGTTCCTTGAGGGCCGGACTCGTCTCGGCGAAGGCGCAACAGGTGGCAAAAAATGAGTTGAGACGCCGAGCCGTAACAGGGCTGATTTGAAAGGAAGCAGGCGGTGAGCGATTACGAAACAATGCAGCGAAGACGCAGTATGGCCGTCGGGGTCTTTGTCATCGTGGCGGTCATAGCGTTCTTCTGGATGATATTCAAATTCGGCGACCTGCCTGTTCTTGTCAGCGAGATGAAGTCATACGAGGTTAAAATTCAGTTCCCCAGCGCACCAGGCGTCCAAAAGGACACCCCGGTCCGATTCTGCGGCTACCAGATAGGCACGGTAACAGATGTCAAACCGCCGAATATTCTTCAGGACAAAAACACGAAACAATGGTATCATCAGACGCTGGTAATCATAAGCATCGAAAATCGGTTTAAGGATATCCCGGACATCGTAGATGCCAAACTGATGACGCGAGGTCTCGGCTCAAGCTATATCGAGCTGAGTATTCCGCCCGTGAACGTTCGTGAAGGGAAGTTTCTCGTTGAGGGCAGTTTGCTTCAGGGTTCCAGCGGAGTAACAAGCGAGTTTTTCCCGGCGGAAACCCAGAAAAAACTGGATGAGCTGATTACGGGCATATCCGCGTTTGTCAAAAACAGCAACGATGTCATCGGCGACGCCGAAAACAAAGCCAACCTTAAGGCCGCTTTAACTAACCTCGCTGATGCCAGTCAGCAGGCGGGCGATGCTATACGTCAGCTTAAAGAAGCGGCTGCGACGGGCAAGACAATGCTCCAGAACGCCGACACCAGGACCGCCCAGCTTACCACGTCCCTTATCACAACCAGCGATAAGCTTGGCGAGGTAATGACCAATCTCGACAGCATTCTCACCAAGGTAAACGACGGCGAAGGCACGGCAGGCAAATTAGTGAACGATGGCCGGCTTTATGAGCAACTGCTTGAAGACAGCAAACAGCTTCATTTAGTTCTGCAGGACCTCAAGAGCTTTGTGGCCGAATCGAAAGAAAAAGGTATCCCCCTTAAGCTTAAGTAAGCTTGTCTTCCAGGCCATAAAAAGTTATGATTCCACGAATTATAATCGTGGAAGGTGCGCGCAAATGACTAAAAGTTCAGTAATTCGTGCAACATCGGAAGACAAAAAAGCCGTAGGCGAAATTCTCGAACTGGCAAAGAAAGCGAATATCGATATCGCCGGTGGCAGAGTAAGAAGAACGTCGTCCCGGTTTTGCCTCGGCGTTGAGCACGGCGATTACAACGGGACCGAGCTTTTCGGCGTGGGTACCGACCGCTTTATCTGGATGGCCTATAAGCCGGTTGATACCGCCCGGATGCGGCTTTACAGTGGTAACTTTCCCGGCGACGGAGTGGTTGAATTTGAGCTGGGTAAAATCCCTGAGCCGAAATCACCGCAAACAGCCGACACATGGGCACGCTTTGCTTATGGCGTCGATTTTGTCCTTCGCCGGGCCGGCTACAATCTCAAATGCGGGATAAACGCGGTAATCTACGGCAATATACCAGGCGGCGGAATGTCTCGCTCAGCGTCGCTGACTCTGAATCTTATACTGTCGGTTCTGGACGCCAATAACATAGAGGAACCAGACAAGCTCAAGATAGTCGATTTGGCACAAGCCGTCGAAAATGATTACATCGGTTCACCCTGTGGCAAATTAGACCAGATTATGATACTCTTTGCCCGCGAGGGGTTCGGCACCTACTACAATCCCAAAAATAGGTCGGTCGAATATGTCCCCTTAGGTAAACGCGCAGCCGATTTTTCCATCGTCGTTATGGATACCGGCACCGTCAGACCCGGACTGGAAAAATCAACCTATAAAACAAGAAGGGCTGAGTGCGAACAATTAGTTTCAATACTTCAGAAGAATGGCTATAAAATTTCCTGCCTGGCTGATGTCAAAACCGAGGGCCAGTATGAAAAGATATTGGCGCAGTTCGCAGGCCAATACCCTGACTTGTGCGACCGGTTCAAATATATCTTCGCCGCCCAGCAAAGATTTTACGAAATGTTAGACGCCTGGAAACGTGGCGACGTAGCGACGGTGGGGCGGACATTCCGCGAAGACGGTATTGGCTTGCGCGACGAGTATAAAATCTCCGGCCCGGAGCTTGAAACGATGTGCGATATCGCCAGGACCATTCCCGGCTGTCTTGGCGAGCGAATGTTGGGAGGCGGCGACAAGGGCGCAGCCGGCGCATTGGTTAAAACAGCAAATGTCAACGTCCTGAAAAAGGCAGTCGATAAGGCGTATCCTTGCAGCCGACCGGAGTTTTCAGACAAATACGCAGTTCACGTCTGCAAAGTCGTTGATGGCGTGCGAATTTACACCGACCTGCTCGACTAAATCATATCTGCTATTTTCCCGAAGGCGTAATCTTTATTAGAATGACGCCGTGGGGACGGACCACTGCCTCAAAGCCGTCTTTATATGTGCCGATATTCTTTTGCCTCCAGAGGTCGCGCACGCCCTGATTGCCGGTCAAGCCGATTTGCTGCCAAGTGACTTTGACAGTAATTGGTTCCTGGCCGACGTTGAAAAGCCCGACTGCTTTCGAGCCGTCTTCAAGCTCCTTGACGAGAACTCTGCTGTTTGCGTCGGGAGGCAATTGTTTTGCCATTTTGCCGAGCGGGTCTTGGTTGAGAGCGAGCACCTCGTTGTTTGTCAGCAGGTTTTTGGTGAAATCATCAAGTTGGTCCAGGGGACAACCCAGCAGCAGGGGGGCAGACCACAGGCACCAAAGAGAGATATGTGTGTATTGCTCATCGGGCTTTAGTTTTGTCGGGTGCGGACTTCCCCAGCCGACCTTGCCGACGACTAACATATCCGCGTCGTTCCAGTGACCGGGGCCGTTGAAGGGAGTCCATCTTTCGTGCTGTTTCCAGATGTCAAATACGCCCAGTGCCCACTGACTTTCGCTTGGGGGTAACTGGGTCTTACTCCAGATGTCGCGAATATCGCCGGTAGTTCGCCAGCAGTTGGCTAATTTTACCCAGGTAGAGGCCTTATTAAACGGTGCGCTATTGGAAAGCGAATATACGATGTCACGCCCGCTTGCGCGAAGGGCGTCCGCCATACGCTTTGTGTTTATCTCGTCGTTGGGATTCCAGTCATACTTTAGATAATCGATGCCCCAGGCGGCCCACTGGTCGGCGTCGTTTGAATCAAAGGCGAATTTTCCCACGCGGTGATTCTTTTTGGAATAGTTTTCATAACCCTCGATTTTTTCCCAGGAGCCGTCCTCGTTATCGCTGGAGCCGCCTACGTAGCCGGCGTATGAGGTTATCCAGGGTGTCGAGTAAATTCCGGATTTCAGACCAAGCGAATGAACGTAGTCGCAAAGCCCCTTCATATCCGGGAATTTTTTGTTCGGCTGTATCGCGTTGAACTCGCCGCCGCGAGCGCCCTGCCAGGCGTCGTCGATATTGATATAGGTCCAGCCGTGATTAATCAATCCGGAGTCGGCCATCGCTTTTGCGGATGCGCGGACGTTTTTATCCGAGACCTGGGCAGCCCAGCAATTCCAACTGTTCCAGCCCATAGGCGGGGTTAGGGCGATTCTGTCGCCTACGACAATTTTGAATTCCCTTGTTGCGATGCCGCGGGCGTTTTGTGCCTTGAGCGTTACGTTATAAGTTCCAGGTGTTGTCAGCGTGCCGGTTATCAGGCCGGTGTTGCTGTCAATTGTAAGACCCTGCGGCAGATTATCGGCGGCAAACGTCATTGGTCGTTGGCCGGTGGCAGGAACGATGAAAAGGAAAGGACTTCCGGGCCTGACGCCAAAAATCTTTGCGCCGTTTATTCTCGGCTCGGTCGGCGCCTTTGGCGTAAGGATATATCGTTCCGTTGCGGGCAATTTCGATTCCTTCGGCGAGTATGTTTTCTGCTGGCCGACCATATTACATCCGGAAATTACAATGAGAACTGCCAGAACGCCGATTATCGGGGTTTGTTTGCTCATAAGACCCGCCCTTTCTCATTCGTCAAATGACCATAAGCATTTATTGCTTTCCACATTAGACATTATGCACTTTAACTTATTGCCGGCTGGTTATCAAGCGTCTAAAAATCACGGCAGGGCGGGAAGAATTTCATAAAAATATTGACGAACCATATTTTCTACTATATCGTAATTACTACGATTAACAGAAAACATTTGATTTGGGATTTGGGCGATATAAAAGGCGTGCCAGTAAAATGAGAAGGGTACAAAAATGACTTCGCGAACCACAAGAACGCGACGGGCAGTGTCAGGTCAAAAACTCGACATCTTTTTTGAGAACTGCCGTCGAAATGGGCTGAAGGTTACGCCCCAGAGAACGGCGGTATATAAGGCGCTGCTCGAATCAAAGGAGCATCCATCGGCGGAAATGGTCTGGAATAACGTCAAACGTTTGTTCTCAGGCGTCTCGCTGGATACGGTAAACCGCACGCTTTTGACCCTTGCTGAAATTGGCTCAGCTTTCATTGTGGAAGGTTCCGGCGACGTGCGGCGATACGACGGCAACCTTGAAAATCACCAGCACTTCAAGTGTATAAAATGCAAAAAAGTTTTCGACTTTCATTATCCGCCGTTTGGTGATATAAAGGTGCCCGCGAGCATAGCGGCAAAATTCAAGATATTGAGAAAGACGGTATATTTGGAGGGTATTTGCGACTCTTGCGTAAGCAAATCCAGGTCATAAACACGCGATGGACATCAAGCAGGTGTTGGGAAAATAATGTTTTTGGATTATTCGGAATGTAAGGAGGTCATAAATGAAACTGAAGGGGTCACAGACAGAGGAAAATCTGCTGATTGCCTTTGCGGGTGAATCGCAGGCGAGAAATCGTTATGCCTATTTCGCGAGTCAGGCCAAGAAGGAGGGCTATGAGCAGATAGCGGCGATTTTCGAAGAGACGGCCAACCAGGAAAAGGAGCACGCAAAAAGAGAGTTCAAGTTTCTTGAGGGCGGCGAGGTCGAAATTACCGCGGCCTATCCGGCCGGAGTCATAGGCAATACACTGGAAAACCTCAAGGAGGCGGCCAGCGGCGAACATTATGAGAATACGACTATGTACCCGGAATTCGCGAAGACCGCGGAAAAGGAAGGATTCCAGGCGATAGCGAATGTCTTCAGGAACATAGCTGTTGCGGAAAAGAGGCATGAACAGCGTTACGTGGCGCTCGCTAAAAACATAACCGAAGGGGTTGTATTCAAGAGGTCAAAACCCGTCAGATGGGTTTGCAGAAATTGCGGATATGTTCACGAAGGGACTGAGCCGCCTGATTCCTGCCCCGCTTGCGCGCATCCAAAGGCGCACTTTGAGCTTGAGGCGGCAAATTATTAAGGGGATATATGTATGCAATGGTACGGCGGATTCGCGGCTTTGGCCGCTGGGCTTGGCGTTATGGTTTTGCTTTCAGGTTGTATTGTAAAGGAGCAAGCTATGGAAGAACGGACAGGTATAGTTACGATGAAGGGTAAGCCGGTTACGCTTGTCGGTCAGGCGGTGAAAGTAGGACAAAAAGCGCCTGATTTTGAAGTTACGGCAAACGATTTGTCGCCGGTTAAGTTTTCGTCTTTTGCCGGCAAGGTCTGTATCATCGCGTCTGTGCCGTCGCTCGATACCTCGGTCTGTGATTTGGAGACCCGCAAGTTCAATGAAAAAGCGGCCCAGCTCGGTAGCGACGTTGTGGTGCTGACAATCAGTATGGATTTGCCGTTTGCGCAGAAACGGTGGTGCGGAGCGGCAGGCATAAAAAATGTTCAGACGCTGTCGGACCATCGCGATGCCTCGTTCGGCAGGGCGTATGGAGTGCTGATAAAGGATTTGCGGCTGCTGGCGAGGGCCGTATTCGTTGTTGATAAGAAGGGCGTTGTGCGTTACCTTCAAATAGTGCCTGAGATTGCCACTGAGCCGGATTACGATGCGGTACTAAAGGTCGTTAAGGAATTGTAAAAGTGAAGTTAAAGGGATTTTAACCTATGACAAATGAGATTAAACCAAATGTGTATTCAGTAGGGGCGGTTGATTGGGACAGACGGCTGTTCGATGAATTAATTCCGCTGCCCGACGGCACCAGCTATAACGCCTACCTGATAAAGGGCAGCGAAAAAACAGTCCTGCTGGATACGGTTGATCCGAAAAAGACGCACGTTTTGCTGGAGAATCTCGCCAGTATGGGAGTCGAGCGAATCGATTATGTTGTTGCCCATCACGCCGAGCAGGACCATTCCGGCTCACTGCCGGACGTGCTGCTGCTTTACCCGAGCGCGAAAGTTGTTACCAACGCCAAGTGCAAGGCGATGCTGATGGCCCTTTTGCGTATCGACGAGGACAAATTCATCACCGTCGAGGATGGGCAAAAACTGTCGCTGGGCGATAAAACGCTTCAGTTCGTTTTCATCCCGTGGGTGCACTGGCCCGAAACGATGGGTACTTATCTCGCGGAGGACAAAATCCTCTTCCCCTGTGATTTCTTCGGCTCGCACCTGGCGACAAGCAGCTTGTTTGTGGAAGAGGAATCGCTGGTTTATGAAGGCGCGAAGCGGTATTACGCTGAGATTATGATGCCGTTCAGGACCCCGATAAAAAACAATCTCAAGAAGCTGGAATCGCTTGATATTCAGATGATTGCGCCAAGCCACGGCCCGGTTTATCAAAGGCCGAAATTTATAATCGACGCCTACAAGGACTGGGTCAGCGACGAGGTGAAAAATGAAGTGGTAGTAGCGTATGTGTCGATGCACGACAGCACTCGTGAGATGGTTGAGCATTTTGTTGACGCTCTGGCCGAGCGAGGTATAAAGGTCAGGCAGTTTAACCTGACGGGCGTGGATATCGGGGAGCTTGCGATGGCACTTGTGGATGCGGCGACCGTAGTCATCGGCTCGCCGACGGTGCTCATTGGTGCGCATCCTTCAGCGGCGTATGCGGCGTTTCTGGCAAATGCGCTTCGGCCAAAGACGAGGTTTGTTTCGATTATCGGCTCCTTCGGCTGGGGCGGCAAAATGGTCGAGCAACTATCGGGTATGCTGGGCAATCTGAAGATTGAGGTCATAGAGCCGGTGATAGCGAAAGGTGTGGCGACGGACAAAGATTTCGTCGCGTTGGATATTTTGGCGGAAAAAATCGCGGCCAAACACCGGGAAATCGGAGTGCTGAAATAGTTAATGATAGCGGGATAAAAAAAACGGAAGTAGCCAACTCAATTTTATGTGAAAGGGGATTACAATGGCTGAAAGATTGGAAGTTTACGAGTGCAAAATATGCGGCAATATAGTTGAGGTGCTGCGGGGCGGACAGGGCGAACTGGTCTGCTGCGAACAGCCGATGGTAAAACTGGTTGTCAATACAGTTGACGCCTCGAAGGAAAAACACGTGCCGGTAATCGAAAAACTTGCCGACGGATTCAAAGTCAAGGTCGGGGGCGTTCCTCACCCGATGGAGGAAAAGCATTACATCGAATGGATTGAGCTTCTCGCGGACGGCAAAGTATATCGCCAGTTTCTCAAACCGGGCGTTGCGCCTGAGGCGATTTTTAACATTAAAGCAACCAATGTAACGGCACGCGAACATTGCAACATTCACGGCCTGTGGGAAGGAAAATAACCGGCTCGATGTATACGACAAGGAACCTGGCAAACGCGGGGCCGCAAAGTAAGGAGATTGATAATGGCGATAAGTTTCAACCTGGATGAAATTTTCGAAATGGCCGAGCAGATAGAAAAAAACGGTGCAGATTTTTATCGTGAAGCGGCCAAAAAGGTTTCAGACAAGAAGACGCGGGATATGTTCATTGCCCTGGCTGGGATGGAAGACGGCCATTTTAAAATATTCCAGGAAATGAGAAAACAGCTTGATGCCTCTGGTAAAGAGCCGGCAATTTTTGACCCCGACAACGAGACAGCTTTTTATTTGCAGGCGATGGCTGCCAGCCATGGCGTCGAAGGCAAAAAGGATCGGACAACCAAATTAACCGGCAAAGAGACGATAAAAGAGGTCTTCGAGATAGCGGTCAACGCGGAGAAGCTCTCGATAGTTTTTTATTCCGGCTTAAAAAAGTTTGTTTCTTCGGCCGGTAAGGAAAAAATTGATGTGATTATCTCTGAAGAATTCAATCACCTGTCCATTCTGTATATGCAACTGGAGAAAATGCCGTAACGCTGGTCGGGGGCGGTTTAACTTACGCCGGAGAGGCATGGCGCCGAACGATGCTTGATTTGGAATCGTTGTTCAAACTTAGCTATGGGATGTGCATCCTTACTTCAAAAGAGGATGATAAACTAAACGGGTGCATTGTTAACACGGTGTTCCAGTTGACACCCGACCCGCCTGTGGTGGCGGTAAGCGTCAACAAACAGTGTTTGACGCACCAGTTCATCGGTGCAAGCAGGGTCTTTGCCGTTTCAATTCTTTCCGAGGCGGCGCCGATGCCCTTCATCGGTAAATTCGGCTTCAGAACCGGCAGGGACATAAACAAGCTTGAACAGGTGAAATATCGCCTCGGCACGACGGGTTCGCCGATTATCCTTGATAATACCGTCGGGTTTCTTGAAGCGGAGTTGACGCAAAGCGTTGACGTCGGAAGCCACACGCTTTTTATAGGCAAAATAGTTGCCTGCGAATCGCTCGAAGGCAAAGGTTATCCAATGACCTATGCCTATTATCGCGATGTCAAGCACGGCAGGACGCCTAAATCGGCGGCGACTTATATCGAATCGAACCCCAAAACCGTTGATGGAGCGAAAGAATGAAGAAATACAGATGTATTATGTGCGGCTATATTTATGACCCGGCCGTCGGCGACCCCGGTAATGGAGTCAAGCCGGGAACCAGTTTTGAGAATTTGCCCGCCGACTGGGTTTGCCCGGACTGCGGCGCAGGAAAAGACGAGTTTGAATCGGTCAAGGACTGATTTCCCGGTTGGGACGCCGGCGGAACAGCCATTATCGCGGTTTTGATGGATGTTTTTTATGAGCGATATTTGTCCGACAGTTTTACCGCAGGAAATCGCCTGTGCGGAGGTTAATGCCCCTCCCTGTGGTATAGTTGTATTTGGAGCTTCCGGCGACCTGGTCCGCCGCAAATTGCTTGGCAGTGTCTTTGAACTTTTCAGGCGTGGTTTGCTCAATGAGAATTTTTATCTTGTGGGTTGTGGCAGGAGCAATTTTTCCGATGAGCAGTACAGAGTCGATGCTGGCGATTGCATACAGGAATCTGTCGGAGATGCCCCCTCAGATTTGCTGAGGCGTTTTACAGACAAGATTTATTATATTGTTGGGGATTACGAACAGGAATCATTTTATAAATCTATTGCCGCGAGAATATCTCAACTCGACGGCGAGCACAATGTCGAAGGCGGTCGCATCTTTTATCTCGCTGTGCCGCCGTTGCTGTATGGGACAATAGTGGAAGGACTTGATAAAGCGGGGCTTTCCTGTCCCGGCAAACCGGGGTGCGAACGGATTCGCGTGGTTGTCGAAAAACCATTCGGCAGGGATTTGAAAAGCGCCGATGACCTTAACCAGACCATTCACAGGCATTTCAGCGAACGACAAATATACCGCATCGACCATTACCTGGGGAAAGAGACGGTCCAGAATATCCTGATGTTCAGGTTTGCCAACACCATTTTTGAGCCGGTGTGGAATCGCAATTTTATCGACCATATTCAGATTACGATAGCCGAATCGGTGGGCGTTGAGCATCGCGGCGGATATTACGATAAGGCAGGCGCTTTGCGTGATATGTTTCAGAACCATATGCTCGGGATGCTTGCCTTGGTGGCGATGGAGCCGCCCCCCTCGTTTGAGGCCGACCATGTTCGTGACGAAAAAGTCAAACTGCTGCGGTGCATCAGGCCGTTGACGGCTAAAACCGTAAACACCGATTTTGTCAGGGGACAATATACAGCCGGCGAGATTGACGGGGGAAAAGTTTGCGGCTATCGCCAGGAGCCGAAGGTCGATGCCGCTTCCACGACAGAGACGTATATTGCCGCGAGATTATTTGTGGATAACTGGCGATGGCAGGATGTGCCTTTTTATCTCAGGACCGGCAAACGTCTGGCGAGAAAAGATACCGAAATTGCCATCACGTTTAAGAAGATTCCTCATTCTATGTTCGTTTCCGCGGGGTTGCCTGATTTGCCCGCTAATACGCTGGTGATGCATATTCAGCCGGAGGAAGGAATCTCGCTGAACTTCCAGGCCAAACGTCCCGGCTCGAAGGTCTGTATTGGGACACTCAGAATGAAATTCAGTTATGCCGAGGTCTTCGGCGGAGAGCCGCCTGACGCATACCAGCGACTGCTCCTGGATTGTATGCTCGGCGACCAGACGCTTTTTACCCGGCAGGATGATGTTAAGATTTCCTGGGGTTTGCTTGAGCCGGTCATGAAAATGTGGGAAGATACGTCGTCGATGCCTTATGAATACCGTGCGGGTTCCGAAAGTTTTTCACAGGCCGACCTGCTTATCGAATCAGACGGCAGGAAATGGCGAACGCTGTCTGAAATATGAACGAATCTGTTTGGAGAAGCAAACGATGAACATATTTGAATTCGCTATAGAAGAAGAGCAGTTGTCCGAGCAGTACTATCGCCAGTTGGCGCAGCAGGCGCCGCACAAGGGGCTTGTCAGCATCCTTACTATGCTTGCCGACGAGGAACAAGGTCACGTTGGGGTCGTCTCTAAAATGAAGGAGGGAGTCCCTGCCGAGGTCGCTGATACCATATTGCTGACCAATGCCAAGACGATTTTTGCCAAGATGAGGCAGAGCAAAGAAAAGTTCAAGTTTGGCAACAGCCAGATTGACCTTTACAAAAAGGCGCAGGACATAGAGAAAGAGAGCCGCTCTTTCTACCGCCAGAAAGCCCAGGAATCGGAAAACCCCAGTCATAAGGCGATTTTTAATACGCTGGCGGAGGAGGAAAACAAGCATTACTTCCTTCTCGAAAATATAATCGAGTTCGTTTCCAGGCCTCAGACATGGCTGGAAAACGCGGAGTTCCATCATCTCGAAAAGTATTAATGTGTGTTGTCCCGGGGCGGATAAATCAGGCGTTCGTTCGATATGCCTATCACAGGAGTCGTGAGTTAATGAAAGATATGATTGCCAGTTCACCTGCTATCGCTTCCCCGGCAAAGCCCGAAAAACTAAGGGCGTTGTTCGAGGGACTGTATGAAAAATACAATCGGAAAGAATTAATCAAGCCCGACCCGCTGCAATTTGTTTACCGATATACTAATCCCGCGGATATGGAGATAGTAGGCCTTTTGTCCGCCTGCCTTGCTTATGGCAGAGTTGAGCAGATTCAAAATGATTTAAATGATTTGCTTGGCAGAATGGGCAGCAGCCCTCATAAATTTGTGCTCAATTTCACGAATAAAAACCGAGCATCGCTTGAGGATTTCAAGCACCGTTTTAATACTGGTAATGATATATCCGACCTGCTGACCCTGCTGAAAGGTGTGCTTGCTGAACACGGCAGTATCGAGAAGTATTTTCTGCTTGGGTTTAACCCCTCGCAGGAGAATACGATTTTTGCCCTGATGCGTTTCTGCGATTCGCTTTTAGATAAGTATCGTATGACACATCAGGGGCGTAAATCCAAAGGGCTTGCCTTTCTCCTCGCGGGTCCCGGCCTGGGTGGAGCGGCCAAGCGTCTTAATCTGTTTCTCCGCTGGATGGTTCGCAGTGACGACGTTGACGCGGGGCTTTGGCGCTCGGTCGATAAATCGAAGTTGATTGTTCCCGTCGATGTTCATATCGCCCGGCTTTGCAGAATTCTTGGCTTTCATAGTCATAAAAACGTTTCTTTGAAGACCGCCATTGATATAACGCGCAACTTTGCCCGGATTTCGCCGGATGACCCCGTAAAATACGATTTCGCTCTTTCACGCATTGGCATACTCGAAGATTGCACAGGCAAGCGCCGGGAACAGTGTAATGTCTGTGAATTGCTCCCGTGGTGCCGTAACAGGAAGGGCTGGTAATGACGAAGATTAAACCCGAAGACCTCGAAAAATACAGTTCAGCCGTAACGCTTTCGGATATGGAAGTTTTTGTGTTCCCGGAGTTGTTCTACGCACTGATTCTTGCCAATATAATGAGTCCGCTTGTCTGGAAATGGCGCGACGAGGACTGCTTCAAAAAACTCGAAGGCAAGGACAGCTTCAAAAAACTTCTTCGCCTGCGTCAGTTCATAATGGACGAATACGACTTCAACCTCGATTTGGAAACCTGGGGACTGACGAGCAAATCGAGGGAACTGGGGCGCTTTGCCAAATTCGTTTCGCCCGATGACGTTGTCAAAAGCAACGGCCTCTTCGGCTACGAGGGTGACAAATATTATTTCGACGTGGATATACGAAAGCACTTCGGCCTGGATAAATACGACACCGATGTTATTCCCTATTGGAAGACCGAAACCGTCGAGGCGATGGAGGCCTTTGTTCACAAGCCCAACTATTCCAAAAAAGCCGGCGAGTGTGTCTCGCTGTCGGCGCTTTACGCCGCCGCGGCGTTTATCGTCTGCGGCATACCGCTTAAGGATATCTACGCGATACTCACGCCGCTTCACTCGCAGAACTTCATCGACATCCGCGACGGTGTCCTGACAAACAACCGGCGACTCGTTACCAAGGCGATGTGGTTTAACGGCACTGAAATCTCAGGCAAGGCCCAGCGTGCGCTTCGCAATGAAAATGTAACAATCGTTGCCCATCCATCCGGCTATATCCACTGTTTCTATAAGGAGGCCACGATAAAGCCCGATGTTTACGGGTATTTCGTAAAGCAGCTTGGCTCATATCTGTCCAGCGAGCTTTCGCTGGTTGTTTTCGCTAACTATCTCAGGAGCAATTCGTCATATCAGAAATATTTCCAGCTTTGCCGGGACTGCCACGGCCACCCGCAATTTTTGAAGGCCGAAACGTTGTTCAGTTACGAGCACGGCAGCGACTTTCGCATCGCCGATAGCACGCACGAAAAACTTCTCGCTGAGGTCGCCGACGATGATTTTGTCCAATCCGAGATTCCGGGCAGGGTCCGCTGCGATTTTTTCTGTGAGTTTATCACCAAAAAGAAAATTGACGTCCGGACCGCTGAAGGCAGGGCGGCGATAACCGGGTTCCTCCAGCCGTTTATGCCCGAGGTTGAGAAGTTTGTCGATGGGCTTGTCGACTTTGTTCATTGTGAGCCGAAACTGCCTTCGCCCGAAAAAAATTATCTGCCGGCTTCGCCAATTGAAATCGGCGTTGACTGGACACGCGACAAAATTATCGATTACCTGCAAAATATCCGCAGCCAAAGCACCACCGCTGACCTTGCCTTCTACGCCTATCGCGATATGGAGACCTGCGACTGGATACCTTTCCTTAAGGCCGTCGTCGAACGAAATCCTGTCTCGCTGGAGATGGCCCGGTCGATGACGCCAGATGCTCTGTATGAGCTTCTGCAAAAAATGGACGGCGTTTCGATATACGAGGGCAAACGTCTTGCCCAGCCCGATGAAGTCGCAAATTACCACAGGGGTGACGGCCTCGAAAAAGCATTGTTTCTGGCTAACGTCATTCGTCAAAAATACCCAAATGAAAATATCGAGATTGCCGTTGCGGGCAATAGTGTTGTCCTGAAAGGCGCAGGAGAATACCACTTCGATTCATCAAAGGGGCTTAAAAGACAGATTCGCATTTCTTCCGCCGGTGAGATTACAGTGTCAGGTTGAAAAGTTCAATATCGCTCTGGTTGGTTCAGTGGATGAGAATTTAACGACGATACTGGGAGCCAAATAAAGGAGGCCAACAAACTCAAGTCGCTGGGCGTAGTACATAGGGAAGTGCCTTGTTGTCATGGCCTGACTCGAATAGCGCAAGAGGCATTGACTAAGGCCGGAATAAAGATGACGTTCGAGGATGTTACGATAGGCCTTAATGGCGGTGTAAACAAGGTTGAACAAATATCGGTTAATAGGCCGGCCTGAGCCGGAGTAGGAATATGATAGAGTTTGCGAAATCCATAGCGTTTGGCTTCTGGAACACTGTTCTTGAGATGTCGCCGTATCTGTTGTTCGGTTTTTTTATGGCGGGATTGCTCAGTGTCCTTGTATCGAAGCAGCTTGTTGGAAAGCATCTCGGCGGCAGGGGGCTTTGGCCTGTTATAAAGGCGTCTCTTTTTGGTGTGCCACTGCCTTTGTGCTCGTGCAGCGTCATCCCCGTAACAATGTCGCTTCGCAAGCACGGCGCAAGCAGGGGCTCGGCTGTGTCATTTTTGCTCTCGACCCCGCAAACAGGCGTTGACAGCATTTTTGTTACATACGCTCTGCTCGGTCCGGTCTTCGCTATATTCAGACCGATAGCCGCGTTTGTTACCGGCATAGTCGGCGGCGTGATGGTCAATCTCTTCGGCGACTCTCTCGAAAACGGCTCACAGCAAAATCAGAGTTGCGAGGATGAATGTTGTTCCGGCGGGTACAAAAGTAATCCTGTTACGCGAATGTTCAGATACGGCTTTATCACGCTTCCTCGCGATATCGGCAGGGCGATGCTGATTGGCCTGGTTGTCGCCGCCTTTATTTCCGCCCTTGTTCCCGACGGTTTCTTCGCGGACAAACTCGGAACAGGCATTTTCCCGATGCTTGTAATGATGCTTATAGGAATACCGATGTATGTTTGTGCAACCGCCTCGGTCCCGATTGCGGCCGCGCTGATGTTGAAGGGTGTGAGTCCGGGGGCTGCTTTGGTTTTTCTGATGACAGGGCCTGCTACCAATGCCGCGTCCTTTGTTACCATCTGGAAAATTATGGGCAGGGCCACCGCCCTCACTTACCTCGCTGCCGTCGCCGGATGCGCATTGCTAAGCGGCATACTTCTCGATTATATTATCACCGGTGTTACATTTGCTCATACTGCTCATCACGGCTGGATGATGCCGCGGCTCGTCGAATATGTTTCCGCGATTATACTTTTTATTGTGCTAACGTTTGCTATACTTCATAAACAGGAAGATAAAGGATTAACGCACTGACTTTTTTACGGAGATAAATGCAATGGCAAAAACAAGTATGCCGCACGCAGGCCACAACAAACACCTTTGTTATTTGAACAATCTCGGCTATCAAATAAGCAACCCAAGGGAATACAAAGCCCTTGTAAAAAACGCCAAATTCGTATGTAAAATATGTGGCCGGGTTGCCGTCAGCGATAAAAATCTGTGTAAACCGATGGCTCTCTAATTTGCTTGTTGCCGATTTGCTTCTCTGTCTTTAACAGACTCGTCTTGTAGCGCACTTAACCTCACAGCGAAAGCCGGCTTTCTGATTTCAAGGTCCTATAAACAGGCGTCAATGGTGATATAGGCGCCTCTGTGACACCTTTTCTTAGTGAGCATGCCAAAACAACTGCGATATATAAGTAATATTACGCCCCCAAAAGAGGGTTTTCCTTATCAAATGCCCTATTTGTTACGTCGATAGTGTTTGCGGAGTCCTTTTATGTGCCTTGATTAACTGGCGCACAGGAAAAGTTTTTCCGGGGCTTTTTATTGAGGGTTGAACAAGATGCGCAGTTTTAAGCCGATTCTCCTTGTGGAGGATGATACCGTTGATGCTATGACGGTGAAAAGAGCGTTGAAGGACCTTCATGTCAGTAATACTCTCGTTCGTGTGATCAACGGCGAACAGGCGCTGGAGTACCTGCTGAATAGCGCCAACATCGAGCCGTGCGTAATCCTTCTGGACCTGAATATGCCCAAGATGAATGGCATTGAATTCCTCAAAATCGCAAAAGCTGATGACAAATTGAAGTACATCCCCGTGGTTGTGCTCACCACCTCCAAAGCCGACCAGGACAGATTTGAATGCTTCAATAGCAGTGCTGCCGGCTACATAGTCAAACCCGTCGATTACAAAGGATTCGTTGAGGCAATAAGAATCCTTGACCTTTACTGGACGCTCAGCGAACTGCCGGGCGATAACTTTGAGGAGAAAGACGTTAAACTTGAAAATGTTGTCTGCTCCTGACAAGCAAAATTGCTGGGTCCCATAATTGAGCGGAGCTGTTCCCGCTGGACATTTTTTATGCTGAACATATACAGCTCGGCTCTCAAAAAAAGTTTTGTCCTGCGTTGAAAATAGCGATTTTCTTCTGAAATCAGCCGTGGCTTGTGCCGATGGTACCACCAGGTTTTATGCGCGACGGAAGAATTATGTGTGGGAGTCAAAAATGCGAAATCTGAGGCCGATACTGCTCGCTGAAGACGATAGTGTGGACGCTATGACCGTCAAACGTGCGTTTAGTGAGCTTAAGGTCACTAACGAACTGGTCCGAGTAGTCAACGGCGAGAAAGCGATAGAATACCTGAAAACACATACCGACAAAAAGCCCTGTGTCATTCTGCTCGACCTGAATATGCCGAAAATGAACGGCATAGAGTTTCTCAAGGTGGCAAAGGCCGACAATGAGTTGAGACAGATACCCGTGGTTGTGCTGACGACGTCCAAAGAAGACCGCGATAAAGTGGAAACCTTCAAATTTAGCGTGGCCGGTTACATAGTGAAACCTGTGGACTACAAGAAGTTTGTTGAAGCGATAAAAATCCTCAACTTATACTGGACGCTTAGCGAACTGCCCGGCGACGCACCTGAAAATACGGCTATTGAGCTTCAAAAAACGGGCTGCACTGGAACCGGCAGTTAAAAAATAAACGGGCAGATACCTTCGCTCACCTCGTCGCCGGTCAATTCTTACGGTATTGGTTCCCCCCGATAACTCACAAAAAAAACACCATATCTGACCACACAACACAATGCGCCCGGCGAGATTCGAACTCACGACCTCCGGTTTAGGAAACCGGCGCTCTATCCTACTGAGCTACGGGCGCAAGTGCTTTTAAAATAAACACTTACATAATTATCTGTAAAAGCAACTAAACCGATGACTACAACCGAAATACAATTATAGTCCATACTTTTGCCTATGCAAAGATAAAAAAATCGCGAAATTAACTGAATAATCAGTGACAAGTGAACACCTACGTACTTTTAATCCGTTGCAGTGCGACCGATACTGTTGATGCTCGTTAAACAACCAAAAACAATTGATAGGGCTATATTTATATGTAATAATATCTGGAAATGATCCTCAGTAAACCTGTAGATAATATTTCACTGCCAACAGTTTCAAGCTCAATGGCTATGCCAAAATCCAACGGATATATAAAAGTGTTGCATTTTCTGAGAATTTTATAAGTCTTTGATATTATAAATTTTATGGATTCATGTTTTTTGCGATTTTACACGCTATTTGGTTTTTGGGTTGCACTTTGGTTGTATAGATTTTCCTCACTCTTTACAGCTGCTGAGACAAAAGAATCTTGACATATTTGGTAGCAAGGATTAAAGGGTTTGGTTGCGTAGCCAAGAGGTTAATATGGGAAATCCTATCGAGGCAAATCAGGTTAAAATATATGATGTTATGAAGAATCTAATCGCTGATAAATAAATGAATGTTTGTACCTTACGCGATTATGACGTAGTTGCTAAAGCGGAAACTGGTGATTGAATTATTCGGTATATGATGAGGTGAATTGTGCTAAGAATAATGGGGTGGGTTTGGAGAGTTGTTGTATGTGCAGTTATCTATTTTGAATAAACCTTTGATTGCTATTCGCAAAAGAAGTGTAAGGATGAAATACTCCGCAATGTGAGCTGTCTTTCTAAGGATAAAATCATATTTTAAGTTTGTCTTTAAGTTAGGTACGCTTGAAAGGTAGAAAATAAAACCTGCCCAAATAACAACTGGAAGCCATAATTTAATAAATTTTAAACTGCTCTTCACTCTCATTTCTTTAGTAACACCGGCTTATTACCATTATTCAGTATCTACTACACATCGAAAGCCTACTGTACCTGAGCGATCTTTACATGGAGCCATAAGCAAGTATTTACCATGCTTGTCGAGTCGCGTATTTCTTGGAAAATACCATTCTGAACCGGCTGGCCTGTAATAGCTCCCACCCCGTATTATCGCTGCTCGCGTGTGCTCATCTTGATACTCGTCTGTCCATTGCCAGATATTCCCTACCATATCCATAACACCGAATGGGCTGGCACCTTGGGAGAAAGCATTAATATTCGTTGGTTCACGGAGGTCATGTCCGTTCTCCTGCATGGGAATCCTATTGGCGTCTTCTTTGCTACCCCATAGATAAAGCCGATCATCCTGCCCCTGTGCAGCATACTGCCACTCCCATTCGTGTGGAAGCCGTTTGCCTGCCCACTTAGCGTATTCACGTGCATCCTCAATAGAAACCCAAGTTACTGGCTTGTCTTCCCAACCATCAGGAAAGGTATTATTCCGCCAGTCCTTGAGAAAATTGTGGCTATCTTTTGGCCTATAGGCGGTAGAAATCAAAAATTTCTTGAATTGCATATTGGTCACCGGGAACTTATCTATGTAGAATGCCCTAATGTCCAATTCCTTGTTATGATGCCTTCGGGGTGAATTTTCCCAGGGGTACTGAACATCTACACCAGGACCATCTCCGCCTTCAATCTCTACACCTGATACTTTGAAGTGATACTTGGAAGATGGGATTAGCAACATCCCTTCTGGAGCTACCCGCGCTGGCTTAGTGGGTGGTATTTCCACAATCTTTTGTGGCAGGCTCTTCCACTCGGAAGACAGGGTACCAAGGCTGGTCTTGGCCAACGTTGCCATATGAGTCAGCAACTTTTTAACCTCCTGTGGTACTTGCTGTCTTTTTATGGCGAGTATTGCCCCGTAACCTTTAGCTTCTATTTCAAATGCCAGCCTGGCAGTTTGTCCATCCAATACTGGCTTAAGTTCAATACCATTCCACAGGTCGTAATAGATAGTATCCCCGGTATGCAATACAGCAATTTGTTCCCCATGAAAATCGTTGCCGGTGCGATTTACCATCAGCCACAAACTTCTGCCCTGGCTCGAGAACCTACTGGCAAACACGCCTTTCTGCAAAGTTGAAACATGCGGCTCCCAGTCAGGACTGATAAGCATTTCGGCCATGGCTCGTTCGATGGTTGATATACGGCGCAATGCTTCAGCGTCTCGTGGGGTAAATTGATTCCAGATTCCCCAGATATTTTCCCAACTTTCATAACCTACTCCATTGAAAAAAGCCGATTGCAGACCATCAGTTCGATTCTTTGCCCATCGCTCGCAGACATTGACCATGTGCCGTGACTCGACCCACTTGTATCTGCTGACGACCGGGATAGTATGATATTTCCAGTATCCCCAACTCATATTATTCCATGCCAACATCCTCTGATCAGAAAAGGCGCACTCCGGCTCTAAAACAAGAGGATGACCGATATCGTCTGAGGCTTTGCGGTACTCATGACTTATGCCTTCCATTGTATCGCCATTAAGACCATCAGCATCAATTTGTGCCATATCCCTCGCGGCCGTCACCCACAATGGCAAGCCCTCCTCTCGAGTACCATTGTCCCAAGGCATAACAGGAAACAACACTCGTACACCCCGCCGGTGGAAATCTGCAACCATCTGTCTAACACCTGTTAGACCGCCGGGCATATCGCGTAGCATATCGTGCTGGTTGCGGTTGTCGATTCCAATGTTGGGATAAACCGCCCAAATTAGTACAGAATCGATACCACCATAACGCTTCTCCAAATCATCAAGATATCTATCCACAGTATATTTATGTTCGACTACGTCATAAAAATAACGATCCTCCACCATCATCTGAGGCTGGACAAAGTTACGCTGTGCCCAGGCAAACTCGGGCCTAGTATATTCGGCATCATTATACTTGATAAGATTACGCTCAACGTTGCGCCACTGTTTCATTTCTTCAAGCCAGTCTGCTCTGTTAGCATCCTGCTCGGGTCCATCTATCGTTTCCCCTTCAAACTTTAGCTTAGTCTCTTGTCCTTTTGCAACCACGATAAACAGAACCATTACAACCCCAATACAAAAGTTTCGTTGATTCATATCTTTGCCCCTACGAAAAAATCCAATCCTCGTTTATTAACTAAGTTTTATGTAAATTCCTGTAATTCTATTCAGACCAAAATCTACAGGAACCTTTAGGAAAAATCAATGCCGGCACTCTAATTACAACTGGCACAGTTTCAGGGGGAAGGTCACGGCTATAATCTTAAAGGAGGTATTTCAATCTTAAGATGGTTCTGCAATTTGTTACGCAAATCTTTTGCCGCTTCCGGGAATTCTCTAACAACATTCCTGGTCTGCCCTCGGTCGTTCTTTAAGTCATAAAGGCATGGACCTTTACCCGGGTCATCGCCCTTGATATTCTGGAAATAGTGCCAGTCCAAATTATGGATTGAACCAAATACATCGAAAACCGTGTAAACATCGTCATGTATTGATGAAACATCGCCTGTTGCCAACTTCCACATATTTTCGCCGTCCATATTCTTATAATCCTCAATACCAAGAAGTGGAAGGAATGTAGGCATAAAATCGACAGCACTGACCAACCCGTCTATGCGTTTTCCAGCAAACCGTTCATCAGGGTGTCTTATAATTAAGGGAATGTGAGTAACACATGCATTGAGGAGGCCAGGAGTTTTTTGTACACAGCCTTCTTCGCCAAGGTGGGTGCCGTGGTCTGTCGAGAATACTATAATTGTATTATCCATCAGTCCCATTTCTTCAATCTTTTTCAAAAGGCGACCAATACAGTAATCACTGAAAGTTACTTCTGCTGCATAAAGGTCCCTGATAACAGGCAAATCATCAGAACGTATATCTTTTACTCTAACCCCATATCCGAACAAATATCTTTCATACGGATATTTATCGCGATACATTTTCTGAAACCGAGCAGGTGCATCCCATGGCTCATGAGGGTCAAACATATCAAGCCAGAGCATAAATGGTTTATTGTTGATATTCTGTTCCAGCCAATCCATGGCTGCCCTGCATGACCTTGTGCAAAAGTAATCTTCGTCTTTTTCTCTGTCCTGTGTATTCATCAAATATTGACGCATATTTCTGTCATAGTTCTCGTTCCACAAATGCTCAGGCATATGCTTTTTAGGGTCATACTTTTCTTTCGGGCCGCTTTTATATCTATCGAACTCCTGCCCGCGAATCCATTGCCAGGAGTCAAAACCCCGATGGAAATTCATGTTCGGAGCAAAATGATGATACGTATCAGCAATAAAACCCGTAGTAATACCATGTTTTTGCAAAACCTCTGCAAAAGTAACATCACTCTTATCAAGAGGCTCCCATCTTGATTCAGGAAGGACACTTCTTCCGGTATGATACACCCTTCGACAGGGAATGGTGGGCAGTCCTTCTGCATTGGCATTTGTAAACAACACACTCTCTTTTGCAAACTTATCAAGATATGGCGTTTTTACACGCGTGCTTCCATAACAGCCAAGATGGTCGGCCCGCCAAGTATCCGCAATGATTATAATCATATTAAGCTTGTTGGGTTTTGAGGTCTGAGGTATCTGGGCAGGTAGTTTTGCGGTCGTTTTTAAATCTCCTGACCAGATGGGCATCTTTGATTCCTTGCCTTCTGTTTTTTTTGCATTAGTCCCTAATAGCCACAGTGCGCCTGTTCCGGCTATTGTTTTACCAATAAAATTCCTTCTGTTAATTAAATGGTTAGTTTTCTTTGATGTATCCAAAGACTCTCCTTCTTTTGACATAGACTTCACATTTGCCTTTTGCTTCATCATATTTCTTCAATTTTCTTTCTTCATTACACTGGATTTCCCATTTAAATTTGCTCAGCTACGCCTCTAAGCCCCATTTTTCAATAGAATACCAATTTGCCCTGAAAAATCAAAACTTTACTTTCATCTGAAACGTTTTTTCAACCAAAGACCCTCCCTAAAAGTGAATCTTGGCGGCTGATTATTGTTTTTTGACATATCCCAATTGTCTCCCTCATCAAAACGCCGAGTTTTTCAGATATTGTGAGCATTATCCAGCTCCTGATGGTCTCGCCATCAACGTCAACTGCCTGATCCTGTAAAGGATTTCACAGAATATGAGAAAATAGTATTTGCATCCTACGGGTACTAAAAAAGGGGCAGATCAATGCAGATGACGCCAACAGGGTAATGAATCCGACCGGCTGGACGTTCGGCGGGACAGGCACACCTTCAGCGATGATGGCTGGACTAAATACGGATGAGGAAAAGATGAATTTTTTATGATCCGCTTTAGTTTTAGCGATTCAGGGCGACATCAAGGAGGTCGGCGATTGTTGTTTCTGCCACACACTGATAGCGGTCGCTGGCGCCGTAGTAAATCTTGACGCTGCCGTCATCCTCGACGACGTGCGACGAGGCGAAAACACAGTTGGGTGTGTGGCCCATGTTTTCGTAGGGCATCTCGGGCGTTAGTATGCACTCGTCGCCGACGCGGATGAGTTTCCAGGGTTCCCTCAGGTCCGCCAGCGCAACGCCGGCGTTGTATATATACTCATAGTCACAGACGACGGATACAGCGTGGAAGATTATCAGCCAGCCATGGTCGGTGCGGATGGGAGTGCCGCAGGAACCTATTTTACCCCAGCCGAAGCTGCACTGGTGCTGGGTCATGAGGAGACGCTGGTTACCCCAGAACTTCAGGTCGGGACTTTGTGTGACCCAGATTTCTCCGAGGGCATTGGGACGCTCGAGGGCCGTGAAGAGGTCGTTAATCTTCTCAGGGAAAAGGACTGTGTTGCGGAAGCCGGGCCCAGTGATGAAACCCTCGAACCGGAACTGCCGCATGTCTTTCGATGAGAGCATCGCCATTCGAGCCTCATTACTGTGAGCGCAGTAAGTCACATAGTAGGTGTCGCCCACTTTTGTGATGCGCGGGTCGTACTGGACGCGGGCGTATTTCTTGTACTCAGCATCCTCAGGAAGCGGGATTATTTCTCCAATCTTCCAGCCGTCGATACCGTTGGCGCTTTCTGCCAGGACAAAGAAGTTGTAGAAGTTGTAGCCCTCGCAGCGCAAGACCATCACGTAGCGGCCATCGTGCTTGACTACGGAGCTATTGAACACGCCGCGGCAGTTAAACGGCAGCATATCGGGAGTGATGACGGGGTTGCCCGGGTGACGTCGGACGATTTGTTTTTTAGAGAATACGCGCTTCATATTAAAATTTCCTTTCAGGGCAACTGAATCCGGCAATACCATACTTATTTTTCATCACTTCAGTTTAACCTCTTTATACTTGCTGCGGCGGTGGGCGTGGGGTACAAATAATCATACGTAGCATCTGATGATAAGTAATATTAGCAGTAATTTTTGAAATCGCAAGAAGTTATGATCGGCGCACTATAAAAAAACTCATCCGATGCCAAGTTTTTGGGAAAGCTGACCTTATAAGCAGCTTACTTTATTGAAATTGGTCGACGTCTCTTCGGTTTTGCGATATGATTCTTATGTCGTTAGCATCTTTGCGTGCTTTTAAAGTCATACAGGAGGGCGGCCTGATGGATGGGACGAGTATTTTTATAGTACAGTAAAAAGGATACGGATTATGATTAAGACACTGGCCTTAATTTTAGCAATTCTGATGATTGCATTGCTCGGATGGATACTCCTTAGTTCAACAACAGACGCATCTATCAGTATAAACGGAAAGCAGCTTACAGGGCCTCTCGGACCAGCGGTCGGTATATGGAAGTTGATATTGGCAACGGTCATTCTCTTTTGTGTTGCGATACTCCTTGTTTTCGTTTTCGTTGGTGTTGCCCTCGTAATTTTGGGCTGCATGGCAATTGTAGGGCTTATACTTTTAGCGATTACCCTCCCGTTTCTGCTACCACTGTTAATCCCATTATTCATCATTTGGTTGTTTTGCGTCGCTTTGTGCAGACATAAAGCCACTTAAACACCGAACCCGCCACGCTTTTGCTGCTCGGCTTGGGTGGCTTGATTTTGCGAAAGAAATAAATATTTGTAATTAAGAATAAGGCCGTGAGTCCCGGTCACCCCGTAACTCATGGTTTTTTTACTTTTTGATATGTAATTTTGCATTTTGTTCTTTGATTTTTGATATAGTAATCCTATGACGCCGAGAGAAAGATTGCTGACCGTTCTCAATGGCAAGATTCCGGATTGTGTCCCTGTCGCTCCGGACTTCTCGAACATGATTCCCGCTCGCCTCACTGGCAAACCCTTCTGGGATTTATATCTCTACAACGACCCTCCAATCTGGGAGGCCTATATTGCCGCCGCCAAACACTTCAATATCGACTCGTTGATGGATGGCTATTTCTGGCTTTCGTTTCCCGATGAGCAGAACCGCCTTCCCTGGGAAAGATTGCCCACCACTCCAGAACAGCAAAAACAAATCGTCCCAGCCAGCCAGTGGCAGCGCTTCATTGTCTCCAAAAACTCCGAACGCATCGTCGTCCAGCGCAGCTACATCGAAAACCGCAAGCGCGTCTGGGAACCCCGTGTCTGCGTCTATTACGTCGCCGATTCACCTATCGATTGGATACCGCCTTCAATAATCAGTTTGCCTGATATCCCCTCGCATTTCGAGCCCCTCGAAAACGTCAAACCAGTAGATAATGGCCCCGCGGGTCTTGCTCGAACAAAGCAACTCCTCGGCGATCAGGGCCTCGTAGGTGTATTCCTCGCAAGCTCAGCAATCCTCTCCGGCGAGCAGGATATTTACGACTACTACGACCACCCTGGGCTTCACGGCTACTGGAGGGATATGCTCGTCGAACGCGTCGAAAAAAGATTTGCCAATATTATGACAATGCCCGTCAAACCAGATTTTATCTGCGTCGGCGGCTCAGGAACACTTGTCTTTCAAACCGTCGACATCTTTCGCCAACTCGCCTTTCCCGCCGTCAAACGCGCCATCGACCTTGCCTCAAAAGCAGGTATCCCAACACACATCCATTCTTGCGGACCGGAAAAGGCACTAATTAAAATTATGGCTGAAGAAACTATGCTCACCGTCATTGATCCGCTCGAAATCCCCCCGATGGGCGATTGCGTCCTCACGGATATGAAGAAACTCTATGGCAACAAACTCGTCCTCAAAGGCAATCTCCACACAACAGATGTGATGCTCTTTGGCTCCCCCGATGACGTTATCGCCGCAAGCAAAAAAGCAATCGATGACGCAGCTGAAGGCGGACGCTTCATTCTCTCCACCGGCGACCAGTGCGGCCGCGATACCCCCGATGCTAACCTACTCGCTATGGTCGATACCGCAAGAACTTACGGAAAATATTAACCGCGTAGGATACAAAAATATATACGAGTCCTGAATTGTACGGGAAATATTAAAATTAATTGTATTTGTGCCATATCCCGCTGGAAAACCCTTGCAAAGAAACCTCTCTGTTTGTAATAAGGATGCAATTAAAGATGGCGATAGTTTGGGTTGTTTAAAGGTGGAATAATGAATAACAAGTCATGGTTGGTTGTTTTATCGGTGTTAATTCTGTGCGTTTTTTGCTTACCAAGGCCGTTGGACGCAGCTTCAGAGCAGAATGTGCCGGTTGAGGAGAAAGCCGAGGGCTTTGTTCCGCTGTTTAACGGCAAGGACCTGACCGGCTGGGTCGGCCACACAACCGGCTATACTGCACGGGACGGCAAAATTGTAGTTCTGCCAAACGTTGGGGGAGGCAATCTCTATACCGAAAAAGAGTACAGTGATTTTGTTCTTCGTTTTGAATTTAAACTCACAGACAGTGCCAACAACGGCATAGGTATTCGCACCCCGCTTGAAGGCGACGCCGCTTATGTGGGTATGGAGATTCAGATACTCGACGACAATGGCTTAAAATACAACGACCCAAATCGCAAGGACTATTATAAGCTTAAACCTTATCAGTACCACGGCTCGATTTACGGCGTCGTTCCGGCTAAGACCGGCTACTTGAAACCCCTCGGCCAGTGGAACTATGAGGAAATTGTCGCCGACGGCCCCCATATTATTGTAAACCTTAACGGTACAACCATTGTTGATGCCAACCTTGACAATGTTACCTTACCAACTGTGGACGGCCACAAACACCCCGGCCTTAAGAATAAAAAAGGCCATATCGGTTTTCTCGGCCACGATGACGTGCTTGAGTTCCGCAATATCCGTATAAAGGAGTTGAGCAGCGGGACGAAGACCGCTTCTGACAATACTGGCACTCGCGCTCTAAACAAACTCTTCCGACGCTATATTTGGAAAAGCTGACCTTAAAGCGGCTTATTTTGTTGAAATTGGTCAATTTAAGCCGCCACGCACCATTTCTCCCAGAAGACATTTTTCATGTGATACGGCCACAAATGTGCCCCAGCTATTGAGGAGTATAGTCCCCCTTTCTCCCTATCCAGCAGCCGGATATATAAAATGTTTACGAATTTCTCATTTATTATAAATCACTGATACAGCGATGCTTACAAAACGATAATTTTTACGAAATTGGCAGATAATGAGTCTTTAAGTTGTAGTGCGGTTGTATTTAAATCATTGGAACTTACAAACAAAATTTATACAAATGTTGACCCTGTGCTTTGCCAAAGGGATAGTCGACCCGCGTACGTCTCTGATCGGCCGAGGTATCGGCAGTATCGTTTTGCTGATTGGGTGACCATCTCATCGGACCGTATACTGCGTGTGGGATGTGTTCCCTCGACGCGAAGAGGTGAATGAATTAGTCATCGCACAATAAAGGCAAGAAAATAAAATATGAAAAATAGAATTTTCGATACAATCTTGACAAGCGGATCTAGAGGTGAAGACGTACAAATAAATCTTAACGGCGAAAGAGGCTACTATATCATGGTGACCCGCCTTGGAGCCAATCCTGGGCAAAGCGCGCAAAATCGGCCAGATTAACTGTGCCGTCACCATTGGGTGATGGGGTAATATCCCCGACAAAAACAGAACCGGTTTGCAGCCAGTCATTAACCAGAAGCATCAAATCTTCGAAATCAACAATCCCGTCGTGGTTAAAATCGCACAGTTTGTGGCCGACCCTGATATAGAATAAATTCGTTTTTGTATCAGAGCCGGTGGAATTTGAAACCGTAAGACTTGCCAGGAAGTTGCCCGCGTTTGAATACTGATGCGATGGATTTTGCAGCGAGCTTGTGTTGCCATCGCCGAAATTCCACAGCCGGGAAGTGGGCTGGCCTGTTGACAAATCGGTAAAGCTGACGGAAATCGCGGATGCGGAGCCGAATATTGCCGTCGTGCGGGTAACTTGAGATACGACAATCACATACATTCAATTACGCATAGCCGCCCTGGCAAAAAGCCAAATCGGCAGACTGGCGTTTTTCGCGTTGAATTGCCTGTGTTATGCCTTTCCGCGGCGATTTAACGGCGTGGTTAGTTCGCCAGTTTGATATCGACTAATGTTTTGATTTTGGCGACGTCGATGGACGCCTGTAAGAAATAGATTTGTTTTACGCCGATTTGTATTGACTTTTCCCAAACTGGGCGTTATATTTCTGTATCGCATCTCTCGGTGGTGTTTCCTGCGGATTGTTCAAATTTGGTATGAAGAGGAAATTTTCAGGAGGACGATTCGCCTGCGTTGCGATATCCGGCTGAGAGTGCGCACCTTCTGAAAACCGGTTCCTTGCGGTGTGTAAAGACGGCCGCATGCTCGGAGCCGCGGCCGCAATGTGTGTAAAAAGAGTAGTTTTTTAGGAGGATACGCTATGGCAAATCGAGTCATTCCATTCAGTTTTATAATTCTGTTTATTCTCTTACCTTTTCCGGTCGCAGCGATGCAGTTTGACCCGTGCAGTATCACAAAAATTACAACAGACCCCAATCACCAGGTGGGGGGCGGGCTGGGTTCATTCGCCGTTTCGGGCAACGTAGCCGTCTGGATTGACCAGCGAGACCCGAATTTGATACCGCGGATTTACGGAGTCAATCTCGATGATTCAAACCACATAGAGTTCTTAATCGACTCAAACGCCCCGAATTGTTCCCGCGTTGCGATGTCCGGCACGAGAGTCGTTTACTATGTTATACCGGCCGATAATTCGGGCTTATTTTTCAGAGTTGCGGATATCGCAAACCAGAGCAGTCCGGCTTTTTTGAGATTTTATCCGCTGATGGACAACATCGGATACTTTGACATCTCCGGCACGGAAGTCACTTATGCCGGCCAAGACCCAAATAACAGCTATCTGGAAACGGTGTATCTCGCCGATATCTCGGACTCGAACAACATCAGACAGTATGTCATAAGTGTTTTGCCGACAGGTGATCAGATATTCGGACTCTCAATAGATGCCAATCACCTTGTATGGTCGGCTAATGCTTATAACTCCAATCCTTACGTTGGAGTGGCTGATATCACAAATCCAGGCAGCTCCAGCATAGGAACAATCTGGCTTCCGAGCGGGATTTCTTTCTTCGATATTGATATATCCGGTGCTTTTATGGTAGCTTACGGGAGGCAAAACAGAATCAGATGTATTTTCGGCATCCGCGGATACACAGACGTCAATGATTGCAATGTTGTAGAAATCTGGCAGGAAGGCAACCAGGAATACTATTTAAGCGGACCTCGGCTCGACGGCTCCATTGCGGTCTGGGTAGTCACAACGCAGTTGCCGTCGTTTAGCGGCGGGAACGGACCACTTGATGCGACTGAGTTTCTTATTAAAAGTTCGAACCTGCTGCAAAATGGCGTCTGTACGCTCTCAACCGTGCGGAAGAGCACAAACTCGATAAATGCGGCGGATATATCCGGCAGGCAGGTGGTATGGTCAGAGTGGACCGTAGTTGCGGATTTGATGAAAGGAGCCATTGTGTTTCAGTGCGGCGACTGGGGATACAAATCCAGTGACTTGAACCGCGACTGCAAAGTTGACCTATTCGATTTCGCAATCTTTGCTGATGACTGGCTGACTTGCACAATGCCTGACGACCCAAACTGTGGATTAGGTGCGATTCGATAAGAAAGTACTGGGCCGAAATGATATTGGCCCCGTGGCTTATAAAAAGGCAGTAATTGTAAAGAGCAAAACTGCCAAAGGGGGTGTTGTTTTTTATTTCTTTCGCTGGAGCAAAGACCGGCTTAGTTAGCGAGTTTAATATCGACTAATGTTTTGATATTGGCGACATCGGTTTTGTTGCGAACCTGTAAGCGGATGCCTCGGTCTTCGACGTATTTTTTGGCGTTTCGCAATTCATCTTTAATCGACTGCGGCAGGGAGCTATTCTGCACGGCGTCAACACCTTTGTCACGGAAGAGAAACACGACCATTATATGGCGTACTGTAAAAATATTCATCCCACCCATCAGGCCGCCCTCATGTATGACTTCAAAAGCTCAATAAGACGCTCCCGACGTAGGAATATATCGCAGAACCGAAGGGGGGCCGACCAATTTCAGCAAAATAAGCTGCTTTAAGATCGGCTTTCCTGAAAACTTAGCGTTGGATGAGTTTTTTTATACTACGGCGTACAAACTGATAGCGTTGAATAGCATTCATCGGATATATAAAATGTTTGCGTTTTTTGGGAATCTTTTAAGTCTTTGATAAAACAGCACTTACAAAATGACCGTTTTTATGAGATTAGCATATAATCGGGTGTACAGTTGTAGTCGGGTTGTAGTAAGGTTGTTTGCTTCGGATGAATTACGGGACAGCCATAAATGAGCGTGTGCCTCCCTTCGTTATTGGCACTTGTTATCTGTTACCAATTCGGCCCAAAATCGGTGACGCGTCTTACTGATAGCGGTATAGTTTGACCTTCTGAATGCTGTAACCGCCGCCCGGAAATCGCAGAGCTCTGCCGGAAAGGATCTCGTCGCCGTTGAGTCGTTTCCCCGGCATCCATTTGCCGTCAATAAAAGTGCCTTCCTCGACGGCTGCAAAACCAACAATCTCAGGCCCCGGCGTGCTCGTAGAAAATGAAACCATCAAACCTTTGCCGACCGCCAGAAACTCGTCCGGCCCAACCACAATTACAATCCCGGCGGCAATAGCGTTCTCCGGCGGCCCGACCCCCCATCGTCTCAGTATCTTGAGTTCGAGCGTATAGCCGCCCAACTGCACTTTCTCAACTTGGTTAGGCCCATCCAGCATAACTCCCGCGATTGTCCCTTTGCCCTGGCCTTCCAGAATAAACGACGCAAGCTTGGACAGGACGCTGTAGCATTTGGCAATCTCGCTGTTTGGTTCCACTATCCTTTCGATAGCAAAGGGCGAGAAGCCCATCGCGTTATGCTGTCCGAAGGCATAAAATATGTTAATTGCCCCTTCTGGGTCTCCGCGGGTCTCAGGTATGAACAGGGGATTGCCCAACCTGCTGTACCATTCGCAGCGTGCCTTGAAGTCTGGCACATAAACATCCGGACTAAGCATATCAATCTGCATCGCACCTGCCTTCCAGATATCCATAACTTCGGCCAGCGGGCCGCCGCTGGGAAATTCGCCAGGCTGCGGGCACCCTTCCTGGTCAAGCCATGCGTTTACGTACATCGGAATCGGATATTCGGCTTTGCCCGCCTCGACTATCCGCTCGACGTAACGCGCGTATTGCCACGCCATAAAAATTTCATCTGTAAAGGACGAACGCTTTCGCCAGTCCTTCTCGTGCGGCTTATTGGCGCCGAATGTTTGTTCCCAGTTGCCGGATGTTTTGAAGCCGCCGGCCTGCCAGGCATCGCGAATCTCCGGCAGCAGCGTATCTTTGTGCTTTTGAAGATAATCCATAAGCTCTTTTGGGACGGGCTTTGAATACGCCTCATTCGCGGCTTTGCATTTGTCTCGCGAATCGCCGAGAACGCCCGATTCATTTTCCACCTGCATCATTATCACCGTGTGCTGCTGGCCATCGACTTCTTTGATATGCCGCATCAGCGCCGCAAACGCCTTCGCGTCAGCGTCTCTGGATGCGTCGCTGAAAGTAGAGAGAATTTCGAGGGCTTTGTCATTCGCGTTCCGGGCGAGGGGGAAACGGGTCAAATCGGTTTTTACCCAGACAGGGACATAAGTTGACACGCCGTTTTTCCAGCTTCCGAACCAGAGTAACACAAGACGCAGATTATAGCTTCTCGCGTCTTTTATCAGGCCGTCCACGAGTGAAAAATCGAATTTACCTTCTTGCGGCTCGACCAATTCCCAGGAAACCGCGGCCAGAACCGTATTGAGGTTAGCGTCAGCGAGTTTCGGCCATATCGGCTTCATATATTCAATGCTGGATGAGCTTGAGTTGTTAAGCTCGCCGCCGAGAATAAGAAACGGCCTGCCGTCCACAAAGAGCTGTGTTGCCACACCCTGTTTGCTGAGATGGGGTATGGTGTTGTCCTGGTCGGCACCGTAGGCCGGCGCAGATAACGTGCCCGCGAGAACTAAAGCCGCGATTATTACCGGATTGCAATAACTTACTTTCGACATAAAATTTCTCCTGACGTTTTGGGTAATCCTATTTTTTGTCCCTATTAAAAATACCGACCTTGTTTATTTACAAAGACTTATGTAGAATTCCGCAATTTCATTTAGATTGGACTTTACAGAAACTTTCAGGAAGAATCAATGTCTAAGTTAATAGCAAAACTTATCTTCGGCCTTATAAGGCTCATCTTCAGAGATAAAACCAATCTTGTTTTTGAGAACCTTGCCCTGCGTCACCAATTGGAAGTCCTGGGTCGTAACAAAAAGCCAAAACTTAAAATACCAGACCGTATCTTTTGGACCTAGCTGTTCAAAATCTGGGACCATTGGAAATCCGCACTGGTCGCCGCAGAGGCGCAGGCCGCATATATCCGATATCGGCGTCCTAAAAGTATTCATCTCAGACCTTTAAATGATTGGGGGGAAATTCCGAAAACCTTTTTAAATACACGGGTAAAATGAAATTGGTCGACGAATCCCAGTTCATGTGCAATTTCTTTGACCATAACGCCGGCTTTCTGGAAACGATCCGCGGCATAGGCCATTTTCAGGTTTAGCAGATACTGATAGGGGCTTTGCGTGTCAAATCGTTTAAACAACCTGCATAAATATGCATGGTTAATCATGCAGGCATCGGCGATATCTTTTAGAGAGTTTAGAGTAAGAAAATTGTCCTTGATGTATTGTCTGCAGTTTTGATAGGTCATAAATGCCCTGGAAGGGCTGCCTTTTTCGCTGATAGCCATTTCAGCGATTCGATAAAGTAAGTATTCCAGAATTATCGAGCAAATCATCGGCTTATAGGGGCTGTCCGAAAGGCCATGGGTAAGTAAATCATCGAGGATTCTGGCAATTTCATCGGGCCGACTGATATGTATTGCGGTTCCCAGAGGCGTGATGTGTTGTTTCAGTATTTGTTTGATTGAACTGCCAGCGAAGTCGATGAAGTATTTTACCATCGGCTGTTCGGAAACGGTTGTAATCCGCTGGCTGATGCCGGGACCGTAAGAAAAAATAGTCCCTGCTTTAAGCTCATATTTGCGATTGTTCAGCGTTACAGAACCTGCCCCCTTGGCTACAAATTCAATACAATAATAAGGGAAATCCTTCCTGTCTATCTCATAATCAGGTGTAGTATATTCACACCCGCCGCAAATGACCCTGACCCGGGAATCCTTCACATTGGATTTTTGAATATAAAACCGCCTGGCCTGAGCGACCTGATTTGAAAAGAATTCGGGTTCCCTGGATTTTTTCATTTTATATTCCAAAAAAGTCAATATATGGCATACAATTGGCAACTATATCCATTAAATTCCTTTTATGCATATTATATCATACGATAGAACGAAGTACGAAGGCAATATTGTGCAGTAACAGCTAAAAATCAGAAAATCAAAAAAAGAATAGTGTGAAAAATGGCGAATAAAAAAGCGATTGATGTCCTAAACAAGGATGACTTGATTGTGATTGCAGGCGCCGGCGGCTTTATTGCAGGAGCTCTGACAAAATATTACAAAAATCAGGGATTCAAAAGAATCCGTGCGATTGACAAGAAGCCGCTTCCGCTATGGTATCAGGTTACTCCTGGCGTCGAAAGTATATGTATGGATCTAAGCGAGAAGGACCGCGCAATTGAAGCCTGTAAAGGAGCCAGGGAAGTATATAACCTCGCGGCGGATATGGGCGGTATGGGTTTCATTGAAAGATTTCGAGTAGAATGCCTGCGCAGTGTTTTAATCAATACGCATATGACTGAGGCGGCCTATCAAGGAGGTGCAGAGCGATACTTTTTCTCTTCCTCGGCTTGTGCATATAATGTCGAACTGCAGAAAGACCCCAATGCACAAGCTCTGAAAGAATCGGACGCATATCCGGCGATGGCCGAACGCGGTTATGGGTGGGAAAAGCTGTTTTCAGAGATGGTCTGTCAGGAATACTGGCACGAACGCGGGATGAAAACGGCTATCGCCCGTTTCCATAACGTTTATGGTCCTTTCGGAACATGGGACGGCGGGCGGGAAAAAGCGCCGGCAGCGATTTGCCGTAAAGTCATTGAAGCAAAAGACAGCGGCAATCCGGAGATTGAAATCTGGGGTAACGGTGAACAAACTCGCAGTTTTATGTATATCGATAACTGTGTTCTGGGGATTGATATGATTATGCACTGCGACGATTTAATCGCCACGCCAATTAACCTCGGCTCGAATGAGCTGATTGCTATCAACAAGCTCGTCGATTATGCAGAAGAAATCGCCGGCGTAAAAGTGAAACGCCGTTACAATATGAACGCCCCACTGGGCGTAGCCGGCCGAAATAGCGATAACACCTTCATCAAGCAGGTCTTGAAATGGGAGCCCGATATGCCTTTCAAGGAAGGCCTCAAGCGGACTTACGCCTGGATTGAACAGCAACATAACGACCGTAAAGCCGGCAGACGAACTGTCAGCTAACCGTAAATCGGGTCGTATCTGAAGGGAAAAAACCGTGAGTAAAGCAGACAAACGGGAAATTACGGAAGTTATTGGAAAGATTCAGTTTCGACTTGCTCTTGCCGGCGGATGGATTGACCAGCCGTTTATGTCAAAGCACAATTCATCTCCGCCCGGTTCGATGGTGGTAGCGGCAGTCGAACCTCAGTTTCGCTGGATGGATCGTGCCGGCATCTGCGGCAGCACACGCTCCATTGCCTTGAAACTTTGGGGTGAGTACATGCCGAAGGAGACCCCCGAGAAACTTGTTCATATTTTGTATGAGACAGAAAACAAGGATAAACAAGTGCCGTCCGGTTCACAGGATATGATCGGGATTATTTATCCGGGTATCAATCGTCTGGACTATGATTATAACTATGAAGGAGGTTATTTCCCCAGGCATATCGAATCGAATAATGACCCAGACGTTGCCCGATGGCTGGAAAGCATTCTATATGTTTTGCCTGTCAATATGCGTCCGGACGGTTACAATCCGCTCGGCAGACAAAATCTGACGCCTGAATGGGTGAAGCGGCTGGGACAGTCCGGCAGGAAATGCTTCGATGCGATTATCAATAAAGACCTCACTACTTTGGGCGGATCATTTAACGAGTGTATGAATTGCTGGCATACCTTACTGCCGGATATTTTAGAGCATCCGGCGCTTCATTCGGATACCATTCCGCTGCTTATGTATTATCAGAAAAGATATGCCGGTGCGATGTATTCCGGCTGTGGCGGAGGATATCTGTTTGTGGTTTCCGATGAGCCGGTCCCGGGGAGTTTTCATATCAAGATTAAAGTGGCAAACCGATGACAAATACAATTATCACAGCAGCAGCTTTTGACGGGTTGGATTCAAAGAGAATTCGTTTTATTCATCAGGTTTCTAAATCTGGCCGGTTAGCTGTCTTGTTGTTCAGCGATGCACTGATTAAAAAAATAACAGGGACCATGCCGAAGTTTCCGGAACCGGAACGACGTTATTTCGTTGAGTCCATTCGATATGTCAAAGCCGTTCATATTATTGACGACCTTTTACAATTACAGCAGGTCAGCAATTACATCACCAATCCCGTCGATGCGTTGGTGACGCTTGATCTGGAGGCATTTGGCGACTGTGAGCAATTTGCTCGACAACAGGGAATCGATTACACAGTACTTTCTGCGGATACCCTGAAGGGATATCCCGAGCATGATTATGACCTGAATAGTACTTCCGGGGAAAAAGTGCTGGTGACCGGCAGTTTCGACTGGTTCCACACGGGCCACATTCGATTCTTTGAAGAAGCATCAGAATACGGAGACCTTTATGTGGTTCTTGGTCATGATAAAAACATTGAAAAGCTCAAAGGCCCGGGGCATCCGATGTTTCCGGAACAAGAGCGGAAATATATTATCGGCTCGATACGGTTTGTCAAACAGGCGCTGATTTCCAGCGGTGATGGCTGGCTGGATGCCGAACCGGAAATTAAACGCATCAAGCCGGATCGCTATGTGGTGAACGAAGATGGGGATAAAGATGTCAAACGCCGATACTGTGAAGAACGTGGAATCGAGTATATCGTCCTGAAGCGAGAACCGAAACCTGGCTTGACACGCAGGAACAGTACCGCTCTGAGAGGTTTTTAGTAAGATGTTTTTTTCATAAAATAAGGAGACGAACGGGCGCATTTGAATCTTGGCCCTGCGCTCGGTCGTTTGTTTTCCAATAAAGAATTAATAGAAGGAAATTTTCAGTATGTTAAAGAATATTCCGAGTATTCTCAGCCCCGACTTGCTGAAAATTCTTATGGAAATGGGTCATGGTGATGAGATTGTCATCGCAGACGGCAATTTCCCGGCAGCGTCGATTGCCCCGCACACGGTTTCCCAGCAGTTGATTCGTTTGGATGGTCATGGTGTACCGGCGGTGCTGGAAGCGATTCTGAAAGTGTTTCCGCTGGATCAATATGTTAAAAAGCCAGTAATCCTGATGCAGGTCGACTCCGGAGATCCTGTCGAAACGCCGATTTGGGAGCAGTACCGTAAAATTATCAAAGTCAGCGGTGAGCCGTCGGATGATTTTGAGTTGATGGAACACTTTGCTTTTTACGAAAGAGCCAAAAACGCCTATGCGGTTGTCACAACCGGTGAATCAACTCAATACGCCAATGTGATTCTGAAAAAAGGATGCATAATTTCCAGAGTAATGAAAAATGTATTGTGAGGTGTGATGCCGAGGTAACATAATCGGCAGGAAAGCTGGTTTGAATGAGCGGTGAAACAATAAGATGGATTGATTATAGACCGGAGTCGAATAAGATGCCTGACGCCATAATTTGTGGTAAATACCGAAAGGAACCAAAATGAAAAGCACAATCATCGTTGTTTGCGTGTCGGTTATCATCGTGTTGTTAACTAGCTGCACACAACAAACCTGCCAGAATAAACCCGCCAACGCCAAACCAAAACAAACTTTTACCGCCGATTGGGAATCGCTGAAAAAACGCAACCCCGCGCCGGAATGGTTCCGCGATGCCAAATTTGGCATATATTTTCACTGGGGCGTTTACAGCGTGCCGGCGTTCGGAAGCGAATGGTATCCGTGGAGTATGTATGACGTAAACTCGCCGACATATAAGCATCACGTCAAGATATACGGCGAGCCGAACAAGTTCGGCTATCCCGATTTTATCCCGATGTTCAAAGCTGAAAAATTCAACGCCGACGAATGGGCGGACCTCTTCAAAAAAACGGGTGCGCAGTTTGCGGGGCCGGTAGCGGAGCACCACGACGGCTTTTCAATGTGGGCAAGCAAAGTCAATCCCTGGAACGCGAAGGATATGGGGCCTCACCGTGACATCGTAGGCGAACTTGAAAAAGCAATCCGCAAACGAGGTATGAAATTCGTCACCACCTTTCACCACGAGCGCAGCGGCCTGTATGAAATCACAAAGAACGGCAAGACATACTGGACAGGTCACTACGAATTCGTCAGACGCTATTTCCCCGACCTGCTCAACGACCCCTGTCGCGCGATTATGTATGGCTATATGCCCGCCGACAAATTCTACCAGATGTGGGAGGACAAATTGGTTGAGGTCATCGACCATTATCATCCTGATTTGATGTGGTTCGATTCGTGGTTGGATGAAATCCCGGATAAATACAAGACGGAATACCTGGCGCACTACTTCAACGACGCGAGCCGATTGGATAAAGAGGTGGTGGTGACGTCTAAGTACGGGCAGCTGCCTAAGGAAGTGAGTATAGAGGATTATGAGAAGGGTAGGGCGGATAAGCTCACCGATTTCGTCTGGCTCACCGATGATACAATTAGCCGCGGCTCCTGGGGCTATACGGAAAACCTTGGGGTAAAAAAGCCCCTCGAAATCGTGCGTACCCTTGCGGATATCGTCAGCAAGAATGGACAACTGATGCTCAATATCTCCCCCAAAGCTGATGGTACCATACCCGATAACCAGAAAAAAGTGCTCCTCGAAATCGGCGACTGGATGAAGCAATTCGGGGAGGCGATTTACGGCACAAGACCGTTTGTCGAATACGGTGAAGGCCCCACAAAAATGGAGACCGGCGGTGGGTTCGCCAAAATGAAGGGGGGCTATTCTGCCAAAGATATCCGCTATACCCGCAAGGGTGATACCGTTTACGCGATTGTCCTCGGCTGGCCGGGCGAAAATACGCAGATTACCATGACCCTGTTCGGCAAAGGCGGCAAAGCGGAAAATATAAAAGTTAAGGATGTCACTATGCCGGGCGTCTGGGGCAAAATCAAATGGCAAAGAACCGACACCGGCCTTGTCGTTACTACCCCTGCCAGAAAAGTCAGCGACCTCGCTATTGCGTTTAAGCTTAATACTGTGGAGTAATCACGGCAAAGAAAAGGGCTCTAAAATGAGTGATACTAAAAAATCAGGACGGAAAAAAGATGATTTGATCGTAATAGGTGACTCAGGCGGTTTTATCGCCGGCTCTTTGGCGATATATTTCTACAAGCGGGCGATTTAATGGAAAATAGCCAATAGCTTGAAAGTATGTGAGACAAAAAATTTGAGAGAGCTGTTACTAAAAAAACAGGAGAGCAAACCGATATGAAGCTATTGAAGAATCTGTGTATAGCGGCATTTTTGTTTGTTTTTTTGATGCCATTCAAAACCGCAACAGCCGCTTCTGGAGGCGCAGCATCCCATCTGCTTACTCTGTCCCCGATAGATATGCTCATAATAGCGATTTACTTTGTGGTAGTGCTCGCGATAGGTTTTTATCTGAAAAAATTTGCCAGCACCGGCGATGACTTTTTTATGGCGGGCCGAAAAATGACGGCTTGGATAGCGGGCCTAAGCTTTATATCAGCCAATTTAAGCTCACTGGAAACAATGGGCTGGTCGGCTATGGCGTATCAATACGGGATGTTAGGCGCACACGCATACCTGATAGGCGCAATACCCGCGATACTGTTTTTAGCCATTGTTATGATGCCGTTTTATTATATTTGCAGAACACACTCAGTGCCCGGCTATTTGAAGCTGCGATACGGCGAAGGTCCGAGGGCGCTGGCAGGCATCTCGTTTACGTTCCTGACAGTAATGGTCAGCGGTGCCAGTATGTTCGCAATGGCGAAAATCCTCAACCTCCTGCTTGGCTGGAATATGAACGTGAGCATCTGGGTGTCGTCGATAACGGTTGGCATATACGTGTTCTTAGGCGGCCTGCTGTCGGCGGTATTTAATGAGGTGCTGCAATTCTTTTTAATATGGCTGGGAACGATTTTGATTCCCATCCTTGGAATCATCAGTGCCGGCGGATGGCACAAGATGCTGGAAACCGCGCAGAAGAATGCGGCGATAATCCACCCGACGGTGCAGAATGCCGACTTCACCAGCTTGTGGCGCAACCTGGGGTCGTTCGATACGAACCCGATGGGCATCGACTGGTTCGGGATGGTCTTCGGCTTAGGATTAGCCGTTAGCTTCGGCTACTGGTGCACGGACTTTTTGCAGGTTCAGCGGGTCATCATTGCCAAGGACCTGCGTTCCGCCCAGAATGGCACGGTTATCGGGGCAATGCTCAAAATGCTTGTGCCTATTATCGTAACCATCCCCGGCCTGCTGGGGCTGGCAGTGCTGCTTAACCCAAACGGAACGCCAATGATATTAGTGCCGGAGAGCGACCCGCGTGCCAACATTACTTGTCGCACATTCAACGACGTTCTGCCGCTGCTGATGGGCCAATATCTCGGACCCGGTCTGCTGGGGCTGGGTGTGACGGCGATGATTGCCGGCTTTATGTCGGGTATGGCAGGCAACGTAAGCGCATTTGCGACGGTGTGGACTTATGACGTTTACAAACCGCTCTTGAACAGAAAAGGCAGCGACAAGCACTATCTGAGCATGGGCCGGTGGTGCTCGATACTGGGTGTGCTGATATCCATTGCCACCGCTTACGCTCTGTTTTATTTCTCGAACATCCTTGAGTTCCTGCAGGTGCTTGTGTTCTTCTTCATCGTACCGCTGTTCGGCACGATAATCCTGGGGATGTTGTGGAAGCGAGCAACGCCAGCGGGCGGTTTCTGGGGATTTCTGGCCGCAATAATTGTATCTATGAGTATGTGGTTTTTCGTTCACACGTTCCCCGAAGGTTCCAGACCGCATCCCTCGGTTTTAATCAGCAATAATGCCGTGATATCAGTGGTAAAACAGGGCGACTACAAGATAACACAGGTGATAGTCGAAAGCGGCCAAATCCGGACCACGAACGTTGCAATACCGCTCGAAGCCGGCAAAGAGCCGGTAACGTCGGGCCAGTATGTGGCGCCGCAGACAGGCATTGAACTGTCCGGTGTGGTGAAAGATGGTTCTATCGCCAAGAACCTGCGAGTGCTCGTCCCAGACGCGGCGGAGGCAGACACCAAACAACACATCAAGTTCGGCGTGGAGGGTATTTCCCTGGCGATTAAGCCCGGCGTGATGATTCAAGCGTCGTATATCGCGAAAAAGTTCGATGCTGCGGCGTTCAACCCGGCACACACAAAATACGTGGCCCGTTCCGAGAAGGCCAAGCCAATGGCCGTCAATATGTATAGCGCGTTCTGGTCGCTGCTGGTGTGCCTTAGCGTAACAATCGGGGTAAGTATTTTCACCAAACCCAAGCCGGTCGAGGAATTGAAAAACCTGGTGATGGGCCTGACGGATATCCCGGACGAAGGACCGTGCCTGTGGTATCATAACCCGAAACTCTGGGCGGCGGCCGTGTTCGTCGTGCTGGTAGTCATAAACATCGTATTCTGGTAAGGAGCAATATATGCATAATGAACATCAAATTCCTATATGGTTCTTCATTGGCCTGCTGCTAACGGTATATGGCGTCCTGATACTCGGATGCGGCATATACAACGTAATCTGTCCGCCTGAGAATCCCGTGAAGCTGGCAAATCTGCACGCGGACATCTGGTGGGGCATTCTACTTTTGGTAATTGGATCGATTTACAGTATTAAGTACAGGCCTTCAAAAGGGCAATCTTGACCTTTTATTTTTTGTACGTCGTATCAACCAAAATAGGTCCATACTGTAAAATATTTGTCTCACCCATCGGGCCACCCTCCTGTATGATGTATGACTCCAGAAGCCCACCAAGACATTTCCGATGTAGGAATTATACCGAGTAAACATAAGGAAGCCGACCAATTTCAGCAAAATAAGCTGCTTTAAGGTTAGCTTTCCCAAAACTTAGGGTCGGATGAGTTTTTTATAGTACAGGAACTGCTGCCCAGAATCGCAATCGAGCAGTTCGTTCTGCAATTGGCAATGTAGTAACAGCTTCACTTTTACACCCTGCTGTGATTAATGGCAATTATATTGATGGTAGGTAAAAATCGCCTACTGCAAAAACCATTAGATTACAATTCGGCGTAACTTGGCAGAGATGTCAGTGTCATCTGCAGCGAAACGCCGCAAGCTATGTTCCGAAGTCTTCTATGAGGGGGCAGGTCGCCGAAGACATCAGGGACATTTTTAATGCGAAGGATAGAGCATCTGCCGAAGACCGGCTTGACAAGTGTGTTGAAACATACAAACAAGTCGCGCCGAAACTCGCTGAGTGGATGCAGGATAATATCCAGGACGGCTTGAACGTCTTTGCATTGCCTAAGGAACATCGAAGGCGATTACGAACCACCAATACGCTTGAACAATTGCATCAGGAAATCAATCGAAGATCGCGTGTCGCAAGGATATTCGCCAACGAAGAATCGCTTTTGCGTCTGGTAAGTGCGATTGAAATGGAAATCAGTGATGATTGGCTTTCAGAGAAAAAATACTTAACGTTTGCCCGTCATTCGTGTGGCGGATTGGAATTGGAGAACGAGAACGAAACCGCTGATTTAAACGAAAACAAAATTTACAGGAAAAAGGTTGCTTAATCGGCGATTTGGTTATAGTTCTTTTGGTTTTCATATGCCATATATCAATTCATTTGTTTGAAATTATTTAAGGTTTTCAATAGATCAAGCGGATAACTAAAGCGGTTTGTTTCAAGCACCTGGCTGGGACAAATCCGACTCTATTTTAGCATTAAAAATCATAAATATCAATTCTGTAAAAAGTCAATAATAGACATCTATTGGGCAACAAATGGCATACCTTCTATAGCCAAATATGCATTATACTATATGATGCCATGCCTTAAAGCATAGCATCGCCTGTATGAAAAATATTTTGAGGAAAATAATACGATGCGGGTCATAATTTTCATAATATCGGGGTTATTTATTTCATTAAATTTATCGATTCAAGCCGCCCCTATTAATGTCACTTATACCATTAAAACCGATACGGGCCAAACTCCCATAAGCAAATATATTTATGGGTCCAACTGGGGCAACGGCACAGATTATACCATTCAAAGAACCGGCGGAAACCGCTGCACCGCTTATAACTGGGAAAACAACTGGTCCAATGCCGGTTCTGACTGGTATTATGAAAACGACCAGTTATTTGATCCAAATGCGATACCCAGCGAGGGCATAACTAAAATCATCGACCAGTTTAATTTACAGGGTCAGGAGTCGATAATTACTCTGCAAATGGCAGGTTATGTTTCAGTGCCAATCTTCAGACAGATAAATGTTGTGAGCAACCTATGGTCAAAACAACTTTATGAAACCGTAAACTCTTTCGTATTGTTCTGGTATGATACTGATTGAAATAGGACTTGGCGGTATTCGCCAGGCATAAATAGTTTCATAAGTAGGAAAATAGTATTGTTTAAGGTGAATAAGGAGGAAAAATAATGTTTAAGAAAAGTGTATTTATTTTGGCCCTTTTATGTTTTTTGGCTATAAGCAATTCTGCTATAGCTGCCCAGCTTAACTGGGCCGGAACCGATGCCAATTGGTTTAACCCCGCTAACTGGGGTGGTACGGTGCCGACGGGTGGCGATTGGGCGGCCATCCAACCAGGTTATACGCAGCCAAGAATCGATGGCGATGCGGCCTGCAGTCCATTGGACATAGAGCCATGGTCAGGGGGAGGGCTCTCCTCAGTCGATATGAATTCAGGAACTTTAGATTTCGGATCCGCACTCAACTGCGCTACGTGGGGTACCTTTGACACCAGCGCCCCAGGCTTTAGCCCGGGCATACTGTATGTACATGGCGGCACGGTAACTACGCAGTCCGCTGGTTCTGCAGGTCTTGTTATCGGCGGTCAGTTCGCCCCCTCCGTCGGCAGGGTAATCATGTACGGCGGAATTATCAGTGTCCCGAGAATCGCGCTCCAGCACGGTGATATCACCCTCTATGGCGGAACACTGGAGACCTGGGGAGATGGTAATTTTGTCTTTTCCACGGACTACCCCGAAAACAAAATCGACATCAGCGGCGGCACACTGAAACTTACAGGCAGTGACCCTACCATTGACGTAACGACCCTAACCAATTTAATAACAGCCGGACGTATTTACTCCTCACGCGGCGTCCTCGGGTCACCTGTATTTGACGTCAACTATACGTCAATAACGTGTACCGAGGTCAACTATTGCACCTGGAACCCAACACCGGTCAACGGCGCAACAAACGTTCATTACAAAGTAAACCCCTATGATGCCAATGATCCCTGCAGCATTACGCTTAGCTGGACGGAGAGTACTCTTAACAACATTGATGCAAATGACGACATCTATTTCGGAACGTCCTTTGCCGACATCAACACCGCAACAAAGACATCACCGCAATACAAGGGTTCCAGAAATGACGATAACAACGACCCGTGCAGCTTTACCATCAAAGACCCAAATAAATTCGCTCTCGGTGCCACCTATTACTGGAGAGTCGATGAAAACAGCGTTAGTGACGGGTTTAAAAAGGGCCTGGTCTGGAGCTTCACAACCCATGACGGCAAGGCCTACAATCCCAAGCCGGTAAACGACGCAAGCACCGGCAGAGCACTGGACGCGGCGTTGCAGTTACTCTGGTCGGCTGGCGACTGGGTACAACCCACCAACGGACACCAGGTATACTTCGGCACGAATTCCAGTGCTGTCAACAACGCAAAAACCACTAATACGGACGGACAATACAGAGGCACGGTAAGCGAC
>Ga0208192_1000031_pt1 | contig 164259 bp, 190 predicted proteins | sample June2015DPH_13_1_2_FD_184711 | JGI IMG/M metagenome (GOLD analysis project Ga0208192, IMG submission 184711) | Peatland microbial communities from SPRUCE experiment site at the Marcell Experimental Forest, Minnesota, USA - June2015DPH_13_150... | ecosystem: Environmental > Terrestrial > Soil >... | reverse complement strand
TCAGGGTCTGTGTTCACTCACCGGGTATTATCACCAACTGCATGTTCCCCGACGAACCGCCGGATGCGGACCCGCATGTCCGGTGGTGTGAGAGGGAGGATGGGCGACCCATCCTCCCTACTCGATTATTCCCAGGAGTACGCGGGCCCACAGAACCGTAGACCTCCGGGTTATGAGCCTTCGTCCTGCCGAGCCAGCCTCAGATCGCAGTTCCACCGTTCTGAGGGTGCCCCCTCTTCCACGGTGTGCCTGAGCCCGGCAAGGTTCGTGACCGAGAGCAAGTGCGAGGTTACCTCGCGAGTTGCCTCACGTCAAGGTTGATTCTGGTCCTTCCACAGCACAAGACACCTTCGCGGCCACGGCGCCACACACAACGAGGGTCACCAGTCCCGTGGCGAGGCAGATCGTGAAGACTACCCAGGTAGTTGATACCTTGATCATCATTCAACAGATGATGACGATTGTCGGACGGACGCGGTTATTGGCGAGGACAAGAGTCCGTATAATAGAAGTTGGCGGATTGATAGCTGATTTCCACAGCAAAGGGGAGTCGACTGTAATGAAAGTAACCATCATTGCACCAGGAAGTCGCGGCGATGTACAACCCTATGTGGCTCTAGGAAAGGGGTTAAAGGAAGCGGGGCATGGGGTTCGTGTCTTGGCCTCTCAGGATTTCCAAAACCTGGTCATGGCCTATGGTCTGGAATTCTTTGATATGGGCGGCAGCATAGAGACTGTCGCGCAAAGCATGCAAGGTCTTCTGGAGCAAGGGAACTTCATAAGAATTCTATCGAGTATGGGGTCCGCTGCGCAATGTCTGGTCGGTCAGGCTGCTGTAAACGGGCTGGTGGCATGCCAGGGCTCCGATCTGATTATTGGTGGACTGGGTGGGGTTTTTGTAGGGTTGGCCCTATCGGAGAAGTTGGGCATTCCGTTTGTTCAGGCGTACCTATATCCGTTTACACCTACCCGTGAATTCCCTAGTGTCTTGTCGCCATTGCCACAGACGCGGTTGCCCTCATGGGCCAATAGCCTGTCGCATCGCCTGGCACAACAGATGATGTGGCAGACTTTCCGGGCTGCGGATAACAAAGCACGTGGCCAGGTTCTACAGATAGCGCCGGCACCATTCTGGGGACCGTTCGCTTCTTTGGAGCAGCAAGAACAGACGATCCTGTATGGTTACAGCCCGCAGGTTATCCCGTTCCCTAAGGATTGGGGCAATTTCATCCATGTCACCGGATACTGGTTCTTGGAACCGTCTGCTGGGTGGGACCCCCCCATTGACTTTGTTGATTTCCTGCAATCCGGCCCGCCACCCGTCTATATTGGCTTTGGGAGTATGGTCAACAAGAAACCAGAAGAAACAGCGGATCTGGTCTTGCAGGCCTTGGCACGCACCGGCCAGCGCGGGGTGTTATCTTCGGGTTGGGGTGATTTGAAGAAAGATGAGTTGCCGGAGACGGTGTTCATGATTGGCTCAATGCCCCATAGCTGGCTGTTTCCAAGAATGGCCGCTGTCGTGCATCATGGCGGCGTGGGTACCACGGCCGCGGGTCTATGGGCAGGCATCCCGGCGATTGTCACGCCCTATTTTGGCGATCAACCGTTTTGGGGGCAGCGGATCTATGAGTTGGGAGTGGGTCCCAGGCCCATTCCACGCCAGCGTCTAACGGTCGATCGTCTAGCTGAATCTATTCGTTGCGCTTTGTCCGATACGGCGATGCGGGACAAAGCGGCCCGCCTGGGGGAACGCATTCGAGCCGAGAATGGGATTGCTCGGGCTGTGGCAATCATAGAGCAGAATGGAGGGCACAAGTAGTCCGCCCAACAATCGCATGCAACTGACCGCTGCGCTTGGGGCTTCTGGCTGTGTGGCAAGCTTTGACCGCTGCGGCATCCCGCCGGGTCAAGCTCGAACTAGGTCTATCTCTGGGCGACCGTATAGCCGATGCTCAGCTTGCGCTCTGTCTCCAGCAACGCGACCTCCATCGCCGCTTCTCCATCTCCTGCTTCCCCGACGCGGGCGGCGATTTCTATGACGTTGAACTGGCTATCCTGCGATTGGGTCGGCTGGGCCTCTTTGACTGGGGCGCGTCCGAAGGAGAGGGGGGATCATCTGCCGAATAACAACTCGCTAATGGCGACCCGGCGGGCGTGCGGCAGATTGATGCTTGTCTTGCCCGCCAACCTGCCATAGAGTTGATGTATCTTTGCCAGCTTCCGACAGATACCATAGCTCGAGGCTGTTTGTCGCCATCTCTCAAACGTGAAAGCACATGGATGTAAGGCTTATCGCACGCTACGCCATTCGTGAGACCATGGGGATCGTTTTCATGGGCGTGGCTCTGTTCTGGTCAGCCGGGAAGACTGACTGGTGGCCTGCCTGGGTATCCATAGCAGTGATGTTGGCTTGGATCATAGCGACGGCCATCATCATCTTCCGCTCCAACCCAGAGCTGCTCGCTGAGCGCCTGGGGCCTCGCAAAGGGGCTAAGCCTTGGGACACGGCCATCATGAGCATGCTCGGCATTACGCAGTTAGTGCGATATGTCGTCGCCGGGCTTGATCAGCGCAATGGGTGGACCGGAGGCTTTCCTCTAGCTGCCCACATTTCCGCGCTGACTGTGTGTGTACTGGGCTATGCCTTGGTCGTCTGGGCTACAGCCTCCAATACCTTCTTCTCACAGATCGTACGCATACAATCCGAGCGTGGCCACGCTGTCGCTACGGGTGGCCCGTACCACTATGTACGTCATCCGGCTTACGTTGGCGCCATTCTGTATGAATTGGCCGTGCCAGTCTTGCTAGCTTCTTGGTGGGCCTTGATCGCTAGTGGTATGGGCGCGATCCTGCTCATCCTCCGCACAGCTCTCGAAGACCGCACCCTGCGAAGGGAGCTGGATGGCTATGATGATTATGCTCGCCATGTGCGCCATCGTCTGTTACCAGCCATCTGGTGATCACATACTAAAGCCAGGCGGGAGTCCTATGGTGGCTAGCAACTCACTACCTGCCTTGGCCGCAGGCCAGGCAAGCCGACGCGGCTGGCCGGCAAGTCGTGAAGGTGCCTTGCCTGCAGGGGTTCCGGCGCGGGAATGGGAGTGAGCACGAGCCTCTACTTGCCGAAAATCCCATCCCGACATGTCGGCGATGTAGGAATCGCTTGAAGCGCGACGGGTACGAACCCGGCGATGTTTGGTGCTGTCCGGGGCGCGGGATGGGTGCCCGTCGAGCCCGGCGAGCTACGGTTCGTCTGCTGACCTTGACATTGTCAGAATGAGACTCGAACCAACGATCCCGCGGTTACTGGCCCGACGAGTCAAGTTGGGTTTCCCCATTCAGGATTCTGCTTGAATCAGGCTGAAGAACGCAAACGGGCATCATTCTGGAGCAATGAAGAACCGAGGCTCAAATGGCCTCGGTTCGTGTAATTGGTAGCGGGGGCTGGACTCGAACCAGCGACCTCCGGGTTATGAGACAATCTCGAGGATCTGGCACCTTACAGCGAACAGGTAGCCAGAACAACCCTACTGTCGTATTCGAGTTCGGCCTCGCCCGCTGGATTGCATGGACCGACCTTGAGGAGAGTGTACGCGAGCGACTATCACTTGTCAAGAGTAATTGAATTGGCTGCTCTTCGAAGTCGGAACTGCAAGAAACCATAGCGCGATGAGTGATGTGAAGTCGCTTCGAGCTACGCCCAGCATGGGCGCTGCTTGAAAAGTGGAAGTCCTTTCCGGGGGTTGATGGCACGCGCCATAGCCAAGGGCAAGCCTGGGCGGTCAGGCCAGGGAGGGGGAGCGGGCGACCCGCTCTCCCTTCTTAATCTGGGTCTGACGTCCCGCTGAAAACCACGGTCGTGCAATTCTCAGCAAGTCCTTGCCTAATGCTATCAGGCGTCCGGGAGACGATCTTCGATCGTATTCCCCTCGCAATGAAATGGCAAGACAGAAACCCTACGGGGACCTTAAAGTGGTGTATACTCATTTGCGCTACGAAGCTGGCTACGCAAAGCAAGTGGAGGCGAATCCCATGCCCGATCCCATTCGCGAACAGGTTCTCAGGAACTACGAAGTCTTTCAGGAGAAGCTCTCGAGCCTAGTTGCCACTCACGGTGGCAAGTTCGCCCTGATGCGGGACGGCGAAATTGTCGACTTCTTTGACACTGTCCGCGATGCATACGTCGCCGGCCAGAATCTGTTCGAGAAGGATGCCCTTTTTTCGGTGCAAGAAGTTGTCGGGACACCCGTCGATCTGGGATTCTTCTCCCATGCCCTGCCTCAGCAACCAATATAATCCTGGCATAGGGCTCCTCATCAACATCGGGGTCCTCTCGCCGGGCATTCTTACTCCGGCCACGGTTGGATCTACCCCGATCACTGCATTCCCGGCGCTGATCGACACCGGCGCCTCGATCACCTGCATTTCGTCCAAAGTCGCCCAGACAGTTGGCCTCAAGCCTGTCGGTATGCGGCCAGTGGCTTCCGCAACCCAAGCCGTCCCCGTCAACATGTACCTCGTCGACCTCGTTATTACTTTCGGTGCCACGGGTTACCTCGTCGCCAGCACGCAGGTTCTTGAGTTTGCGCCCCCCGACGGGAGTCCCTATCAGATGCTTGTCGGGCGCGACATCATTTGCAGGGGGGCGCTCGCCATGAGCTTTGACGGGCACTTCACCTTCTCCCTTTGAGAAAGCCATAACTGTTCGTATCGGTACCCATCATCTGAAAGTTCCCTGTCGTCAATGCACGCCGGGTATCGATGGGGGCGCAATGGGCGCAGGCAGGGGAACGGAAAACGCCCATTGCGGGGTGTCTCTCTTGGTGCGTACTTCTGGGGAATAGAACCCATCGTGCCCTAATCGGCCACGTACCTCAAGGCGTTGGCGGTGGACCGTACACACGCCACTCTGGCTGGTCGTCCTGCGGCGGCAATTCTTCTACCGTCTGATCCACGATGGTGACCCCGTATCGATGCACGCGGACCCCGAGCACAATTCCGATCCAGTCGCCCTCCATTTAGCGCTCGGACGATACGGCCTCGGTGGCCCTATCCAGGTAGTCAGATGTCCCGGAGTCGCTGCACTTCCAGAACTTCCCTGACACCCTCGTGCCCATCGACTCCTCACGAGTCGCCTTCCACGCCTTTAGGACCGGCGTTGGCCCCTACGGCGAGCCCCAATTCGTGGCAGCCATCAAGCGGCGCCTGGATGTGATCCCGAATTACCGGGGGCAGGTGGCCACAATGCCGTCTCCTCACCTCCCAATCCCGGGCGACTGGGCCGTTGAGTTCAAGATTGTTCCCCCCTTCAGTGACAACGGCAAGGAAGCGGAGAACCGGTCAGCTAATCTTCTCCATCCCTACCCCGGCAATGTCAGTAGCATTGGCGACCGCCTCAAGTTGCTCGAATTGCATGGCCCGAGAACAAGGCCGTCGTCGTTATCGGCCATGAGCATTCCTCGGCGCTCGTCAACTTGTCTCCCCTATTAGCCTCTTTCAAGCTTATCGCAAGGCAGACTCAAGGCATTCAGCTCTCCGCCCGTATCGGGACCTGCTGTGAAGGCCTGGTGCACCCTCTTCACCAATGCCTCCGCATCTTCGCGTGGCAGGTGATTGGCCGCAGTGCGTGGTGACTGACTGCAGGAGGCATGGGACGCCTACCGGTTGAGCGCTACTTCGAACTCAACCAAGGCAATTGCGTCCGTCGCTCTTGGTAGCGGTGTCTGGACTCACCCGTCCTCTCGGCCCGCGCACCGAGGGCGGGCTGGTGATCGGGGCCAACCTGCCTCGCCGCAGGTGAGGGGGAACTAGCGACCTCCAGGCTACCAGCCCGACGAGCTCCGATCGCAGGAAAGCGAACGCCGTAGATCACTGGGTCTGCGGCGTTTGTTAGTGTCCCTTAGATTTTCAAGAACCGAAGCTCGTCGGGTTATGAGATGCTATGAAGGGGCGACAGGGTTGCAAGCGCGGGCCGCTTCGTCTAAGCTTCCTCAAACCGATGACGGCAAAGGAGGAGGCCATGGAGACTTCAGCGACCCGCGGGGTAGAGTATAGCGTAGAGCGTGTTTTGTTTCTGGCGTTTGAACTGGGTACCAAGGAGTGGAAACTGGGTTTCAGCACCGGGTTGGGGCAAGCGCCTCGGATACGTTCGATGCCTGCAGCCGACCTGGGAACACTGCAGGAGGAAATCCACCTGGCGAAGAAGCGGTTCGGCCTGCCTGAGAACGCAAGGACCCTGAGCTGCCTGCCTGGCGGCAGACAGGCTATGAAGCTGGGCGGGATGGCTTTCCTGACCCGGATCGCCAGGACGGGTTGGTTGGCCAGGTACTTGGCACAAGCGGGGATCGAGAACCTGGTGGTGGATTCCTCAAGCATCGAACCTGCCTGTCGGCAGACAGGGTTAACAGAAGGCATAGACGGGCCAAGACCGATCGCATGGATGCGACCAAACTGGTCACCATGCTGATCCGGTACCACAGTGGAGATCGCAAGGTCTGGCACGTTGTGCGCGTGCCGAGCGTGGAATCTGAAGACGGCCGACAGCCCCATCGAGAGCTAGGAAGGCTCAAGCGGGAACGGACCCAACACATCAACCGGATCAAAGGACTGTTGGCTGGCCAGGGGATCCGGATGGGGATAGGGAAGGAATTCCCACGTGATCTGGAGAAGATCCGCCTGTGGGATGGATCGGCCTTGGGGCCGGGTCTGCGGGCCTGACTCGCGAGGGAATTTGAGCGAATGGAGCTCCTGAGGCAGCAAGTCCGAGAATTGGAGCGGGAGCAGCGGGAAGCTCTGCGCCACTCGACCAGGCCAGAAATGGCAAAGGTGAGGAACTTGGTTCGGCTGAAGGGAGTTGGGATAACTAGCGCCTGGCTCTACACGATGGAATTGCCCCGGCCTGAGTGCCCGGGGCAGGCTTTGCCTGGCGAGAGATCCGCAATCGGCGGGAGTTGGGAGCGCTGGCGGGACTGACCCCGACGCCTCACCGAAGCGGGGATGAGAGCCGGGAGCTGGGGATAAGCAAGGCGGGCAATAACCACGTTCGAGCCATAGCAATCGAACTGGCTTGGGCTTGGCTACGACATCAGCCGGACAGTAAGCTGGCCTTGTGGTATCAGGAACGATTTGCCCATGGCGGCAGCCGAGTTCGACGCATCGGGATTGTGGCGGTTGCGCGAAGGTTGCTGATCGACCTGTGGCGCTACTCGGAGACGGGCGTCATCCCGCAAGGGGCAGTGCTGAGGGCGCGAGTCGTTTGAGAGATCGGACAAGCGCGTCGCCCTCTTTGGCCTGGCTGGTCTGAGCTGCCCGTTGATTGAAGCGGGTTTCCGATGAGGGACCGATTATGAGCCTGCCCCCCGGACTGGCCCCAGGGCAGGCTGGCTGCAGGCCGGGGATGGGGCCGCTCACCAAGACTTCCCGAATCGCCTTTGCGCGAACGAAGCATAAGGTGTCTGGCCGGCTTGAGCCAGCACGGATGGAAGCTAGTCGCAGGCGAAATTCCGCCTGACGCTCGAAGGAAGTGACTGCTCGCATGGCCCTGGGGCGCGGCGCCCAGCTCGACGGCTCCGCCAACACACCGGAGAACCTCGAGGCCGGCAACGACACCGGCAGGGCAGAGCGTCGCTAACAAGCGAGGGGCTTGACAGCGGCCCCATCATGGAAGCCCCAATCCGGGGGAGGGGGCCTCAAACAGGATTTCCAGCCGTTTGAGGGTGCCATCCGTGGTTCAGTATCCTCGAGCCCAACGAGGTTGATCCGTAAGTGTAATTCGAAGGGTACCTCTTGTCGGGCGCGTCTGTCAACGCATCTCAAATGCATGGGATGACGAGGATTGCCATCCCACTACGGAAATAACTTGATGGAAAACGAGCCAGAGGCGGTCCGCTTGACTTAAGGGCGCTTCCTTGGCTTGGCGATTAAGGGTAATGAGCTGCTGGCTGGAGAGGCCATTCTCAGCGATGATGAGTTCAGCCCTGGTGCGCGCGGCATCAAGCGCAGTAAGGAGAATAGCCCAATGGCGGCTGGGGTAGATCAAGGAACGCGAGCCTGAGGTAGCCCATAATGGACTGGGTGAGACGGATTCGCCACTTGGCCAAGAACATGCACACCATCCCTTGATAGGCTGTCAGAATCTGCCAAGAGAGTGTATTCCAAGTCCAATTTCATCCGATTTCCGGAGGGATGAGGTTTTTGGCCAGCGCACTGGATTGGGAACTGGCGTACTGCGAACGACCCGATGGAAACCCCAAGATCGAAGAAAAGTGCCCCGATCTACCGTGTCGACCTGCCCGATTCCAGCCGAAAAGCGACGGTCATGCCAGTTCCATCAATGCAGTCGTCGTTGCGCGCGGAAGTGATTTGTCGGGGATAGCCCCTGCCTGTTCGCGGGCCAAGTCGGTCTCTTCGAAGGAATCACCCCCCTCAATCTATCTTTCCCCTCCTAGTCTTCTCTTTGGGCTTGTCTTGTCGTGCAAGGCGAGAAGCACTTTTTCAGGAGTGGCCGGGAACTCGTTGAGAGTGACTCCCGTGGCGTCTCTAACGGCGGCCAAGGCGGCCGCTGTGAAAGGCAGAAAGGCCATCTCCCCCACGCCTCGAGCCCCCCAGGGGCCTCGTGGATCCGCGTGTTCCAGCACAATTGATTGAATCTCCTCAGGCACGTCGAGTGCCGTTGGGATCAAGTAGGTCGAAAGGTTCGAATTCAGAACTGACCCATCCTTTCTGCAGAGGTTCTCAAGAAAGGCATGGCCAGCCGCCTGGGATATCGCACCCTCGATTTGGCCATCCACCAACCGTGGGTTTATTGCTTTTCCCACGTCATTTGCACAAATGACTTGGAGGACATGGATATGTCCGGTCTTTGTGTCAACCTCGAGTTTCACGACCTCGGCCACGTACCCATAGGCAAAGCTCGGTTCCGACTTTCCCGTTTCAGGGTCAAACATTGTTGTCCGGGGCGCAAAGTACGTAAAGGTTCCGATCGCTGGGCGGTCCTCCTTGGACCAACTCTGCAGCGCCACCTTCACAGCTCCCCGTATCGCATTCCCGGTCATGAACGTTGATCTTGATGCTGCGGTCATACCACCATCGGGCGCGAGGGCTGTGTCTGATGCTACTAGGCGAACTCTTTCGATTGACAGGCCAAGCGCCTCAGCGGCCATTTGTATGATCACTGTGTGGATGCCTTGACCAATTTCTGACGCCAACAGGTACACGATGGCCTCTTCGATTTCGGCCTGCCCCTTCAGTTCAATTGTCGCAGTGCATTCATCTTGATACCCATAAGAGAAGCCTACGTTCTTGAAACCGCACGCGAAACCTATCCCTCGGCGAAGGTGTGGAGCTGATGGGATTCCAAGGGCCTTGCGGTTGGGTCGGCGCCATCCCGCTTTTGTGCGGCTCCAACCTGCCTTCTTGGCGCACTCCTTGACGACTTCGCCAATGCTTACTCCAGCCGGTAGAGGAGAACCGAGGGGTCGCAGGATGCCATCGCTTAGAAGATTGCGGACACGGAGCTCAACGGGATCTAACCGCAAGGCCTCCGCAAGCCTATTCATTTGACTCTCGGCAGCAAATATGGCTTGGGTTGAGCCGAAACCACGGAAGGCGCCACCTGGTATGTTGTTCGTGTAGACGGAATAGGCATCTGCGCTGACATTGGGGATCGCGTATGGTCCCGTGCACACTTGTATCGCGTTACCAAGGACCCGGTCCGATATAGTGTAGTAGGCACCCGCATCCTGGATGAGATGCATTTGCGCGGCGACCAACTTGCCATTCTTCTCGGCCGCCCATTTTGCCCGGATCAGGAAGGGATGACGCTTGCAGTGACCTTTGATTGACTCGTCTCGCGACCACACGATCTTGACAGGTCTGTCGATGTGTCTTTGATGTAACCTCCAGGCCGCTAACGCAAGGACGATTTGTATTGTGATTGCGCACTTTCCTCCGAATCCGCCCCCAATCGCAGGATAGATTACCCTCACTTGCTCGAGTGGCAAGGCGAGTGCATGCGCGATTTGCACTGCGTCTTCATGGGCGCCCTGGCCCCCTACAACGACTGTGAGTCTACCGTCGGGGTCAACGTAGCTAGTTCCAGCTTCTGGCTGCAAGTAGGCATGTTCCTGAGCCGGAGTGTGATACTCCTCTTCAACAACTATATGGGCGTGAGCAAAGGCTTTTTGTAAGTCGCCTGTCCGTATCCGAAAATGGCAGAAGATATTACTTCCCTTGTCTGGGTGAATGAGCGGGGCCCCTTCGGCCATGGCTGCCTCTGGGTCAGTCACTATGGTCAAATCATCATAGTCCACGATGATCCGCCTTGTGGCCTCCGCGGCAGTTGACTCGTCTTCGGCGACAACCAGGGCTACCTGATCCCCAATAAACCGAACCCGGTCTGCGTTTGGCTTATCAGAGCCTGGACCACATAGGACTGGCTGGTCCGGAACCATCTGGCCATAGCTGTTTGATGGGACGTCTCGGGCGGTGAAAACGGCGACAACCCCATCCATAGCCTCGGCAACACTGGTGTCGACTCGTCGGACGAGTGCGTGAGGGCGGCCGGAGAAAAGTATCTTCATGAACAATTGGTCTGGATAGCTTATGTCCCCCGGAAAGAGCTCACTCCCCCTCACTTTGCGAATGGCATCGACCCTTTGAATGGATTGACCAACCACCGACATACTCTGACTCCCTCCTCTCGTTGGCACACCGACCGGATTCCGATTCAACACACCGTCTTCGTCTCAGACCAAGACTCTTACGGCGGCCGCCTTCTCTATCGCGGTGACAACCCTGTAGTAACCAGTGCAGCGGCAGAGATTGCCCGCCAAGGCCTGTTTGATTTGACTTCTTGTTGGGCGCCGAACTTCCTCTAGGAGGATTGAGCTGGCCATAAGCAATCCCGGAGTGCAATACCCACACTGTATGGCTCCCTCTTCAATGAAGGCTCGCTGCAGGGGATGCAGTTCTTCCCCTTTGGACAACCCTTCAATGGTCTCGATCTCCGAGCCATGAGCCCTGGGCGCTGGCACAAGGCAGGACATGACCGCCATGCCGTCCATGATAACAGTGCACGCACCGCACTCTCCCTCTGCACAGCCATCTTTGGTACCCGTCAGGCCCATATTCTCTCTCAGGAGCTGTAACAGTGTGCTGCTGCGACCCATGGTGACTTCGAAAGGCCTTCCGTTGATCGTTATGGCGATTGGACTCCCAGGTCCATGAGTGACGGCTTCCGGGACTCGTGGACCCTGTGTCTGGCGACTAGGCCGCCTTAGAAACACGGCATCGGCTGCAGACATCGCTCGTTCGTTCCCTTGAGCCAAAGAGCGAAGAACTCGATCAGTCATGACCTCTACCATCTCGGTGCGGTAGGAGGCAGAGGCGCGAATGTCACTTATCGGCTGGGCCGACGCGCGGGCTAGGAGTGCGACTTGACTGATCGCTTTAGCTGTCAGCCTGCTACCTACCAAAGCCTCTTCCGCGTCCCTCGCGTGGATGACGGTGGGAGCGACTGCACCCAACGTAATTGCGGCGCGACGGACCTTCCCATATGTCAACTCAACGACGGCGGCTACGCTGACCAGCGATACAGCTTGAGAGCGCCGCAGCGCAAGCTTGCAAAAGCCGGTCCGGGTGTCGGCAGATGGTGCAGGGAAAGCGATGTCAGTCACCATTTCGTGACTATCAATTACTGTCTGCCGCACGCCTTTGAAGAAATCCTGCAGGGGGACCACGCGACTGCCATCTATGGACGACAGTGTCACGCGACTGCCCAACGCAAGAAGCGGGGGAATGGCATCGTTTGACGGGGACGCGGTCACGATGTTCCCCGCGAGAGTGCCACGGTTCCGAATCTGAGGCGAGCCCACCTGGTAGCAAGCGTTAGCAAGCGCAACGGCGCGATCTTGGATCAATGCCGACTTCGCAACGTCGCTGTGCGTCACAAGCGGGCCAAGATGGATCCAGTTGTCTTCATCAAGACGGATGTAATTGAGCTCTCGAACCTGCGTTATGTCGATCAAAGCACTTAAGGGCTGACCACTCCCCAGTGTGAGCTCAGGCAGAAGATCAGTGGCTCCGGCTACCAGACGTGCTCCCTTTCCGTAGGTGGCGACAAGGACCAGGGCCTCATTGAGAGATACGGGGGTATGGTAGGATCTCCACATTGCCTCGTTGGCCTCCTTCTAACGCAGGGCTCTCAAACAGAGAATGTCTTGCACCCGAAAACTTCCTCGACGCATCGGGGAAGCTGAAATGTCTGGGGATGTTGGCAACTCGGCTTGTCCGTCCAGGTCATGTGGAAGGTCTTACGACGGGTGGCTGCAGCAGGTCTCTTTGAGGCTCAGACCCTGGCGCAAAGCGCGACCATCCACTGAGCTCCGATATGATAGGCCACCCGGAAACTATCGGTCGGCTTGCGAGGAGCATGTAGGCGCATTGGGCCAGCACGACTCCAACCGCCTGCTTGTGACGCCCATCCCTCTCGCTTCCTCGTCGAAAAACATGGCCCATCACTATCTCGGCCCAAACTGCTCCCTGCGCGGGGCCGTTAGGATGACATCGCTCCCCATTCATCTCGCAAACAGGCCCGCCAAAGCAGGGATGCGGAGAAACGCCGCAATGTTCGGGTTCATGATCTGCTGGAGTTGCTTAGGCACAAAGCCCCCGCCTCTTCCGCAGCTTGTCCACGCACTCGTTCCCGGTTACGAGGAAGACACCCAGCGCTACGTCTCTCAGGATATCTGAACAGTCGGCTTGTGAAAACAGGTCTCCCGAACTCATTAGAGCCCATGAAGGTCCCAACACTGTAGCCCGTGTGGCTAGCCCCGTCTTGAGATCGACTGCACCGAACAACACGTGGGAGACACCCGAATTCAGGAGACGGACTGTGCACATCGGACAAGGTTCCAGCGACGTGAAGAGGCTGAACCCGTCCATGGCCTTGACCTCTGGATGGTCATCCTCCCATTGCGACATGACGATCATTTCGGCATGCATATCGCTACGGAAGTAAGGCCAAAACATGCGGTTGTGTCCCCGGACAACAACCTCCCCTTCGGGATTCACGAGGCATGCGCCCACACCGAAGTTGCCTTCGCGTGCCGCCGCAATTGCTTCCTTGACACAGATCGCAACATATCGGTCATGCTGACGGTCCTGCGCGGAACCGACCGAATTTGCCATCTGCTCTAGCTCATCTAGAGGGCGCCCCGCATGCTCATACATTTCCCTGCCTACCGATTCCGTCAAGAGACCCAGAATTCTGTACTCTTTGGGCCGATCATGTATCATTCATCAGTCCTAGCTATTGCTACACACGACAAGCCTCTCACTGGTGCGATCGCGCTGGCCCGAAGCCGCTGGCGGCACCTAGCCTTCTTCGCGGTAGTAGCCTTTTCCTAAGGCAGCCGGGGCGCCGCTGAGCTTCTGTTGCCTAGTTCTGGGCCGGAACAAACGAGGCAGCAACATTAGTAGTATCGTGGCCAAGTAGGGAAACATGGCTAGCCAGGAAGAGCGGATTGGCCACCCGCGAGCCTGGGACACAAACCCCAATGAGGTCACACCCCCAAAGAGTACGGCGCCTAGAATTACAAATAGAGGTTTCCAGTCACCGAAGATCACAAGAGCAATTGCGATCCACCCTCTCCCCGCAACTACGGATTCCGTCCATGCCGGAGTGTAGGCAAGCGTCAAGTAAGCTCCGCCTGCTGCACCGAAGCCGGACCCCAGGGATGTGTAAAGGAAGCGGAGCCTTTGCACGGCGATTCCGCATGCGTCCGCCGCAGCGGGATTCTCGCCCACAGCGCGAATGCTTAGTCCATGTCGAGTGCGGTAAAGAACGTACGTAATCAGCGGAGGGAGGATCAAATAAGCCGCGTAGACGAGAATGTTCTGATTGAAGAGGGCTGGGCCGATGATTGGGATATCACCAAGCAACGGAATCTTGACTGGCATGAAGCGATCTGACGCAGGGCTTCCGGCAAAGGAAGACCCCATGACGCGAGACAACCCCGTTCCGAGGAAAGACAGGCCGAGACCGCAAAGCACCTGGTTGGCTCTGATCAAAACTGTTGCGGTGGAGTAGATGACACCAAGGATGAGCCCCACCACTATCGCGGCAAGCAGGGCCACGTAGGCATTTGTGTGGTACCCATTGACTGCGATAATCCCTATCACTGCTCCCATGCCCATGACACCCTCAAGTCCAATGTTCATCACACCGGTATGCTCTGCCAGAAGTTCTCCCATGGCAGCAAAGACGATCGCGGCGCCAGCCCCTATGGCGCTGCCGATCACTGTAGTTGCTAGTGCCTCCATCGGATAACCTCCCGTGCGAGTCGCACCTCATACATACTACGTCCGTAAGACGTGGTACTGTAAGGTCTACTCATCGGTAGGGACACGATCCTCTCCTGGTGCTGGGTTGTCGACGCCGTGTCGAAGGCGCGCCTTCCCCTCACTTGCTGCAGGAAATTCCTGATGCGAGGAAGGTACAGGGCTTATCTCTTCAGGCTCCTTGCGCACGATTTGATATTGTGAGGCCATTTCCCCGACGGCTGCGAATATCAGGATAAGGCCGTTTACGGCCAACATTGCATTCACCGAAAGACCCTGAGTTTGAAGGACGATGCCGGCGTTTAGTAGAGATGCTAGGAGGTAAGCGATAACGATCATTGGCACGGGCGAGGCGTTCCCCAGGGCGCAAACAACAATCCCCAAGTACCCATATCCGTTAGAGATTGTGCTGGAGAGGCGGTGCATTGTCCCAGCTATCTCAATCGCACCCGCGATCCCCGCCACCCCACCGGATAGCAGAAGAGTTGTCAGAATGTGGCGTGTAACTGGCATCCCGGCAAACTCGGCGGCCCTGCGATTCCCTCCGATAATGGAGATTTCATAGCCCCAACGGGTGTGCCTCAGTGCGAAGCTTAGTAAGATCGCTATGAAGATCGCAATGAGTATTCCAATTGTCAAAGGACCCACAAGCCGCGGCAGGGTATACGGTACTTTGAAAGTGGCGGTCAATACGGCCCCAACAGTATCTCGCCAGGGCCCCATTGTGAAATATGTGACCCAATAGATGGCCACGAAATTCAGCAAAAGAGTGGTGAGTATCTCGCTTATGTTCCACTGGGCTCGTGCTAACGCGGGGATCAGGACCCACAGAGCGCCGGCAAGGGCCGCTGCGACGAACATCATGGTGAGGAGCAATGGTTCTGGACCTCTGACGAAGAGTCCCACCCCGGTAGCTGCCCAAGCCCCCATGAACAATTGCCCTTCCACTCCAACGTTCCAGAGGCCCATTCTTAGACCTAATGCCACTCCCAGCCCCGTCAGGAGGAGCGGAGTTGCCAAGACGGCTGCCTCTTCGATTCCGCGGGAAGTGCCGAAGGTCACCTGAACTGCCCTTCTTGCCATGACCACGGCTGGGTGGCCAGTGAGTTGAATGACGACTCCTGCGACCAACAGCCCCAGCAAGACAGCAATTACAGTAAAGATAACCCTCGCCCATTGGCTTGAAGTTGCCCGCCGCTGGAGTCGCCATGCTCCCACTCTGGAAAGGGACCCAGTCATATGGCTGCCTTCCCCTCCGCCTTCGACCCGCCCATCAAAAGGCCAACTTCTTCCCGATCAGCGTTGGATGATGTGAATTCACCAACGATTTGCCCGGCGTACATGACAACCACGCGATCAGACAGGGACAGCACTTCGTCAAGGTCTTCGGATATTAGGAGCACAGCTCCACCTGTGCCTCGGTGTTGTATAAGTGACCGTCTCACCTCATCGGTGGCGCCAATATCCAGACCTCGTGTCGGGTGCACGGCCACGAGCAAATGGGACCCCACACGAATCTCCCTCTTGGCTAGAAGACGCTGTTGATTCCCTCCTGAGAGGTGGTTGACGGGCAGTCTTAGGTTTGGCAGACGTACCCCAGCTTCGTCAACCAGCTTCTGAGTAAACTGAAATGCAGCTTGGCTGTCCAAGCGAAAACCCCGGGAAATCGGAGGATCGCGATACTCACGAAGAATTGCGTTGTCAATAACTGACGCGCCTTCGACCAATCCCCTCCCGATTCGATCCTCCGGAATGTGACCGACTCCCGCCCTCACAAATGCAATCGGCGATCGACCAGCCAAATCCTGACCATGTACCCTGATAATGCCCCTGCGAATCGGGCGGAGGCCGGTGAGCACCTCGGCCAACTCTGACTGACCATTCCCGGCAACCCCTGCGACTCCAACTATCTCTCCCTCCCGTATGCAAAGGGTGATATGCTTAAGCGCAACTTGGCCTCGGTCATCCTCTGCCTCGGCTTCGTCCAACTCAAGGATGATCGCCCCTGGTGTTCGAGTTTGGCGTCGTTGCTCTAAGAGCACGTCCTCTCCAACCATCAGCTGCGCGAGAAGTCGTTGGTCGCAATCCACTGTAGGCTTGGTTGCCACGCGCTTGCCCGCCCGAAGAATGGACACCCGATCTGAGACATCCACGACCTCATCTAGTTTGTGTGTTATCAGCACAACTGTTCTGCCACCGTCGGCCAAGGAGCGGATGGTGCGGAACAGCTCGCGGGCTTCTATGGGTGTAAGCACGGAGGTTGGCTCGTCAAGGATCAAGACCCGAGCCCCTCTTGTTAGAACGCGCGCAATCTCAACACGTTGTTGTTCACCTGTTGAGAGCTGCCAAATCCTAGCGTCGCAGTCAACATTCAGACCTAGCTCGCCAAAAATTGTTCTTGTTCTTCTGGTAAGTAATGCTTTGGAGAAACGCCAAGGAGTTTCCTTCCACCCAAGGTGGATATTCTCGGACACCGTGAGCTTATCTACTAGCCTAAAATGCTGGTGCACCATTCCAATCCCAGCCTCAATCGCGTCGGCGGGCCCGCGAAAGCTGACGCCCCGGCCTTCCAAGCGGATTTCCCCATAGTCGAGCCTATAGAGACCAGCAAGGATATTCATCAGGGTCGTCTTGCCCGCCCCATTCTCGCCCAGGAGCGCATGTACTTCCCCTGCACGCAACTCCAGGTCAACGCCACGGTTCGCCACGACGCCTGGAAAGCGTTTCCAAACATTCTTCATCTGCACAACGATTGGGCCGTCTGGAGGTCTCTGGGATCTGAACATCGCCTAACCCCTCTTAGAATACTGGTATCTTGATAGACTTCCGGGCACTACTATGCCATCCGGCAGCCGAGAGTTGGTTTGAGGCTAGGCGCTCCGCTAGGTTGGTTCGTCGCCTGGCATGAGGTCCCAAACAGCGAGGGCTTGAGGTCGGAAGCAGTTCCGTACCACAACTTCGCTTCGGTACTCGTTACGAATCCACTAACCCCGCTGGAAGGGGATCTCGGAACAGCGAGGCCATTGAAGTCAGCAGCGAGGGAGCAAATGCGCCGTCGTCAATGGCGCTTTGCTCTCTCGCTGGCTCCACGCGCACTACCTGCCTACTTCGTAGTGACTACGCCCTTGACTGGCCAGGTCCATTGCGTATAGAAGAAATCTTCCGTCAAGACATCGCCCTGTTTTATCCGCAGTGTCCCTGTCGCGTCGTAGATTGGGCCAACAAAGGGATCGTATCCCTCATTGAGAATCCTGTTCTCTGTGGCGTCCACTTTCGCTTGTACGTCTTGCGGCACGTTGGGACCCCACTTGTCCAGGTAGAAACCGTCAGGGCCAAGAGGGATGTTGTAGAAACGATTACCCTTCCACGTGCCGTCCAGGACCGATTGGACCTCCTTGATGTACGAAGGCCCCCAATTGATGATGTCACCCGTCACGTACCATTTCGGAGCGTACTTCCGGAGGTCAAGATTGTACCCGAAGGACCAATTCCCCTTTTCCTCCGCTGCCTGAAGAACTGAAGGGTCGTCCATGTACCCGGTGAGGACGTCCGCCCCGTTGGCCATGAGCGCCTCGGCAGCCTGCCTCTCCAAAGCTGGGTCAAACCAAGTGTTGACGTTGACGACGTGCGTGACCGCCTTCGGATTGACAGAAAGTGCCCCCATTTCGACAGCGTTGAACGCATTGACGTTGCTGGGCAGGTCGGCAAAGGAGCCGACAAATCCAATGTTGTTCGTTTTGGTCAGAAGACCGGCAGCCTGCCCTTTCAAATAGTACACGAACCTGGTTTGAAAGTAGTATGTCACGAGATTGGCGCTCGGTCGGTGTCCATTGCATTCAAGGAATATCACATTGGGATGCGCGTCTGCTACTTTATAGAGGATGTCCGCATACTCCGATGTCACAAAGACCATCTGAGCGCCATCCGCCACGAACTGCTCGAGTATGCGAGTCCCTTCATCAGACCATGGCACCGATTCGACCTCGGCTATCACTTCTACTTGGTCGGGGAACGCTTTCTTCACTGCTTCTATTGCCAAGTGGTGCCCCAACGTCCAACCCTCATCCGACATTGCTCCTACGTGTGCAACGGCGATCTTGAGTTTCTCCTTCTTCACAGCTGCGCCTGACTGAGTTGGTGGAAGCGTGGACACCGCTGCTTCCGTCGCTGTCGCCTGAGGCGCTGTTGTAGGTGCAGTGGCTGTCGCAGGCCCGCAGGTTGTAGCGAGCAATGCCAACACGACAAGCGTTGCAAGGGAGGCGAGGGACTTCCGGTTTGAGCGGAACATGGCTGGTTCCTCCTTCGGTAAGCGGACCCAGTTCAACTCGGGACAAGGCGACGCCCGATCATTCTCCGGGCATTCTCGAATTCAGTTTCGGCCAGGTATTGTTCGAGTCACCTCCTTCCGACACGATGTGCGGCAGTGAGACAACTCCTTCATGAAACCCATCCCTGAGTAGGCAGACTTCCCGTTCGGCTCACCTTGGCCCTGATCAAAGGCATCTGCCACAGCCCACTCTTCGACCAGATGCGATTCCGCCTCTGCGACGCTCCCTCTCTCAACCTCATGAGGATGTCGTTCTGATGAGCCTGTTGGTTCTGTCAAGCCTCCCACGGTGAGCACTATTGGATACGCGGCGGCAGTTGCATTGTTCCGCGGACGTTACGGTCGGGGAGAGGTTGCTCGCTATGCAAAAAACCGCGGCGGGAGCCCTCGTCAGACGACCGACGTTTGATGATCCCAGTACAGCACTGTTTCTCCCGTTTGTCAAGATGGAAGTCATGGGTGGAAGTCATGGGTCGTCAACGAAACGTGGAAAGTGGACACCCAAGGTGCCCTTTCCGTAACGACATTTGGACGCTCATGGGGCAAATTCCGGGGCGTTTCACGTGCGGCCCAGTTCGATTCCCTCCGCTCCTGGATACTTGCAGGTGAGCATCAGCCGGCAAACGTTCACGGTCCCTCGGCGAGGGGGAAAGAGCCGATTCTCCGCCCATGAAGGCGTGCCGACAATATCGAAAGCTGTTTCAGATCTCCGGTGGCAAGAACCATTACAAGCTCCCCGAAGCGGCCAACGCGGAGACCAATCGCGAGCTCCCGAGTGAGAAGGACTTGGTCGAAGTCCCCCAGTTGCCGGCCTTGGGCCACAACTTGTCGGTTTCAGGCGATCGTCTGAGGTGGAAGGGCATCAGCATCTCACTGACGACAGTCATTGCACCACCAAATCCTCGGATTGTTGGGGGCGGCGACCCTGCAAGAACGTCCTCGATCGTCGAATTTCGACCACCTCCGTCAAGGCTCAAATCCAACATGGTGCCTATGTTCACCTCAGGTCCATGCGCTCAAAAGAAACGCACCCTCACCGCGTATACCTGTGGCATCAGGTTTCTCTTTGCTAGCTTCTTTCGAGTCGCCCCTGCCGCATGCTCCAGGTAGTCGGTCCGGATCGTAATGCAATTCCGCAATTCCCCTCTTCACTACCCCGGGCTAGCCCGCAAAGAAGGTTTCGTCTCTCTGCGTATGATTCTTTCATCCAGAGACGGTGTCGTCCGGAGCGAAAGCACCTTCTTCCGCACGCGAGCCTGGGTTGAGTTCATCCACGGACTGCGTCATGGGCTTGTGGAGAGCCTTAGGAAGTACCCGACAATGGCTCGGATCTTCTCCACCAAGAAGAAGTCGTTAGAAAGCCGTGAATGCCCTTGACAGCGGGGCCGCAAGGCAAAGGCCTAGCCCACCCGATGACCCCTCATGGTCGGCGCATGAGACTCCCGGACGGGGGCGCGGACCGTCCGATGCCTGCTGCCCCTGGTTCCGGTAACTGAGGTCTTGTGCTGCATAGCGATGATATTTCCGTCCAAAATAGTGCATGGCTCTCGGGGCCGAAACGCACCGCGAAGACCCTCGAAATCATTTTGCAAATATCAGTGGCCTCAATTGCGAACGAACTCTGCGGACCGAACCCCCGGCCTTCGGCCATAGCTGCTTTTCTTAGGACATCGGCGCTCTTAAGCATCAACCGTGCCACGCGATACTAGCCCATCGGGCAAGAATCACAACCGCGTGATGCTCTGATGCTGCAAGCTGCTCTCCTCAACCAGGACTTCTCTTCCGACCAGCAGTTATGGATCCCATCATCTGTGAGAGATGGGCCGATCAAGTCATGATTTGGGGAAACGGTCGCATTGATTTGGGAATGCGATCCTCGTAGGCCGACCGGGGTTCTTGGACAGGTATGTTTGATGTGACGGAACGATGCGAACCCTCAGCGCCATACTTTGAGTGTGCCACGACGTTGCGAATGAAAGTCCTGGTGGTCATTCCTGGCCGGATGATGTATTCGACGTGCATCTGAACTCAATCAGATCGGCATGAACGCGGCTGTGGACATTTCAAGGCTGGCAGCTCAGCCGTTGGGGCGTTTGGTCTTGGAACTGGAATCGGAAGAGCAGCTTCATACTGGATTTGCACAAGGATTGACAGTCCTATGGCGCGCTCTACGGCCATTGGCCGTTTATCCGTGCGATACTCTGAGGGGAGTTGCGCTTGGCTATCCACAGGCTGCGAAGAGAGACTACTTTCCCGCCCTGCCGACCTGCAAGTCGAAATATTCTACCTGTGGAAAGGTCTCGCTTACCACCAAACCCGTGTCGTCAAGTGCTTCATCGATGCCGGTTGTGCCAGTTGCGCGGGATATGGATCGTGGCTCCTGTGGCTTAGCGGTCGATCATCGGAGGTCTGCGGCGGTTCTTTTTGGCAAGGCGGACCGGTACATCTCTCTGACATGTCCGCCGATGAAGCTAAGAAACATGCAGTCCGTCACCTAATCCAGAAAGATGCGTGATTAACATGGGTCGAGCCGATCAATGAAGCTGCGTCCTGCGCCCGCCCGCACATCTCTCAATGCTTGCAGTTCCCGATGATCTGGTGCCACATCTCGGCGAACGCGACGGACTGGAGGCGCCTTCGCGCGAGTCGGTATGCAGTTGGCTACTTGCCTGGGACGAGAGAAGTCTAATCGACGCCATGCGGATTCCTCTGAGTTCAAGTCCCGCGTCATATCGCGACCCATACGATCAGCCGCTAGAGAGACACTTAGGTAGGAGACCGAGCAATGCAGGGCACTCCGACACATCTCTTATTTCGGAACGTGCTATCATAGCGCCCTGATAGATGGACCCACCCCGACGCCGCCCGGGAGGGATACCGCAGAGCCGTGGGATCGGACAAGCGCGGAGGAAGAAGTCAGCTTAGAATCGCCGGCATGGCGACATCCTGAGCGGACCAGCCAAGAAGGGGCTACCCGAAAAGGCCAACCGCTATTCGCGCTCTTGCGCCACTTAGGCCTTGCGAATTCCGTGTGTTGAGTCGTTGGCGCAGGGAGAGCCACTGCGGTTGTTCGAGCAGATTGTCGTTACCCGCTCTGTAGGTCGCGACTCTTGTGGGCGCATTGTAAGCGCAGGGCGAATAGACACCTCCGGGAGGCAAGACCTTGGTCAACCCGAGTCCACCGAAAATGAGCCAGCCTCAGTGGTACTCAACCTTGTGGCAACAGTCTTCCTGCTGCATGCACACAACGGTGTTTCCCGACATCAGACAAAGGCTTGATCTGACGTCACCACAAGCTAGGGGGCGGGACATCGACCCTATTGGACCCGTCCTTGCGACGCTGGTGCTAAGTTGTGACTTCGCGGGCTGTAGCCCAATATCGACGATCCGGTGCCGCTCGAGTCTCGGGAGGCCCAGAATGTGCCCGCAGCCACTATCCTCCGACCGGGGGAAGGTTGAGAACAGTGCCTGTCTCAACCAGTCACAGATGGGACTGCTTTCACTAAATCATGTCGCCAGTGCCAGTGGCCTCACGCAAGTGCCGCGTCCCCCAAAGTGTCAAGCCCATAACGGCACATCCGCCAATCGTCCTGGGCATATCCCGGCCCAAAGTGAGGTGTCCGATGATTACTCAACAGCTGCGAGAGTTCGTCGAACGCATCCCCAAAGCAGAACTACACTGCCACGTCGAAGGATCAATCCAGCCAAGGACCGCTCTTGAACTCGCCTCCGAACACGGCTTGAAGATGCCGTTCAACGACGAGATGGGGGCGCGCAGGTTTTTCGAATTCACATCCCTCAACCAGTTCATTGAAGTCTTCAATCTCGTTTCCGACACGCTGAGGACGCCCAGCGATTTCAAGCGAGTCACAGTAGATCTGGGCGCAGACGCAAGAAGCCAGAACATCCTGTACAGGGAAGTCTTCTTTACGTTCTATGCCCACGACTCGCGGAAAATACCTTGGGAAGTGGTCATTGAGGGGCTTGCCGAAGGGCGAAAGGAATGCTGGGATCGTTTTGGAGTTGAGCTCCAATTCATTGCGGACATCGCACGGCACATGGAAGCAAGGGATGGTCTACTCACTGTCGAGAGGGCGTATTCCAGCAGGCAGAAAGCAGGGATCATCGCAATTGGATTGGACAGCGCCGAAAGAGGGAACCCCGCCAGTCGTCACAAGATGGGATTCGACAGGGCGCGCGATCTTGGCTTTCACTTGGTGGCGCATGCCGGGGAAGATGTGGGACCAGAGAGTGTATGGGATGCGATCAAATCGCTCAAGGTTGAACGCATCGATCACGGAGTTCGCTCAGTTGATGATCCCACGCTTGTCAAATACCTGGTCGACCTTCAGACGCCCCTTACCGTATGCCCAATCAGCAATGTCGCTCTCAAGATCTACCCCAACATGAAGCTCCATCCCGTGAAGCGGTTGCTTGACGCGGGGGTATTCGTGACCATCAATTCCGATGACCCTGCCATGTTCAAAGCCAACCTCGTAGAAAACTTTCTCCGGGTTGCCGACACATTTGACTTGACCGCTGCTGAGATCCAGCGCTTGGCGAGAAATGCGTTCGAAGCTTCCTTCCTCGACGGGGCTGCAAAGCGCAGATTCTTGGACAAGTTTGATGCCGAAGCAAGCGAACTGCGGAGAGCGCTCCACTTGTCGTGAGATAGGAACACCTGAGGGCCCGCGAGAACATCCCTGAAAGCCCTCCTCAACAAGCATTTGAGAGAGTTACTGGTTGAGGATTGACAAGCACTATGCGGAGCACCAGCCGCAGAAGTTGGTTTCAGATCGCAGCAGTGGATGAGGTCCGGCTGAGTATGATGCGGCTACCGTTCCAGTGGAACTCACGGGTGCATGGGCTCTCGTGAACTCTCGCGCAGGCACCGCTGCGATTGTCCTGCTCTTGTCGTGTCCCCGAACAAGAAAGGGGTCGTATTGGCTTCACGACCCGATGCCAAGAACCTGCCGTTGCTCAAGTGAAGGTCGATCAGCTGTGGTAGGGATCATGTTTGTTCCAACAGAATACCAAGCAGATACGCTCATGCCCTGCGCCTGCACTGACGCGCCCGCTCTCGGCTCGCTAGCCCATCACAAGGAAGGAAGGCATTGCCGCCTTGGGTAACGCTAACGAGAAATTCGAACTCCGCGAAGCAGACCACATCCGAGATGGCAGCTTGAGACTGGGCTGCGCAACGTGGACTGATCGACCGGATTGAAGTCCGATAGTAGGACACAAGGCGACAGTCCTCCTACGCATGGAGTTCAACCTCACATCTGCCTGCGCAGCGGACCTCTGGTATCGAGTCGACTGAGCTGCGAAAGGGGCCAAACGGCCTCGGGCAGTCCATTCTCCCCAAAGATCGGCGAAACACATATTCGTATCCTCAACGAAAGCCATCAAGGACTCATAGACGCCGATACAGTGGCAAGCGAAGGCAGTCCTTTCTCTTTCTCGATCACAGAAAGGTATTGCCACATAGTCAACCAACGCAGATCATCGACGCCTGGATTGGCTCCAAGGCGTGGAAACGATCAGCCTCTACTTGATGAGATCTACCCGTAGATTGGCGATCGTGCTGACCCGGGAACTTCAACAGAAACTGAAGTGACAGGTGTCAACTGATCGAGCCGCCAGTTGAAGGCTTGCAAACTCACGCGTGCAAATACTGCCAGGATGTTGTCGCGTCGCAAGTTGGCCAACATGCCAATGCTAGGGCACACGCCGATGAACCAGGAAATGAAATCTGTCAGTCAGAATGTATACAAGAACCAAGCCGATGATTTCTCTGTTCCTTGCGTAGTGAGTCTCCCTAAGGTGGAGGACTGCCTTGCCCGGTGGGACATTCAATTTGACTGACAATGCCTGATCTGCCTCAATGGCAAAAATCTCAGAGCGAGTGTAGGAGAGCGGTGGATCGTGTTCCTTTATCAGGTAGGCCAATACCGGTCCTTGATAGGTTGCTAAAGCCTGGGCCTCTTCGTCACGGCCAATGACGTAGTCGTCAAGGTACATGCAACTGACACCATCCACTGCCTCGACGGTTTGGACTCGGATCACGGTCGTGTTCTCGGCAACCTCGAGTGGCTTCGGTAACAGGGTACCTGACTCTACGACCTCCACCTCCCGGGAGACTATCTTGGACTCAACCCCTGCCCTGGCTGCCAATTCTCGAAAGCTCCTCAGTGGATCGAGACCGCCGCCGAATCCGGGCTCCGCGTGGACGGAGACGAAAGTACCTATGCCCTGCATCCTGGAGATGAGACCGTGCTTCTCAAGGTAGCCCAGAGCTTCGCGCAGGGTAGACCGCGACACACCCACAGCCTTGGCAAGCGACTCTTCCGAAGGGAGCTTGTCCCCTGGGCTTAGCTGCCCGTCGTAGATCATTTTCTCAAGCATTTCAATCGTTCGCACATAGAGCGGCGAACGCGAGGCCGCCGTTATCCGATCGAACTCACTCTTGCGATCCGCACCGGGACTGACCATATCTCTTGGACCTGTTGTCATGCCGACTTAAGCTGAGTCACACTGCCTGCTGTCCTGTGCTCATTGATTTCTTGCCCCAGAAAGACCATACCTACGCCTAGAAATTCGTCAAACGATTGACGTCCAACAGAGTCAGTACAGCACGGAAGCGTTAGTTTGTCAAGCCATTGTGTTGGAATGTCATTCAAAGTTGAAAAGTGAACCGTTCAAAGCTGAAAAGTGAACACCCCCTGGTACCCTTCCCGGAAACTGCCGGGAGGGAGCGATGGGCCAGATTCACCCTGGCCCAGCCTCCAGGGCGGGCAGGCGATTCACGGGTGTACAAGTCAGGTTCCTTTTGCAGGCGTATTTGAGGGGAAACATGGGCCGGACAGAGATCCAGGGTTCTCTGGAGATCGGCAAGACCCGGTTCTTTGCGCTCCTGAAGGAGTACCGGCGGGATCCTGAGGGCTTCGAGGTCTCCTATCACCGCAGGAGCCCTGGCAAGCTCACGCAAGCGGCCGAGGCCGAGATCAGGCGGGAGCTGCTGCGCGAGAAGAAGCTGGTTGAGGATCCTCGCCTGCCCATCTCGGGCTACAACTATTCCGCCTTGCGCGATCGCCTCAAGAAGAAAGGGTTCAGTGCCTCCGCGACGACAATCACGGCGCGGGCCAAGGCCTTGGACTGTTACCGACCCAGGCCCAAGAGGAAAGTCCACGACCGCGAAGTCCTGACCACCTCCATCGGTGCCCTGGTCCAGCATGATGCCTCTCTCCATCTGTGGTCGCCCTATGCCCAACAGAAGTGGACCCTCATCACTTCCATCGATGACTACAGCCGCAAGCTGCTTTTTGCCGACTTCTTCCCCGTCGAAACGACCTGGAACCACATCCAGGCTGCCAGAATCCTCATGGAATCCTATGGAATCCCGCTCCGTTACCCTGGCCTAGCCCGCCTGGGCAGGCTATGTCGACTCCCTGCGCATCTTTCGCTTCGTCCAGGGGCGGGATAGCCTGTGGCGCAGACACGTCCTCCAAACCGATGAGGCCGAACCCCAGTGGAAGCAAGTCATGCAGATCCTGGGCGTTGAGGTGATCCACGCTCTTTCGCCTCAAGCCAAGGGCAAGGTCGAGCGTCCCTATGGCTGGATGCAGCCTGCCCTAAGGCCGACAGGCCAGGGGATCGGATCGTCCGCACCTGTGCCCTGGAGAACCTCTCCACCCTGGAAGAGGCCCGGGCCGTCCTACGGGAAGAGGTCGACCGGTACCCTGGCCTACCGCTCCAGGGTAGTCAATAACCACCAAGTCCACTCTACAACTGGGGAAATCCCCAGCATCCGGTTCGCCCGGGCCTTGAAGGAGGGCAACAGCCTGTTCCGCTCTTTCGCCTTGCCCAAGCCCTATACATCGCCCAAGGACGTCTTCTGTCTGCGGGAACACCGCATGGTGAACGCCTACCGCCGCATCTCCCTCTTCGGCCGCGAGATCGAAGTGCCCAGAGCCCAAGTGCACGAAGAGCTAGAGCTTCACCTAATCCCGAACGAGGTCAGCCAGATCCTGGATGTGCGCGTTTGGTGGAAGAACCAGATGCTCCAATCCACCACCCTTCCCTTGGAGGGGATCAAAGTTCACTTTTGAAGTTGGAAACTGTTCACTTTTCAAGTTTTGCAAACAGCCATTGTGTTGGAATCACGTTCTTCAAAGCCAAAAATGGACAAGCGCGGTACCCCCCGTATTCACCCTGCTAAAGATGCCGGAGACATTCAGCCCCTTTCAGATTTCCTAGGGCGGCAAGAGGCCTCAGAAGCAGATCGGGGTGACCAGCGCGGAGATCAAGCTGGACTTCGAGAGCAAGAGGGAGCTAGTAGAGGATCTTCGATTGCGCGCCTCGGGCTTCAACTCCTCGGCTTCGCACGACCGTCTGGGGCGGAAGAGTATCAGCGCTGCGCGTTTGCCGAGGAATCCCTTACACCCCAAGATCTTCGCACTCAGTGGGGAGAGGCTAGGTTTCTCCAGGGACGACGCGATCAGCCGGGCAGGGCTATCGATAAGCACCATTTGTTCCAGATTGTTTGGGCCATGAGCAACCCACTCCCATTCGGGGCGTGTCGACAGAGGCCGATCTCGAGGCGGCCTTAGTCCATGAGAGCCTGCCTTGGTCGGAAGCGGCAAACAAGGCCTCCTTGATCGGGTGAGCTCACTTCACCTGACATTGGCGTCCCACGCAGCCGTGTCTCTACCTCCGGACTGGACCAATCAATCTCGATCCTGAGCAAGGATCAGATTCCTGATTGGACGGACAGGGCAGCGAACTGGAAATTGGCGCTTTGCTTTGTCGATTGAGGTAGCGAGGGAAGGGAAGCATCGTGTTGGACCAGAGCGCCAACAGAGGTGGTCGCGACCTCCCGCGTGTGGGGCTCTGACTTGCGTCGGTGGGGAATGTAGCAATCGAGGTCCTTGGCGCGGCGGATAATTGTCGGGACAGAGACCAACACGCTGTTCTTCTTCAGGCGGTCGCGCACAGCAGAATAGTTGTAGTGGCGGATGGGCAACCGCGGATCATCCACCAAGCTCTTCTCACGCAGCAGCTCGTGCTTGACCTGGGCCTCGGCCGCCTGTCCGAGCCGACCTGGGCTTTCGCGCTCGTAGGAGATCGAGAACCTCTGCCGATCCCGCCGATACTCCTTGACCAAGGCAAAGAACCGGGTTTTCCCCACCTTCAGCGTTTCCTGGACTTCCTTCAGGCTCATCGTGCTGCGGACGTAAGCCTCCAACATGAACCTAACCTGCTCGCTCGTGAATCGTGTATGCACCTGGCCCATAACACCCTCCCGGCAGTTTCGGGAAGGGTATCAGGGGGTGTTCACTTTTGAGGCTTAAACAGTTCACTTTTCAAGTTTAGCCAGCATAACCTCAATGCCATCTTGACAAACGGGAGAAACAGTGCTGTACTGGGATCATCAAACGTCGGTCGTCTGACGAAAGGCAGTGACGCCATGAACCTTGCCACGGGCAAACACTGGTTCGCGACCAGCACGAGGATGGACTACGGTCCCGGAGTTCTCGACGAGATTAGTGGTCTGATCAAGAGGTTGGACGGCAGAAAGGTGCTCCTTGTCACGGATCCGAACTTGGTTCAGTGTGGCATGGCTGAGAAGGTGGTGTCGCTGCTGCGCGGACAAGGGGCAGCAGTCGATATCTTCGATCAGGTCACCACCGAACCGACTGACAAGCATGTCTCTGCCGGGGTTCTTTGCCTGAAGGAGATGGCCGCTGATGCTATTGTTGCACTAGGCGGAGGGAGTGTTTTGGACTGCGGTAAGGTCATAAACATCATGGCCGAGAATCCCGGTCAAGTATCTGACTACGCAGGCATACCAACCAAGTTTCCGCATGATAGCCCGCGGCCTGTCATCGCTATACCTACTACTTCAGGGACCGGGGCCGAGACTGCAGGTTGGGCAAGCATTACGGATACCTCTCGCAGCCTCAAGATGGCGCTTCTAAGTAGCTATATGGAACCCGAATATGCGCTGGTTGACCCACTACTTACTCTTGACCTTCCTCCACGTCCTACCGCGTATTCGGGAATTGACGCGCTTTCCCAGGCTATTGAGAGCATGTTGCACCGACGCCGGTCTCCCATCGCTGTTGCCTTGGGGATGCATGCAGTAGGACTTATTTCAGAGAATCTGCCAAAGGCGTTCGCGCATGGGTGGGACCTGGAAGCTCGCTCTAACATGTCCACGGGGAGTCTGCTGGCAGGGTACTCAAAGAGGCTTGGGGGCTGTGTTGCGGTTCACAGCATTGCCAATACAATCGGTGGTCTCCATCACCTTCCTCATGGCCTAGTGGTGGGCGTGTTCTTGCCCCATGTGCTCAGATTCCTCCTTCCAGGTGACATGACGCTTCTTGCGCAAATTGCACAGGCCATGGGTGGACACACCGATGGCATGTCTACGCGGGATGCTGCAGAGGTTGCTATCACCCATGTTGACCGGCTCCTGGAAGACATCGAGTATCCAACGCTCTCTGAGCTTGGGATCAAGGAAGCTGAGATACCTAGAATCGCTCAACTTACCATGGAAGAGGCAGGCATCGGCGGGAATCCTCGGCCAATGACCATCGAGGCTTGCGAGGCGATTCTCAGAAGCGCCCTGGCCGAGACGCACTCTTCCAGGCTGAGTCATTAGCGCTCCGAACCCACTGGCGATGCATGGCGTTGATAGATGTTGGATCGACTGATCGAGCCCGTCAGCCGCGCCGGAAAAAGAACGGAGAGGGGCCGGACAAGCGCTTCGGCAAGCGTTGCCAATCCTTTTCGCTGAGTTCTTGTCGGGTGTATCCAAAGAAGTCGACCCACCGCTAGGGGGTAGTCGCCACGGCGATTTGTGGACACCTTGTGACCTCAGTGGTGGGTGGGCGAAGTCCTGACGGCCACTGGACTGGCGAAGCATAGGGACACAGGAGTCGATTCATGTCAAGTGTCATTGAACTATCCAGCGTGGGATCTCGAGTACTTGCCTATGGTTACGAGGCCGTGGCCCGAGGGGCGCTGGAGGCGGATGTTCGCCTCGTTGCCGGGTTCCCTGGGAACCCGGCATCTGGCACACTGCGGACGCTATCCTCATCTCTCAGAGAGCGAGCTATTCATGTTGAATACGCGACAAACGAGAAGGTTGCGATGGAAGTGGCTTGGGGCGCCGCTATGAGCGGGCAACGGGCTTTGTGTTGTGTGAACATGCTGGGGACTCACGTGCTAGTCGACGCGTTACGTTGGTCGGCCAACATTGGTGTCCGTGGTGGGCTCGTCTTGCTGTGCGGCGATGACATAGGTGCCAACACATCGGGCATTGAATCAGACTCGCGACTCGTCGGTTCCATGGCTGATATCCCTGTTCTTGAGCCTGCAGACGTGCAAGAGGCGAAGGACATGGCTCAATATGCCTTCGAGCTCTCGGAGACAATGAGTGTGCCTGTCATGTTGCGTAGTGTGAATCAGCTGATGATGGCAAGGAGTCTAATCACCATTGGTGCCCAGGAGCATCACGACCGCACTTGCCAATTTGGAACTCCTGAGCGTGACTTGCCGACGGGGCCGGGTCTGCGGCGACAGGTTCTATCACATCGATACCTTCATTCAAACCTTCAGAAGACAAGGAATGCGCTTGCACAAAGGGACTTCGATCACTTGGAGCGCCGGGATGGTGCAGCCGTGGGCATCATCGGATGCGGGGTTTGTTACAGCCTTGCGAAGGAGGCTCTCGGTCTGCTGGGCCTTTCCGAGCGAGTCTCCCTCTTGAAACTCGGAGTGATAAACCCTCTGAACAAGGAGCTAGTTGGCCGGTTTCTGCAATCCGTGGCGGTTGCCATCGTAATGGAAGAAGGTGAGGCATTCGTCGAAGCAGGAGTTCAAGCATTGGTGGGCGAGAAGGGATATTCCACGAAGATTCTGGGGCGCTTATCGGAGACCATACCGTTTGCGGGCGAGCTCTTCATGCCCGTTGTGGAGTCAGCCATCACGCATGCAATGGACGTTGTGGGAGAGCCGTTGCAACCTCATGCGCCTTCTCCCCCTTTGTTACCTCCGCAACCCGGTCGAACCCCCACGTTGTGCGCTGGCTGTCCACACATAGGTACCTTCTATGCACTAAGGAAGGCCATTGACAAGATAGGGGGCAGGTATCTGGCGGTGGCCGATGCGGGTTGTGCCTGGATGGGGACTCTTCCACCAGCGAAGACATTCGCCTTGTCGACCAACATGGGGGGGGCGATCGGTCTGGCGAGCGGGGCTGCGTTGATGGATCCCGATGTACACGTCATAGCCGTTGTTGGTGACGGGGCTCTCCTTCACGGCGGGTTGATGGGGCTAGTGAACGCCTACTATAACCAGGCACCGGTTGTAGCTCTTGTACTTGACAACCGGACGTTGGCAAATACCGGCCTTCAGCCGACAGCGAACTCGGGTCGAGACGCTGCGGGCAATGAGGCACCCCGAGTCGATGTGGCTGGGCTGTGCGGGCAGGTCGGATTACCCTTCGTTGAAGCAGTGAACCCGCTGCATCCTGCAGAAACCACAGAGGCAATATATCGCGCATTGAAAGGCCCGAAACCGGCCGTGGTGGTTGCCGTGGAGCGTTGCACTCTCATCCGCATGCGCGATGAGGAATTGCAAGGTGTGATCCCAAGGAAGGCAAAACTTATTGCAGATAACTGCAATGCATGTGGTGAGTGCATGGAGTTGCGCTGCCCGGCCATTTGTTGGGAAGGATCTCGGGATCCCAAAGGCGGCACACGGCCTATCATACTCTTGGACACATGCGTCGGCTGTGATTTGTGTGTGAGGGTTTGCACCCGTGGTGCGATTGTCATCCAGGATGACACACCATGAACACTGACACTGGATTCGACTTGCGCATAGTTGGATTGGGCGGTCAGGGAATCGTTACGATGGCGACGGTTATAGCCGAGGCAGCCGCAGCGTGTGGACAAGAGGTCACTGTCATCGACCGGCCATGCTCCGCCATGCGACTGAGCCCAATTGCATGTGATGTTCGTCTTCGCCACAAATGCTTTGCACCCCTGATAGTGCCTGGCACGGCGCACGTCGTCGTGGGAATGGAGTTGCTTGAAGGCGCAAGAACTGCGGGTGAGTACCTCCGCCATGATGGCTTCGTCGTCATCAACGCCGCACAAGTCCCGACAGCCGGAGACTTGGTCGCTGGTAAGCCTTACCCGGATACGGAGCCGCTGTGGGCCAAGTTGCGAGGGCATGGCGCAAAGTTGGTGGTCGTGGACGCGAACGCGCTGGCACTTCAAGAGGTTGGAAGTTTGCGAGGCGCGAATTTGGTGGTTTTGGGCGTCCTTGCTAGTCGAGTTGTGGAACTTGGCCTTCCTACCTCTTCACTTCGGGAGGCATTGTGCCACGATCAAGACCGGTTGCGCTGCTTTGAGCGAGGTCTAGCATTTGAAGGTTAACCCCGAACGCATTAGCCTCGTGATAGGCAAGGAATATGAAGGTCGGCTGTGGTTGGGTGAGGCGCAGATTTTGGGTTTCCCAGCCCGGTACGATGGTTAAACCTTGTGGTCCGTGGCCATATGTTTCCACGCGATGCGCTACACTTCTGGATGGGGAACGCCAAGCCAATACGGAATCGGCCTGCCACCGTTCACATCGTTCAAGGCGAACGGCGCAGATTGCGGTTGATATCACCTGAGCTGAAGGACGCGACCTTCCGCTTTTTCACAAAGATTCCATAATTGGCAATCTTTTAGCTGGGCTTCAAAACTGGGCCCGCCTCAGCAGTTGTTCACTCGTGTCTGGTGCCGGAGCTGTCTTCGCCTTGGAACGGACTTCTGGGTTTGGCGCCAAACCGCACGCACCCTAATGTTCTAGACTGAGGAGAATGCGTCACAGGACATTCGGGAGGAGATGCAGGTTGGTTTGTAGGTGTCACCCGCGCAATAGCCATGAGTGTTGGAGTCGGTCCGAGGTTCGAAGGAGAGGCGATATCCGTGTTTGGTCCAACGGAGGAACACGACTTGTGGGAGGTTGCCACAACGGACCGGGCTATCGTCCCACACGAACATCTATGAGAGGGTCAGCGCAACCCAGTAGCTCTGTGACGAGTGGATCAAAGCCCCGAATTACGAACCACCCGTTCAAGAGGATGACGAACCGAGGAGCTATTCGCCCGGCAAGAGTGAATCTAACTTGCGCGACGACAAGGATACGATGGGGGAGTCATCTACATGAACATACCTTGACACACATGGCACGCACTTCCCTTCGGCGGACCACGTCGGATGGACGCGCTGCAGAATGGAGACACCAGTGATCGAGAAGAGGAGGGAGAGCAACGAGTGAAGGCGCGGCCAGAATACATCGCACCGACCAGTCTCAACGATGCACTTGCAGCGCTGGCTGGGAGCGAGGGTAGGTACACGCCGATTGCAGGCGGAACAGACCTATTGCCTCGTATGCGAGCAGGCGAGGTCGTGCCCTCTGCCTTGCTTGATATGCGTCTCCTCCCTCTAAAGCACATTGGCGTCGAGAATGGGCAGGTCGCGATCGGCGCTTGTGTAACTCACACGGCGATCCTTGAGTCGCGGGCATTGAGGGAGGTGCTCCCGGCGCTTGCAGAAGCCTGTCAGGCAATTGCCGGTCCCCCAGTCCGGAATCGGGGTACGCTGGGAGGCAACCTTGTAAACGCATCTCCGGCTGGCGACACCCCTCTCCCGCTGTTGGTGTACGACGCTAACCTTGTCCTATCTAGGAATGGCTCGGAGCGTGTTGTGCCATTGCCCAGCTTCTTTCGCGGCCCCGGGCAAACGGTCCTCGATCAGGATGAGTTGTTGACGGAGGTGCGAGTCCCAGTGCCGCCTCCAGGGACGGCTGCTTTCTTCACCAAGCTGGGCAAGCGCCACGCAATGGCGATCGCGGTTGTGAGTGTGGCCACTAGGCTAAGTCTTGACAGATACGGTCGGGTGGATCGGGCACGGATTGCACTTGGCTCTGTCGCACCCACACCATTTAGAGCAATCGACGCAGAGGCGGTTCTCGAGGGAACCTTTGCCAGCGAGGACCAGGTAGAGCAAGCAGCCAAGGTGGCCAGCCAGGAGGCTTCTCCAATATCTGATATTCGTGCCAGCGCCGACTACCGCCTACGAATGGTTAGCGTGCTTGTGCGGAGGGCACTGGTATCCACACTTGAGATTCTCCGCGGAGACAATGATTGTGCGCGCGATTGAAATTCACCTGACGGTGAACAGTCGGCCGGTAACTTTGAACACAGACCCACACCGCACTCTCCTCAACGTTCTTCGCGAGGACATGGGGCTCGTCGGAACGAAAGAAGGATGCGGCCAGGGGGACTGTGGTGCCTGTGTTGTCGTGATGAATGGGGACGCCGTCCCATCTTGCCTTGTATTGGCACCACAGGCAGATCAAACTGAGATAGTAACAGTGGAGGGTCTAGCTTCGGATGGAACGCTTCACCCTCTGCAACGTTGGTTCGCCGAGAAATGGGCATTTCAATGTGGGTTCTGCACCCCAGGGATGCTGATGTCTGCATATGCCCTCCTTTTGCACAACCCCAACCCAAGCCCTGAGGATATTCGACTGTCCTTGACTGGGAACTTGTGCCGCTGCACCGGGTACGAGCCGATTATTGATGCAATCCGTTGCGCGGCGCAAGAAAGTTCCGCCGTTGGACACCATGGGGCGCGCCGTGACAGAGAGCGAATTCATCGGTAAACCGGCTTTACCAATCCGGGCGACGAATATTGTAACTGGGCGCGCCCGTTACACGGCAGACATCCGCATGCCCGGCATGTTGATTGGGCGACTCCTCTATAGCCGTCATCCCCGTGCCCTCATAACGGATCTAGATGTGACTGATTCCCGCTCGTTACCAGGGGTACGTGCAGTGATGACGCACAAGGACATTCCAGGGGAGAATAGTTACCTCTATGCTGTGCCTGATCAACCTCTCCTCGTGTCTGATCGGGTCAACTACCTTGGAGACGCGATCGTGGCAGTGGCGGCTGACGATGAGGATAGCGCTGAGGCGGCGCTAGCTGCCGTGAAAGTCACTTACGAACCGCTTCCTGGTCTTTTCGATCCTGTGGAAGCAATGAAACCCGAAGCGCCTCAGGTATTACCGGGTCATAGCAATATCATCGCACACAGAATCTATGATGTTGGCGATATTGAGTTGGGGTTCAGCCGGGCGGCCGTCGTGGTGGAGAACGTCTACTACACGCCACTGGTCGAACACGCTTTTTTGGAGACCGAGGCGGCGATGGCCTATTTGGAGCCCGACGGGACCATCGTTGTGTACGCATCTACGCAGGCCCCACATAGGGATCGCGCTCAGATCGCGCGAGCACTCGGCGTGCCAGAGAGCGAGGTACGGGTAATTGCCCCCTATGTCGGCGGCGCATTTGGCGGAAAAGACGAAGCTCACGTCCAGATCCACGCTGCATTGCTTGCACAAGCGACGGGACGTCCCGTCAGACTGCTCCGGACACGCGAGGAGTCAATCCTCACGCATGTCAAACGCCATCCTTTGATAGTGCGATATCGAAGCGGTGCCGACGGAAACGGAAAGCTGACAGCAGTGCAGGCGGTGGCAATTGGCGACACTGGGCCGTACACCAACGCGGGTCATTTTGTCATGAGCTTTGCTGCAGCGATGTCGAGCGGCCCCTACTACGTTCCCAACGCACGGCTCGAAGCCTACACGGTCCGCACAAACAATCCTATTTGCGGGGCAATGCGGGGCTTTGGTGCGCCTCAAGTCACTTTGGCGTACGAGGCGCAAATGGATGCCCTCGCCAAGGCGCTTAACATTGACCCTCTTGAGATTCGCTTAGTGAATGGGTTAGAAACCGGTCAAGCGGTTCCAGCGGGAGGCGCCATTCGGGAAGCAAGAGCGATGAAGGCAACCCTACGCGAGGCCGCCTCACTGTCAGGATGGGAGACGCGAGGAAAGCTCAAGCGCCAGCCTGCGCCCAATCTTCGCCGCGGCTGGGGCATTGCGTCGGCGTGGTTTGTGATAGGGCTTGGACGGGGCACGGACAATGCCGGTGTGCTGCTCGAAGTCGCACCTGATGGGTCGGTGGTCGTGCGCACTGGTGCGGTGGACATGGGTCAGGGCGCGCATTCTGCCCTCGCCATCCTGGTCGCGGATACTATAGGTGCACCGCTCTCCTCGGTCAGGGTCATTGGTCCTGACACCGACAGTACCGTCGACGCAGGGCCGACCTGTGCCAGTCGTCAGACCTACGTTTCCGGCAATGCAGTTCTCAATGCCGCAAAGGTTGTCCGGAAGAGCTTGCTCGAAACAGCTGCGGCGGAGACGGGGTTGCCGATTCGGATTCTGTCGCTTCAAAACGGCCACTTGCTCGCGAATGGAGAATTGCTAAGCATACCCTGGGCGGATCTGGTCTGCAAGTCCAAGAATGCCAACCGTCCATTGCAGGCCGATGGGTTCTATGCGATGGAGTTCCCCCAAGAGCATTCGGAAAAGGGGCAATACTTTGGTGTCGGGCCGTCCTCGTTTGGTTCCCAGGTAGCCCAGGTGTTGGTGGACATAGAAACGGGGGAGGTTACCCTTGAGCGCCTAGTTGCCGTGCTCAATGCTGGACGAGTCATCAGCAAAGGTGGGGCTTCGGGACAGTTGGTAGGAGGCTGCGTAATGGGAATCGGCTATGCTCTCACCGAAGAACTGCTGGTCGATTGCGGATGCACGATGAATCGCTCGCTTGAAAGCTACCTTATCCCGACCGCGGTTGACGTCCCCGAACTTGTGACCAATCTACTTGAAATCCCAGAGCCCTACGGGCCCCTCGGTGCCGTCGGAATCGGAGAACCCGTGATGTCACCAACCGCAGCGGCGATCATGAATGCGGTCTCTGATGCAATAGGCGTTCGCATGAACCGAATCCCCATGACTGCCGAACGCGTCTTGGCCGCCGTCGAGGGGCGTAGTGCTTCGTAGGCCCGCAAAATCCCATATCCCCACTTGTTACTCTCCAGATGGTTCACTCTCTGCATCAACTGAGTACAGCGTCTCTCAGGATTGAAAAAGCGGATACAAGAGGGAGAGGTTGCGCCCGCTATTGATCACTGCATAACCAAAGTCCTATCGTAGGCGTAAGGAAAGAGGGCTATGGCAGATGAAGGAGCGCAGCAGGAGTTGGCGCCTCTGCAGCCGGCGGCCATAATGACAGGTGGTTGTCGTCAGTGTGGGAAGATCGAGGAAGGCAAAATTGGCCAGAGGATTGGTCTTCAGGTATCCCCAGACCACCTCCACCGGGTTCAGCTCCGGAGCGTAGGGCGGAAGCAAGACCGGGTGGAGGCTGGAGGTCCGCTCAAGGTACTGGGAGACGGCCTTGCTCCGATGAACCCTCAGGCGGTCCCAGACCAGGACGACAGGGGAATGGACTTGCCGGCGCAGTTGGCGAAGGAAGTCGATGACGTGGGGTGTGGCGATGTTGGTTTGGAGACAGAGCCGGAAGTACAGCTGGATCTGATCGCGGCCGGGGGACACACACAGAGCAGCAAGGATGGAGACTTTCTGGTGGGTGCGCGTGCGCTGAGAGAGGAGCGGAGTGTGGCCGCGGGGCTGTCCTAGCCAAGAACCCCGTCCGTCTGGACGTGGAAAAATCACTTGGCCTGGATTCAGTGGACACAAATCATGTCGGAGGTGAGCAGGGGCCCATACACTGCTGGGCTCGGGGCAGGCTCGACCAGAGTCACCTCTGGGAGCTCATCCGAGGGGCGGCGCAGGAATTGCCGCCATGTCGGCAAGGAATATGCCCGGTGTCCTAGTAGCCAGGACGACGCGCTTTATCGATGCCAGTCTACCCAGCACAGTGGGCATCTTATGGTCTGGCAGGTCGTCCAATCCATCGGCAAGGACCACAAGCCTGTCATGGAAGTTTGCTTCGGCCAATTCTGCCTCAAGGTCCGTGTTTGCCATGGCGTCCGGGAAGGCACTGCAAAGCAACCTGGTCCTGGCGCAGAAAGGCAAAAGGCTTTCCTTGTGAGCGTAGAGTGCATACTCGGGAAGGTCGATGAGGACCGGGATCATTCGAGCGGACTTCAATTCGGAAATCAAGAAAGACAAGAATTCTGTCCCGCCGATCCGCGTCCTTCCATAAAGGAGGATCCTTCGGTGAACAAGGACCTGCTGGATTAGGTCTTTCCATCCATTTGCAATAGCGATCGGTGGACAGGACGCCGAGGCGGTGTCGAAGCGGTTCCTTATTGCCGACACCGGCTGCTCTACGATTGGAATGGAGATCTCAGGAGCCCCGGCTTTCTCATGCTCGCTGAGCGGAGGAGGAGCCTGAAGAAAGGTCTCCCCCTGGTTCAAGTCACTTGCCAAGAGCTTGAGTCCACGCTCGATCCGGGTCCTGACAGTCCAGTAGGGTAAGGTGTATTCCTGCGGCAGGATTGCACGCCAGAAGCGGTCGTATTTATCGCTGGCGTATTCCTCGGCAAGCCGGGCGTCTCCGTCGGCGAGAACCGTTGCCAGATGATCCCGGTCCGACAGAAGAACCCCAATGCGGCCAGGGTTGGCGGGGAGGGGCTTGGCCTTGCGAAGCGGGTAGAAATAGCCAACCTCCAACGCAAGGAAGATGTTCCACTCATTCTTGAACCCCGGATCCATCACCGGGGGCAAGTGACGGCTTCTCCAAAAGGAGCCCAGGCTCTGAACGGCCGCCGCGAGAGACTCCGCGTGGTTTCCTGAGGAGGGCGCCCCAAGGCATTCCGAGGCGGTCCGCAGGAGCTCAAGACTAACGTCATCCAGCAGGCGCGGGCTGGTTAAGGCCCGGAAGATCTGCTGGAGCTGACTCCAGTCGACTTTGGTCATTCCTCTCCTCCAAATTGATCGCCAGCCAAGAACAGCCAGGGGTTGCAGCACTCAAGGGCATGTGCCCCCTTGATCCTTGTGACCCGGCTTGAGACGACCGGGGCCTGTGCCTCTCTTGCCTCGACTCAAGCCTCCAAAAATGTTCGCATTCTCCCTTGTGTGAAACCCAGTCAGAGATTCGCAACAAGTTCGCAAACTCTCCACAACATTTCCGCACCTTCAGACGCTTGATGCGATGTACGATCAGGCCAGATCATTCAAAAGGGGGATGCTCATGGCCAACTTCTCATCAGCAGCCAGTACAAAGATCGAGGGACAGCCAGTTGGCAAGCTGATCGGCGAACCAGAAAAGGAAAGCACGACAGAGACCAAACGTCTCCACATTCCGCACGACGCGATTGTGAGGGCTCCCGGCCTCCTGCCCATGCTGTACAAGCCCTCCGAGTTGTGCGCGGAACTCGGCATTCCAGCCAAGGTGCTGCACGCCTGGTTGCGCCTCGGATTACCTCACCAGAGAGACGGCCGAGGCCACATCTGGATCAACGGGAAGGAGCTAAGCAGGTGGCTCTTGGCGAATCGCGCGGTCAAGCGAAGCGCGCACTTACAGACAGGGGAGGGCTACTGCTTCCGATGTGACAGGCCTGTCCGCATGACCGACATTGAGAGGGTTCGGTTTGGGAAGGTCATTCTCTCACGAGGAAAGTGCCCCCTGTGCAGCTCAGGAGTCAATTGCGGAGGACGGGATGATTAACAGGTCCAATTACTCTCGTGCCATCTCCTTTCTCGAGCGTCTTCGAGAGGTCTATTCGCTGAGTCCCAAGTCCGTGAAACGCTATTGGTTCTACCTGCGCCACGTCCTTCTGTGGGCGGAGGAGACGCCGTTGGCTTCGGCCGAGGCGATCAAGCCGGCTTTCGCCAGCTATTTGAAGGGGATCCGATGCGAGCGTTCTTCACTGCCACTGGAACCGGCCACGACCAAGAAGATCTTCCAGGTTTCTTGCAGGTTCTTTCAATGGTTGAAATCATCCCACCCAAAGGAGTTTCGTGGCCTGTCCGCCTCCTGGATCCAGGCGCTCTGTCCGCCAGCGGGTTCTTCCGAGCCCGGGGACCATGTCTTTGTGACGGTTGAAGAGGCAGTCATGCTGGCCACAACCGCGATTCTAGATGAGGGCGTAGTTGGTTTGCGGGACCGCGCGGCGGTCGCAATGCTGTTCCTTTCCGGGATGCGCGCCTCGGCGTTTGCCAGCCTTCCGATCGGGGCCGTCGATCTTGCAAGCCGGACCATCCAGCAGCTGCCGTCGCTTGGGGTGAGGACCAAGAACAGCAAGGCGGCCATCACATTTCTCCTGGAGATCCCGGAGCTTCTCTCGGTCGTAAAGGAGTGGGATGACCTGGTGCGGCGGCAGCTTCCGCCAACGGCGATGTGGTACACCTCATTGCTTTCGCGTTGGGGAGTGCATTCCCTATCGGCCAACCCGGCCGGGGACAACCGGAACATCTCGCTCACGAAGAGGCTCCGGAGACTCTACCTAGCTGCCGGGATGCAGCCCAAATCGCCGCACAAGTTTCGTCACGGGCACGCGGTCTACGGCCTGCAGCATGCCCGGTCGATGGCGGACTACAAAGCGGTGAGCATGAACCTGATGCACAACGATATCCGCGTCACGGACGCGATCTACGCGGTCCTCAGCAAGGAAGAGGTTCGGTCACGGATCGCGACGCTTTCATCACCTCGGCAGGGAGGGGGAGAAGGCGATGGCGATTTCGGGTCCCTGGTGAAAGGGCTCCCACCTGAGAAGCTGAGTGAGCTGCTCGCTGCCATTGCCCGGCAGATCGTCAGGTAGGGGCGGGAGCATGTGATGGCATTGGCAATTAGGCGGGAACTGTCCATGATCGACAGAAGTGGAAGTGTTCCTGCTCATCCGTTTCGGTCTCGAGGGTTGTGGAACATGAGCCCATGAGGCCGAATTCCAATTACTTGGATTGCCTGGCCCGGAACTTGTAGAGGGCCTGCAAAACGTTAGTTGGCAGAAAACGCGAGAAGTCCAATAAGCACGAGAAACGCTAGGTGGCAGTTCGGGGATCGGAAGATGGCTTTTCAGGACTGCGCCGTCCGTTCAGAAGGGAGGAACAATGCAGGAAGACTAAGGACGAAACGGACTTCCGGCCAGGTGTGACGCCACCTGCCGGGAGCCACGAGGAAGGGAGTTCGGCCGTTCTCTTTTCCCGTGGGCCCCACCTCAAGCGGTCAACCTTCCAAAAGGAGGCTTCCCATGTTCTGGGCAAGTGAAACCGGATGGTTTTCTCAACGGGGTCAAGCGTCGGATCGGAGCAGTCAAGGGATAGGAAACCAAGGGAAAGCGCGGCGATCCCCCAGGTACCCCTTTTCGTTTCACCTGACCAGGAGGCGACATGGGCAAGAACGGCAGTCTCGGATATCAGATGATGAAGGCGCTTCAGGGGATCTTTCGTCCAGGGCATTCGCGCGACACCGACAAGCGGCGTGGTCGCGAGTACTATATCCGCGGGATCCAGACCATGCGCTGCATGGTCGCTGATCTATTCCAGTTTGCGGATTTCATACGCGGTTCCTGGCCAGAAGTGCGGGATCTGGAGCGGGTTACACCTGAGATGGCCCATGCGTTCGTGGATGCTCTGATTGAGCGCGGGGACAGCGGAGGTCGCATTGCCCGCGTCTCTGCATCGTTGCGCAAGCTGGATGCTGCCTGCCGGCAAGCGGCGATCTTCTCGAAAGACGCACCCGAGCTGTTGCCCTACGCGGGCGAGGTGGGAACCACGAGCTTCCATTCGAAGCCACGGCCAGTTGCCTACTCGGAGGCGGATGCCAATCGCATTATTGCCCACGTAACCCTGGCTGATGGCGAAATCGGGCGGCTTCTGCAGCTCATGCGGATCGCCGGCCTGCGCGTGTCGGAGGCAGCCTACCTGCGGGGAATTGACATGGATGCGGCCACGATGACCCTGACCCTGCATGGCGGTGTCAACCACACAAAGGGAGGGAGGCCGAGGCAGGTGACTATTGCCCCCGAGCACCAGCCGTTCCTCATGAAGCTCCAGGAGTTCTCCGCACGGCAGGCTGATGGGCACGTCTTCTCAGCTCGCCGGTCCCTCCCGACGCGTGCCCGGCGTCTGGTCCGTGCGGCCTGCGCTGAGCTTGGGATTCGCCCGCTTGGGACCCATGGATTGCGGAAGACCTTTGCCACGCTTGAATACCACCAGGAGAAAGCCGGCGGCGCAGGTGAAAAGACTGCCTTGAATAGGGTCGCCCAGCAGCTCGGGCACAACCGAACAGTCGTGGTCAAGCAAAGCTACCTGGACATCACCAATTCAACACAGGCGGACGTCTATTTCGGGAGAGCCAAGAAGGTTCAGACGTGACGGCGGAAGATCAAACGCAGGACCTTGAAGGGGCGCCGCGTTCAGCAAAAAAGATGTTGAAGGGCATCGAATGACCGTCCAGCCCGAATAGATGTGCCTTAACTTGGAGCCATGATTCATCCCACTCCAGCTGACACGATACAATCCCAACGAACTGATTCGCTATGCGATCAACGAAGTGGGACTAGGCAGTGTTTCTGGCCAAGACGCCAGCGGCGAACGACCGCCGATGAACCATATCGAGAGGGCACAGAAACCTGCATGACCCCTGTTGTCGGTCGACTCCTACCGTCGCCTCTCAAGTCAATTCCGGGCAATACTCTATGCTGTCCAACCATCCGAACCGGTCCCGGCTTGCCGACACTCTCTGGCAAACGGGCACGCAAAGGCCAGAATTGAAGGGAGACCTCTCGCCGGTTGCCATTCTGTCTCCCAGATTCCCTTTAGTATCTTCAGATGGCTTGCTGGTTACCTGGACGCTTTGCTCATGAGGCACAGCTACTGATTGTTGAGGCGGACGCTCCGACCGCTCTTCTGAAGCCTAGTACGAAGCGTCGTAGCCCCTGCCCGCGAGGCAAGCAACGAGGTCGATTGCTACCCTCGGAAACTGTGGCCTGAGGTGTCAAATCGAGGTCTCCGTTTGAGGGCGCTGAAGTTGAGGGCCGTTTCTTGCGATCGAAGCGTATTCCGGGCTCGTGGCGAGGATGGCTACGGGGAAATGACCGCCTTGTTGTCAGTGCCCTCTCGAGTCTTTGAGAGCCCGCTGGGGATAAGGCATAGATCGCGAACGCAATCGCGCCGATTCGAGATGCAGACCACATCAAACCGCGATTCCTGGGGCCGATATTCTCGCATCACAAGCACAACAACATGCTCTCGAAGCTACCCCATTTACTACAGAGGACCACGGGCGTACACGCGCATCCGACTTGGCGACGTCGCATACCAGTAATAGGGGAACTCCTCTGCGGTCACCACGTCAACCCCGAAATCCAAGTATCGGGGAGCAATGTGATGTCCGGTCATCGCATATACGAGGATACGTTTTGCGCTTCCCACTGCAGCATCTAGGAGGCTAGCAAGCGTATCTGTCTTAAGTGTATTCCCGGTCATGATTACTGTGTCAGCCCATTGAACCAGCGGTGTCGCATCGCGGTGCACTCTTAGGCCCAGTACTTCCATCCCAGCCTTCGCTAGGTCTGCCACCTGAAGTTCCGCCCCCAAGCCAAGCACGTGGCGAGCGATGTCAACGATCAGCCCTATGAGGGCCACTCTGCCGCCTTTCTCTACTCCGGCGAGGTTGACGAGCCTCTGCGCCCTTGCGGAGCTCTTTTGTGAGCCCGTTCCGCGGAACTCGTATTCGACCGTCGGCCGTATCCCATCTCTCCAATTGATGTGGTGGTATAAGGCATCTAGTAAGGCGACCCTGAGGTACGGGGCGGCACTATGAAGCTGGTCAAAGGCGGACTTTCCCGGCAACGCATCCAAATCCTGCGTATTTAGGTCCTCCGGATGCAGGAAACACGCGCCTTGAGCCCCAGAGGCTAGTTGCACCACAACATATGGGTCATTGTATAAGTGTTCGTCTCCGAACAGGATCGCTCGCTCTACGAACGCGGTTACGAATTCCACAACACTCTCGACCTCGTCGAACTCGCTACGTCGAGCCAACACGTTGTGCTCAAAATACCCGACTGAAGGTGCGCGCATGACATCCCCCAAGATCAAAGACGGTCGACTCATGGGCGTATTGGCCTTCCTGCCGTCTCCCACGCGCCGCGATCATGTCCCCTCAGAACCCCGCACGCGTACCGGTCTAAAACCAACCACAAGGTACCGACTCCTCGCTCGGATCCTGCTCCGATACGACGGTCGGCAAAGCCGAGCGAATCGTATTGTTGACCCTCCGCGAACCACGCGTCTCGGGTTATCAGTGAGCTCCGGTGGCTCCACATTCCCATTGGCGTAACTTCTAAGATCAGGTGTCCACAGGTCGGCACACCATTCTTCTACGTTCCCAAACATGTCTGTGACGCCGTCGGCTGTGTTTGACCTCGGGAACATCCCCAGGGGTGTCTTCCTGCGTAGTCCTGACCGAGCCATGTTTGCCTCTGCGCGATCTCCACTGTTGCACTTGTCACCCCACGGAAAACGAACTCCAGCCGAAAGTCCACGGCGCGCAGCGTACTCCCACTCCGCTTCGGAACAGAGCCGATACCTCACATCTCGCATGAGCTCCAGAGAAGTCAGCCACCTGCAGTATGCTACAGCCTCAAACCATGACAGACCAGTGACTGGGCAGTTTGGCGCCTGCTGCTGTTCGTGCCAATCTTGCGGAAATTCAATCTCGTTGTCAACTCGCCAATGCCATGCTTCAGCAGGCCAGAGATCTTCTCTGCGGTAGCCGCCATCCGCGATGAATTTGGTGAATTCGGCTACAGTGATGGGGTACTTCCGGATCTCGAATGGTTTTAGCGCCACATCCACGGCTGGCCCTTCCCACGGAGCGGCCTCGGGGTCGAAGTTTGGCTCAGTAGCATCCCGACATTGTGCTCCCATCAAGAATCTACCTCCGGGCAAGCCCACCCATGTTTCCTCGAAGTCGCGCAGTCGCGAGTCGCCACCTCGTCCGAAGGCAACAGCGGCATCGTAGCGATCCTCGAGCGACAAACTTTCGCCATGCTCTCCAAACAATGGAAGAACCTCATTCAAGAGACTTGTCCACTCGGAGACCCTCTCCGGAGAATAGCCCACAACACGCAGATCATCTAGTATTCCGTCGCCCAGGCCGACGCGTCTTGCTTTGGTGGCAAGATCCGATCCGGCGGACGACTCGGCGAGCCGCGCAAAGAACAGATCTACTCTGTCGGGTCCCATCCGACTCAGACAGGCTGGCACGAAGGATAGCACCTCCCGCCATTCGACATCGTCTAGGTGAGGCATTAACGCGGCCCACCACCCTCTCGGGCCATCGTCCATTCTGCCGGAAATCTCTCTGGCGGCGAGGTATTCCTCAAACCACATGTGCCAGAAAGCAACCCCTTCCTCCCCACGGGCCACCAGTATGCCAGTCTCCGTCTCTTCCTCGGCGAGAAAGGCAAGGGCAGCAGCCCTGTCACCACGGAACTGACGCGCCACGATATCCGCTGCCACACCTCTCTCGACGCGATCTGTTGGCCCTACCGGCTTCTCCATCATTCCAAGCGCAAGCTGACGGTAGACCGATTCAAGGAACTTGGCATCCCTCGGCTTGCCGCCCGGTGCTTCTCTGGCATTGAGGAGCCAGTCGATCACGGCCTCAAGCAGGTCAGCACGTGCTTCCGGGAGGCGTTTCCCATTGTAGTGAACAACGGCGATGCTCGTGAGCATCACAGGGTTCTTCGCCAATTCCCTCAAGTCAGAGCTATCTCGTATGCTGAACAGAAGACCCTCAGCGTATCGGTCCCTTGTCTCCCCCGAAGCGTCGCCGTAGAGCAGATCCGCCCATGTCTTCACGAAAGCCGCCACCTCAGGCTTCCGCATATGGTCGATGGCCACGACACTGAAATCGTGCGGGACGGCTTTGCCCCGCATGGCCCGTGGCCGGCTGACCACGACAAACTGGCACTTGTCCCAAGATTCCGCTGTCTCCTCGATCGCTGAGACCATGGCCTCGCGTGTCTCCCGTGGGGACACTAGGTCTAGGCTGTCCAATAGGAAGATGCAGTGTCCTACTCGAAATCGCTTCCTCAGAGCCTGAAGTGGAAGCCCCCAACCTTTTTTTTCTCCACGCTCACTGAGGAATTCAAGGAACACTTTGGGGCCCAGTTGCATGGTATTCCGCTCAGCGAATCTCTGGACGTCCGCGAGACTGAAGTAGAAGGGTAGCGGCTTGCTTGGATCATCTATGTAGCTTCTTGCTACATACCGCAGGAATGTCGTCTTGCCGCTACCCGGATCACCCATTATGGCAACACGTCGGCTAGTATCGACGACTCTCGTTAGCTCAATCCGCTGGCCACCCCGCATTCTCCCTTCATCGAGATCCCAGTTCGCTGGGCCTCGAAGAACAAACAGGTCGGTGTACAGACCCAAGATCGGGAAACGAAGTGCCCTCGAACTGCCTCCTCCTATACCTCGGACATCGATATACCCTACGTCCTCTGTTAGCCACCTCCTATAGGTACCGTCGTCCATGTCCGTCGCAACCCGACTGCCGGTCGAGTATCTCGGGAAGTCGCTGAGTAGCTTCGGAAGATTCGAGTGGTCTTCCGGCCCACCGTACTCAATGACTTGGATGTTGAGGTTCGCCAGTCGAAGACGGTTGTAGTCCTCCTTGCTCCGACCGAGTAGCAGATGGGGCTCCTTTCGCCCGCCAAAGCGATCTGCAAGTAGGGTCAGTATCCGATCAATGTCGGGATCGGACCCGCCAAAACCAACAAAGAGAAGCCGTGCGGACTGCACAACAGTCTTCAGTGCTTCGCGGTAGGCCTCGTTTCCATATATGCTCTTTGAATATTGACTAGTGCTAAGGACCCAACTCTCAGGTTCGCTTATCGTTCCGTGTATCTTCCAGAGCCAGTTTCTGCGTCTCGCAAGATCCCCCGCGCCTCGTCCCGTGTTTGATGCTATCGGCGTTGGCAATGCTGGGCGTTTGAGCGCACGGGAGGCATCCTCGCATGCCTCCTCAATCAGTTCATCAAGGTTCGTGGTAATGACTCCACAGAAAGGAATCCGACTCAGCGCGCGTAGCCCATCGGGGAGGCCCGGACCTCTTGGCTGTAGAATTGTCTTGACGGCGCTCTCGAAAGCGGTCTGTTGCATCGCCTGTTGCAACTCATCAAAGCAGGCCAATAGGTGTGTCGGGCCGTACTCTGCAAGGGTAGCGATCTGGCGACACCGCTCCGCGACCTTAGTTTGGCCGAGCTCTGCGCACTTGTCGCACAGGCAATCAAACAACTCCACCCACGTTGGGACGAGCGCAGGGGCGGCACGGCTGGTACCGGACCCCACGAAAGCTATGATGCGCTCGGAGGGATCCAAGAGTTGCTCGTAGAGTCGCTCAAGCATTCCCAAGTCCTCTACTGCCCCTGGCAATCCAGGATTTCCCGCGGACCCTCTTCCCACTCCCCGTCCCATTAAGTCCTCTTCCAAGCGGGGACATTCCTCGAGAGCTTCCCCTGTCTAGTTCCAGCCATCAACCCTAGATTTCTTTAATGACCGTCAGTATCGTGTAGCTTCCGTAGCGATGCCAATACCGCGGCAGGTGGCTCGACGGCCTCGCTAAGAGATGCATCATAGAAGACACTAACCAGATCCACAGATGCCGACACCTCCTCGGTGCCCTGTTCTCGTACATTGAACCTCAGCAAATAGCCACGCTCTCGAATGCAACTGACCAGATAGTTGATTGTGATGACGGCGCGCGGGGCAATGGGCCGGTGAAACTTGGCGGCCAAGGTCTTCGTAATTGAGTCGACAGGGACACTGCCTGCTGAGGGGAGGATGTCGCTCTGCCAATGACACTCACGACAACACTCCACCAACCCAATAATGGTTGTATATGAAAGCCTGGTCTCCCCGTCCGCCACCCACGCAGGCCGCACATGCACTACCAGGCCTCTGGGCATCAGACTCGCACCCCCCTCTGCCAACAATTGAGCGAGGGTAGTTGGTCCCATGTGAACCACCAGATGTTATGCCGAGAGGCGGCCCCAGTCGAACATCGCGATCTTGCCGTCGTTGAACGCTTTCACTGGTCCTATCAGTTGGGAAGAGTAGTCCTCGCGTGCCATGTAGGTCCCTAGTGGCTCGTCCAACCCTTCCGTCGATAGCCCAATGTAAATCCTTATCCCCTCGCGTCGCTTCTTCTCTGCCAACTTCATGACATCAGTCAAGCGAGGTGGCCTGTACTCAGTTGTTGCGTGGGCTAAATCTCCCCACTTAGATCCCCTTGCCAGGTACATGGGGTTCAGGCGGATGGTTAGCGGTATCCTCCGCCGCGCGCACTCATTGGCCAGGAAATCGATTGTGCTCTCCGCCTCTTTGGTGCCCTCATAATCCGTCATCGCCGGGTCGGGCTTGAAGAGCACATACGAACTGAACTCCGCGCCACATTCGGCCACTCTATCGAGCCCTGCCAAGAATCTATCCAGGGACTCTTCCTTCGATAGGATGTTGTCGCGAATATCAACATTCAGGGTCTCGAAGCCAGTGAGGATGTTCACGGTCGCCCTGCGAGTTGCCCTCTGTAGCTCGCAAATCACGAGCGAATCCACGAACTCGAGCCTTGTCTCAAGCACCAACATGCGGACCCTTCTCAGTTCTTGTATCGCATCTGCGATTGTCAGGAGCGCATCCGTCGCTAGCGTGCCGGCATCCAGAACCGACCCCTCATTGCTCAGAGTGACCCTATCCACTATGCTGAGTGCGTGTTTGACCTCGGTAGCTGCAAACTCGAACTGTGTAACGATGTCCTGCGGTTCTATCCACTCCTTCGAGCTCTTCCAGGGAAGCGTACAGAAGGGACAACTGTACCTGCACCGCTTGGTGTTCAATATGATTAGCAGATCGTTCTCAGCCATGAATGTCCGCAACAAGAAGAAGTGCGGCTTGCGCGTGCTTTCCGAAGATCGGCCCATGTCTTTCCGTTGGCCGAACTCCTCGTAAAGACGACGCACCTTTGACGCGAGAGACCCACTTCCCGATGCGTCCCCCATCTACGCCACCCCTAATGGGCGGATTTACACTTGATTACGACAATCTGTCCCGTGATATGGTCGGCTACTCCTTCGTCCAAGAGAAGCCTTGCGAGCTCCGCGACATCTGCGGGCGCAAGCGCCTTTTCGGCGTCTTCGGGGAAGAACCTGCTCAGCGCTTCGGTCGCCACGTCTGATGGGGAGATGCAGTTGACCTGGATCTCGTGCTTCCTTAGCTCATCGGCGAGTCCGACGGTGAAGCTCTCAAGCGCCTTCTTGGAAACGTAGTAGTGAAGCCACCCAGCTCCGCCGGAAGAGAAGGTTCCGGATATGTTCAGAATCTTTCCCCGTTTTCGCTCGATCATGTGAGGGAGGAGCAGGCGCGTTAGCTGCATAGGGGCCCGTATTCCCACCTCGAGGACCTCGTCTATCTGCTCCACTGGCGTTTTGGCAAGATCTGGCCCGTAGTAGACTTTCTGGCCATCGTGCCAGACGCCGGCAACATTGACAATAATGTCGGCACCACCCCACGTATCTTCAACCTCCACTGCAATTCGTTCGAGAGCACGCTGGTCTCGAAGGTCGGCAATGAACATCCTTGCTTCGCCACCAGACTTGGCAACGACCTTTTCTGTGAGCCTTAGGCCCTCAGTATTGCGACCCACAATACCAATCCGCGCGCCATGTCCAGCAAGAGTCTGGGCTATGGCTCTCCCGATGCCAGTACTGGCACCTGTCACGATAGCGACGGCCCCTTGAAGTTTCATTCCGTTCTCCTCCTGAGCGAGAGTAGTGAAGTTGCCTTGCCCAGAGCTCTTCACGCCCTACCTGGAGAGGCGCCTCCATTTGCCTAGGACGCCCTGTTTATGGCAGTAACAACGTCGCAGATCCTCTCAGCAGAAGCTATATCCTCGTCGCGTATGTGAATTCCGAATGACTCTTCAAGCGTCATGATCAGTTCCATCTTGTCCAGGGAGTCTGCTCCAAGATCATCGCGCAGATGGGTATTCATTGACAGTGTGGACCCAGGAATCCCCAGATGATCGCCGATTATTCTTAGCACATCCTGTTCAACTGATGTCATGTGCGCCCCGTTGCGCTTCTGCCGCCGCACAGCTCAAAGCACCCGGTTCCCGTGCTGACAATTCCACGCTCTCAGGGGCTCTCAATTGCCCTGCTAGTATAGTCCGCGACCGAAATTAACAGCAACACCCGTTCTACCATCGAGAGCCCAAGCCGCGAAGACAGGAAATGGACGCTCAAGTACCCATCGTGGATCGGCTCCTCCAGGCAAGAGCCCACTCGAATGTCCCCTGCAAAGCAGAATAGGCTCTGGGCGAGTGAAGCGACATAGTGTGAGCACGCGACGCACGCCCAATAGCGCCAAATGGCAGTCTCATTCCGCTTAGAGGACCTTGTGCATGGTACCGCTCGTTGTAGCGGTTAACAAGGGGTACCCGATCCGCCCGTTGTGCGGCCACACATAACCGCCGACGGCGAGGATCCGGCGAGATAAGCAAGAGACGGAGATTACTGCCCACGGTTCTGCGAAACACTAGCCGAGGTCTTAATCGCCCCTGTAGAGTTCAGTATGACCTTCTCCCGCGCATCCGAATGCCCCCATCATTTTCTGAACAGATCTGTCGGACTCGGGTGTGTAGGGGTCTTGACACGCGATACAGTTAAGGCACCCTGGCACACCGCTTCTGTTCATCTCATCCAGCACATTGCGCGGCACCTGTAGCGCCCGTCAGGCGGCGCTCAGTCCCCCGATCGACGCCGAGTCCTTCGGCGGTCTGGATCATGGCAGGTTGCCGTTCGCGTCCAGAGTCGCGTTGACAAGTTGCCCAGGCTTTTTGGGAACGTCAATAATGGCCTCGGCCTGCTTGAGCTTCCGCTTGCGGAGCTCTTTTTCGCCGCGCGGTTGAGGTAGTTCCGCCGCCTAGTGATCCGGCTTTGGCCGATGCCGCCGAAGCGCCAAGCTGTTCATCAGACTGGCCTCGCACTGGAGGCGCCACGTGCTCAGGTGCGAAGAGTCGAGCCCCTCCCGCGGTAGGAGGGAGCCCAGTTCACCGTTCACGCACTGCTCCGCTTCCTACAGAATACGCAACCTATGCTCCGCAGTGAAGCCCCGTTCCTTAGCCTTGGTCAGGACCTCGCTTTCGGGCCGGCCCGGCTCCGAGGCTGACATGATCAGTAGCGAAGGGTGACACATGCGGATTCTCCTTCCGCCCTCTTCCCTAGATTCTACATGCGAGTTGCCTCGTCCCATGATGGCACAGATGGTTCCTGGAGGCATCGGGAACGCTGAGAGACATCGAGTATCAGTACGGACACTTCCTGTCGGACCACATCACGTGTTCCAACTGCGGTCGTCAGTATGAGGCGTACCATGAGAAGCAGACGGATGTCAACATCTCGGTCGCAATGATCGTGGACGCCTACGCCGACCTGTTTGACACGGCCCTTCTGGTCTCAGCGGACAGCGACTTGGTCGGCCCGATTCGAGCGCTCAAGTCGATTTTCCCAAAGAAACGCGTTGCAGTGGCTTCGCCTCCCGCGCGGTTCTCGAAGGAATTGGCGGCGATTGCCCCTTTTACCCACATTAGCCGCGATGTTCTCTCGAAGAGCGTCTTTCCCACACGAGTGACCAAGCCGGACGGGTTCGTCCTGACCCACTCGAAGAAGAGGCGGTAGAGCTCATAGGGCCGAAGGGAGCAAAGCGGAGTGCAACAACCATCCTGCCCTAGCCTGGAAAAGGCAGCAATCCGCCGTGGTGCTCACAGGGATGCACCTCTCGTTGAGTGATTGAGGCGGCTTTTCACGGCCTTGGTAGTCGCCATGTGCACGTGACAGGCCTCTGACCTTCTGAGGGAGCATAGCCCGCGGTAGCTCGTTTTTCCGGTTATCCTCAAGCTGGTGGATCTGTGCTCCGAAGTGGAGAGCGGAGCCGGGGGTTCTCCACCCCCGGCCTCACCGTGTTTGGATCTATGGCATCAACCCTCGCTCCCGCAGGCTGACGAAGCTGCCCTGGCCCAGGATGAGATGGTCGATGACGGTCAAGTCCATGAGTTTGGCCGCCTCGATGATCGAGCGTGTCACGCTCACGTCCTCGGGGCTGGGCGAAGGATCGCCGGAAGGATGCGAGTGGGCGATCAGGATCGCCGAAGCATTGGCGCGCACTGCTGGCCTGACGACCTCTGCCGTGCGGATCAGAGAGGTGTTGACTGACCCCTTGTAGATCAAGACGGGCTCCCCCATTACCCGGTTGCGGCTATCCAGCAGGACGACATAGAGGTACTCCTGTTCCTTGCCTCCCAGGAAAGGGGTGAGGAGGGCAGCGGCGGCTGCCGGCGAGGAGATCGAAGGACGATCCTCCAGCTTGCCAGTCAACCGCCGCCCAAGCTCGATCGCGGCCAGGATCCTGCAGGCCGCTATCTGCCCGATGCCCTGGACCTCGCGCAGTTCTTCGGCCGTGAGCGAAGGGAGGTTGGACTTGTACCGGGAAAGGAGGGTGGTCGATACCTCGACTGAGCGAGGCCCTCCGATCACTACAGCGAGGAGCTCAACCATGCTGCACGATCCCTTGTTGTTGGCGATGCGGTAGGCGGGCTGGTCGCGCAGCGGAAGCTCCGATGTGCAAGGCCCGTTTAGGGGCTTCCTTGCCCCCAGAGCCGTTTGTTCCCTGATCATGTGATCCTCCGTGTGACTTGCTTGAGCTAGCCCTTCGGATCGTAGCCCTGGGCATGCCAGCGTTCTCGATCCGCCTGCATCTCGCGCCGCGCCTGCTCGAGGTCCTCAAAGGTGACGCCGGGGTAGTCTGGGATCCCGTTGCTGCCAAGGACAGGTGGAATGGCGTAACGGCGTTTCGCCATCCATTCCCTCAAGGCCAGGGTGCGCCACTGCCAGAAGTGGAGGGAACGCGAGAGTTGGCACCACCAGCCTCTCGTCTTGCGGGTGTCAAGGCTGGGCACCACCTCGGTTGTGGCGCCACATACAGGGCAGAACCGAGGGACGGGTGCAAGTGCCTGTTCTTGACGAAGAATGCTGGCTCCACTTGCCGGCTCCCCAGGAGGTTCCGGAGGCGCAGCAAGCGGTTCCGGCCTGAGGGGAGCGGGTGGGGAGGTCGTGCTGGGATTGGCCGGGGGTGAGATTCGTTGGGCCGGGTGCGGAGTACCCTCCTGGATGAATTGCCGACCTTTCTTCATGTTGGTTTCTCCTATGCTTATGGGGAGAGAGATGCGAGGTGGAGGGGATGAGGCGGGTCCCCCTGCGCCGCCTCACCCCCATGAAGAGGAAGCCGCCATGGCAAAGCAGCTGCCCATGTGGCAAATGGCGACTGACTTCTTTGAAGAACTACAGAGCTTGTTCCTTGTTTCGCGGGTCTACTGCGAGGAACTAACTGCCTCCGGCCCCGGCTTCAGGGAGGTGGGCGATCTCTGAAGGGTGAGAGGAACTCTCCGTCTGAGCGCGACCTCCAACCGCGCCGCTGGTTGAGTTCTCTCTTTCTGATCCGTCCGAGGCGGCCGCCTGGCCTTGCGTGGAAACCGCCGCATCTCCTTGGCCCGCGGCTTCGATGGGTTTGGGCCCCGCACCCGATGTTCTCAAGTGATGCTGCGGGCCTGGGAAGCGCCGTCGATGATCTGTTCCAGGCATACCGCTCTCCTGAGCAGCATTGACGCTGGGCTCGCGAGCCGTGCTGGTAGCCGCGCTCGCCGCTGGCGCACCGGCAGTTGTGCCGCAGTGCGCCAGCACTATCGCGCCCAAGTGCGCTGGCACTGTCGCGCCCGGTACTGGGGCAGGGGGGAGGGCCCAGGCCGGGAGGTGAGGGGTCTCCGCAAGGGTCTTCGTCTTCCCGTCGTAGCCGACCCAGACCTTGGGCAGCCGGTAGAGATACCGGCCGATGCCCCAAAGGACGGCGGCACGCTTGAGCCCGTCCGAGAGGGTCCCCTTGCGCGACTTCTCTTCGTCTTCAGACCGGCGGCGCGGATCAGCGTTTCCAGCTTCCCTTTCGTCCTCGCCCTCGCGCCGGCCCACGAAACCGCTGTCCCACTTCCAGATCCAGGAGCTGGTTGCGGGGTCGCGGATGCCGATCCCGGTCACCAGCTGGTCGCCGAGGGTCTGGTGCACGACCTGCCAGCCCAGAGGCCCAACCACCTCATCGAGCCGCTGGGCGACCTCGCGCGCGTCGAGATAGGCGACGGCCAGTGCGCGGTTGCCCTGCAGGCTCACCTTCTGCGGCTTCCAGTGGACGGCCTCCGCCGGGAAAGGTGCGCCGAAAAGCTCGATCAAGCTGGCGCCTGGCGGGCGACCGGAGGCCTCAAGGATGGGCTCTCGATCCGCCTTTGGAGTTGCCCCTCCTGCGATGCGCAAAGCCTCCAGGTGCTTGCAGCGGATCCGGAGGGGTGAGCAGCGCCGGGTGAAGTCCTCGCAGTCGCACTTGTCCGACTTCAGGTGACGGACACCGCCGTCCGGATCGAGTGCCAGCCAGCCGTCTGCGTCTGGTTCGAGGTGGATCTGGCCGACTGCGAGCATCTTGAGCGCGCGCTCCGTTCGCATACGCTGTTGTTGCTGAACCGAGGCTTCATTCATGGTCCCTTCCTTTTGTGTTGCGATCCTGGTTTCCACCATTCATTTGCCTCCTTTCGATTTTGAACGCGGATTCGGTTTGCCCCCTGTAGGTTGTGGTATCTGACGTCTAGCGTTGGGTGGCCAGCTAACGTGATCGCCGCGCCATAGGCGTTGGGCGAGAATGCTCATTGCAAAACGTCCCTCGAAAAGAGGGTCGAAGAGGAACCGGCACGGTTTATGGATGAGAGGAAAATGACAGAGATTCGAGGTGCGCGGCAGCAGAGAGATAACGGGAGTGGCTCCCGGGATCGGAAGAGCCCTATTAATAGGAAGGCCGGTTCAGAGCAGGGAGACCTGTGTCATGGATCGGCAAGCTGCGCAACCTGGCGCACCCTGGGGCAGGTTGCAGAATTGGGCAGGTGGCATTGCCGGGCCGAAAGCGAAAGGAAGCGGGACGTAATCTCGAGCGTGTGGGGATGGGAAGGCCAACGTGGGGAATAGCGCAGGCAATGGAGAGGATCCGGAGCGAGGCGGGAAAGGGGAAGCGTGCGCAGGGATCAAGCGAGGCGTGTGGGAGGCTCGCACGGTCTGGGTAGGTGCCGCCGGCCGTGCGAGCCTCATTCATGTGAGTTCACCGTGTTATGCACCTCCAACCGCGTCCTGCTTTTCGGCGCACTCGTAACCCGCCCCCGGACTAAGGGGCGGCGGCCACCGCCTGCCCGGGGCAGGCGTGATCGCGGTGGAAGGAGGTTTGGTAAAGAACAAAAATGGTCGGAGCAAGCCCCCCCCAGGAGGCTAATGATCCGGCCAACGTATGTGATGCAAGACGGATATGAAGTTGTATGAAACGGGGTCGCTAGTTGTGGTTCCTCGTCTCCTTGTTCAGAAGGACGATCCGCTGAGCGACGATCTCGGTTGTCACCCGGGTCCTGCGCAGGGCCCGCGGATCGTATTCATCCAGGAACTTCGGCTGGGGACCCTTCGCTTCGCGGGTGAAATCGGCAAGCGTCTCCTCGTAGTCCCGGCTCTGCATGAAACCCTGAACGCGAACCCGATTCTCAACCTCCAGTGACACCGGCCCGCCGAGTGATCCTTTTTCCACGCGTACCGTCATGAAATCCGCGGCGTCCTGCTTCTCGTTCCGGGGCTTGGGTGGCAGGCCGGGATCGCGGTAAGAAGCAATGCGATAGAAGCGATCGTCGGCGAATGTCCATGTCCGCACCACGAGTCCCTCGAGGATCACTGTGTTGATCATTTCGTTCTCCCCCTCAGGAAAAGAGAATAGCCGGCACAAGAGCTGATGCGCCGGCTAACGTGTGAGGTGCTGAATCGACTTCTAACGTTTGATCTTACTGAAGAGGATTATAGAGGACGAGGTGGCGGGGTCAAGTGGGCACATGGCCCAAAATTCGAAAATGGTGAAAGACCCATGTGCCCCCTATGAATCAAGGGGGGATCATGGGGTGGGAGCCATGTGCCCACCTGCAGATACAACCCCGGTGACCAAAGCAGGTGGGCACACGGGGTGGGCACATGGCGAGGAGGCACATGGGGTAAGCACCGGGAGGAGGTCACAACCGCCCTCAAATCAGTCCCTCAATTGAGCTTTCATCGCTTGTCCCTTAGGTTGTCGCACCACGGCGGGCTAGCCGCAGGCTCCCTGGATCGGGAGGCGGGGGCCAGGGAAGCGGCCAACATGGCTGGCCCCCACCCGCACCACCCCAAATGAAGACCAAGTTCGTGTGTCGGGTGCACGACCAAGTCTGTCAGCGCAAGCTGCATACCGTCGCCGTTGGCCTCGTTGCTCGCTAATTGGTCGAGGGTGCTTTCTGAATGCTTACGAGACATCAATCCCATCAAGCAGGCCCCCGCTAAGCAGATGCAATGACGTGCCAATCTTGCATCCATTGCGATGCGGGAGATTGATTGCCTAGCACCTGCTGGAGTGGCTCATGCCGCTTGGCGGCGCACAGATGTCTTAGGGACAGCCCGCTTCGAGCGCGGCCCGGGCAAGCATATGACTTGGCGCCTCTCGACAGCAGAGCCTTCATGGGTGTTGGGCGGCAAGGAAGAAGAGGAGTTGACCAAGGGTCATCACATAGGTGAGGAGACACCTAAGACTCGTCAGCGAGACGCTGGAGGATCGTGGCGAGCCGGCTCGTGCGTTTTTCAATGTCGTGCTCCCATATCCTCACCACTGTAAAACCGAGTTTGCGCAACTTCCTGTTCACACGAATGTCTCGAGCCCTATTTGTCGAAAGCTTCCTAGCCCAGAAGCGGCGATTGTTCTTTGGGAGATGGCAGCATCTCTTGCATCCATGCCAGAAACACCCATCGAGAAAGACGGCGATTCGCTTGTGAGGAAAGACGATATCCGGATTTCCAAGGATGCCGCGGGAAGTGAGAGTCCAGCTAGAAATGCCACGAGCTCGCAGCATCGCTGCGACAGTGCGTTCAGTCGAACGATTGTCATGGGCGCGAATTCGCTTCATGACCTCGGAACGCTTTTGCTTTGAGAAGACGTCAGGCATTGTAACTTCGGGACAATGAAGGGCGAGTCACAGTTCACTCATCGCGGGCCTGGATGTATAGAAGCTGACCCAGAATTGGAGGTTGGAGAGTGCTTGGGTGCGCAATCTGGCGAATGCCTCCCCATGGCTAAGTGCTTCGAGGGCGGTGTTAGCTTGGAAGCGGGCGCTGAGAAGCAGGTGGTATGCACCGTGCAGCGGTCCAGCATCGATGTAAACGGGCCCCAGCTCCCAGAGGAAGGACATGTCCCGGTTCGAGGCCTTGAAGTGATCGCGCAGTCCTTCTGGAATCAAAAGACCAACTACTAGCCTAAGAGATCTCAGCTTCTTCTGCGCATGATCGCACCGGGGACTAATCTCAATGGCGACGAGGCGGGTCTCTTGCGCAAACCTCGTCGCGAGGTCTGGTGATGGCTCGTTGACGGCCATGTCGGCCAGGACTGAGTTGAACGATGGGATTTCGGTCGGTGCCTTGTCCGAGACTGCAAAAAGGTAGATGTTTCCAGCGGAGATTCTCTGAAGCTGGTCGTGGGCCAAGTGAACCATCGTATTGATTCTCGCTCTACGATCGGAGGATAGCGCTCCCCCGGCTTTCATTACCGGAATTGCCAGATCTGGGTCTGGGGGGGTGACGGTTGTCGCTACTTCGAGCCTGTCTACAAAAAGGGGATTGAGAGCGGTATACAGACTTGAAAGACATATGTCATCTTTGAGGGTCTTTCCGGCCTCGCCCTCGGCCAGGACCTTCATTACCTGAAGGGAATCTTCGGCCCAAGTGCGTCTCCATTCTCCTGGATCAGTCGTCGTGGGCTGAACAAGCTCAGACAGACTGTGAAGCACATCCGAAGCTGCCTTGTGGCAGTCCCGTTCCCAGGATTCGAGGATAACGAGTGGAGAAAAGACGGATAGGGACTCCATTACCTTGTCGAAAAGGAGATCGGCGTTCAACTCTCCGTCTAGCCCTACTTCATCCTTCCTGATTGACAATACGGAGAGCGGTCGTGGAGTTTGTTCGGATGTGAACAGCGCGCGCTCAAAGTGCTCTTGAAGATCTGGATGCATCGTCCAAACTAGGACCGAATAGGGCCCGTTGCTTGGGCTGAGGATCCGATTGATCGCGCCCATTAGAGCAGACACCTTGGTTTTTGAATCCGCTCCTCCTCCGACGAGGTCCATGTCCAGTATCGCGAGCCGGACACCTTTGAGGGGCTCAGATGGAAAGGATCTGACGCCGTGGTCGGGATTGAAGAATGCAGCGGCGATGCCCATCGACGCAAGCGCATATAGGACCGGAAGCGCTTCTTCAACCTTGTCGTCAAGGACCACGACCCTAGCGCCTTCAAGGCCTTTCACTTTGCCTCCTCTTTGAAAACCAGCGCGACAACTGCGCCGTCAAAGCCGTCTGGAAGTGAGAGGTCGCCCCTGGAAGGGAAGACAATCTTCCCGCCCTGGGCCAGCATTACTTGGTCGGCAATATGCAATCCGAGGCCCATCCCATCGGGTTTCCGGCTGATGAAAGGTTGGATGAGGTACTCCGGTGGATCGAGGAACCCGGGGCCGTTGTCAGCCACGACGATCGCTGGCCCTCCGTCAATGTCACGAGTGGTGCCTATGAAAAGATGTTTCTTCTGCTTGGCGTCAGCCCACTTTGAGTCGAGCCACCATATTGAGTTGTCTATGAGGTTCATTAGTGTCGATATGACAAGCCGTCGGCTACAGTTGGCCTGGAAGTCAGCTCGATGAGAGTCGACAGTCACGGTGATTGAGTGAACCTTGAGACGATAGTCGGTGTTGAATAGGGCCATGCTGATCAAGTCGCTGGCAGTCTCAATGCTAGTGCCTGATCTGCGCGCCAGCGCCGCAAATCCTTCAACCAAGTCGGCAAGGTGCTGCGTCAAATGCTTCAGGCGCGGGCTGCTTGACTCGGCTTTGACTGCCAAGCGAAGCTCGGCAATGAGCTTCTCCACCTCGTGGATAACGACAGTTAGGCTCAGACCGGCGCTTGCGCTTGTAAGAAAACGGTCCCTGATGACAGTGTAGTCGCGCTCAATCCGTAGGAGGATAGGACCGAGCTCGGTGGTCAGTCCTTTGCGATCGATGATTTCCCTAAGTTCAGCCAAGTCCTCAAGGACCGGTTCCTTAGCCTCTCTTCCTGCGTAGGCATCACGAATACGCTTCTTGTCCTTGTTTCTCTCCTGAGCGACTTGATCTACTGCAAAGCTTACAGCGTCTCTGAAGGCGATACAAGCATCGTTTTCTACGAATCCCTCCCGGTTGGTCTTCTCAACAAGATCCCGGCTTCTCTCGAGATCGAGCGAAACTGCGCCGACGACGAGGTTATTGCTGATTCTCCTGGTGGGGACGTTTACGCGTCGGCCGCCAAGGTTCAGCCAATCGTTGCCTGGCTCACCATAGTCGTAGACCCTGATTCCGTCACGGTACACACGGATGCCACCTGAGGTGTCGAGGAATTCACGAAGCCCCCTCTTGTCCGAGACGCCAAGGGCGAGGACTTTGGGATCACGGTCGAAAATGTACAGGTCCATCGAAACAGGTCCGATCTCGTATTTGCTCAGGTCTGTGATGGTCTTATCTGACCGAAGGCGCATTTTGCCCGAGGACGGGACACTGGCAGTCCTCTTCTTGACTCGGTTCATCGCAGGGAAGGGGTGGAACGAATATCGATAACTCAGAGAGTCGCCTTCCAGGCGACACTTTGCGCGGAATAGGGAATACTCCAGGACTTGATTGACAGTCATTAGGCCTTCGAGCCAGTCCTCGTTGTCGGGAAACAGTATTTCCGTCTTGAAGTCATCTGATCCGACGAACGGGGAGGAGATGGAGGTAACAGCACGATGGACACTACGCGCCATCGCCCTGGTCCACGAATGACGAATGGCTGTAATGTGGATCCTTGTGCCGGTCTTGTTTCCACGGAAGACCTCGGGCTTTCTCTCGAGCACTCTGATTGGAACGTCTGAGAGATATTCGTTCCGCTCGAAGTCGGTCCAGTCGATGTCTACAGCAATCTCCTGTGCCGCTTTTCGTCGCGTCTCGAGTCGAATATGCTTTCCAAGTTTGTGTGCGGCGAAGCGGCCAACCCCTTTTTCGCCAAGTGGAAGGCGCCCATACCTGAGTGTTCGCTTACCTTTGGCGCGCTGGGAGAAACGATAGTCGGTCCCAGGCTCGAGCCAGTGCTTGACCAAAGTATCAAGGTCCATCCCTGTGCCCGCGTCCTCAATGGTTATGCTGGCGAGGACAGGGTCAGTGAGGTTTCGCATTGTGACACGGGCGAATGGGGAATCGGCGTCGTAGGCATTCTTCACCAGTTCGAAAACGGCTATGGCTGGGTCCCGAATCAGCTCATCACCGAGGAGAAGCAGCAGTCTTGCTCTAGGTTTGAAAGAGTAATCGGGGCGGTTAGGTTTCGGCATGGGTGAAAGGGCCCTCCAGGCTAGGTGGGGTCATGGTCGCGGCCTACGACTGCCTTGATGACCGCGCACATCACGGGAGGGCATACAGCGTTGCCGAGAAGGCGTATCTTCTCCCGACGAGAGCCGTGTCGCATCTTGAACGTGGCGGGGAATCCCATCGCACGCTGTAGCTCTGGGACCTGGAGCATCCTCATCTCGTGGCCCCCCGTGTGGTCTGGGCGCACGATGGCAAATCGGTCGACAGTTGTGATTGTTCGGAGGGGCCGGTTGACACTTTGCCAGCCTCCTGGACCGTCTGAGCCGTAGTACACAAGTAAGAAAGGCTCACTTGGACCGACTACTGCAATGGCGCGCTTAGCCCTTTCGAGCGTGGAGATGGATCTCCCGTCGCTAACCAACGCCGAGTAGCCATACTTCCCATCTAGGTCAAGGAGGGGCTGAATTGTTGGCGCTCTGTTGCATCTCGCTTGTATGGTCGAGGGTGGGAGTCGTTCTGAGTCGCCGAGGACGAAAAGTCTTTTCCGGGATTGTGGGACGCCGAACTCCGAGGCATCCAAGACCACTTCCGCCAGATTGTACCCGAGAGAAGCAAGCCCATCCAGCCACTCGTTGTACCTAGCCCACGATCTCATGTTGATGACGTTCTCAACGATAATCCATCGCGGTTCCAGAGCTCTGGCGAAGCGATTGACCTGAAATGCTGTCTCCTGGCTTTCCTCGGATGGACGCAATGACCCTCTTGCACATGAATGACTTGTGCATTCTGGTGAGGCGATGAGAACTTGAATATCGCCAATCTCCCTTTGAAGGACCTTCGGTGAGACTTGCTCGACCCTCTTTGAGAGACATCTTACGGAGGGGAAATTGTCCTGGTATGTGGACTTGGCGAGGTCCCACATGTCGATCGCTGCCACGATGTGCACTCCCGCTGCAATGGCGCCCCAGCTGGAGCCGCCCATCCCTGCGAACAGGTCCAGACCTCTAATGTTGCGAGGAGACTTCTCGTTGCATGTGGTCATATCCGTGGTGATTCTAACCAATAGCGCAGACGGCGCAAAACGCCTTGCCGCCCGACGGCCTCGAGCTCAACTGCCCGGCGGCTCGGGCAATGCCTCCCCATTCTCGCGCTTTCTGCGGGGCAAGCGACAATGCCCTTTCTCCCAGCCCGTCGGGTTTTCATCAGCGAGAGCCCGTTTGAAAACCGCGAAGCGTCTGAGGTCGTGGGAAGGGATGATAGCCTTGCCGCCCTTTTCGCGCCGTGATTCTTCCCAAAGGGCTGGGTGTCATCCCCTTCTTGCTGCGCGCTCCGACCTCGAGCATGCCCCGCTCGACTTTTCGGACAACCACGCGTCTAGTTAAGCCCCGCAACGAGGCCCGCCCGATTGATAGAGAGAGTATCAGGGTGCCACCCTTTCACTGGGTCCGCCAGGCCCTCTTCGGCCTAAAGGTCGAGGCACGGGACCTCAGGAGACAGAAATAGGGCAAATGTCCGAGACCCGATACCCGTGGTGGAGCCAAAGGAAGATTGGAAGGTGCCTGCCCCGGAAAGCGCCGCGGGCGTGACCACGAGTGAAAGGGAACCCCCGCCCGGCATCACCCGGACGGCCCGCTTTCGTCTTCTTGGGTATTATCCGCCCGGTATGGATACCGTTTGATCTTTGAGTGCGTCCACACCCAGGCGTTGCCGGGCATATCGGGGCATCCATAGCGGCTATCCCCCTTCGGAGAATACGCGCCGATCGGCGTCGTCTCGCACCCGCTGACTGGACGGTTCTCTTCCACGACATAAGCTACCAACTGCTCATTTGCCACTAGTAAGCGCGTCAGCCAGAAGTCTTTGGGAATGTCTCCGATAAGCTGCGGCCATTGGTAGTCGAAGGCCAGCGGGTTATCGTGGGTCCCACCCATGATCAAACTACCCGCCGGAACACGCACGAACTCCCATTCGTCTAAGGTGAAGACGGGAATGCCTACTCGGGTTGTGCCGGTCGAGTGAGGAACTGAGGGGGCGCTTGTCACATCGAGCTCCAAAGGAGAATCAAGTTGTCTTCGTGCTTCAGCCGCAACAACATGCCGCACTCATTCTGAGAAGCGCATCAATCAGTTTCCACTTTCTGGCATTGGGCAATGGCGGCAGGCCACCGATGAATCCGGTGTCGAAGACCCAGGTGACCCAACTCCCTCTTGGCCCGCTGTATGCCCCGCAAGCGGCCACAAGTCCTCAAACGACACAACCCCCTATCTGATTTCGGGCATTCGAGGCCGAGACAGACACGCACGTACATGCTGTCTTGCGCCGGGCCACAGGGTCCGACCCCCAAACTACTATAGCATAGCACCCGTCATCAGTCACCTGGGGCATCGCGACTCAGAGTCCACTCGGGAAACTCCTCGAAAAAGTGTGCGATTCGCTCCGGACCAAGCACTCCTGGCCTCGAACCGACGATTGACCACTCCCGCGCCCGCAAATCCAAGCCCATCCCGAGTGTCCTGGGCCGCGAAGATGACCACAAGGTCCTGCACTCGATAAGAGGCACCCTGAATCTGGTGGGCCAACTCCCGAGTGACAGGGGAGTTCGTCTTCTTGCACCCTGGGAGATCGTTCCTCCCGTGGCCTGGCTCGAGGAGCAAGTACTCGCACCAGAACCTGTCACTCGCCTTCGCGGTCGCGAGCGCAAGGATCAGGGTGATCGGCAGCGTCACAGGCGTGCCTGTGGCGTCGTCTTGCACTTAAAAGCTACCACTGGCGAATTGACAATTCGCTTTTCTGCCTTAGAATACGTTGTTAGGAAATCCGCCAGAAGGGGGATGCGGATGTCGACCAGGGGGGAGTCTTGAGGGCGCCAGCGACCGTTTAAGAAGCGGCTCGCGGCGTTTTTGATTCTCCGGAAGGTATCGCGAAGGCTGTCCCTCACCGTCGGCGACCGACGGTGAGGGACGCAAACCGAACTTGGCTGCAAGGGAATCCGCCCTTGGGAAGGAGGTGCATAAGCAGCCCGGGTCGTATATTGAAGATGCCGTCGGCCTTTGGGGTCTCACGTCTGTTGTTCAGGCTAGGAGGGGGAAAACAATGTGCAAGATCAAGGCGCTTCCTCTGTTCGTCTTGGCATTCCTCGTGCTTGGCACCCTGGGCGCTGCGTCCCCTGCATACGGTACGGAGGCGCCGGCGGGGCATGGATCCCAGGAACAAGGAAAATCATCTGCGGGACCTCGGTGTCCCAATCAGGATCCGTCTGCACCTTGCTACGCAGAGATCTACACAAAGAGCGGATCACTAGAAACCACATCTCCAGAAACCGCGGCTTCATCTCAGAATCTCCAGTGTGGCGTGAACGTGTATGACAGCCTTAATAACCTTGTTGCGCAGTTGTGGGAGACCGTTAACGCAACTTGGTGGTCGTCGTACTGGGATTTGAACTGGGATTCTCGAGGAACCTGGGTTGTGGACTTTCGATATGGGTGGACGGGTCTTTGGGGTCCCACCCCTACAAGCGGACGGTACACCTACGCGAGCTATAAGATAGTGAATACGGGTGGCGATCTCAGGTATTTTGGTGTTGTCTGGAAGAGTTACAGGGTTAACATAAAGGTCATGGGGTACCAGAACTGGAGTTGCTACCTCGGGTAGCCTATCTTCATTCACCAAAGAGAATGTATGGGAAGTGACTCTGAGCCGCCTCCCGGCTCAGAGTCAAACCTTCTGCTTCGCAGTACTTCACACTGGCGATCGAACTACTGGGCAATTGCCTTTTCAGGCAAAGGTCAAGATTGAGCGTTGAGCTTCCCTCAATTCCTTCAGGGTTCGAGGCGAGAGCTTGTATACTGTTTCAGCGGAGAACTCAAGTAACCACAAGTGCGGGTTTTCGCACCAGTCTGACGCTTCAGCCCGGATCATTTTCATGAGGTGTGTGAAGGAGGCAACGTTGATGACAGAGCCGAGACCTACGCTTGTTCTATTGCGCCTCTGGACATTGTGGACGTTGGCCACGGCCACAGCGTGGGCTATTATCCCTTACTTCGGGTGGTGGGTTAAAGGCGCTTCCCTCACCTCTTGGAGTCAGATACCACCTCTGGCTCTGGCTTATGGATGGAGCGGTGTCGCGTTGGGTGCTGTTGTGGGGGTAGCTCAATGGGGTGTATTGCGGGTCCACTTCCGGTTTCCTGGGAGGTGGGTTTGGGCCACGGCCATCGGTGAAGGTCTGGGTTCTCCGTTGGGATTCGTGCTGGCTACGTCTGCAATTGCCTGGGCTAATCCGCCCCTCTTGACGCCGAAGGCTGCGGGGCTGATGGACCTGGCACCACCCGTCGAACTTACCATCTTGTTTGCCGGACTGCTAACCGGAGTAGTGCAGTGGCCAGTTCTCCGACGTGTGGTACGCAAAGAAAGGCTACGGAGGGGAATGGCATTGTGGACTCTAGGCACTGGGCTAGGCGAGATAGGCGGCTTCTTTGGGACACGGCTAGTTGGTGGAGGGATGCCCCTATTTGCCCAGAGCGCAGCGGTGGGTGCGGTCCTAGGCGCACTAAGTGGAGGCATCTTAGTCCTTTATCTCTCGCTATCATCTCAGCAGGCAGAGGAGAACCAAGCCCCGCTACCGCAGGTCACCTCCTAGATCCTCGCCGCAAGATAAGGCGGCTCTCGTCGTTTCGGCTGAGTTGCCTCGCAAGCAGGTTCAGTCTTTGGGCGTGCATGTTGAAATTACTGAGAATCCAGCTTGTAGTGTTTTGGAGGCCCGTTCCGATATTATTGCCGGTGCTGGTCTTAGCCACCTGTAGCTTGCCTCGTTCCTCATGACTTTCTCCCCGACTTTGGCAACCGCAGTCTGAAGGGAGGTTGGGCCTCCTTCATGGCACCGAGGTGTAGCATCACCACCCACTGTGCAACCGTCTTAGGTTTGGAAGCGTGGGGGTCAGAAGGGCCATCTGGAGGACCCCCCCGCGCACATGAGCGCTGCCACTAAGGGGGTCAGGTAGTGGGCGGGCCCTCAGCAGACTGTAACCGGGATGTTCCGGTGGTGTTTATTGCGAAAAATCATTCTGACGCTACGCCCCATGGCTTTGAATGGAGAGGCGTATTGTGCTCAGCCCTAAATATAGGATTACGCAGGGTCAGCAGCAGCATGTCAGACAAAAGGAGGGTGTGTCATCTGTCTCCCCCCAACAGGGGTCTAGCTGACGATGCGCGCTTCGCGCGTTGTACCACAAGGACGGTCACATAGGTCAGAAGGCACCTTCAACGACCGAAGACTCTTAGTTGCTCTCTCGAAGAAAGATGCCAGCCGCCTTTACCCTTCCCATGCCACTCCCTCGTCCGTCTGCGCCACCCTTGGCGAATTGACAATGGCCCGGGGCGGTGTAGAATGCATGGCTAGGAAATCCGCCAGAAGGGGGATGCGGATGTCGAGCAGGGGGAGTCTCGGGAACGCCAGCGACCGTTTGAAGACCGGTTCGCGGCGTTTTTGTTTCTCCGCAAGGCCTCGCGAAGGTCGTCCCTCACCGTCCGTCGCGGCCGGTTCCTGACGCAAACCGATCCTCCGGCAACACATGGCCCGCACAATCGCGCCTCAGTTCGGCGCGGCTCCCTCCCCCAGGGTTGCGCCGAATTGCGATTGCGGTCGAGCCGTAGATGATTCGCCGCCTCCGGACGTGAGGCGAGGGGGGATCCATGCCAAGGAACAACCATGTTTTCGTGGTGGGGAACATCACCTCCGACATGTACTACGACACCTTCCAGCTGGATGGCAAGGATGTTCCATTCCTCCGGATGCATCTCATGGTGAACGGGACAGATGGAGCGGGCCCCCTCTCGGGGCTGCGCATTGTGGTCTACGACACCCTGGCCGAACTGACATACGGCTACATCCAAAGAGGAAGCCGGATCGCCGTCATCGGCTACCTTCAGCGGCGTACCCACGAGAATCAGAACGTCTTCGAGGTGGTGGCGACTGATGTGCAATTCATCAAGAATATCGACTGGGAACGGGGCGACCTGGTTCGCCAGGATCTTGTCCGGAAGGGGAAGCTGAGGCCGACGCACGAAGACCTTGACGCCGGTGTGAAGGCCGCGGAAGAAGGCGGCGCCGCCCACGACGGGCAGGAGAAGTGAGCATGTCTCGGACAGTGATAATCCACCCCGCGCTACTGGGGATGCTAGGCGGCGTCATCGTGCTGCTCCTGGGAGCAGGTTCAACCCCGCGCGACGCGCAAGGACGGCTCCTCCTGCTCCTCCCCGAGATGAGATCCGTGCAGGACTACCAGAGGACCGCCCAGGGATGGGCACGCGACCTCGAATTTCTCGACGGCGACCTTGCCGGCCTGTTGCAGGCGAATTCTGCGGATATCCTGGCCGATTCAGGCCAGGCGCAACAGGAGTTGGAACGTTCGGCCATGATCGCGCAGGCCATCGAAGGACGCGATCCGCCTCCAGCGCTTGCGGGCCTGGCGGACGAGCTGCGTCAGACCGCCCAAGCCTATCAGGAGGCTGCGGTCGCGGCGGCCCAGGCCGTGAGCGTCCCGGACGGAGCGCACATGAAGAGCGCTCAGGATGCCCTGGGGAAGGCGCGCCAGGAACTGGGAGTTCTGGAGAGGAACCCGTGGCTGACGAGCGAGCCATAAGGCAGGCGCTGGACCGCTCCTCCGAAGCGATCCGCGTAGGGCAGCTGCAAAGCCTTCTGCGGGTTCAGGTCGAGTTGCACGAGGAGGCCGAGAGGGAGTCGCGGGCCGTGAAGCTCGAGTTGATCCGCCTTCTCGAGACAGTTGCGCCCGATCAGGCCGACGCGGATCTTGCTGCCAAGCTGCCCCTGGAGTCGCTCTCGGCCAAAGAGTTGATTTCCATCCTTGGACCCCGGCTGACTGCAGCCAGGCACGAGGCCGACCGGCCCGGCGGTGGGCATCGTGAAGCCGGGGCGGGGATACGGAGCAGGGATTACGAGGCTCTGCGCAGCGAGCTGGGGACGGCAAAGGAGAAGCTCAGCTCCATGCAAGCAGCGGCCGAAACGATTCAGCGCGATCTGAACGCCTCGAGGGAACAGAACAGATTCCTCATCGAAGAGAGAAAGCGGCTTCTTGAAAAGCTTGCCCGCTTTGAGGGCGCGCCCGAGGAGGAGATCGGTCAGGCAACTGAACTCGTACCGACCTCTCCCGCCGAGACAGGGAAAGGGGAGCCCGACACGGGTGATTCCGCTCAGGCCCTGCCGCGCTGGCTCACAGAATGGCAGCACGAGGGAACATTTGAAACCGACAAGCAGCTGCTGCTGCTCCTTGGCGAGACCGGCCTCTCGAGAAGGCCGGCGGTTGAGGCGGCTCTGGCACGCGAGCTTGGAATCAAGCAGACAACCCGCACCCTAAGGTCTCGGATTGGGCGGCTTCAGGACGAGGGTCTGGTAGAGGTTCTCCGTCCTTGGAAAGAGGCGAGCCTGGCCATCTGCTCGCATATGCCTGACCTGGTGAAATTGTCCGAGAAGGGGCGCCAGGCCTTTTCGGCGCTCGCCAGCCACGCCCCGAAGAACCCTGATCTTGAGGTCCTGACCGCCAGGTACTCCAGCCCCGAGAAAGCCCTTGTCGTCCTCGTTGCAGCGGACATCCTCTCCGCAAATGGATATACCAAGGTGGAATATGCCAACGGCAACGTGCCGGCTCCGGCTGACCTGATTGCGGAGGATCAAGCCGGCCAAGCGGTTTCGGTTGCCGTTGTGCGAGATGATCCCGCTGGCGTTCGGCCTGGAAGCGGCGAGGGTAGATGGCTTATCCTTCACGAGCTGGCCAGGGGAAACCTGTATGTCATATGCGACAGCCGCGCCTGCATGCACATGGTCCGGAACCAGATCAACCATGCGCTCGGGACCCGTTCGGCCTCGATCCACCTAACGAACCTGGTAGACCTTCAGGCCGGGAAGAGGGGGGAGGGGGGAACCATCTGGCTGGAGGTGAAGAGGAGACCCATGTCCGACGGAGCCATGTAGCGACGTCGCGGCATAGGGGAGACACTTCTGGAGAGCTCTGGTGTTGCCTACACTGGACTCAGAGGATCGAATGGAGTGAGCCCGGAGACGAAGTTCCGCGGGAACCATTCGACGGAGCGAGACCAGGTGCCTGGTTCACGCAGGCGTTCGTGGTTGTGGTTGATCGTGGCCGCAGGCGCAGGAGTCCTGCTGGTATTCCTCCTCCTGCAGATCCCGATTGCACGAGTCGGGCCCGGGAGTGACACTATCACGGCCTGGGAAGAACTTCAAGCTTTTCGCCATCTAAGTCTGGAGTGTCAATTCGACTGGGCTACGATGTACGTCTTTGCAGGAGCCGATGCTGGAGGCGTCGCATTCTTCACGATGTTGAGCGAAGTTTTTCATCGGGGCCTAGTCCACGCAGTGGGACTCGCCTGGGCCGCTGCCTCTGAGGACTGGAACCACTTTGTCGCCAGGGGGTCGGCCGAGATGGAGCATGGCTTGAAGAACGTGAATCCCATGTGCCCGCTGCATCTACCGTCCAAGTGACCTAGCAAAAACGATCTCCGATAATCGTCGAACTGCATAATCGTCGGCAGGAGAATTGTGTGAACATACTGTACTGGTTTTCTTCTCCCGTCCAGGCCATCTTTTCTATCGGTTCATTTTATGTCTGGTGCGCGATCGAACTAGTCAACACTCTCGTGATCGGCCGGCGCCGCCAGGGCGGACGCCGCCAGGATCGCGGGTCTTATTGGGGGATCTTGATAGTGGTTTACGGGGCCATCGCCCTGGTTTTTGTGACAAGGGGGCTGAGATTGGGAGTCTTGCCAACCCTATTTCAATGGATTGGACTGGTATTGCTGTGGGCCGGGGTGCTGGTAAGGGAGTGGGCAATCCTCAGCCTGGGCCGCTCCTTTACAGTGGTTGTTGAAGTCCATCCCCAACAAAGCCTGATCACGTCCGGGCCATATCGCTGGGTACGCCACCCCGCCTACACCGGCACCATCATCACCCTTGGCGGGTTTGGGCTCGCAGTAGGAAGTTGGGTGGGCGCAATCCTGGCGATAGCAATTGCCCTCCCTGCTTACATATATCGCGTACGGGTGGAGGAAGGGGCGCTGCTGGAAGCGTTGGGCGAGGAATATCGGAACTACAGGCGCCTTACCGGGCGGTTCTTCCCGCGGGTCTCGTTTGAGAATCGAGATGGTTCTGAATCTTGGCATCAGTCGAAACGGTGAAGACAGATCCGCTCGTTTCCAGGGAATTCGGCCGGCTGTTGATCGCTCGCCTGTGGACCCCATGTGCCCCCTATGAATCAAGGGAGGATCATGGGGTGGGGCCATGTGCCCACCCCGTGTGCCCACCCCATGTGCCCCCCAGGGCATGCCGCCGGTGACCTCTTTGACCCCATGTGCCCACCCCATGTGCCCACCCAACTGGCAAAAAGCACCGAATTGGGTATTGACATCGACACCGGTGGGTTGTAGGCTCAGGATCAGAAAGCGGGCGTCTTCCGATTAGGGTCGCCCGGACGGGCTTCGGCGCAGGATCGGTCGAGCTCGATACGTTGGATGTAGATCGCGACCACACGTTTCCGGATCCCCAGATGGGACCGGCCGGTGGTCGCGTTTTGTTTCTGTGCGAACCGCGATCGGAAGGGGGACATGGAACTCACGGTCAGCAGACGAGTTTTGTTCGTCGGTCTGGCAGCCCTATTGATTTTTGGGGGCGTTGCCATCCTGGCCACCCGGATCAAGATCAACCCTCCACGCGTCGATCGGAGTGCCCCGCACGCCTCGCCGACAGCGGTGTCTTCGCAACATCCTCCCGATCTCCTGACGGACGACGCGGCAGGGGAAGTCGTGCGCGAAACGGTCGTCGCATACTTCTCGATTGATCCTGCCGACGAGGCCGGTTGGGTTCAGGCGATCACCAGGGTAGCCGTCGATCAGGAGACAGTCGGGATACTGGAGAGCTCCCTCTGGCCCGAGATGTCCAAAGCGAATGTCAGGTCGAGGCCTTCGCATGTCGCCGTCAGCCAGGTGATCACAGGGTACGACACGACAGCCCACCGGCTCTGGGAGGTCTGGCAAGCGCAGGTCTCAGGAATGTCTTCCTGGCCCACGCCGCCCCCCGATCCGATCGGACCCTTTGCGATCCCCTGGTCAACGGGAAGCGATGTATCGCTGTATGTCACCGTCTTCGAACAGGAAGGCCAATGGAGGTTCGGCCTGTTCCCGGTTGACGATCTTGTGAAGAAGCAGCTTGAGGCCAGCGCCACCAAGGAGCCTCGGCACCAGGTGGAGCCATGAAGAACGTCGTGATCATTGCCGTACTTGCGTTGACCCTGATCCCGAGGACGGCCCTCGCGGACGGGGGGACCGGCGTGGATCCCGGACAGGTCTGGCTCCCGGATGGGACCGTCCGATGGGACAACCTGACCTATCTCGGTCTGGTGAAACAGACGGTGCAAGGGGTTCCGCTGGTCCCCGTTGCGACCTTCGAGAGATACCAGACGCCGAAAGGAGATGTCGTTCTCCTTCCGTCCCCGCTGACGCTCATGGCGATGTACGCCTACCCGGAGAAGTTCCAGGGGATGCACGGCGGATACGGGTGGGTCAACGTGGTGGGTTCCGGGTACGGGGAACTCCTGAACCAGCTTCTGAACCAGAGCAGCGAGGATACCAACCTGGGAGACTTCACACAGTTTGCAAGCACGTATGCGAGCGAGCGTGAGTTCTACCAGGATCTGCTCTCTTTCCAGGGTCCGGCCTGGACCGTTGGCCTGTACACAACCTGGCAAGTGATTAAGCACATGATGAATCAGTGGACCGAGCAGGGGTATCTCCTCTATGCGTTCGCCATCCTGCTCTATCCCTCCTCTGTCTGCGCTACTCTCCCGGGGGGTTGCCCGGCATCGGTCACGCCGCCTCCGCCCCAGGGATGCCGCCCTTCGACAATCAGCCAGGCTGCCCCGGCGCTCACGATTGAGCGCATCGCCCCGAACTATCCGCTTGTGGTCGGACAGGATCCGGGCAGGCGCGGCGCCGATATACGAGCCCAGGTCTCGATACCGCCGGTGATCTTCACCTGGTATGAGCTGGTGCCGGTATACGAGACCGAATGCCGGGGAGCCGGAGCGGCACAGCAGGGCGAATGCAGGACGGACCCGTCAGAAACCTACCTGAACGGCGTTTGGGAAAGAGTCCACGTGCGGGATGACTGCCGCCAGCACGTGGCGGTTTATCCCGAGCCGGTCTCGGATCTGGCGGCCTGGGCGAACCTGACCGAGGCCTCGAAGGAGTGGATCCTGGGCACACTCTCCCAGCGCTACTACGATGCCTACCTCCATCATCCCGAGTTCTTCCTCGTGCCCCAGATGGCCAGCTGGTCCGCGGGATGCAGCTCGGGGACGTGCACGGCGACCTCGCTTGTCCCGCGCGTCTCCTTCGCGGACCCGGGATCCTTTGACCTGCTGCTCGAGGCCCAGACGGCTGGAACGCCCGTCACCCGGCCTCGCACCCTGTATGGGCACGGCCAGCTCCAGGTATTCCTGGCGGCGGTCACGCTCGGCAATCCGGGGGCACCTTAGGCCCCTCGGGGTGTCCAATGACCCAGCTCGATGCAATCAGCTCATTCCTTTGCGCTCTGCCGATCTACTTCATCAATGGGCTGCTGGTCATCCTGTATGACCTCCTCGATCACATGCCGGAGGTAGTCGGCCTGGCTGCGGGCGCCGTGGTCATGGCGATCCCGGATGCCGAGGTGCAGCGCAGGGCAGGGTTCCGGCCGCGCCGGCAGGACTGGGACGGCATGCCCGCCGTTCCGCGCACCGCGCAGGCCATGACGGCGCTGGTTCTGGTCCTGTGGCTGTGCGCGCAGTGGCAGATGGGCGCTCCGGTCCCATGGATTGGGGCGGCCATGTGGATCGCAGGGCTTGCCTGCATCCTGGCGCTTCCGGCCCAGCGGTTCAACCTGCTCTGGTACGTGAAGGGGGGGCTGGCGATGTATGCCCTGGCCGTGATCGGGAGCAGGCTGTACCTGTCATACGCCAGTCAATCCAACCCCAATGACTGGGCGGCGATGATTGGATCGCAGGAGGCAGCTGCGACGATCGTTGCGGGGACTGAGAGCAGCGTCACTACGATCGTGCTGTGGGCGCTGTGGTTGGTGATCCCGCTGGGCTACTTCTCGATGCTCTTCCAGCAGGTGTTTGCCAATCCGATGAGCCTGATCAGCCCCTGGCAGGGGGCACAGGATCTGCTGCGGCACTTGCGCTCGCCGGGCAGCGATTAGGCGCAGACGAGCGGGACGAGGGTTGACCACGTTGACGTTCATGGGCTTCTGGGACAGGACGGCACACAAGGGCGAAGGAACGCCTGCTCCTGCGCCTCCGTGTGCTGCCCTGAAACCAATGTTTCAAGTCCAGCATTGGCGACAGGAAGCACAAACGTCAGGTGGAACGTCAAACGTCAGAGGTCAATCCACCACACGTCGCCTCCGGGGTCGGGACCTCGGAGGCACCCTGCCCTCGAGAGGGGGCCCGGCCCCTTCTGGGGCACTTTCGGCCCCTCGGGGGGTAAAGGACGGAGGGACATATGTTTCCGATACACGCCCTTCCGCCGGTGATGCTTGGGCTGGCCGTAGGGGTGATCGTCGTCTCTGCGGTCGCCGGGCTCGGCATCGCGCTGATCCGTGGAGTTGCGGCTGTCTGCCTGGTCATGCGGAAACAGATGCCTCTTCCATTAAAGAGGTGGCACCGCGCGCTGACCCCGGTGCGGCGGCATTTTCACTATCACGATTGGCGCGGTACCGACTGGCGGGCCTTCCGTGCAAAGGACTGACACATACGAGCCCCGGAAAGATCCCCAGATGCGGGTTCCGGGGTTGCAGCTGGGGCAGGCCCGGACGCGTGCACGGCGCGCCCGGGCCCACGCACTTGTGCAAGACTTTGACTAGATCATAGTCACGGCCTGGCAAGGGCATTAGGGAAGTCCTGAGGGGGACCTGGATGGCAGCCGCGTTTGAACTCCTTCGCAACGCGATGGACCTGGCTCCAAGATGGCTCAGGCCGAGCAGGGTCGAAGTCCCCGTAGATTTGGAAATCGAAGAGGCAGGGCTCGAGTCCGTTTCCGGATCGGACGGGCTCGACTACCTGTGGTTCCGCCTGCGCGAGCTCGAAGGCCATCGCGAAGTCTCCGGCTTCCGGGTCACCCGGCTCCTGCAGCTCAAGTTCATCCCCCTGGAGGCACGAGCGGACCCGGGGCTCTTGCAAAAGATGCGCACGGCCCTCAGGGCGCTGTATGGCTCGCGGGTCGAGTTCCTGTACCTAGCCGCGGGGATGTTCGGCGATCCGCGCCTGGGGATCGTCCAGTGCTACGGCGCCTCGGTCTTCCTCCCCTCGCTTGATGAGGCCCGGGCCCGGTCCGACTCCAGCCTGCGGGCGCTGCAGGCTGCCCTGGCCGGCGCATATCGCCAGGTGCGCCTGTCGCCGCTGACCCTGCGGATGGCCGGGTGGATCTCGGAGGCGATGCAGCAGATGCCCCACGCGGTCCTGGCGATCGGGCATCCCGACCCGAGGGAGACCGCGCGAGGCGGCAGTGGCATGCTCTCGAGGAATCCATTGCTCGAGGGCGGGCCCAGCCAGCAGCAATACACCCTGCAGCAGAACGAAATCCTCTTCCGCGGCATGAGCGAGCTCGAGGAGGAGTTCCTGTTCCTCATCCTCACCTCGCCCATCCGCTTCCCCGACATCACCGAGATGCTGACGGGCCTGGCGGAGGAAACATCGACCTGGGCCTCGCTCCAGCAGGGACTGCGGGGCGCCTCGTTCGGGGTAAGCCTGCCGGCGTTCCTCACCGGCGCGATGGCGCAGGGCGCGGCGCTGGGGTACGGCCAGAGCCAGGCGGCGGCGGTCGCGACCGGCGACGCGCATTCGGTTGGCTCTGCTCAGACCGAAGGGCAGGCCCACACGGTCGGCCAGGCGCAGACCAGCGGCTGGATGCATTCGGAGACGACCGCAGTCGCGGCTACCCAGGGGACCGCGCACACCGTTTCGGCAGGCGCCATCGACACACATTCGGCTGGGGTGAGCGCCGGGATCACGGGCGGGATCAAGCCCGAGGGGATCGGGGTGGACGCGAGCATCGGAGCCTTTGCCTCCGAATCGCACTCGGCCATGCATTCGACGGCCGACACGGCGTCTGCCGCCCACACGGAGAGTCACGCGGTGACCGACGGGACATTCGGGTCCACGACCCTGTCCACGGCGGATACGACGAGTCACGCCGATACCCAGTCCCAGGCGGACACGCACTCCAAAGTTGACAGCCAAATGCAGGGAACGGGCGTGTCCCAGCTCCTCTCGCGGGGGGTCACCTCGGCGCTGGCCGTGGGCATCGCTCCGTCCCTGTCCGTGCATAACACCTTCCAGTGGCAGTTCGACCCGGCGGTGCTGGTTACGCAGGTCCTGCGGACCCAGGAGACGCTCCTGGACACCGCGAGCAAGGAAGGCGCCTACTACGCCGACGTGTACGGCCTGGCCCGCACCGAACAGGGGAAGCGCGCGCTCATGGGGCTTATCCCGCAGGCATTCCATGGAACGGAGGAAGTGGTCACCGGAGTGCAGACCCGGGATCTGAGCCCGGCCGAGAACGCATACATTGCCCTCCACGCACGGTCGTTCACCCCCTCGACCCGAATCGCGACGGTGCCCGAGGTCCTGTCCGGCTACATGGACAGCACGATCCTGACCCTCCTGCAGCTCGCGACCTATACGGCGCCTGGAACCTTTGAGCAGGGTCCTGCCCTCACGGTCCAGGAAGCGACGCCGGATTTCGCCTTCATGCCCGAGATGCCAGGGGAGGTTGTCCTGGGCAAGCAGTGGAGCGCGGAGAAAGGGAAGCTCACCGACACGCTCTTGCGCCTTTCGCGGGAGCGGCATTTCCACTGCGCCTTTGCGGGCGATACCGGATTTGGAAAGACGGTGGCCGCCGAGCGCCTCGCCTTCGAGACCACGCTGAAGTGGCACTACCGCACGGTCGTCCTGGACTTCGGCCAGGGGTGGAGGAAAGCGCTCCATTGGCCGGGGCTGGGGGGCCGGGTAGATATCCGCCAGCTGTATCCGGGCGCGCCGCGGCCGCTGCGCTGGAACATCCTGCAGGTCCCTCGGCGAATGGACCCGGGGCGCTACCGGTCGATGCTGGCGGAGCTCTTTGCGAACGCCGGCCGTATGGGCCCTCGGCAACTGGGCTTCCTGCGCCGGGCGCTCACGCGGGTATACAAGGCACAGGGGGTGCTCACGCACGATCCGGAGGCAGCGACGGACGAGAGCTGGGGCTATGTGCGGGACAACCTGGAGGTGCAGGTCGTCGAGGAAAGCAGAGCCATCAACATAGCCCAGCCCGCCACGGACACGCGGGCCAGGGGGGACTACACCCCAGGGAAAGTGCGGATCGGGCAATCCCTGGCAGAGCTAGGACGGGCCGACCTGCAGGCGCTTGCGATCTGGCGCAGCCAGTCGGCGGACGTGACCCGTCTGGTCGAGGAGCTTCGCGGGCTGTATGAGGAGGTGGCACGGCAGAAAGACCAGAGCAGCCGGACCGCGATCGAGGGGTTGCTCCTGCGGGTGGACCAGTTTGCGGAGGGGCAGATGGCGCGGCTGTATGGCCCGGGTCCGGACACGGTCCCGATTGAGAACCTGGGTCTTTTGGGAAGCGAGGACGATCCCTGGGGGGTGGTCGTGATCGAGGGCGGCGCGGAGATGGACGAGTACCCGAAGGCCGCGCTTCTCGCGCTCCTGGCGAGCGTCCTATATTTCGACGCGGTCGCGCGGCGCCGCGAATCTCTCGCCGGGCGCCGCTTCCCGCCCATGCAGGTCTTCTTCGAGGAGGCGGCGAAGGTGCTCCGCGGTGTGTCCGGCGCGGCCTCGACGGACGCTGGTCCCGCGCTCACGGCCTCTCAGCCTGTGGCCGAGATCTTCCAAACCATGTGGCGCGAAGGGAGGAAGTACGACATCTTCCTGCACGTCATCACGCAGACGGTGAGCGAGCTTCCGGCGGGGATCCTGGCCTCGTGCAATAACGGTTTCTTCGTGCAGACCAAGAACCCGAACGACCGGGACCTGGTGATGGCGCATATTGGGCGCAGCGAGCGCGGGGTGGTGAACACCGAATACAAGCGCTACCTGGCCCGGATCCCGAAGGGATACGCGATCACGAAGCTCGGATACAGCGAGGACGTGATCGACATTGAGCCCATGCTGGTGCACCCGCTCAGGGTCCCGGGCAGTGAGCCCTCGGACGCCGAGATCCACGATCAGCTGGGCTGAAGGGCAGGGGGGAGGGGGACATGTTCGGCAGACGCAACCTGTGGATCCCAATCGTGCTGGCGGTGGGCACCGTATTCCTGGTGGTCCTGCTATTGAACGGCGTGATCCGTCCGGTGACGGTCGTCGTCGCCAAAGTCGCGATTGCGCCGGGCACGCAGCTCACCTCGGCCTTGGTGGATATTCGGTCGGTCCCCGCTCAGGCAAAGCCCGCTGATGCGTATGGCCAGGCGAGCGAGGTGATTGGGAAGATCGTCGCCGTGGGCAGGGCGCCAGGGGACTTCATCACCTCTTCGGTCCTGGGCGACCAGGCGCAGGCCGGGCTGCCTCAGGAGCTGCCCGCGGGGCACATCGCCGTGGCGGTTCATGTCGACATGGCCAGCGGTGTGGCCGGGCTTCTGCGCCCGGGGCAGACCGTCACGGTGATCGGGATCCTCTCGCCTGATGCGCTGGGCAACCTGCAAACCACCCAAACGGTTTCCGTCTCGCCGATAAGCCTCGGGCCGTCGGCCGGTCCGGGGCCGGGAGGCGGTCCAGCCATTGGGCAGGCGCCCGCAAGCGGACTAAACGCAGCGACCCCGACGCCGCAGCCGACGCCCACCCCGGAGCCGCCGGAGGCACCGCTGGCCCGCATCGCGATCGAGGGTCTGAAGGTGATCATGGTTCCGCAAAGCTTCCGCTACGAGGAGCTACCGGCCGGGAGCAGCCAGGATCAGCTCTTTGCGAGCGCTCGGACGACCCTGGCATCGCAACAGAGCAGCGTGGTCGTGCTCGACGTACCGGCGGCCCCGGTTCAGCTGCTTCCGGGCCTCGAGGTCAACCCTCCGAGCCTGCTTGCGGCGCTCGACAAGTACGGGACGATCGTCCTGGCCCTGGAGCCCGCCTCGGGGCTGAAGGGCGGGCAAGTCCTGACCCTGAACCTTGCGGATCTATACAACGCCATGAACGACAGCCGCTGAGCGGCGACAAGGGGGAAATAGGCGATGTCAGGAGAAGATCTTCCCAAGGTGGGGGTCATGCTCGCCGGGCCGGGGGCCGACGTTGTCCTCAATTCGATGCAGCCCCCGTTCCTTCTGGATGCTCGCTTCGCGGTCCGGGCCGTTGCAACGAGCTTCGAGGAGCTGCAGGTGAAACTCCCCCAGATGAGGCCAGAGGTCCTGGTGATCCAGGCGGACATGGCGCCGGGACCGGATTCGCTGATTGAGATCCTTTCCAAGATGCAGGTATGGAACGGGGTGGCGATCGTCATCCTGTGCCCAGCCTGGCGGGAGTTCCTGGGCGCGCTGGAGAAGGTCGCCACGACCGGGAAGGTGTTCCTCGACCCGGTGAACTGGGCCGAGATGGCGCACGCCGCATATGACGCGGCGATTACCCAGCGCGCCAGGCTCGCCGCCGCAGCGCCGCTGCAGCAAGCCTACTTCTCACGTGCCGCCGGCGCCATTACGGGAACGCGGGTCGTGGCTTTCCTGTCCGCTTGTTCCGGGGCGGGGCGCTCGACGGTCGCGGAGAACCTGGCCTATGAGCTGGCCGTGCGCTGCAACGCGAAAACGCTGCTGGCCTCCTTCGACCTTCCGCCTTCGGCCGTCTCTCATCTGAAGCTGCACTACGAGCCGAGCGCCCAGGCGTTCCTCGCCCGAGCGAGCGAAGGGCTCGGGGGCTGCCTGCAAATGCGGGAAGGGCTCGAAGTCCTGGTCGCCCCGGAAAACACGTCCGACTACCTCAAAGCGGCCAGGGTTTCCGAGAATGACATGAACGCCCCCAACTCGATCTACTCGCTGGTGATGGCGACCTGGACGCGAAACTGCGCCGCCATCCTGCTCGACCTCCCCGGCGAGGAGGGGGCCTGGACGCTGCAGCCGCTTTCTGCCGCGAACAGCGTGGTGCTCGTGGCGCGGCCTACGCTCGCGGATATGGCCGCGACCACGCACACCCTGCTGCTACTTCTACAGCGCCTGGCGACTAGGCTTCGAGCCCCGCGCGAGGCCATCTACCTGGTCCTCAACCAGGTGGGCGAGAAGTCGGGGATGACCCCTCACGGCTGGCACGAGAACCTGGCGCGGGCAGTTCCGTGGGCGCCGTCGGTCGCTGCAGTGATCCCCTTTGACCCCGGGGTCGTCGCCGCTCAGGACCGCCAGGTTCCCCCGGTGACATGCGTCGATGGGTTTGCCAGGGGAATCCGGATGCTGGTCAACGCGCTGTTTCCCGGCCTGGCCCTGGAGGCGGAAAAGGAGCGTCGCAGCACGGTCTTCCGCATGCCGGGGATCCGGGTGCGGATCGGGAAGGAATAGCTCATGGACGAGGAACGGGAAGCGCCGCCTGGACGAGCCGACGGTTGGCCGGCGCACGAAGCCCCGATTTCAGGCCTGCCGGAGGGTCAAGACCGGGGCGGGCTGCTGGAGATGATGGACATCCCTCAAGTGGAAATCACTGCAAGCGGGGAGGAGTCCTTGGGTATCGCCGACGAAGTTATCGACAAGATCAATCACGAGTTTGCCGCGGAAGTCCTCCGGCGTCCCTCCAAGGAAGACCGGCAGAAGGTCGCGGACCGGATCGCCGTCCTTGTCCGACAGCAGGCGCTTGCGCGGAAGCTCTCGCTGAGCGCCCATACCATCCAAACCATTTGCGCCGAGCTCGAGCGCAGGCTCCTGGGCCTGGGGTTTCTAGACCTGCTCCTGCCTCCGGCCCGGACGGACCTGACCGAGATCGCGGTCTACTCGAGCGGCCTGGTGCAAGTCATGCGCAAGGGGCAGGTGCGCTGGGAGACGGTCGATATCTCGCCGTCCGAGGCCGAGATCTGGAGGGCCCTCGACCGGATCCTGGGGCCGCAGAACAAGGTCCTCAATGAAGCCAACCCTTCCGTGAATGCCCGGCTTCCGGGCTCCGAAAGCAACCCGGGAGGCGGCCGGGTGAAGGCCCTGCATCCCGTCATCGCGCCGCCCGGCCGGAATCCGGCCGTCAACATCCGACTCTTTGAGCAGGAGCCGGTCCGCCCGGACTGGATTCTCCAGAAAGAGATGGCCTCGGCCGAGATTCTGGATTTCCTCTCGGAGGAAATCCAGAGCGGGGAGAAGATCCTGATCACCGGCGGGACACGGACGGGGAAGACGACCCTGCTTTCGGCGCTTTGCAACTATCTCCCGGAAGGCTGGCGCATTGTCAAGATCGAAGAGCCCCAGGAGATCTGGATCGACCGCCCCACCGTGCAAACCCTCGAAGCGCGCCCGGCCGCGGTCGGGACCGAGGTCAAGCCGTACACGCTGGCGGACGGGGTCGACGATGCCCTGCGGCTCAGCCCGGACTACCTGATCGTGGGGGAGGTGAGGGATGGGCGCGCGGCCCTGGCCCTCTTCCGGGCGCTCATGACCGGGCACAGCGGGAGCTGCACTTTCCATGCGGACACACCCAGGGAGGCGCTGGAGCGGCTGGCCACGGTTATGGGCGCGGATGCGGGCGTGGGGAGGGCCGATGCGATGGGCATGATTGGTTCCGCGATCGACCTGATCGTGCAGCTGGGGATCCGAGGGGAGGTCAGACGGGTGGTCTCCGTCGCCGGGGTCGCCCCCCATCCCCGGCGAGTCGAGCCGCTGCTGATTCCCCTGTTCCGCTTTCGCCCGGGCTCTTCCGCGAATGCGCCCTTCTGGGACCAGCTCCCCGGCGAACCCCAGATGCGGGTTCCGGGGGATCCACAGGCGTGGGACGCAGAGATGGCTGAGGAGAGCAACCAGTGACCCTTCTCATTGCGCTTCTCGCGGGGGCGCTCGTTTTCGTTCTCTTCTCGCCGCCCTGGGAGGGACGCAGGACTTCTGCCCGCCGGGTGGAGGCGATGTTCTCGCTTGAAACGGCCCGTCGGTTGAGCGAGATCGATCCCCGCTCGCTCGAGTACCGACTCCTAGCAGGAGGCGTCCCCTTGCGTCCGGTCACGTTTCGGCTCTGCAGTGTCGCGCTTGGGATATCGGCCTGTGCACTGGTCTGGGCCTTCCTCCCTGGCGTCCCGGCTATATCCGTGGGGGCCGCCTGTTTCTATGCGCCGCATGCATGGCTGGCAGATCGCGTTCGTGGCCGAGGGCGCGCGATCGATCGCCTGCTGCCCCTGGCGATCAGCCGGATCACGGCAGGCATCCTCATCGGCGCCTATGTCGGGGATGTCCTGGCGCAGGTTGCAAGCTCGCTGGCCTCGGAGGGGTCGAACCCGCTCTCCCCGGAGCTCGAGCTGGCCGCGAAGGAGATGCGCTCAGGGAACCGGTCTGAGGCGCTGCGGGGACTGGCGGAACGATCGCCCTCCGTTTCCCTGGGAAACCTGGCCCAGCTGCTCAATTCCTATCTGGAGGTGGGCGGGTCTTCCTATGGGGCGAGCTTGGCCGAAGCCGGAGCGCGGATGCAGGAAATCCTGGCCGCGCGGGGCCGAGCCCAGGCCAAGGCCGGCGACGCGGTCGTGACCGCCCGGGTCATACCGGCGGCGCTGCTGCTGGTGCTCTTGTATCTCTCCCGCGACCCGCTCATGCACGCTGCGATGAGCGCGCTCCCAGTGCAGATCGTCATCGGCGCGGCAATTGCGCTCATGGCGGCCGGGTACCTGGTGATGCGCTCGATGGTCTTGGAGGCGGCATGACGAGCCTGGTCGTCCTGATCGGGGTGTGCGCGGGTCTCCTGGTCGCGGTTGTGCTCCTCGAGGCCTTCCCACCCGAACTGCGCGGAAAGGCCGCCCGCGCGATCAACGAATCATTCAAACAGGCGGAAGAGCGGCCGAGCGGGGTGCGGGGAGCGGCCGCCGCGCTCGAGAAGCCCATGTCCAAATGGAGCCCCGGGTGGCTGCTCCAGCGGATGCGCCGCGACCTTTACTGGGCCCAGCTGGCCGGAGCTTGGCGCGACTGGACCCCGGCCCAGGTGCTCTCACTGCGAATTCTCGGGGCCGGCGCAGGTGGAATCCTCGGCCTGATCGTCTTTGGAGACTTCTTGCTCGGCGGGATGGCGGCCTTTCTGGGCTGGGAGGCCCCGGGCATTCTCGTCTCACGGGCCGGACGAGGACACAAGCGGCGCTTTCAGGCGGAGTTCCCGGAATACGTCCAGCTGCTCGCCGCCCAGGCTGCCTCCGGGATCTCGCTCGAGGAGGCGCTATCCCGAACGTCGGGATCGGGAGGCGCCGTTGCAAGCTGGGTCGCGGGGGTGGTCCGCGCCTCGCAGGGGCGCAGCCTGTTTGGGCAACTGCAGAAAGAGGCCCGCGAGGCGCAACTTCCGGAGCTTGTGAGCTTCGCGATCCAGCTCGAGTACGTCGCGCAAGGGGTGTCGCAGCAGGACCTGCTTGGGAAGCTCGCACGATCCATCGCGAACGAATACCTTGGCCAGGCGGAGAGCCGGGCCGAAAAGGTAGGAGCCGAGCTGGTCGTGCCCATGGTCGTCTTCTACTTCCTCCCCTTTGTGCTAACCATTCTTGCGATCATCGGCTGGCCGATCCTGGAGAGCCTGGGAGGGTCGTAGGAGGGCAAGGGAAACCGCGGGGGACGAGATCCGATGGAAGGAAAGGGGGAGAGTGAAGCGTTCAGGAAGATGCTCAGCTAGCGAGGTTGCATGGATGCATGCTATAGCGAAGTCTCGATATCGGGCGCAACTTCGGCTTCATCCTTGGCCGACAGGGTTGCGGCCGAGCTGGCCTGCCCATGCACGCTGCAGGCCTGGCTGGCGGATGCAACTTCCGCGCAGCAACCTGGAAGGGTAGGGATGGATCTTGTGTTCGGCGTTGACCCCCGGAGGCCTTGCGAGCCCCAGGGATCGACCGGGGATCACGTGGGGTGATCCTCGCAGGATAGGCCGGCAGACTCGGGTCGAGTGAGGGCGACCGGGCGCAGAAAGGGGGATCATGAAGGCATCAGTCGGTCGATCGGTTCGGGCGCTGCTGGCCTGCGCGATAGCCCTGCTGGCGGGAGGGATCCTCGTCCGCCAGCAGGCTGCCTGCGAGGGTTGCCAGCCGGGCAACTTCACCTATGACAATCCGGTCGGCTGCGACGCGAGCTGCCACGTGATCTATTCCGGGAAGCTGACCGGGACGTGCAACTCGAGCTGCGAGGCAAGCATCCTGCAGGGGAGGTGCGTGGGAACCAAAGGAAGCTGCACCTTCCATCGCGACTGGGTAGACAAGAGCTGCGGCGCGCCGCCCGAACCGCCTCCGGCCCCAAGCAACACAGCAGCTCCTATCCCGACGAATACAAACACCGCTCAGCCTCCGCCAGCCCCGACGGGTACAGCCGAGGTGACGTCGACTCCTGCTCCGACCAGCACAGCGCTCCTGCCTCCGACCTCCACGCCCGCTGCGACGGACACCGTGCTCCCAAGTCCGACATCCCTGCCCCCCTCAACGGATACCGCGTTGCCCATTCCGAGTTCCACACCTCCCCCGACTGACTCTCCCCTGCCGAGCCCAACTCCCACGGACACTCCCCAACCCGCGCCCACGTCCACGAATACCCCGGTACCTACGCCGACGCCTCGCCCGCCTGAATTGACCAGCGAGGTCTCCTGCAGCGTTCCGGGCGATGGGGGTTGGTGCCGAGGTGGAGCGACCTTGCATCTTCAGGCGAGCGACCCGCAAGGACTTGGCGTCGTCATCCATGGTGATCTGAACGGGAATCCGTTCCAATGCGGACCGACATGCGTGCTCGATCTTCCGGAGGGGCAGGGGACGGCAAGCTTCGAGGCCGTGTCGGATAGCGGGAAGACGGCATCGGGGAGCGCGAGCTGGAAGCAGGACAGCACCCCCCCTGAGCTCGCGGCTCAACTTGAAGGAGGGACCGCGGGCAAGAACGGGTGGTACACCTCGGGCCCCGTTGATCTGGAGTGCACGGCGAGCGACGCGATCTCGGGCGTTGCCTCCGTCGAGTATCGGCTGGATGGAGGGGCATGGGGAAGCGCGGCGAGCGCTGCTGCGGACGGCACACATGCGCTCGAGTGCCGCGCCAGGGACAACGCGGGAAACATATCGCAGGCCGGGGACCAGGTCAGCATCGACAGCGGGAGCCCCACGACCCACATTGTGCTTGCAGATGGCGCGTGGCTTGCGGGGCATACCACCGTTCGAGGCAGTACAAAGGATGCGGTTTCAGGGTTGGCGGATGTGCAGGTTGCCCTCGATGGTGGGTTCTCCTGGATCTCGCTGGGGAAGGAGGGCAATTGGGTATACAGCTGGGATACGAGGACGGTATCCGACGGCGGGCACACCTTCTCCGCCAGGGGCGAGGACAACGCTGGCAATCTGGAAAGCCCGCAGGTGGTCAACGTGCGGGTCGACAACACGCCGCCGGTCGTATCCCTGGCTCCATCCTGGCGTTTGGGTGAGGGAGGTAAGTTCGCGGCCCAGGATTCCGGAAGCGGGATCGGTAGCGTGCGCGTCGTCTTCTCAGGGAACGGGATTCCGCCGCGCATGCTGGCCTTCAGCGCACCTCCCCCGGAGATCACATGGGATGGAATCGACGGGAGCGGGGCGCACGTCGGGTGCGGGGCTTATCTTGCGAGCGTGACGGTCTGCGATCTGGTGGGCAACTGCGCCTCTGCCCAGGGGCAGGTCCTCAATCCGGCGCCTCCGCGGCCCAAGCCGACCTGGCCTTGGCCAACGCGCACGTCCACAAGCACGCCCACGCCTACACCCACACTTACTCCCAGACCGAGCCCAAGCCCACGACCCGTGTTTTCCGAGACCCCGCGTCCGGCACTTTCCGTGGGAGCGAGCATTCCCGTGCCCGCCCCGCCAGTGCCACTCCCGGCCGAAGAGCCTCGGCCCTGGGTGATCTGGCCCTTCATCGGGTTGCTGGGACTCGTGGTGGGAGTAGGGAGCACGTTCGCGATCGACCAGCGCACTGGCGAATGGCGCGCGATGCGCACAAACTTTCGCAGATTTCTTGAGAGCCAGCCGGGGGCCGAAGCCGATCCCGGCCAAGGGGGGAAGGAATGAACATGCTTGAGATCTGGCTTGCCGTATCCATCCTCGCGGGCGTCGTACTGTTCAGCCTCTTCATCGCGCTGGGGAACGAGCGCCAGCGGCGCGAACTCGAGTTGTTGCGGAAGGAGGCGCAGGCCTGGGCGCTGCGGGACCTGGCGATCAAGCGCTCGCGCCTGGCGGCTCAGATCCAGGTGGGAGAGCCGTGTGCCTGGCTGAATAAGGTCGCGGCAGGCGTTCTGCGTGAGGACCCAGGCCTGGAAAGCGTGCAAAGTACCGAGGACCCGGAAGCGATCCTGGCACGAGGAGGCAACGGGCGCCATTTTGCGTTTTCACCACTCGACCCGTCGGCGCTGCGAAAGAGGTCGGGAAACGGCTCGGGTCCGCGGAGAGGCTTTGCGCGGCGGCTCGCGGAAATGGCGCGCGGGGTCCATCCTGTTCAGGCCGAACTTCGGCGGGCCAGGGCAGTCGAACTGACGGCGCTCGAAGCGGGGACCTTCTTCGACCTCGAGGCCCAGAAAGTCTGGCAAATGGTGACCGGAAAGCGGTCGGTCTCTGACCGCTGGTGGCTCTACGTGGGCGGATAGGCCTGGCCGAGGAATGGGACACGGGGCAAAGGCGGGAATGCGATGAGTGATTTGTGGCTCCCCTATCTGGGGACGACCCTGGTCGTGTTGTGGCTGGCAGCCTGTGCGGCCTCCGACCTGCGGTCCCGGGCCGTCCCGTGGCTGCTCACGGTCCCGCCTCTCTACGCGACCATGATCTGCAGCGCCGTGCACGGGGCGTGGCGGGCACCGCTTCTTGTATTCCTGCTGATCTCCGTTGCGATCCTTCCAAGGCGCTGGTTTGTCGCCCTCTGTCTTCTCCTCGCCTTGCTGCTATCTATATCGGCGCCCGCGGGCCAGATTTGGGTGCTTGCCGCGGTGGTTTGGATCTGGCTGATGTGGAAATTCGCCCTCATGGGCGGCGCCGACGTGAGGATCATGCTGGTTGTAGTGATGGTGATGGGAAATGCGTCAGTGATCGTGCCAATCACGCTTGCCGGAGGGGCCTTGGGCGTTCTTGGCGCGCTGCGCAAGAAGACGGCAGTTCCGTATGTCCTTGCCATCGGGTTGGGAACGCTGGCGTACATGGCAAGCTCCTGGATGCAAGAAGAGGGGGTCACGATGAAAAGGTTTCTCTTGGACAGTTGGGCACTGGAGTCGACGGAAGTGGCGCTCTTGATAGCGGCTGTAGTGCTGGTAGCCTATGCCGCCTACACGGTCCTCGGCCAGCGGATTGCCGCGGTCGTCATGGACATCGCGGGGAAGTTCTAGGCGAAGCCGATCCGCTGCAGATGCCGGGCCCCGGGTGGGGGGCCTGGCAGGGTCAGTACGATCGCGAGGTGCCGGAATGCCAGGCCGTTTCCTGAGATCGAACCGCGGGATTGAAACGCTCGAGGCGGCCATCACCACGCCGATCGCGCTTCTTGTGATGATAGCCGCGGTCAACCTGGGCATGGCCGTGTTCGGCCAGCAAGCTGTCCAGGCCGCGGCGAGGGAGGGGGCACGCATGGGCAGCGTCGCCCAGGAATGTGCCGCGTGCTACGCCGTGAGCGCTGCCCAAAGCGCGATCGAAGCCACCCCGATCGTGGAGAGCCCAGAGGTGATGGTCCTTGCGCCGGGGGGCACAGCGGGCAGCATCCTACGCATCCGCGTCAGCGCCCAAATCCCCAACTTCATGGGTCCACTCGGCGCCCTCTTCCCGGGGCTCCCGGCCGGACCCTTCACCGTCTCGGCCGAGGCAACCTTCAGGCAGGAGGGGTGGTAGGCGAAGGTAGTCATGAGGCGATTGCCCGGGTATTCCATGACCTTCTGGGCGATATTCATCGCCCTGGTTCTGCTCCCGCTTCTCGCGCTGGCAATCGAAGTCGGGAGGTACTCGTTTGCCAGGGCGGAAGTCGGCCAAGCAGCAGACGCAGCGGCGCTTGCCGCCGCGATCGAGATCAATCGCCCGGTTTTCCAGGACACAGGCCAGCTAGTCGTGACCGGGCAAGCGTGGGCCGAGGCGCAAGCCTACGCCAGCTGGAACACGCAGTACCTCTCGGCTCAGGGGATCCACGCGATGGTGACCGGGATCAGTGTGGACAACACAGATCACACGGTGGAGGTTTTCGTGTCAGCCAACCTGGACCGCTTGTTCCCCTCCGTCGTCCCTGACATTGTCGTCTCGGAGGCAGGGCTGGCGCGGATAAGGGCGCAGACGTGGATGAGGTAACTAGACCTGCCACCGCGGGTATCGGTACCGGACGGACTAATGATCGAAACGGGCATCAGACCCGCCGTTGCCGGGTTATCCAGCTAGACCTGATCCGTCCTTGGGGCAGAACGCCCCTACCACGCGGTCATGGGGAATCACTGAAGGCCGACTCCTTCTGGGGATGGAGGTTCCCCAAAAAGAGCGGGGAGGTCAGGCAAGTAAGCGTGGTCTGCGAACCTCGTCCCTAGCAAAGCCACAACCATGTCCCTGCAACCGACTTGCTAGCGGGCGAGGTTGGGCGGCGAGGTTGGCATTTGTTCGAGGGTCATCCGGGAGGCGTGAGCTCAATTGAAGGTCCATCGTTGTTCACGGACGAGATGATATGGCTCCAGGTCTGCTCCATCCAAGCGTCAAGCGCCTTATGGTGGAAGTTCTGCGGCAGCTGCGATCATGGTAGTTCTGAAGCACCGGTAATGACTTTGAACGGCACTTTCAGCGCGCCGCTAAAGTGTCGTTCCCCACATTGAATCTTGCGGCGTTCGTCGGGGCGCAAACTGGTTTGCCAGTCCTTGTCCTTGGTTTCGCGTACAAGGTATAGCAGCGGCTTACCAGCAGGCTGCCCGTGCTCATCTCTGACTTCCATGACGACGGCCCAATCGGGGTTGTACTCGCCAACCGGCGTCGGGACGGTGAACCAGGCCGGCAGTTTGACGTACAGCTTCACATCCTCGCGCCGCTCCAGGCCTTCCACAAAAGCCTTCTCGACCTCGGAATCGTAAACCACATTGTCATAGACCGAGTGCTCGGCTGGCACCAGGTTGTCGGACCAGCCGGGGATGTCTTCGAACTGGGTCATCTCGTACCACTGGTTGATCTTCTCGTACTGGATGCCGTTCACCAGCTGGTCGGTCAGTTTGGCCTTGATGATGCGGGCAGCAACGGTGGCATACTCGAATGGATTCTTGAGCGCGGCCGCCTGGATTTGGGGGCTGGCCTGCTTGAAGATTTCCAGCAAGGTACGACGCGTCAGGCGGACCGGCGGCGAGGTGCGCTCCAGCAGGGCAGACAGAACCTCGACCAGGTTCGGGAAGGGCTGCACCTCTGTTGTATATGGGGCGGCATGTTCGGACACCTGGACCGCTACGAAGGCCTCCCCCTCGGTCTCCACTTTCGCCTTGCGGATTTCCACGTGCGGTGGGCGGATCTCGGCCCGGTTCAACTCTTCGACCACGTCTGCAATCAATTGGGGCGCGTCGATGCGCACGGCGTAGCGGGTCTTATGCTTGATGCGTTCCCACAGTTCCTCAAATTCCGGTCTGAGCAGGTATTCTTTGCGCAGGCGAGCCAAGCCGCGCGCTCGGGCGTTGGCCAGCCGCGGCGGCAACTCACGGCCGAACTCGGTTTCAATTTCCGTCTGGTACTGGCTGACGTAGTGCTCGTAGCTCTCGTTGGCGACCACCGTCAACACATTGACGTGCTCGTCGCGCACCCGGTCGCCGTCCTGGTTCACGGGCAGGCGCACGCCGCGGCCGATCTCCTGGCGCTTCTTGACTTCGGAGGTCGTCTGGTTGAGGGTGCAGATCTGGAAGACATTGGGATTGTCCCAGCCCTCGCGCAAAGCGGAATGGGAGAAGATGAAGCAGGTCGGCTCGTCGAACGAGAGCAGGCGTTCCTTGTCTTTCATGATCAGGTCGTAGGCCTCGCGGTCACCCTCGGATTCACCGGTCTTGCTGTCTTCGTATATGGGCTGGCCTTCCTTTGTCCGCCGGGCGGCGAAGTAGGCGGCCTGGACGCTTTCGGGGGGCACGTCCTTCCAGTCGGGGAAGGTCAACCGCAGGTCCAGGAAGGCGCGTTCGAACAGGCGGCGGATCAGGCCATCGGCCGGGGCATAGTTGTCCACGCGGTCGATGAAGAACAGCGAGAGAACCTTGATGCCGCGTTCGCGCAGACGAGCCTGCTTGCGGAAGTGTTCGCCCAGGGTGTAGCGGATCTGCGAGTCGAAGATGGCTTCCTTGTCTGCGCCGCGTGACTCACCCAGAGTGAGCGTCGTGCGATTCGTGAACAACACGCTCCCGGCACCAGCGTCCATCTCTTCGATTACAAAGGCGGCATACTCGGGGCGGTTGGCTTGGGCTTCCAACGATTCGCCTGGGCGGACGGTCACGACCTTTTCCTTGACCGTCCCGTCTTTCATCAGCTTGTGGACAGCAATCCGGGCGGTGAGGGTCTTCTTCTCGCTGCGCACTTCGTCGAGGCGCAGGAAGACCCGGTTCTCGTCGGCTTCCTTTTCGACGCCAGCCACTTCGATGCGCTTGACCAGCCCCTGGCGGTAGGCCTCGTAGGGCGTCAGCCGGTAGACCAGGTTGTAGGGGTTGCGGTGGGTGGCTGAGTAGCGCAGGGCAAAGACGGGGTCGAGGGCAGCCAACGCCCCAATGCGCAGCTCGCTCTCCATGTTCTGCGGTTCGTCCAGGATCAGGACGGGCCGCGCCGCCTGCACAAGGTGAATGGGCATTTCCCCTTGCAGCCGGTCGGTGGTCTGGCGGATGATATTGGAGGCCTTGTTGAACGAGTCGATGGTCAACACCATGAACTCGACCCCGTCCGAGCGGGCGAACTGGCGCACCTGGCTCAGGTTGGCCGAGTCGTAGACATAGTAGCGGCAGGGGACGTTGTCGTACAGACCGCGCAGGTGGGTTTCGGTGATCTGCAGGGTCTTGAGCACGCCTTCACGGATGGCAACCGAGGGCACGACCACGATGAACTTGCGCAGCCCGTAGCGGTGGTACAGTTCGAGAGCGGTGCGCAGGTAAACGTAAGTCTTGCCGGTGCCGGTTTCCATCTCGACCGAGAAGTTGGCGAAGCGAACTGACCTGCGGCCTGCCGCGGTCTCGATCTCGGATTCGATCACCTGCAGTCCGTCATCCTGTGGCAGCCCGTTGGCTTTCTGGACCTGGCGCAGGTTGTGCGTTAAATCGGCTTCGTCCAGATCGAGGCGGTTGGCAATAGCAGCCAGGTTCGCGCCGAGCGACAGGTATAGTTCGTTCTCCAGCCGCGGCTGGCCTTCGAGCAGGCCGGCAACCGCCTCGATGGCCTGTAACTGGAATCCCTGGTTGGCGTCGAATTTGAACTGCATAGTGACTTAGATTGTCTTTAGCCTGCACTGTAACGCAAGATTGGCGGCGGCTTCATCATCGAGTGCGGAATCGCGACAGATGAGCAGGTCGTCCTTTTTCAAATCGAGGGGACGCAGGTCCTTCAAGGCAATCTTCCCTGCCAAGGTGAGGTAAAAGGACTGGCCCTTGTCGGGATCGGTGACGCTCTGAACGCCCTTGACTGCCGTTTGCTCAACCTGTACGTTCAGGCCATATCCCTCTTTCAATGCCACTTCATAGAGCACGTTTTCCGGCTGCCAGCCCTCCACGAGCGGATTTTCGAACATCTCGGCCTGGCGGGCGAAGGCGTCAGCATCCGGCTGTGCGTCATCCCACTGTCGGTAATTTGATCGGGCCAGCTTGAAGACCTTGAAGCCCAAGTCTTCGGGTTTGTCGAGCGCCAATTGACGTTCCCGGTCTTTCTTCATGCGGGTTACGACTCGACGGATGCGCTCCTTGCCAATTTCGGCAATCGTAGGGAATTGTTTATTGCCGGTGGGTTCGGGCAACTGCACCATGATGAAACGCCGGCTACCGCCATCCTCGCGGTTGAGTTCCAGCGTGGCATGAGCTGTGGAGCAGGAGCCGGCGAAGAAGTCAAGAATAATATCTTCGTTATCGGGTTCAGTGGCTATTTGTAAAATGGGTTTCATTAGTCCTGTTGGCTTTGGAAAAGGAAATATCTGTGCATCTCCAAAGAGATCAATTATTTCATTCGTACCATGCTGGGTATATACATCGTCGATTATTGAGAATGCTTTGCTTTGTCGTTCTACTCCATTTTCGTCCTTGAGATATTGTTTTGTGAGGACTGTCCATCCTTCATTACCCTTCATGAATTCAAGCTCGCTACTTGCACGAGCTTTCAAAGCTCGATCTTTTGACCAAAGCCACTGTCTTTTGGGCCATACCTCAGTTCCATCAGGCGCGGGTATAGGGAAGACTAAGTTCTTCCGTTCCCCCATGCTTTTAGTGGCTTCTAATGGGTGCGTTCGGTAAGGACCGCGGATTGGATACTTGTCGTCTTTGTACTTGTAATACCTTTCAATCGACTCTGGATCGAGGGGAACAAAAATGTTACTCAAAGCTTCCTTGTTCTTAGCATAGAAAACGATGTATTCGTGGACACTTACAAGATATTTCTCCTTTGCACCACCGCCATATCGTTTTTTCCAGATTATCGTATCAACAAAATTCTCTTCCCCGAAGGTTTCGTTAAGCAATAGCCGCAAATCGAATACCTCTTTATCATCAATACTCACCATAATTACGCCATCGTCGCGCAGCAACTGGCGGGCCAGGAACAGGCGCGGGTACATCATCGAAAGCCAGGCCGAGTGGTAACGCCCGCCGGTCTCAGGGTTGCTGGTCAGCAGGTTGCCGGCGGAATCTTGCTGGCCGGTGAGCTGGAGGTAGGTTGCCAGCGGGTCGGCGTAGTCATCGGGGTAGATGAAGTCATGGCCGGTGTTGTACGGCGGGTCGATGTAGATCATCTTCACCCGCCCGAAGTACGACTTGTACAGCAACTTGAGCACCTCGAGGTTCTCGCCCTCGATAAAGACGTGGCCGGTGTGTTCGAAGTCGATGGACTCTTCGCGGCAGGGGACGAGAGCGGCGCGGTTGGGTGTCTGCAAAAGGCGGATGGCATCGCGCTTGCCGGCCCAGGTGAAGGCGTAGCGCTCCGGGCGCTCGTCGATCTCGCCGCCCAGCAGCCCGCGCAGCTTATCGAAATCGACTTTGCCATCGCTGAACGCCTCAGGGTACAGGTCTCGCAACCCCGCCATACGTTCCGCACCGGGCATTTCCGGACTTCGCTCTACCTTCACGTGCTTGGTATTCTTCTTCATTGGTAGCATCCCTAGTCCTGCGATCTGAGCCGGGCAAGTACCCCGCCAACAGCACCCTCAACCGTCTCGTCACCAATTACCATCCCCGCCAGTACTCGCACCAACTGAGGGCTTAACCGTCACACCGCGCGCTCCGTTGTATCTTGTCAGGGAAAGTGCGTCAAAAAGTGGGTCAGAGTCAATAGACACTTCCTCGGCCTGATCGGATCAGACCGGGGCAGGTTGTAAGGTCTGCGGGTGGTGCAGGCGTCGCCCTTCTAGCGTCCTCTATTTGATCTCTTCTCGCGTCAGCACCGCTCTGCCTCTGGCGAAGTATACGCCCGCTGGCGTCAGACAAGCGAGTGACTCATGACGCCGCTGGTGATTGTAGCCTGCACTGGGGCAGGCTATGGAAGTTGACGAACCGCGCCACCTCCCACTGCAGCGGCCAAGGGGCCGAAGCAGATGACCAACTCGACAAGTTTGTTCAGCGAGCGGCGGTAGCACTAGATCTTGCCCAGGGTCATCGGGCGCTTAAGGATGCGAACGCCAATTCTACTTGCGGGACGGGTCACGAATTCCAGAGGCCAAGGAAACAACCAATATGGCTCCTCGGCCATCTGCGCGATCAAGGCGATGGTTTCGGAGGCTACTTTGGGTCGCCCCGCCTAGTTGTGGTCGCCGTGTCGCAGCGGACCTGGAAGGCTTATCACGAGAGGAGTTGCGCCTCGTTCAATGAACCAAGTCGCTTGGTTTAGCAGAGGGTCAAGGTACTTGGTTTCTAGATCCTTGGCGTCGACTTCGTCAAGTTCTGTGATCTTGCCGTCTTTGAGGCCGAGCCCATTTAAAGATGGCCCCATATCGAGACCCGCACCCGCCGTAACGATGACGCGGTCGTGGAAAAGACTCTCAAATCTTGATGGGACAGCGATGAGTTGAATCGGTGGCATGGGACGAGCGGATACCTGGTTCCATTCCCGGACGAGAAGAGCGGAAAGGGCCTCGTTCTTGGTTCTCGGGTCGAAGTTGGTGTCAGTCGTGACTATGAGGACCTTGCACTCAGTTGGTACGCCCTTCAGGAAGAGCATGTCCGAGGGGCGGAAGTATGGGTCGCAGACCTTGACGTACTGTTTTCCATGCTGAGCTATCCAGTCCTGCAGCCACTGAACCGCTCGTTCTCTTTCGCCTGCTCTGAACACGTTTACTCTTGATGCCAGACCTGGGTAGCTGGTCAGCAGAGGCCTGGGAACGCCCTCTGTTTGAGCTTGGGACATTGCGTGAGTGAGGGACGACGTCAGGCGCATCATGTCCAGAAGGCTGTCAAAGACTGGGTCAGCAGTGCTTCCACGCTTCAAGGACTCGATCACCCAGTGCGAGGCATCCCTGAATGCCGCCATGTGCGTCGACGCTGCTCTAAGTAACCATTCCTGCATGACAGAGGGATGATGAATAAGCCCGCCGCCGTTCACGATTTCTCGGAGCAATTTCTGAGAGGCGGCGGTGATGAGCCAGACATCGGGAAAGGGCGACTCGGAAAGCTGGTGCAAGTCAGCTGGGTTGCCTGCGAGCCTCGCAATCCCGAGGGAGACCTCAGCGCTGCCGGAGGGGAACCCCTCAAGCCGTGAGTCAAGCCGTGATGTCAGCTCGGCTGCGAAGTCGGGATCAACGCGGTATGCTGTCTGCACGAGGAGCCCGATCCGTGATCGCCGATCGAGGTCCTCAAATTGATCGGTGAGTTCAAGCACTTCTTCAAGTGTTTCGCGGGCTTTTGAATTCATCCCGGCTGCAGACCAAACTTGAGCTATCGTCTGTAGTCTGTCTGCCCTATCCTCGATGGATGGCAGATGTGCACAGAGTTGCGCAGCGTTCTCAAGGAGGATTTCAGCGCGTTCGGGGTCATAAGAGAACATCGCCTCGGCGATTATTGCATATACAAAGACTCTGTCAGCTGAGTTCGCAAGGGAATCAGCCTCAGAAACAATTGAATCCCAGCCATGGCGAAGTTCAGCCTTCGACAACGCTGCGGCTGCTTTTGCCTTTGTCGTTGCCTTACATCTTAAGCGGTGCGCCTGTGCACATGCGATGATCTTAAATCCGGCGTGAGTGATGTTCTCGGTGTCAGGCAAGTGCTCGCTGGATAGGTCATCGAGTCTTCGTGCGATCTCGAGGGCTTGAGTAAGGTCAACGGACGAGCCCAGAGAGGTTTCGGAAACACGAGACACTGCCAAGATTGCATCATAGAGCAGAGAATCCCATGAAATGTTCGATGCCGCATCAATGGCGGCCAAGATCCAGGGAAATGGAGCCGATAGTCTCAGCTCGTCTGCTCGGATGTCGTCAGTGAGAAGTCTTCGCGTCAGATGCCAAATCGCTGTCCGATTCCAGGCTAAATCGCGAGAGTGCTGGCCTAGTTGGGAAAGAGTATCTGCGGCGAGTTTCGGGTCGAACTCATGTAGTACGGGGCTGCAGTCAACAAGGGCAGATTCGCCCTCAGCGCTTCCAATGAGAGGATGGATCCTCGGATCTACGAGTGTGCGGATGACCCGCTCCGCGTATGGCGAGTAACCTGCAGCGTAGGATGCTGCGGCCAGTTCGCAAAGCAACCTAACTTGCATGCTGGGAGAAGGGAGCGCCTCAATAGTGCGCTCTATTTCTTCGAGTTGATCTTTGCGGTTTATGAGGATTTCGGTGTCGATAGTCCGTATTGCGAGGCGGATGACCTCGACGAGGGACCAGCCCAAGATGCTCGAAGCAATCACTCCCTCAGGAGTACGTCCCATGGCAAGGATCTCGTCAAGAAGTTCTTCTAATAGAGACGGGTCGATCCGGTGAAGCCGTCGGACTAAGTCATAGCCGCTGCTAATCCGGACGCGCAAATCAGAGATGTGGCGCCAACTTTCAACAGCATCTTGTGCGGCTCGGGTGGCAATGTCCGGGCAGCCATCAAACACTAAGCTAGCGAGTAGGGCGAGGCATTGTGACCTTCGGTGGGGGTCCCTACCCTCGGATGCTCTAGAGAGGAGGAGTTGAGCATTCTCGATGCATATCTTGGGCGATCGGTCATCCAGGTCCTCCAAGGCTGAAAGCAAAAGGGACTGTTGGTCTTCGGGATCGGCGAGGTCAATTGCGAGGTCTAAGATCTCCGCAAACCCTGCGCATCCGCCGTGAAGAAGAATTGAAGAGAGCAAAAGGGAGGCGGCTTTGGCTCGCCTCGAATAGAGGTTCAGTCTGCTAGCAAGGCGAAGAGCTTCGAATGGATCAACTTCGGCGAGGGTACGTATAACACCTCGGGTTACAGCAAGGTGGTCACCGGAATCCGCCAATAGACTATTCAAGGTGAGATCAAGATGGTTCTGGATTTCGCTATGGAGTGACAAGTTCTCCGGATCCACACGGCACGCCGAGGCCAGAAGTCTTGCAAGGCAATAGGCCTTTGTGTCCAGATCGAGGATTTCGTCGAGGACCATCTTGTACGTGGCAGCGAAGCGACAAATTGCGTCCTGGATGTCAATATCGCAAAGGGCCTCAGCCGAGGCGAGAAGAATCCTGATGTACTCTTCCTTAGGGTATTTCAAACTCGTGATACTGGGAATGTCCAACCTTTGAACGATATGTTGCCGATCGGCAGGGGTAAGGTTATGAAGGAGCAGGGCGATCTCCCGGATGTTGCGGAGTGGTATGACAAACTGGCTGTCAGCAATAATAGTGTCGAGCCACTGATTCAACCCGCGTTGAAGATCCGGGGACGACTGGTTGATTACGCACCAGCGCCTGAGAAGGTATTCCTTTGCTTTTGTTGACTGAATGGACTTTAGTTCGTCGATGAGTCTGTCCATGGGAAGGTCGGACATCCACCGAGAGTGGGCTTTAACTACGTTCGCCAATTCGGGATCGGTGATGCGCGAAACCAGCTGGTCGTTGGGCCCGAGCGGTGACGTAAGGACTGCAGCAGTCAACGCAACGTCAATGATGCTTCGTTTGTCGCTCTCCTTGATTTGCTTCTCGAGGAGGGCTATTGCGAGGTCAGGATAGAGCGGAAAAAGTTCGGTCGCGACTTGAATTGCCAGATCTGTGTCGATCTCGTCAATTTGAAGTTCATCAACTAGGTCCTTCAGTTCCTCTTTGGCACGGGAGGGGATGTGCTCTCCTTCCCCCTCCATGCTGACGTAACATCTTGCGAGAAGCCTTATGCGAGTTGGTGAGTCCGCGGCGGCGTAGGCTCTTCGCAGTGCTTCTTGTGTTCTTCCAACTGCCAGGAGTGCGTCAATCTGGTGGACGTCAATTGGCTCTGAGGCGAGCTGGCGGCCGAGGGACAGCGCCAGTCCCCACTTAATGAGGGAGTTTGTGTCTCCATTCTGCTTCGCCATTTCGCATGCGACTGTAAGGCGTCTGCATATTGCGGGGAGCCTGCCTTCGTCGCGGATCGCCTGAACAAGCTTTTGTGGGGCGAGAAGGGAAGTGATTCCCTCGTAATCTCCCGAATCGCGGTACAGAAGCGACAAGATGTCCTCGTGCTGGCTGCCACACTCCTTTAGTGCATCAATAACCTGGCCTCTTAGGTTAGGGATGTGAGAGGAACTCCTTCTCTCAGCCACTGAATGAAAGAATTGGTTGGTATAGCGGATGTTCCCGGTCCTGGGGTCGTGTTCCACCAGACCGGTGCCCAGGAGGGATGCGACCAAATGGTCTTCCTCGATCGATGCAATCCTAGCTAGAATGCTCGGTGGCAAAGGGACTTGACTGCATGCGAGGCACTCGAGGGCGATCTTTGTCTCAGGGGACGACGTCTCAACGATTCTAGCCCAGTCGTGACCCACGAGATCTCCGAGTTCGCTCGGAAGGTTGTCTATGTTAATAGCGTCGTCTGGCATCCTGCTGACGAGTCTCTTGATCAGTTTCAGGTGGCCCACAATCCCAGCTGCTTTCTCGTGAATTCGAAGCACTGCCTCTCGAGGAAGTGGCGTGTCACTGAAGAATTGGGTAGTTTCCTGGAGGCTAAGCGGAATAGGTTTCAGTCTGTGTGCCGATAGATTCTGCGGCACGGTCGGGAGCGCATCAGTCCTGCAACTGGCGAGCAGGTAAGGACTCACTGAGCCCGTCCTGAGCGGGAGGAGATCGATAATACGCTGACCTCGTATCCCAGTGGAGGCCCATTCCAAGCCATCGACCACGAAGTAGTATGTCCGACCTAAGTGTCTTGCATCCTGCGTTAGCTGGATTGCGAGTGTTTGTGCGAGGCCAAGAAGGGCCTCAGTCGTCATGGATGTGGTTGGTCTTGCTTTGCCCAAAGCAAGTGAGATTTGTGTACAGATGGAAAAGAGGAATCCCTGGAGCAACTGCGAAAGGGGATCTGAGGTTATGAAGTAGGAAATCGCGGTTGCTGAATGGCTTCGGGCAAACTGAGCGAGAATGTTTGTCTTGCCTGTAAGAGGACCGCCGTCGAGAATGAGAACGCGGCAATCTTCCCCGAAGGAAGACTCGATGTGTCGCACAAAGGCGTCTCTCGAGATCTCATCTGCGGGACGGAGAGGAAAACCAACACATTCGGATGTGAGATCAAGTGGGGGAGAATCCATGGGATTACCCTTTCTGATAATAGGAGGCGTCCCTGAGTGTGCGGCGGTAGGTCATCTACAAGCTTGGCGGACAATGTTTACTGCTGCCCTCACAGGCATAGGCTGAATCCGATTCGATTTCCAGTGTTGTTCGAGGCTTCCACGAGCCACGTAGTCCATCGTGAAGTAGCCAAGAACCCCTTGGGGAATCTCCAACACTTTGGCATCGAATACACGGACGATGTTTGGATGGCCAATCTGAGAGAGAATGACCGCTTCTTGCGGGAGGTCATCGATCTCGGCCATTGTCATGTCTCGGGCTTTGAAGACCTTCGTGGCGTGGCGGCCGAGAAGGGGCTGACGCACTTGATATACCTCGGCAAATGTGCCTTCGCCTAAGAATCGCTCTACTCGGCACGGATTCCCAACGGTTTGATCGTCCGTGATTAGCGCCATTGGCCACAGGGTCGCGTGAGAAGAGAACAAAGGTTAGGCTGTTGCTGTTGGTTGATGAGACGCCTATAGATATCGGGGTTCGCCGGACATGGGATGATTGTCCAAACACTTCATTTGCTTTCCTCATCTCAGGACCAAGGCTCCAATTTGGACCGATCCCTGATCCACTCGTCTACGAGTTCCTTTTGAAATCGCCATGCTCTGCCCACTTGGAATGGAGGGATCAACCGTTCCCTCGCCATTCGGTAGATCTTGGCTGAGCTAAGTTGAAGATACTCTGCCAGCTGACCTGCCGCCATGATTTCGGAACGGGCCAGTCTAGAACCATGAGTATGGTCCATAGCACCTCCCAGTAAACAGGTCTCCGCGTGCTGCCTGGTAGAGGACCGACACGGTAAGGCGTCCGAGCACCCCACGCCGGGGAGCAAGTCCGGAAGGCTTGAGATACGCTGCCTCCAGGCTGATCCACGATAGAGCGCAGGAGCAAGATTCCTCCGTCTTGGTTATCGAAGGCGAGTATTCAGATTGTCACCAGAGTACAACAGGATACCTTCCAGCCCCATGGAATATCCAGAATGTCACGGGAATGCAAGGGAATAGACACATGGGGGTCGTTTATGTTGCCCATAGAAAACCCGAACGCCTTTCCTGAGGCGGCCTCACGGTGGGAGGTATGTAGGGCTCTGTGGCGCGTGAGGTCGAGCGTTGCCGCGAGAAGGACTGAACCGCGAGAGGGGCAGGCTGATGTGGAAAATGGCTTGTTCCAGAGAGAACAATGTGGAGCGGATCAGTCGGATGGATGGCTTGACAAAGGAAGACATGGGGATTGACCTCTTGATGGACTATCAGAATCCATTAAGGAAGTACGTTGCGCGTGCGATCCAAGTCCATTGTCGGACGTATGGGGTTCATGGGCGGGATAGGATGCGAAACAAGAGGTGGTACTGCCGCAGCGGCGGGTGAACTTGGAGAGTTGGCTGAAATGGGCCGGGGTCTGGCTGTCGCACGAGGCGAGTTGATAACGGCAAGTTGCCGGTTACAGTGCACTTAGCTGAAGCATCACAAGTGCGTCGACGGGATTGGTCCCCTTGGGCAAAATGTACTCCTTCTGAAGGCAAGTGACGTCTAGATATGCAAGCGGCGCCGAATCCCAGCTCCGGCGTTTCTTGCCGTACACGAATAGGGTTGCGCCGTTGCTGACCACAATATGGGTGACGTGCCGAAGGCCGAGGTTTCGCATGTAGTTCAATGGTTGTTCGAGGACGTCTCCTAGTGCCTCGCCCATGCCCTTCGCCTCGAGAACCATGACGCAGTTTTCCTCATTGGTGAGGGTGGTCTTGAAAAACGCGATGTCGACCCTGTTCCATTCGACTGCCAATTGCTGATGGGACCAACCAAGCCCTAGAAACAGAGGCAAGAGAATGTGAGAGACCACTTCGTGTTCCGTGGGCCGCCGGCCGCTTTGATCTTGACGATACCAAGGGCATAGGTTGTCCGCCTGCCGCAATGCCGAATAGATGTCCTCGATGTTCCTGCTGCTGATCCCGGCGCTGAAGAGCTCCGCCCCCAGCCTCTCTTCTGAGTAGAGCGATGTCTCATGAGACGGCATTCTCTTCAAAGTGCGTTCAAACCAGGATGCAGGGACCGCTTGGGCAGCTTGGACTTCACGTGCTTGGTGGAGCCTTGTGAAAGTGGGGTTTTGAACGGGATCTCACGAGCAGAAACCAGTTCATGTCCTTCTCTAGAGTAGCACCAGATCGCGCTCGATGCCAGCCGTATCTTCGCTGTCGCTCGTTTCCCAGCCAAAACGAGATGCTGAATGCTCTGGAGGTAGGAGCCCCTCAAGGAATCTGCATCACACCTGCCTGGGGTGCTCATGCCACTATGAAGGCAAACCCTTACAACGGTTGACGTGTGGGATTGATCACCCCGATGCGACCAGCGCGACCATAAATGGACTATCTTTAGGAATTGCCGTGGGGAATCCCCCAAAAACCTAGGGATCTAATTGATTTTGGCCACAGCGGTCGAACGTCGGCCTGGTCTCCTACTGACGGACCTTGACAACAGTGGTACAATGTTCCCAGGATGGGAACATTACCTATTGGAGGCTTCGGCGTGTTGCGATCGGGGGTGTCGGTTCATGCGAGTCGTCAACCTAAGGCTCATCCACCAGTTCTCCGCCGCGCATCCTGATTGCAAATCAGCTCTGGACTCATGGGTCGCGGAGCTTCAAGAGGCTGAGTGGAAAACACCGGTAGATTTGAAGAGGCGGTATCCATCTGCCAGCGTGCTGAGGGGGAAGAGAGTTGTGTTCAACATCAAAGGGAACAGGTATAGAGCTTTGACTTTGATTGACTACGAATCTGGAATTGTGATTGTGAAGGAACTTGGGACCCACGCAGAATACGATGGATGGGTGCTTTGAGGGACATGGAAATGACATTCGGGATCATCCGCGACGAGAAGGAACACGCTGATGCCCTCCGGGAGCTTGAAGAGCTCGTGCTTCGCGATCCTGCGAGTGGGTCAGCGGAAAGGGCTCGAATCGATCTCCTCGGCCTTCTCATCGAAGATTACGAACGCCGGGTTTATCCCACGGACCTTCCTGACCCAGTGGAGGCAATCAGGTTCCGCATGGATCAACTGGGTCTGAAGCAAAGGGACCTAATCCCGATCATAGGGAGCCGGAGCAAAGTGTCCGAGATCCTGAATCGGAAGCGCACGCTGACTCTCCCCATGATAAGAGCATTACACACTGGTCTAGGGATTCCGGCGAAGGTGCTCATTCGGGAAGGCGAGCCAACGAAGCTTGCTTTCGCAGATGTAGACTGGAGCTCATTCCCCCTCAAGGAGATGGTCAAGCGAGGATGGATAACTGCAAATACTCGGGGCATTGAGAAGGATCCAGAAGGAGTGGTGAGGCGGTTTCTCGAGCCTTTGAGCTCGCTTCGTGTGGGCGCCGTCCTGTACCGAAGGTCAGAGCTAGTACGTTCTGCACGTAGTATGGACTGGTACTCGCTTGCGGCATGGACGGCTCGGGTCCAGATACGTGCACGAGAGGTTGGGAAGCTTCAACCCTACAGAGGTGGGATAGACAGGGCATTCATGCGAGAGCTTGCCCGGTTGAGCGTTTCGGAGAAGGGGCCAAGGCTAGCTGTGGAGATGCTCAGCGCCGTTGGGGTGGCCCTCGTGATCGAGCCACACTTGCCGGGCACCTACCTTGACGGGGCGGCAATAGTGGTTGACGAGGAGTTCCCAGTCGTAGGGATGACAATTCGCCATGACAGGCTTGATAACTTCTGGTTCACAATAATGCATGAACTCTCCCATATCGCGCTCCACATGCAGAGTGGCTACGATAGTTTTGTTGACGATCTTGACTTCGAGGAGAAGCTTGATCCTGCAGAGGACGAGGCAGATCGATTGGCAAGAGAAGTATTGATACCATCCGAAGAGTGGGAGAAGAGCGCGGCCAGTAAGCTGAGGTCGGTAGAAGCCGCCCAACACCTGGCCAATAGACTTGGGATCCACGCCGCTTTGGTGGCGGGGAGAATGCGATACGAGTTCAAGAACTTCAGGATACTCGGGCAACTCGTAGGTTACGGCGAAGTCAGGAAGCAGTTTAGTGATGTTTCGTGGAATAGCTAAGATGCTCGAGAGCACTGAGTATGTCCCCGTGTTGCGATGGAAGCGGGCTGAGTGGACGGCACTTAGGTTCTTGAGTGAAGACGTCAAGGCAAGGGTGCTCCCATTAATTGAGGTGCCGCCGAGTCGACTTGTTCGCAAGAAGGGCGAGACATTCGTCAACATGGATGAATGCATTGCGGAGATAGTCAAAGAAGTCGAGCGGAGCTGGGGGGGCCGGCGGTTCTTCCTGGACATGAGTCTCCTGGATAGTCCTGGAGGGGGAAGAGGGCTTTCAGCGGAAGCGCTAGCTATGGCCTCTAAACAATGCGAGTCAAGATCGTTGAATGGAATACCAGTATCTGGGCTGGGTCGAGACCGAACCTACCAAGGTGTAGTTCGAAAATGGGCAGCAAAGTGTGGGGGTGCATGTTTGCGAGTTAACGCAGAGGGGATCGGAAGCGGAACTGCCCTTGCAGAAGTTTATGGTTTTGCTAACAGTGTTGGCCTTCGTAAGGAGGATGTTCACCTCGTAGTTGATTTCGGGTACTTGAATGCGGCGATCTCATCCTATGGTCAGATTTGGGAGAGGATCCCGGACGCGGAGAGCTGGGCGAACGTTGTGATTTGCGGAGGCTCGTTCCCTGTTAACCTTATGGGATTCGTCATAGGAATACAAGAGGTACCCAGGAGGGAGTGGCTGGCTTGGAGGGGCCAAATCCCAGCTGCTGGCTGGCCCCGATCGCCCATCTATGGAGACTACACGATCCAACATCCAGTGTTCGTCGAACCGCCGGGAAAGTCGAACCCGAGTGCGTCGATTAGGTATGCGCTTGAGGAGTCCTGGCTGATTTTCAGGGGTGAGGGACTGAGGACGAGTGAGCTAGGTAATGCACAATATGCGGGGCACGCAATCCTGCTCCGGGACCGTGAGGAGTACTACGGTGAGAGCTTTTCGTATGGCGACAAGTATATTTGGGGTGTTGCTGAAGGCGGCGTAAATCCAGGAAACCCAGAGAGCTGGCTTCGAGCCGGAGTGAACCATCACATTACTGTGGTTGTGCGCCAGATTGAGCGGCTTGCCGGCTAGTAAGGGAAGTCACGACAATAGACTTTAGAAGATTGCGGTCGGCAAGATTGGCCAGTTTCCTGCAAATCGCTTGCCGAGAGCCCCGCAGGGGCCGCTCTCGTGAGAAATAGCATGAGATGCAGGCATCTATCTCCTCTCGCCACAAGAGCTGGGTTAGAGCGTAGTTGTCGGGTGTGGGGTTGGCATCTGGTTTTCTGACTGTCACAAGTTCAACCTGCCCGCGCAGGGAGCGAAACCCCAACATCAGTCCCCACCATTCTGGGATCATTGTGGAGGCCTCGTGCAAGTGGATTGGACCGCAGATAAGCGTGACCTCGTCGAACACTCTGCTATAGCTTTGGATCTGTGATGGGAGGCGGTCGAGAGAGTCGAAGTCGCTCTTGATCTCGAAGGCATTGATATCGTCGCCGAGTAACACTAAGTCGGCCCGCGCCGGTCCAATGCGAAGCGACAGTTCTGGAACGATAGTGCCGTGACCATTGGGGAGGTTCTTGGAAATGTGGGCCATGAGGGCTGCGCGAAGACCCTGCTCGCCAACGAAATCAGTTCGTGGGCGGGGTTTATTCACTGAGAGCCTCCTAGTCTTTGGTGTATCCAACCCTTGGTATAGCACTCGCTCCCTGGTGGGAAATTGCCTCTGGCTCGGACTTGCACGGGCAACTGGCGCGTAAACAGCCACGAAACCAGATATCGCATGCCCTCTATTTCATTGAGCGCGCTACGGGGTGCGTCCCCTCGACCAAACCCTCCTGGGCTCTTTGAGTATATGCCACAAATAGGCGACTGCAACCCAGCATGCCCCTGTCTGTACAGCTCTGCCCGGTCAATTCCGTGAAGAATCCTGGGAATTGGCCGGATGGTCCACGCCGGGTGACCAGACTCGCTGATGAAGCGCCCCTCGACCGAACATTCCGAAAACTCGGTTGGCCAAAGGAGAGGGCTTTTGCCCCCACCTGGCCCAATCGTGTGCTCCCTGGCTTTCCAGCGTTTCATCGGTTCACACGTGGCCGCTAACTGCCCCTCTCAATTTGGTATCGTGAACTATTTGCCTCATGGACTTCGTCCTCCAGTGTCATGGAAGAGTCTATGAAAGAGGAATTTGGAATACTAACGTTGATCGGCTTTCAAGCCCTCAGATCAAGCCACATTGCTTTCAAAGCACGAGCAAGGATTCGGGGTCAATAACTCTTACAGCCTCCAGTTGTCCACCGGGCTCGCCTTGCGATGCGCCTGAGCGACATCGGATTGGGCGATCCGGGCGTAGTGGCGCACCATGTCCAGGCTCCCATGGCCAAGGATCTGCTGCAGGGTGAACACATCGCCGCCGGAGCGCAGGTAGGTGATTGCGAAGGTGTGGCGCAGTTTGTGGGGGTAGACGTTGGGGACCCCCGCCTTCTTTCCAATGCTGCGGACAAGTTGCAGCAGGGTACAGGGTCTCATTATGTGGCCGCCCCTGGCGACGAAGAGCGGGGCGTCACGGTCATCCCCATCTTCGCGGCCGGCGAGGTAGTGCCAGACAGCCTGTCGTGTGGCCTTGCCGAGATACACGGACCGGCCCTTGCCTCCCTTCGCTCCACCCTGAATCCCGTGCTTGATGTCGACCTGTCCAGTTTTCAGATCGACGTCTCCGACCTTAAGTGCACAGAACTCCGAGGCACGCAGGCCAGTGTCCAACAGGACCAGGAGGATGGCGATGTCCCGGCTGGCGGTCGGTCGCCGCATGGTGAAGGATCGGCGAACCGGGGTATCCGCGTCGCGCGAGTAAGTGCAGGCCTTGAGCATGCGCTCGACTTCCTCGCGGGTGAGCGCCGGGACAGGAGGCATCGGCGCCCGGGGGACCCGCACATCGGTCATGGGACAGGGGAGGGCGAGCTCGCGTTCGGCCCAATGAAAGAAGGACGAAAACGCGATCCACACGTTGCGGATGGTCTTTCCCGACAGAGGGTGGATCTTGCCGCCGAAGCGCTGGGGCTGGTACTCGGTCCGTAGCCAGGCCAGGTAGGCGCTGATTTCGGGTCCGGTTACCTTGCCAATTTCCCGGTCGCCGGTACGCTCGATCCACTTGCTGAGGTCATCGAGGTAGGTGTCGACCGTGCGTTGGCTGAGGCCTTCGGCGAGCTTGGCGTTGGTGAAGCCGACCAGGGCCTTGCTGAGGGGGAGGGGGCCGGGCGGGGGGGCTTGGCGGGACTGGCCCGACGAGCTTAGGTAAGGCGACGAGACTGACGAGATGCGGTTCATGGCAAAACCTCCCAAGATGAGAGATTATGCGGACCGGACCTCGTCAGGCTAGCAAAAGAACCGTGGCCTTACGGTCCACGGTTCTCGTCAGGTAGCGGGGGCTGGACTCGAACCAGCGACCTCCGGGTTATGAGCCCGACGAGCTGCCACTGCTCTACCCCGCAACGATGTTTCTTTCTTGGAACCCGGTCATTCTATCTTCCCAAACCGATTCCGTCAAGGTTGAAACCTGGCCGACCCTGCAATCTTTCCTGCAGCAATAGGAATCACTGCGGCCGAGCCCCATCGGCCAATCGGCGCAGTCAACTTCATGCACATATATATAGAAGAAGGCAGCCCGTCGCTGCCTTCAATCGCAAGCGTATTCCTTTCCCAGAATGCCTGAGCCGCTCAAGAACCGTTTTCGCGGGAACGGCACAAGGGCGCCATCAGTTTCGCCCAGGTGAACGACGCTGAATGCCTGGCGTTCCTGGGTTCGTCTCGATCTCGCCCAGGGGGCATCGATCAGATCCCGGCGCAAAATGCCAGCCCGACTGTTCCCGGGCCGGCATGCGTTCCCACTACAGGGCTCACGACGGCCATGTAGGATTCCAGGGGGTGGAAGCGACCCACTGCTCGCTCCAGGAGCCGGTTGGCCTCTTCCTCCGCCAGCGCGTGAATCGCTGAGATGCGAACGGGTTTCTGGCCGTCGATCCGTTCTGCGATGATGTCGAGTACTCGGTCCAGAGCCTTGCTTTTGGTGCGAATTCGCTCGATCGGCTCCACCTTGCCCCCCCGGACTTCAAGGATGGGTTTGACGTTAAGGGCTGTGCCCAGGTACCGGCTGGCCGCTCCAATCCGGCCCCCGCGTTGGAGAAACTCGAGCGTGTCCACGGTGAAGACAACACCCGTGTGGTGGGACGTCTCCCTCGCGACTTCTGCCGCCTCATGCAGGTTCGCGCCCTTCTCGAGTGCACGTGCCGCCGCCAGGACCTGAAAGCCCATGGCCATGGCCGTCGTGCCGGAATCCACGAGCTCGATTTTCTCCTTCACGAGCTCGCCGCGGGCCTGGTTGGCGGAAGCGAGGGTGCCGGAGAGTTCGGCGCCGATGAAGATGCCCAGGGCTTCATTCCCATCGTTCAAGATGCGCCCGAAGATGTCCAACATCGTCGCAGGGGTGACCTGCGAGGTCGAGGGCATCACTTTGGCCGTTTTGAGGCGCCTGTAGAACTCGTCGGGCAGAATGTCGATCCCGTCCAGGAACGTTTCCTTGCCCCAGATCAGCACTTGCGGCGCGACGCGGATCTGGTACAGATCGATCAGCTCTTTGGGGAGGTAGCCGGTGCTGTCAGTGACCAGGACCACTTTAGCCATGGTGAGTCGGGGCCTCCGGGGATGGGTCTTGCGCGGCTGGGTACAAGATGTAAAACACCTCTTGTCTTTCCCCGATGCGAAAGGCCACGACGACCCCGGCCCGCGGACCGCTTTCCCCTGCGGTTTTGGCCTTGTTTTTGGCCCGCCACGAACGCCCAACCAAACCTTGTGTTGACCGGCTTGGGGAGAGTAGAATGGAAATGTGGACAAGACGCCTCTGACAACGCGGCTCCTTTTTCGGGGGAAGCAGCATGATGTTCCGTCCGGCATGACCGTGCGCGACGCAGTCCGGCGCATTGGTCTGCCGCCGGAGGCAATCCTTGCCACTCGCAACGGAGAGCTCCTGACCGACGACGTGGTCCTTCGGCCGGGGGAAGAGATTCGTCTGGTGGCCGTCATTTCAGGTGGGTAGTCTCGCCAGGGGGAAGGTGGACCATGACCCTTTCGGTCTGGGCGATGCTGGGGCTTGCGTACCTGATAGGCTCGTTTCCGACGGCCTATGTCATGGGCCAGAGGCATGGTGTCAATCTGCGCCTGACTGGGGACGGGAACCTGGGCGCAAAGAACGCCTTTGAATCGCTGGGGCCGCTGCCGGGCATCCTGGTCGGTGTTGTGGACACTTTCAAGGGCGCGGCGGCAGTGCACCTGGCTCAGATTTTCACCGCGGACCCGCTTGTGCCCTACTTGGCGGCCGTTGCGGTCGCGCTTGGGCACGACTATTCCATCTTCATCCGCTTCCAGGGCGGGCAGGGGATGGCTGCGATCCTGGGGGGGATGCTGATGCTGCAGCCCTGGGTCACGCTGCTGGGGCTCGCCATTGCGGGGGTGGTTCTCCTGGTCACCTCGAACTGGGATCTCTCCTGGGTCATGGGTCTGGGATCGGTGGTGGCCGTGGGGCTGTTCCTGCACTGGCCCTTGTGGCAGGCGGTGATAGTTGCCCTGATCTTCCTGACGATCGGAGTAAAGAAACTGGTGGACGCGCCGCTGCGCGCGAGAATCAGCGGAGGCCAGCGGTGAGGTGCCGGAAATGCGGTGCCAAGGCGGTCATGAACATGCGCCAGCACAAGCTGGCGCTTTGCAAAGAGCACTACCTGGAGTGGCTGCCCGAGCAGGTCGAACGCGCCATCGAAAAGTACGCGATGTTTGGGCGCGAGGAGAGGATCCTGGTCGCGGTCAGCGGCGGCAAGGATTCGCTCTCGCTGTGGGACATCCTCCACCGGCTGGGATACAAGACTGAGGGGCTGTACATCGGGCTGGGGATCGACGGCGGGGTGGACTACTCCGTGGCCTCAGGCGAGCGATGCAAGCAGTTCGCCAGCCAGCGCGGCCTGAACCTGCAGTTGGTCGATATCGCGGAGGTGTACGGCGCCTCGATCCCGGAGGCAGCGGGGATCTCCAACCGCGGCCGGGGCAAGCCCTGCTCCCTGTGCGGGATGGTGAAGCGCCACGTCATGAACCGGGTGGCGCGCGACGGCGGCTTTGACGTCCTAGTCACCGGCCACAACCTGGACGATGAGGTGGCGGTCCTGATGCAGAACACGCTGCACTGGGCGGGGGGATATCTGGTCCGGCAGGCTCCCGTGCTGCCTGCGTCCCATCCCGGCCTGGCGCGGAAGGCCAAGCCTTTCTGCCGGACCTATGAGCGCGAGACCGCGGCCTATGCGCTCCTGCGCGGCATCGACTACATTTACGACGAGTGTCCCCATGCGGTCGGCTCGACGACCCTCTACTACAAGGACGTCCTGAACGAGATGGAGGCCAAGCGCCCCGGCGCCAAGCTGCAGTTCTACCTCACGTTCCTGGAGGCCAAGGAGGCCGGGTTGTTCGCGCTGCGCCCGGAACCGGAAGTGCTGAACGCCTGTGAAACCTGCGGGCAGCCGACCTCCGCGCCGGGAAAATGCGCTTTCTGCCGGCTGTGGGACAAGGTGCACGAGGTAAAGGAGGCATCCGTTCCCCAGCAACCTCAGCCGGCCTGAGGCCCCGGGTGCGGAGACAGGCCATGGCAACGCAGCCAACCGATCTGGACGGTCTCACCCTACTGGGGCGGGGTGCGAAGCCGAGCAAGAAGCTGGAGACCTTTCCCAACCGCGGGCCGGCGGGTCGCTTCTACACCGTCTGCCTCACCACCGACGAGTTCACCTGCGTCTGCCCGGCCACCGGGCAGCCCGACTTCGCCACCCTGACGCTGCGCTACGTTCCCGACCAGCGCATCCTTGAGTCCAAGTCCCTCAAGCTCTATTTGTGGTCCTACCGCAACGAGGGCGTTTTCCACGAGCACGTGGTGAACACGATCCTGGATGACGTGAAGGCCGTCCTGGACCCTCATTGGATCGAGGTGGTCGGGGCTTTCCACGTGCGGGGTGGAATCGCGATCACAGTGACCGCCTCGGCCGAGAAGACCGCGGGCGCAAGGCCCGCCACCACCTAGGCGGCTCGCGGAAGGCCGTGCCGCCCCGCCCGGTTGAGATTTCCCCTTCCATATTAACCGCCGCACCTTCCGAACCCGAATTCCGGCGCAGGCAATCCTTGACCTCCACCCAACCGATCTCGAGCTACCGCTGGTTCCCCGTGGTGATGGCGGCCTTCGTCACGACCCTCGTCATTTCCAACATCATCGCGGTCAAGCTGGTGGGGGTGGGTCCGGTCGTCCTGCCCGCCGCGGTGATCCTCTTCCCGATCACGTACATCTTCGGAGACGTGCTGACCGAGGTGTACGGGTACGCCCGCGCGAGGCTCGTGATCTGGACCGGGTTCGGGTGCAACCTGCTGGCCGTGGTCGCAATCTGGCTGGCTGGGCTCCTGCCCCCGGCAACCGTTTGGACCGCCTCGGCCTATCCCGGTCCGGCCGGCGCGCAGCAGGCCTATCAGGCGATCCTGGGCTTCACCCCCAGGCTTCTGGCGGCTTCCTTCAGCGCCTACCTGGTAGGCGAGTTCCTCAACTCATTTGTCCTGGCCCGGATGAAGGTCGCCACGGGCGGCCGCTGGTTGTGGACGCGCACGATCGGTTCCACGCTGGTGGGGGAGGGGGCGGACTCGGCCATCTTCATCACGGCCGCCTTTGTGGGGATCCTGCCGACGGCGGCGCTGGGCACGACGATCCTCTCGCAGTGGCTGGTGAAGAGCGCTTATGAGGCGATTGCGACCCCGCTCACGTACCTGGTGGTCAATGCCCTGAAGCGCGCTGAGGGGGTGGATCACTTCGACCGGGACACCAACTTCAGCCCGATCGTGCTGTAGCCGGGGCCGGCCCAGAGAGGTTCTCAGGCCTGGGGCCCAGAGGGTGGAGCGAAACAGGGGGGGCGGCGATTCCAGCGATTCGCCCGCGGTCAGTGTGATCGTGAGGAGCCGACCTGTTTGTCATTGTTCCACCCGGGCCACTTCCTTCAAAACGCTGATGCCGGTTGCCTGCTCGGCCGCGATCGTCTTCCGCCGGGTGTTCCTTTCTTCGAGGCTGAGCAATCAGCCCGCTGGCCAAGCGCTCCAGGGCTAGTCTGGGTCGGCAGGCGAGGGAGGCGGAACGGGGCGCAACTCAACCCCCCCGCCGGGCGCTCGCCGAAAGCGGGACCTCCCCTCGCTCACCCCAACCTGCCAGCACCCTGGGGCCGCATGGCCGCGTCCGCTGCAGCGGCCCTCGAGGGCAGCAAAGGATCCGCTTCACGAAGCTCCGAATACCTCGCCGGATACCCAAACTATCCGTCTGACGATCCGCGGGCCATCATGACGCCGGAGGGCAACCCAAGTCTGTGGAGATTACTTTGGACCGAGCCAGCTCCTGGCCGTTCTGGTCCAAAGCCGCGACCTGGAAATAACACTCCCCTTGCGGCAGGTTGGCAAATTGCGACTGCGTTTCAAAATCGGTTTTTGTCTTCTGCTCGATCAGTCCGAGCGACTGTGCAGAATTGCCGGCGAAAAGTCGATAGGCGGCCACCTCCGTCGCGCCGTTCCAGGAATACCCCAGGGTGACCGCGTTCCCATCAACCTTGGATGCCAACGCGGGCTGGGTGTCTGGGAACCCCTGCCAGGGAAAGCGAAAGGCCCGGTAGCTGACGTAGGGCGAGTCGAACGAAAGATCAAATAGGATCTGGCCGTCCGGCGCTACTTCCGTCATCGTGTCGTAGGCATACCCGGTCCCTGTGAACGGCGCTCCCCAATCCAGGAAGGTATTCCCATCCGGCAATCTCTGCGCGTCGCCCATATAAGTGGCAAAGACGGCTGGAGCGTGGGCAAAACTCCAGACCTGTGTGGCGGTCTTGTTCGTTTCGTCGATCTTGTATTCGATAGCCACAGAAGCGGCAGGGTTTTGGGTTGTGCCTTGATTATCGAATACAGTGATGTCCCCGTTCGGAAGTTGCCTGACATCATGCTGGAAGGCGAAGGGTTGGCCGTTGACGAGCCGGAACATGTTTGCCTTCCCGCCCAGACGCCAGATCACATCACCCGTTTGCAGATTGATCTTCGTGATTTCGCTGAGGTCCCGGCTGGACAGCAAGAGATTGCCGTCGTTCGCCAGGGCCAGGGCATTTCCATGCACCAGGTCGATTTGTGGATCCGTCAGGCTGACGGTTGTATCCAGAAATGAAAAATGGTCCCAGCTTCGCCATTCGAAGATCACATTCCTGGATGGATCGAGTTCCTGGATCACCAGGCCCGTGACGGTGGCGTCCTTTTTCCCGCCCTGAACGATCTTGCTCATATCCACGGTCTCCGCATCATAGACCATGAGCAACGCATCGCCGTTGGGCAGGATCTGGAAATCGTGCAGATCGGCGACGTAGCCATCCCCAGCGCGGTAGCTATCGACCAGCTGATAATGTGAATTCATCAGATAGAAGGTCGAGTCCTTTTGATCATAATAGGACAACAACCCATTGGGTTGTTCCTTGAAATCATAGGCGGCCAGGTCGCCGGCGACCGACTGGTAGTAAACAATCTGGCCCTGGTCATTCAGAATGAGCAGGTAGGACCCGACCGTCGACTTGGTCCAATAGAAAGGCGCCACGAAAATGTCCCCTTCTCCGCTGTCCGGGGAAGTCTGCAAGACCGTGTAATGAGGAATGTCCTGGGGCAAAGTCAGGAAATTGGGAAAAGCGCTCTGTGCGCCGCTGGTTGGTGGCGGTGCGGATGAGCTTCCGACCGATCCCGGATGTTGATTGACGGCAACGGTAAAGGTATAGGAGAGCGGGCGATAACCAGCGCCCGAGTCCAAACGCAGGCTGCTGATTCCGACCGTAACCTGCTCGCCCGGGGTGAATAGGCGGGTGGGCTTGAAGATTACCGTCTTGTGATCATCGGCAAGGATGGTCTGGCCTGCATGCGACCCGCTCTTGGATCCCTGGATGGCGAACTTCACCTTGGCAAGGTCTTGGGCACTCAACTCAGGGCCATAACGAACCACAATCGTTGCGCCGGTGGAAACATATTCGGCATCTTTCGGAGGCGAGTAGTATTGAGGCGAGGAGTATTGGGGAACCAACGAGGAGCATGAAGCAGCTACAAGCACAAAGAGCAGACCAGCGCTCGCTGAAAGGATCCCAATCATCTTCGTGGAACTCATCTGCCCTCCAAAGCAGTATCCACTGCTTGTTTGCCGAGGAAGTGTATCACCCCCCCCAGAGGCCGCGACAGGGGCGAGCCGGGTCAAACCCGAGGGCGTTGTGCTCAACTCTGAGTTGTCCTTCGTTGAAATCAATCTCCCCGAAGAGGATGTTGAGAGGCCAAGCCATCAAAACGTGCTTCGGGTGACGACGCTGGATAGGCAAGGTGCTTGGATGGCCACCTTCATATGAACAAGCATGTTCAATTATGCTATTCAACCCTGCGCCGCTTCGGGATCCGCGTCGCGGTCCGCCTGGCTAACCCCATTGCGATTCCTGGCTCATTGCTTGCGTCTCTCCAAAGCAGCACCCGCAACGCTCTGGACGTGCTCGTCGGCAAAGCTCGCATCACACCCGTTGCCCGGCGCCTCGCACTTCAGCCGCAAGGCCTCCGCGGCCGGCTGGCCAACCCTGCCTCAATCGCCCGATGTCAGGCCATCCCGGCACAGGCCTCCACCTACCCGGAAATCCTCAGTCGCCTTGTCCCTCCACTGTGATGTGCCTGACTAGCCTCGCCGGCAAGTCCTTCCTGGATCAGCAGCGTGGCGGAGAAGAGCGCGAAGCGGGGCGGATCTGCCCCGGTCAGAGTGCAAAAGCGGAACAGGTTGCGTGCACGTAAGCCTTGCGCCGAAGGGCACCCGCGGTCATGGGGGCCAAAGGTCCTGGAGATCAACACTTTCACGCCGCCTTCCCCTAACCGGATTCGCGGACTCATCACCTCGAGCACACCGGGCTGTGTCATGATGCTTTCGTCGGGCTCCGCACCCAGTGCCCTCGCGCCTTAGTCCGTCGCGAACATGCCGACCCGGGCTGTTGCGTGGTTCTCTTTGCCGGGTGGAGTCATGTGCCTGGGGGCCCAGAAAGTTCCCTGTGTGGGCTGACCTCGTTCCTTTGGCCGGTCTTCATATCGGGATCGACACTGTCCGGGATGAGATCGGAGGTCTTCTCGGCCCCTCCAGCAGGTTACACGCGGAGCCAAGACGGCGCACGTGGCGGGCGATTGCCCAGGGCAGGGGCCCCCTGAGCGCAACGCTGTGCGCCTCCAGCTCACCCGTGACCTGTAGCGTGACAATTCGGACCCACGTGACATGAATACGTGGCTCTGCCGATGGCACCGGTGGGGGGACCGGCGGAAAGAGCCCCGGGTATATGGGCATACTAGTAGCTCAGATTGCGCTGTACCTCTCGGCCGTAAGAAATGTGCACTTCATTAAATGGCGGGACAGTTGAATTGAAGGGGGGTAGAATACTAGGGGGAGCCCTTCTCGAGCGGTTTTGACCGCCAGCCCTCGCATCGCGGGCGAGATTGCGAGCTCCGCGCTTTCCCGAAACACGCAGCGCGGCGAGGGAATCCCAAAACTCATCTGGACCGGGCCGTGCTTGGGAGCCGAACGCGGCCGGTGCCCAATCAGGAGGAACTCGAAGATGAAAACATCGATGCGCGTCGCCGTCTTCGCCCTGATCGCCATGTCCCTGGCCGTGACAGGTTGCGGTGTGACCATGGCGCCAGTGGCGGCCGCTCCCTCCTACCCGACACCGAACCTGATGATGACCATTCAGGCCATTCAGGCCCTGCTCCCGCCAACGCCGACTCCGGCCCCTCCCGTTCCGCCGGCTCCGACGGCCATACCCGCCCCGGCGGTATGCAATGGGACGAACATGGCCGCCCTCCTGACACAAGCCGTGGCCGACCGGACCTTAGTCTCGCCCGGCGCCACTTTTGTCGCGAGCTGGACGCTGCAGAATGTCGGCAGCTGCACCTGGACGACCTCCTACTCCTTGGTCTTTGACGGGGGCAATCCTATGAATGGGCCCTCCTCGCAGGCCTTGCCGGCAGCGGTCCCACCGGGGGGGACGATCACGCTCTCAGTCAACCTGGTGGCCCCGGGCACCGTCGGCACTTACCAGGGATGGTGGAAGCTGAGCACCCCGCAGGGGCTGCGCTTCGGCATCGGTACGGGTGGCGGCAGCGACTTCTGGCTGATCATCTCCACGTCAGGCTCGGCCGGCTACCCGGTATATCCCTACACCGCAGCCAGCTATCCGTATTGCAATGGGGCCTACTACCAAGGGTACTACGGCGCGGCCGGGAACTTGGCCCGCTTTATCGGCGAGACGATCCCGGACGGAACGTATATCGCGCCGGGTGCCGCTTTCACCAAGACCTGGACCCTGCAGAATGTCGGCGGCTGCACCTGGGGGACTGACTACAGACTCGTGTTTACCAGCGGCAGCCTGATGGGCGCTCCAGCTTCAATCCCCTTGGCGGCAACGGTCCCGCCCGGTGGGGAGATCACACTTGCGGTCAATATGGTGGCTCCGAGCAGCTACGGCAGTTACGCGGGACACTGGGAGTTGAGCACGCCACAGGGGAATCGATTCGGAGTGGGCAACGGCAGCACATCCTTCTGGGTCTGGATCAACACGGGATCCTATTGGTCAAACCATTGGCCATTCTATCGGCCCCCCGGTCCCCCACCCGGTCCGCCTCACGGTCCGCCACCTTCGTATGCGACTCCGCGAGGGTACTGTTGGGGGCCTCACGGCTGGTGGGTATGTCTGCGTTGATCCGTCAGGCCTAGGCTGCGGGTGGGAGCCGCCGCAAGGCGGAGGCTCTCCCGTCGTCCCTGGGCTGTGACGTGTAAGCATGACTTGATCGAGGCAATAGACGTCCGGGCTGCAAGGCCCGGACGCTCCTTACTTCCGAAGCGAGAGGTAGATATCCGCCTCGATCATCTTGCCGTCGCGGCTGAAAAAGTGGTGGACAAAGTAGAGGTTCCCGGCGTCATCCAAGGTCGGCTCGCCAGCAAACCGTGACACGACCTCCTGCGCTGGGCCCCAGCTCCCATCCGGCTGAAGAAGGCTGCGGAAGGTGGAAGCTCCCGGATACCCCAGCCGGCTGTCCCCGGTGAACCACAGCACCTGGCCGTTGCTCGAGAGAAAGGGCTGATCCTCGTTTCTTCTGCTGTTCACGTTGGCGCCGAGGTTGACCGGATCTTCCCAGGCGGACGCGTTCCGGGTCACCTTCCACAAGTCCCGCCTCCCGTGGTTCGGCCAGCCGAAGAAGAGGGCCAATCCATCCGGGCTCAGGTGGAACTCGCCGACCTGAAGCTTCTGGTTTAGCTCCGGCCCCGCGTCCCGCACATCGAGCCAACGCCCCTCCTCAAGCTCTGCCGCGTAGACATCCACTTCCGAGTAGTTGCCGCTGCGCACGGCGCAAAACCAGAGGGTATGGCCGTCGAAGAATGGGCACCCGTCCAGGGCAGGACCCGTTTCGAGGATGACCCGCGGCGGCTCTGACCAGCTGTTCCCAACCCGGTGGGTCCGCCCGATGCCCGTGACACCGTCCAGGAGGCTCTTCTGGGGAGGGACATTGACGTCGGGAGTGAAGGTAAAGAAGAAGGTGCTCCCGTCGGGCGTGATGAAGGGGTAATCCTCCGCGCCGGCGGTGTTGACAGGTCCAGGCAGCGGGACCGGAGAGAGCCAATCCGCATAATGCAGGAACAGCGGACGCAATGCGGAAAATCGGATTTGCCCTCGAGCCGGCGCTACACTAGACTACTCCCACCGAGAGGGCTGAATCCGTGGCCAGGAAACTCAGCCCTCGGGCGGTCCGAGGAGCGGGGAACAGGCCGTAGAAGCATGACCCGCTGGGGGAGCCCAAGAATCACTTGTTAGGCGCCCATTACAACCTCTCTGACAAGGCCATGTCTGTTGACTTGTGGTCACTCTATGCTCTCATGAAAAGAAGCCGCCTGTTTGAGGAGGCGGTCACTGAGCTATGGAAGGAGGGCTTGATTTCTGGCGAGATGCACTTGGGAACAGGAGAAGAGGCGATCGTTGCGGGCGTCGTTTCTCAATTGCGCCCAGGCGATGCCATGGCCCTGGATCATCGCGGCACCTCAGCCTTCTTGATGCGTGGCGTGGATCCGGTCCTGTTGTTGCGCGAGATGCTCGGCCGCCCGGATGGGCTCTGCGGCGGCCGAGGCGGCCACATGCACCTGTTGTCAAGAGAGCATTTGGCAGCCTCATCAGGAATTGTGGGGGCAGAAGGACCGACCGCAATCGGGTTCGCCCTGGCCGCCCAATACCTGCGCCCCGGAGCAATCGCGGTCGCCTTTTTTGGCGACGGGGCGATGAACCAGGGGATGTTGATGGAATCCATGAACCTGGCGGCTCTCTGGAATCTGCCGGTTCTTTTTGTGTGCAAAGACGATGGTTGGGCCATCACCACCCAACCCGGGACATCGACCAGTGGCGATATGGGAGATAGGGTACGCGGGCTGGGCGTCCACTACATGGATGTGGATGGTCTCGATGTCGAACAAGTCTGGCAGGCGGCCCATCAAGCGATTGAACGGGCGCGCGCCGGAAAGGAACCAACCTTGCTGCACGTCCGCTGTGTGCACCTGGAGGGCCACTCCCTGGGCTTGGTGCTTCTCCGCATAGCTCGGAATCCCCTGGGGGAGCTGCCGGGTATCGCCGGACCTCTCATCCGATCCTTTCTGCGTCCCGGCGGTGGGTCGCTGCGTGAACGCCTGGCAGGAGTGCGGCTTGTCCTCTCCGCTATCCTGGCAACCTTGCGCGACCCGCGCCGGTATTCCACCAACGATCCGGTTGTACGCGTGCAGACTGCCCTGAAATCGGACCCGGCTCGACTGAAGGAATTGGATAACCGCCTCGAGGTTGAAATCGCCGCCGCCCTTGCCGCTGCTCTGCAGGAGGCGGCTGCATGAAGACCATGTATTTCACCGAAGCCGTCGACGACGCGCTTGCCCAAGCCATGGGTGACGACAGTCGGATTATTCTCCTCGGTGAGGATGTCCCGATGTTGCGACGCAATTTGCTTGTTCGTTTTGGCCCAAAACGCGTCCGGGGCACACCTATCAGCGAGAGCGCTTTTCTGGGAGCCGGTGTGGCCGCCGCGATGGCCGGTTTGCGCCCGGTGGTCGAACTCTACATGGTTGATTTTCTCGGCGTTGCAATGGATGCCCTGCTGAATCACGCGGCGAAACTCGAGGCCTTTTCGGGCGGCAAATGGACAGCGCCTGTCGTGGTGCGCGCGCCCTGCGGTGGCGGCTACGGTGACGGCGGGCAGCACGAGCAGACGCTTTGGGGCTGGCTGGCGCACATCCCCGGGCTGGCAGTGGTCGTGCCGTCTACACCAGCCGATGCCGGCGGGTTGATGCTTGCGGCCTTGGAGCACGACGGGCCGGTGGTCTTCCTCGAACACAAATTACTGTCTGAATCCTATCTTGAATTCCTGGGTTCAGGGGGGCGTCGTACTGTCCAATACGATGTTCCTGCCGAAGGGGCGCGCGGCCCTGTGCCCAACAGGTGGAAAGCGCTTCCCTTGGGCAAAGCCGTGCTTCGACGTGAAGGCAACGATGTGGCCCTGGTCAGTGTGGGTGTGGGAGTACACCGCGCCCTGGAAGCCGCAGAGATCCTGGGAAAGGAAGGAATCTCAGCGGCGGTATTGGACCTCAGGACTGTTTCTCCGCTCGACAAGACGGCACTCTCTGAGATAGTTGCTCAGACGGGTCATCTGCTTGTTGTAGACGAAGACTATGAGGGCTTTGGCCTCTCGGGCGAGCTGGCGGCAGTCGTGATGGAGGCAGGCATCCCGGTCAGATACGCACGCGCTTGCACGCAGACGACTATTCCATATGCCCGCAGCATGGAAGATCAGACCATACCCAATGTGGAACGAATCCGAACTGCTGTCAAAAGGCTCTTGCAGCCGGCGATGGAATCATTCACCGGACGAGACGGCGTCTGACGAGGGGCTGGAGCGCAGGCGGCCACCGTGCGATAGTTCGGGTGTGCCTTGCGGGCGAGCGATCGGGTGTGCAACCGCACTCTGTCTGCCCGGTCCCCGACCTCATGCGGCACGGGCTGCATCTGGACCAGCAGGAACGAGCGGAACAAGACTGAGCCTGCGAGGGAAGAGCCTGCGGCGGCGAGGTTGGCCGCGTGCTCCGCGCCGGAAGGGGAAAGCGGGGGAAGGGATATGAACGTTCCGGAAGTGATGAAGGCCATGGTCCTGAGGGGGCCGCGCACGCGGCTGCAGATGGAGGAGATACCCGTCCACCGACCTGGACCCGAGCAGGTCCTCCTACGGGTTCACGCCTGCGGGGTATGCCGGACGGACCTGCACATTCTGGACGGCGAGCTCTCAGGTCCCCGCCTGCCTCTGGTCCTTGGCCATGAGATCGTGGGCACGGTCGTGCAGGCCGGGGAGAGGGTCCGGTCGCTCATGGCCGGGGAGCGGGTCGGGGTCCCCTGGCTGGGCTGGACCTGCGGGGAGTGCCGCTACTGCCGGCGGGGCCAGGAGAACCTCTGTGAGCGGGCGCGCTTCACCGGATACACCTTGCCGGGAGGCTACGCCGAGTACACCCTGGCTGACCCGCGCTACTGCTTCCGCGTTCCGGAGGAGTACCCCGATGCCCAGGCCGCGCCGCTCCTGTGCGCGGGGCTGATCGGCTACCGGTCCTACCGGATGATCGGAGCCAATGTCGAACGGCTTGGGCTGTATGGAATTGGGGCCGCCGCGCATATCATCGCCCAGATCGCCGTGCACCAGGGCAAGCAGGTATACGCCTTCACGAGCCCCGGCGATGCAGAGGCTCAGCGCTTTGCGAAGGACCTGGGCGCCGCCTGGGCCGGCGATTCGACCAGCCTGCCGCCGCAGGAACTGGATGCGGCCATCATCTTCGCCCCCGTGGGACCTCTGGTGCCCGCGGCGCTGCGAGCCGTTGCCAAGGCCGGGGTGGTTGTTTGCGGGGGCATCCATATGAGCGATATCCCCTCCTTTCCTTATGAGATCCTGTGGGGAGAGAGGGTCGTGCGCTCGGTCGCGAACCTGACCCGGCAGGATGGGGAGGAACTGCTTAAGCTGGCTCCCCGGGTCCCGGTCAAGACGGAGGTAGAGCTCTTTCCCCTGGAAGGTGCAAACGAAGCGCTCGAGCGCCTGCGCGAGGGGAAAGTCCGGGGGGCGGCGGTCCTGCACATCTATCCCGAGTAGGCGCCGGTCAAGCGCCCTGGTTGTCTTGAAGGGGACACGAGAACGAGGGCGGGTCCAAGTCCCTCGTCAGATTCCTGGAAGCTTCTCATCGAGCAGACCTCCCAGATCCCCGGCGTGAGGAGGAAACCGGAAGTGAAGGAGAAAGCTGGCTCCCGCCCTTTGGTTTTGTGGGCCTTGATCCTGCTCCAGTTCCTGCTGGGATTGGGGGCCCTGGCGGGCGGAGGAGTCCTCATCCTGGGGCCCGACGGGCATCTCATCCAGATGCCCGTCAGCATGCTGAAAGGCACGCCGTTTCGCGACTTTCTCGTCCCCGGCATCTTGCTCTTTGTTCTTGTTGGGATCTATCCCATCCTGGCCGGATACAGCTTGCTGGCGCGGCCGGACTGGCGCTGGCCCGATCGGATCAACCCCTTCCACCGGGCTCACTGGAGTTGGGCAGGTTCGCTCGCGGCGGGCGTTGTGCTGATGGTCTGGATCGCGGCGCAGGTGATTCTGCTCCGGGCCGTCGCGTTCCTGCATGTCCTCTACTTTGCGTGGGGGATCGCGATGATCCTCTTGACCCTGTCGCCCGGCGTGCGCCGGCACCTCGCGCGGAGGTCCTAGCTCCTCAGGCTCTGATTTGCCCTCGCCGATCAAGGCCGTCCCAAGGAGGACGGCGGACGGCCGTCGCCCTCGGGCGGCGCGTGGCCGCGGCGGGAAGGCTCCGCACCGTTGCCTGCCTTCCGTCCCGGAGCCGGAAGCTAGAAAGGGAAAAGGCCACGGCACCCGTGTCCATGGCCGTTCACCATCCGTGGGCCTCCCGTCCAAACCAGGGTCGAGCCGTTCTTTGGAAAAGGTCCGGCGTTTCGCTTGCGATCGGGTCTCACCGAAGAGGGCGAGGGTTGCCCAACCCCGGCCCGAGGCGCCACGCCCTCATGGCTTCCTCGACACCGCCTCCCGGCTCCAGATCCAGAAGCTGCCCAGCCCAAAGAACAGCATTGCCGTCGCGAACATCCATCCAACGTAGGGCAGGGTCACCAGGAAAGCAATAACGGCAACACCGACCAGCAGGGGCCAGATCCTCTGGTCGCCGAGCCCGGGCCGGGCGGCGTTGAGAATCAGCTTGCCAATCAGCTCGCTGACCGTGATCTTCGTCAGCCAGGAGGTGACCAGCACGAAAGCGAGGATGAGCACCGCGCCGACCACCAGACCCAAAATGACCGCTGCGGCGGCAAGTCCCCCCAAGGTCAGGACGCCGAAGGCCACCCCGGCCAGGACCACCAGAACCAGGAGCGCCAACAAGGCGAAGATGAAGGCCGCGTAGGCTACGATCCCCCAGCCGAGGCTTGGCAAGGGTCGGCCCTGGAGCCTCTGGGCTAATCCCTTGACAAACTTTGGGGCCAACCAGGCCAGAAGTAGTCCGATCAGGGCGAGCGTAACAAATGTCCGCACCAGGCTGAGGAACCAGTTCCACGTTTTCTGGGCGGCAGTCATCGGCCGGGGCACGGCGCCCGCCCCGGTTGATGGCGGGACGCGCGTTACCACACCGCTGACCACGCCGGCGGGGATCGACAAATCCCTGGACTGTGTGTACTCCAGGTTCCCACCGATGCGGGCGGCCGGATCAATGCTGAGGCCATTGGGGACCTTTGGCAACGGGACGGCGGCTTGGGGGGCATAGACCGCCGGTGAGGGTGCATTGCTTCCCGCCTCGCCGACATAGGCTTTGACATTCCCCCCGACCTTGCCGCTCAATCCCAAACCGCCGGCTGCGAAGAGGACATTTCTGGTCATATCACCCGCAAGCATGGCCTGCCCGCCGGCAAAGACCACGTCCCTGCCGATGGATGAGCCCGGGCGCGTCTCCAGGCTCGCGCCCAGTGCCACAACGTCATGGCCGACGCTGGCATTCTCGCCGATGAAAAGGGCCGCGCCGGCGATGCGTGCGCTGTCGCTCACCTTTCCGTTGAGGATGACCGTCTGCCCGGCGGCGATCAGGTCGCCGTTGACGGTGCCATTGACCGTGATGGTGTTTCCCGCCGCGACCAGGTCGCCGTTGACGGTGCCATCCAGGATGATGTTCCCCCCGGCGAGATACAGGTCATCGTTGACCGTCTCACCGGCGGGGATGACGACCTCTTGCCCGCCACGCCCGTCGAAAGCGGCGGCCGGGACGACCACGATCAAGGCCAAGGAAGCGACCAACAAAAGAGAAACCGCGAGTTTCTTGAACATGGGCATCCTCCTGGAAGAGATCTGGTGGCGATGGATGGTTCGGCTCATGAATGAAACACCGGATCCCGCCGGGCGTCGCCTCGCGGACGGGCACAGGCCTGTGGTTCGGTGAGAAGCGATCAATTGCCGTCGATTCTCCGGGCTCGGGAGGACCTGCCGCGATTGAGAAGCGCAGTTTCTCTGCACCCAAAGCAGTCAGCTTTCTTGCGGGCCGTCCTTCACTTGTTTGGACGCCGGCTTGGTTCCCGTTACCTGGCGCCTTGGTCCCCAGTTCCATTCTACCAAGCAGCCGGTGCGAGGCCATTTCGCAAATTCAAGGGTTGAGGCAAGATGGCCTGATGGTCACCCTGCCTTGACAAGAATAGAATATATCGTAAAATTACGATATCATGATCAAGCGCGAGGTTCTGCCCCGCGAGAAACAGCGCCTGGCCAGGATGCTCAAGGCCCTCGGCAATCCCGTGCGCTTTCAGATCATCGAGTTCCTGGCCTCAAACCAGATGTGCATCACTGCCGATATTGTCAAGAACACCCCGCTGGCGCAGTCTACTGTCAGCCAGCATCTGAAAGTCCTGCGTGAGGCGGGGCTGATCCAGGGGGAAATCGAAGGCCCCGCCACCTGCTACTGCCTTGACTCCGATGGCTTCCGGTGGCTCAAGGAACAGATTGGGAACTGGCTCCCGAACTACGACCCGACCTGCCAGACCGCTAGCAAGACCTAGCGCCGGTGGACAGCCTGCGCCGCTCGCGCCGGGAACGGCGCTTTTTCAGAGCCGGATAATCGTATTCTTGCGATAAAGGAGAAGAGCATGGGCACCTCGAATCCGTCTGCGCTGTATTTTGAAGAGGTCGCCGGGCGGTGGGACGCCCTGCGCTCCGGTTACTTCAGCGAAGGGGTACGCGTCTCGGCGATTGCCAAGGCCTACCTGCACCCCGAGATGACCGTCGCCGATGTGGGAGCGGGGACGGGGTTTGTCGCGGAGGCGCTGGCCCCGCTGGTCAAACACGTCCACGTGCTGGATGGCTCGGCGGCCATGCTGGAGGTGGCCCGCAAGAACCTGGGCCGATTCGAAAACCTGGAGTTTCAGGTGGCGGAAGGGCTCTCTCTCCCTTTGCCGGATTCCAGCCTCGACGCCGCTTTCGCCAACATGTACCTTCATCACTGCCCCGATCCGCTCGCGGCCATCCGCGAAATGGTGCGGATTCTGCGGCCGGCCGGGCGCCTCGTCCTCACCGACTTGGACGCGCATACCCACGAATGGTTCAAGACCGAGATGGCGGACATCTGGCTGGGCTTTGAGCGGGACCGGATCCGCCAGTGGTTTGAGGAGGCCGGCCTGGTGAATGTGATCGTGGATTGCACCGGCCAGTCCTGCCATTCCGACCGCCACAGCCGTCCGGAGGAAGGGGCCGAGATCGGCATCTTCGTGGCGACCGGGACCAAGCGCATCCGGGTGCACGACTCCGTGCAGTCCAGCTACGCTGCCCAGGCACTGGAAGGCGGCTGCGGGTGCAGTGATTCGAGCTGCTGCTCCCCGGGCACGGCGGTCCTGGAGGAGGTTGGGACGGTCAAGTGGGACAGCGGCTATTCTCCCGCTGAGAAAGCGGAGATTCCCCAGGAAGCCGCGGAGATTTCGCTCGGCTGCGGCAATCCCATTGCAATGGCGGGGCTCCGCGAAGGCGAGACGGTGCTCGACATCGGCTCAGGCGGCGGGATCGACGTGTTCCTCGCCGCCCGGCGGGTTGGTCCGACTGGGTTTGTGTGCGGAATCGACATGACCCCGGCCATGCTCCAGCGCGCCCGGCAAGCTGCGGAAAAGGGCGGGTACACGAACGTCAAGTTCCAGCACGGGTACGCGGAGAAACTTCCGGTCGAGGATGCTTGGGTCGATGTCGTCATCTCGAACTGTGTCATCAACCTGAGCGAGGACAAGGGCAAGGTGTTCCGTGAAACGTACCGCGTCTTGAAGAGCGGCGGGCGGCTGGAAGTGAATGACGTGGTCTTTGGCGGGGCGGTGCTGCCCGAGGTGAGGTACTCCACCTCCGGATGGTCGGAGTGCGTTTCCGGGGCGCTGCCGGAGGCGGAGTATGTCGATCTGGTGAAACAGGCGGGGTTCAGAGATGTGACGGTCCGCCGCAGCACCAGCGCCGGGATTTCGGCGGGCGTCCCGGTCTATTCTGTCCAGGTATCGGCAAGGAAATAGCCGGGTCCCGATCAAGGAGATTCAGAGTTGGACAAAGAGCGCGTTCTTTTTCTGTGCACGGGAAACTCTGCACGCAGCCAGATGGCGGAAGCCTTCCTGCGCAAGTATGGCGGCGCCAAGTTCGAACCCTGCAGCGCCGGCCTCGAGCCCAAGGGATTGAACCCGCTCACCGTCAAGGTGATGGAGGAAGCCGGCTTCGACCTGTCCGGATACCGGTCGAAAGGGGTGAGCGAGTATCTTGGCAAGGTGCCGATCCAGACCCTCATCACCCTCTGTGACGACGCGGAGGAACGCTGCCCCGCCGTCTGGCCTGGCGCCCGCACCCGGCTGCACTGGTCGTTTGACGACCCGGCCGCTTTGGAAGGCCCGCCGGAGCGGAAGCTTGCCAAGTTCCGGGAAATCCGCGACCAGATCGAACGCCAAATCCAGGTCTGGCTTGCGGAAAGGCCATGAAAGGCCAATCCGCCCCACCCGCAAGCAAATCCCTTTCCAGCCTCGATCGCTACCTGACCCTATGGATCTTCCTCGCGATGGCGCTGGGGGTGCTGATTGGATTCGCCTTGCCCAAACCCGTTGCCGATTTCAACGCGGCGGCCTCCGTCGGCACGACCAACGTCCCGATTGCGATTGGCCTGATCCTGATGATGTACCCGCCGCTGGCCAAAGTCCGCTACGAGGAACTGGGCGACGTGTTCCGCAACTGGAAGGTGCTGGGTCTCTCGCTCGTGCAGAACTGGATCATTGGTCCCATCCTGATGTTCGTGCTGGCCATCACTTTCCTGCGCGGCCATCCCGAGTACATGACCGGGCTGATCCTGATCGGCTTGGCGCGCTGCATTGCGATGGTCATCGTCTGGAACGAGCTGGCGCGGGGCGACACCGAGTACGCCGCCGGGTTGGTGGCTTTCAACAGCGTCTTCCAGGTGCTCTTCTACAGCCTCTATGCCTACCTTTTCATCACCGTCCTGCCCACCTGGTTCGGACTGACCGGCTCGATGGTGAAGATCTCCATCGGGGAAATTGCCAGGACCGTGCTCATCTATCTGGGGATCCCGTTCCTGGGAGGATTCTTGACCCGCCTGATCCTGGCCCGGGCCAAGGGGCGGGACTGGTACCACCGGTCTTTCGTGCCCAAGATCAGCCCGATCTCATTGGGGGCGCTGCTCTTCACCATCGTGGTGATGTTCTCGCTCAAGGGCGAACTGATCGTCACCCTGCCGCTCGACGTGGTGCGGATCGCCATCCCCCTCCTGATCTACTTCGTGGTGATGTTCCTGGTTTCGTTCTTCATGGGCCGCGCGGTGGGGGCGGACTATTCCACGACGGCCACGATCTCGTTCACGGCCGCCAGCAACAACTTTGAACTGGCCATTGCGGTGGCCGTGGCCGTCTTTGGCATCGGGAGCGGCGCAGCGTTTGCTGCGGTGATCGGCCCACTGATCGAGGTGCCGGTCATGATCGGCCTGGTGAACGTGGCGATCTGGTTCCAGAAGCGCTACTTTGGCGGAGGGCCCTCGCCTTCCCCATTGACGCCAACGGCTGGGCCGGGACCCTGACGGCCGTAGGAAGAACGGGTGGGGCGCGAAGATCCAGGGCTTGCCGTCAGGCGCAACCAGCCGGGCCCCCGAGGGAGATGGCCGAGGGGATTTTCAACGGCCGCATGGCCCATCTGTCCTCCCGTCCAAGAGGGGGACCCTCTCACGTGGAGCAGGGGAGGGAGAATCGCCGAGGCTTGGTTCCCGGAGGCGAGAGCGGTCCGGATACGATCAACGTCGAGCCGGCCTGAGATGTCCAGAATGCAGGCGGTTTCTCCGTCCGTGACGGACGGCCACGCCCAAGAAGGATAACCTCAGCCGTCAAGACTTCGGCCTGCGGCGATCCCCTTCGCTCCTATCCTTCGGCGATCCGCCGGACTGCCTGGGCCGGCCCTCCTCGCCAGAGGACGCGAAAAGGGGATCGACGCTCCGGGGGCTCTCTACGCTGGGAAACGAAATCCCTTCTGACCCTGAGGGACTCGAGGAGGAGCGCAAATCCGCAACGCAGGCGCCCCCAGTAAGTCGTGTGGAGCGGGCAGGACTCTTACTTGCGCGCCCCAGGGCCTGGGCTGGACGCCTCCAGGGGCCGGACGCGCACCATGACCAGAGAGGCAGCGGCCTTGCGCAATTCAGCGGCGTCAAAGGACCCGTCCGGCTTCCTGTGCACCCCGTATGACCGAATCAGGCCGGGAAAACCCTGCAGGTAAAGGGCAAGCGCTTCGCAGAGAAGCTCGAGATCCGCTTGGCCGACCAGCAGGCCGGCCTCGGCTCGCAGTCGCTGTCGGCGCAGGAGAATCTCCACGGGCGCGTCACCCTTCAGGTTGCGCCACCAGGTCTTGTGCTCGGGCGAGCCCGGCAGGATGTAGATCGCGTTCCCGCTCTGGACATACTGGACGGGGAGCGTGTAAGTTGCCCCGCTCTTCCGCCCCCGGTAGCGGATCAGCAAGACGTCCGCGCTCAGCATTCCGTGCAGCGGGGACCGCAGGATCAGGCCCACGACAGGGTTGGCGATGTGGTTCATGAACCACACGGCAGGGGAACCCGGACGGGAACGAAAGCTCCGAGGTTTGTCCGTCATGATGAACTCTTTTCTCTGTGTGAACGGCATCCCGGGTGATCCGGCCTGCGTGGATGCGGCAGATTACGCGCGTGTCACGCGCCTCCCGTTCCAGCGGGTGGGCGGAGCCGTAGTACCGGGGGCAGCCGGTATGTCGGCGGGGATACGGTCGACATGCGCGAGTGCGCCCTCGGGTCAAGAGCTCCGCCTGGGCGCGGATCTCGATGGGGCGGCTGGCGTCCTGCGGATCCACGATCAGGAGGCTCACCCGCGAGTCCCCCCTCAGGTTGCGCCCCTCTTGCCGCTTGAGGGCCGTGTTCATGTGGGCGCATTCGCCATCGTAACCGCTCCAGACCAGGCTGGACCGAGGCTGGCCGTCGGGCATCAGGGTGGTCAGGAAACCGGGATGGGCTCCGGTCAGGAGATCCAGGTCCGAGGCAGGAATTGGAAACGCCTTGGGCATCAGCTCCTCATCTGCCTGTCGCGCCCGGAACGGTAACGTGGGTCGGCAGGATCTTGCTCAGGACGGGCATCTCTTTCTCCTGCCGTTCCACCGAAACGCATTCCCCAAAGAAGGGCTTGCTCCCCGTAGGTCCCTGGGAAGGCCCGTCACACCTGACAGGATACGCTCATTTCAATTCCATCCGGAGTGCACTTCACAGGCGACGGCTCCGATCCGGTCGGTCCCCGGGTTTCAGGAAGTAGAGCTCAAGGAAGTAGAAGGCGAAGGCCAGGATGAAATTCGTGGCCATCCCGTGCGAGTCGCCGTCATTTTGGAAGCCGGAAAGGACGAAAAGCAAGCCTGTGCTGGCCGCCAAGACCGTGCTCAAGAAGGCGAGCGAGCCGAATACCTGCAGGGTTCGGACTTTGCTGGCCAGGGAAAGGACCCAGGCGAGGACGGAGAGGATCACCAGCAGGCCTCCCAGGACGGCATGGATCACGGCCAGGGTCCCGGCCTGCCCGAGCGCCGCCGACAAGGCAGCTAGGGAGAATCCGAACGGCGCCAGCGAAGGGGGGCCTGCAAGGTTGACGGCCATCCCAAACTCGAATTGGAGAGCCAGCAGAACGAGGAGGATCGGAACCAACACGCGCAAAGACCGGGATTGATTCGCTGACCTCATGAGGATCTCCAAGACTCTCCGCTGTACTAATCCGGAAATGGCCTTCCCTGCGTTGGGCACCTGCCATTCAAGCAGAACTTTGACGGAATGGCAAGCGGCCCGAGGATGTCCGCCGCAGGCCCCTGGCGTGTCTTGAGGCAGCAACTCGCGACCACAGCCGCAGGTCCGGGGCCATGAGCACAGCCTGCGTTGCCTTGCTGTCAGTCACCGGAAGGGCCGCCCTAGCCAGGGTCAACCATCGCACTCCATCACGAGGGATGAGGATAAACGGGGCCGTGGGCCAAATCGCAAGCGGGGATCCTGTCAGAGGCCAAGCGGAGGTGGATTCCCGAGCGGGTATAGACTTGGGGGGTGAGGCCCCCCACTCGGGGTGATGGTCCAAGGGTCTGGTCGTCCTCGCGTCGCCGCGTGGACCGCCCCGGCGAACGGAAGGAAACTAGTATGACGGCAGAAGATAGTTTCGCAGCCTGGCTGCTGGACGCCGCAACCCCTTCGATCCGCTACCGGACGCTGACCGACCTCGTTGGGCTGCCGGCAGACGATGCCCGGGTGCGCGCCGCGCGCCGGGCCATCATGACCGGCGGGCCCGTTCCCGCGATCCTCGGCGGGCAGACGAAGAGCGGAAAGTGGCCGGCCGAGCACAGCTTCTACACTCCCAAGTACGTCAGCACGCATTGGAGCATGATGCTGCTGTCCGAACTCGACGTCGAACCCGGCGATCAGCGTTTTCGGAAGGGTGCCGAGTACATGCTGGCCGCGACCTCGGAACAGAGGAGCAAGTCCCGGAATGCGCTCCAGGGCCCGGGCTGGTCTTGCTTCTGGGGCAACCTGTTGCGATACGCAATAACCGCCGGCTTCGCCGAGGATGCCCGAGTGGGAGAGATCATCCGATACGCCTGCGAGGATCTAGAGCGCGGTCCCTGCCGCTGCCGCGCCAATGGAGGGCAACCTTGCGCCTGGGGCGCCGTGCGCACCCTGTGGGGCCTGGCCGCAATCCCGAAGGAGATGCGCACCGGCGCGGAGGAGGGTGCGATCGCTCAAGGGTTGAGGTTCCTTTTGAGTTCCTTCAACCTTCTCGAAGCGGACTACCCGACCTCGGATCGGGGCCGGGTCAGCCCCTTGTGGTTCAAGCTCAGCTTCCCGCTTTTCTATCAGGCCGATATCCTTTTCGCCCTGCGCGTCCTGGGAGAGCTGGAAGCTCTCGATCATCCCGGCGCGCGGGCCGCGCTGGATTGGCTGGAGGGACGGCGGGGCCGGGACGGTCGCTGGCATGGCACCAGCCCCTTCCGCAGCCGCACGTGGCGCCAGCTGGGGGATCGAGAAGAAACGGACCGCTGGGTATCGCTCCATGCCGCGCGTGCCTTGCAGCAGGCCGGCCGGCGCCCGGTTCTTGGGGCGGAAGCGTAATTCTCTATTAGATGAAGGTGCACTAAGTGGGTCGCGGCGTGTGCTCAGCCGGTTCTTTATTGACTAATCGCTTCGACCTCAGGGCTGGGCCAAGGACCCGCAAGGGTCAGGCTCGCCCCAGGCGATGGATAGGCGGATGGCAGAGGGCCCCGTCTTTCGGCGGATCCCAGCACTGGTGCAGTTTCATTGCAAAAAAAGAATCGAGGCGTTCTGGGCGCCGTTGCGGGTAGGATGGAGATGAAGCAAGACCGTCACCCGGGAGCCCGGGCATCATTCTTGCGGGCCGCTGGTCGACCATCCGGGGGGTGGGCCTTGGGGATCTGAATCCGAGGCGGCCGGGAAGGCTCGTGTTGGTGTGGTTCCCACCGCCTGAGACGTTCTCCTGACGAGAGGTGACCCATGCTGGCTGGGATCGGGAAACCCGTTTTCAATTCCTTCTGGCGCCTTTTTCTGGGGGGCACGCTTCTGGCCACCACAATCTTCATTCCCCAAGCGGCGGCGAGTGCGTCAGTGGGCGCGAAAAATTGCCAATGCGTCGACTACGTCATGAACCGATATCACCTGACGGGCCGGGCGGGCGCCGGCAAGAACATGGGTTCGCTGCTGATCGCCAATGGGTTCAGCCAGGTGGGAACCCCCAGGGTGGGCGAGGTGGTTGTCTTTCAACCGAGATTTGGCCATGGCATCTGGAGCACCGGCCACGTGGCGGTCATCGTGAAGGTGCAAACCTGGACCTATGGAAAGACCTACTGGCTGACGACCTTTCGGGGAGCCAATCAAGGCTACGCCCAGTCCACCGAGGACGGCTGCAAGAACATCTCGAACATGACGATCCTATACCCGAAGAGTTGGGGGCCCAGCTACATCGCTTACTTTGCGCGCTAGAGCCGGTAGCCGCCCGGCCAGCCTGAAGAAAAGAGGCGAAGCCGGGGCACCTCCTCCGAAGGCTGGAAGGTCAGCCCGCCGAGGCAACGGTTACTACCAGAGACTCATTTGGCCGAACTCGCCCCCCCAAGAGGGGGCGAGTTTCTTTACGGAACCCGGATCGCCTCCGAGGGGAGGGCCGCGGCAGTCCCCTGAAGCCCCCCTCAGCCTCCCGCCCTTGACCTGTCCAGGATGGCCCCTTTCGAAATAGCCAAGGAGGCGGCCAGCCCAGCCCGTGCCCCTCTCGCGCGGAGGTCTCGGCAGCCCGCTCCAGCTTCCCGTACGGTCGGCCGCCCTCCGGCTGCTTTCCTCCCTGGCTGGCATCCTCCTGTCCTGAGCCGCTGCAGAGGCTCAGCTGGGTGTGCGCGCCTGGCCTATCGGGTCTATCATGATAGTCCTGTGCTCAAGAGGTCCGGTCCTGCCGTGGCCAAAGATGTCTGGAGTACGGCAAATGGCAGCCGGAGCGGATCAGGGTCCGTCAAGGCAGGTGGGTGAGCCTTGCAGGGGCAGAACCTGCGCCTCTCCTGGGACCGGGCAGGCGCGGTTCGTTCCCGTGCCGGATGGCTCCAAATGTGCGCAGCGGCCGGGGCTGAAGGGAATCCTGCGCGATGACTGACGCGACCTCGCTGAGGGTGACTGGGTATGGGAGTCTCCCCGTGCCCAACACCTTCATCCGGCAGCCGGCGGAGACTTCTCATCTGGGGATTCTCCTGCCGGGTCACCGCCACACGGTGGACCGCCCCGAGCTGCACTACGCCGAGCGGGTTCTCCTCGCGAGAGGCGCGGATGTCCTGCGGGTGGAGTATGCCTACTGGCGCACGGATTTCATGTCCCATTCAGAGGGGGAGCGGGACGCTTGGCTGCGGGCCGACGTCGAGGCGGCCGGCACCCGTGCGCTTGAGCAGCGGGCCTATCAGAGAATCACGCTGGTCGGCAAGTCCCTGGGGACGCTGGCCATGGGTCATCTGCTGGTCCAGGAGGCGTTCCAGAAGTCAACGTGCGTGTGGCTCACCCCTCTCCTCACGGTGGGCTGGCTGTGCGAGCGCATTGAGCAGGTCCGCCCGCCCTCGCTCTTCGTGGTGGGGACGGCGGACCGGTTCTACCAACCGGCGATCCAGGGGCGTCTCCAGACCGTCACAGGCGGCCGCGTGCTGGTGCTCGAGGGGGCAGATCACAACCTCGAGGTTCCCGCGAGCCTCTCTGGATCCCTGGCGGCGCTCGGGCAAATCGTCTCGGCGATGGAGCAGTTCATCCTTTGAGGGCGCGCCCGCGCCGCCTTCCGGGAGTTGGCGAGGCGCGAGCGGCGGGTGCACGCGAGTGCGCCTGGCGGCCGGATTGACATGCCTCGGACCTCGTCACGGCCCGGGCATTGCGGGAGCATTGAGCCGGAGGAATAGTTTGATGGGAGAATCGGCCCATTGGATGAAGGGTCGCGGCGGCTCAGGGTCCGTGAGATGAACATTGGGTGCCGGATCGTAGAGGTTGGAAGTAGCGCCAAGGGGATCGAGAATCTGCCCCCGGGCCTGAAAGGACTGGTATGCCCGCGCAACCGTTCGTACTCGGGGTGAACTATTGGCCCCGCCGCAAGGCCATGTATTGGTGGTCGGATTTTGATCCGGGCGAAGTCCGCGAAGATCTCGACCGGATCCAGGAGCTCGGCCTCAAGCTGGTGCGGATCTTCCTGCTGTGGGAGGACTGGCAGCCGGCTGCAGACTCCGTCAACCCGCAGGCCCTGGATAACCTGGGGCGGGTCTGCGACGCCGCTGCCGAGCGGGGGCTCGAGCTCGACGTTACCTTCTTCACCGGCCACATGAGCGGCCCGTCGTGGGCGCCTGGTTGGATGCTGCGCGGCGACCTGCCCGTTTCCCCCTGGGTGCGCCAGGTGGTCAGTGGGGGGAAGGCCGTGGAGGGGGGCTATCTCAACCCCTTCACGGATCCATTGGCCCTCCGTGCGGCCGAGCTTCAGCTGCGAACCGTGGTGGCCAGGTTCCGGGATCATCCCGCGATCGGCCTGTGGAACCTGGGAAATGAGCCCGACCTGTTTGCCCGGCCGGCGAGCGCGGACGAAGGCCGGGGCTGGGCTAGGCGCATGACGGAGCTGGTCCACGAGATTGATCCCGTTCATCCGGTGACCTGCGGGCTGCACATGGCCAACCTGATTGAAGACAACGGCTTGCGCGTCAACGAGGTGTTCTCGGAAGTCGACCGGGTTGTTATGCACGGCTACCCGATGTACGCCGATTGGTCGGTGGGGCCTCTGGACCCCGACTTTGTTCCCTTCCTGTGCGCCCTGACCTCCGCTCTGAGCGGCAAACCCACCCTGATGGAGGAATTCGGCGGGTGCACCGCGGCGCCCGGACAGCCCGCCTCGGTCTTGGAGTGGACCAGCTACGGGCGGCCCCGCAGGCAATTCATGGCCTCGGAGGAGGGACTGGCGGCCTACGTGGAGCAGGTCCTGCCCAAGTTGGTGGAGGTGGGCGCTCTGGGCGCGCTGCTGTGGTGTTACGCGGACTACGATCCCGGGCTCTATGGCATGCCCCCGTGCGAGGAGTCCTGGCACGAGCGGTTTTTTGGACTGGTCCGCCCGGACGGCTCGCTCAAGCCGCACGCAGAGGTGATCCGGCGCTTCGCGGTCGCCAACCCGACGGTTCAGCCCGCCGAGCGCCAGGTCACGCTGAGCGCCACGCCCCAGGAGTACTACGCGGATCCGCTTGGGCACGCCCAGCGGGCCTACCGGAGCTACCTGGACAAGTACGCGTTTGCGAAGGGGGAGGCCGAGTAGGCCGGGAGTTTTCCAGCCCGAGAGCAGGTGGAGACAACACGGCCGGTTGCGTGCATCGCGCCTTCCTGCCGGAAGGCCCCGATACTCTGGAGGGGCGCACCTGTGCGGCGGGTTGCGCCGGTCCGTTCGCCCGTGAAGGAGAACTCGCCTTTCTGGCGACGGCAACGCCGATCGTGGCCGGTCCCGCTCTCATCCCGAAGGAGGCCTGCCTGGCCTATGACGCGGGCGCGGATTGAGCTGTCGCCGAGGATGCCCTCCGCCCTGGTTATGGGCACAGTCCCCTTTTCGCATCCGGGGCGCTCCGGAATGTCACCCTGGATAACCTCCCGTACCCATTACAATGGGGTCTGACAGGACCGGTGACGGCGCGGGCAGCGGGCGGTTGGCATCAGGGGTTGAGGCGCTCGCAAGCAGCGCGACCAGAGGAGAGGTGGGCATGGATAAGGGCGGACAGACCTTCACGGTGAGATACCATTTTGATGGCAAGGCGCCGATCGTTCAGGAAACATACAGCCGACTGATGAAAGTCCTCAGCCGGTTCGGTCCGGTCACGGAAGAACCAAAGAAGACGTCTATCCACCTGGTCCACGGGAGCGCGCTGGCCGGTGTGGCCACCCACAAGGATCACCTGATCCTGACCATCAGGTGCGACCACATGCTGACCGGCCCCCGCGTCCAGAGAACAGAGAGAGTCTCCGAAAATCGCTATCACTGCGAGGTCAAACTGGATTCCCCCAAGGACATCGATCGCAAGTTGATCGGCTGGCTCAGAGAAGCATACAAGTTGACGGAATGAGAATGCCGGACCCCTGCGGCTTCCCACGGGAGCTGCCCGACGGGCGCGCCGTCGTTCGTCCCGTCGTCGGCGAACATTCGTATGCGGCCCTGGCGCGGACGCCGGAGACGAGTTGATGCCGAGATCCCTTGCCAGGGTGAAGGTGTACCTGGAGATAGGAGAACAAAGGACGTTTGCCGGAGCCGTCGACTGGCCGGGCTGGATCCGGGCGTCACGGGATGAGGGTTCTGCGCTCCGGGTCCTCTGCGAGTACGGCCCGCGCTATGCCCGCGCGCTGCGCGGAACACGGCTCGGCTTCCGGGCTCCGACCGATGCCTCCGCCCTCTCCGTGACCCAGCGGCTGAAGGGGGACGCGACCACCGATTTTGGCGCGCCGGATATCCCCCCGTCCGGGGACGCGCGGCCGATCGACGATGACGAGCTGCGGCGGTTCTTGGCGCTGCTGAAGGCTTGCTGGCGGACGTTTGACCTGATGGCCCGGTCGGCGCAAGGGAAGGAACTTCGCCTCGGGCCCCGGGGAGGCGGCAGGAACCTGGAGGCGATCGTGCAGCATGTCCTCGGCGCCGAGCAGGCCTATCTTGGCCGCCTCGGGTGGAAGTTGGAGGGAAGCGTGAGAGGCGATCCGGCCGAGCCAATCCTTCGAACCAGGCAAGCCGTCTTGAAAGCGCTGGCGTGGGCGAGTCATGCCAAGTCGCCCGCCCGAGGGCCGCGAGGCGGCCTGCGCTGGAAACCCCGCTACTTCGTTCGCCGCGTCGCCTGGCACGTGCTCGATCACGCCTGGGAGATCGAGGACCGCATTACCTGATCCGGCGGACGGGCTTCTTCCCCGGGGGTCCTAACCTGGGCAGAAGATGCCCGGGTTGCCCGGATCTTGGCTCCCCGTCACAACGGTCCCGCTGTTTTGCTCAATACCTTGGGAGAAGCCTTGCCAGGGCCCCGGCTCTGAGCGCGCGTGTCTCCACGCGACTTCCGGATCCAGTCTGCCTGGGCCTTTTCGGAAAAGGCAGCGACCCACCCGCCGCACAACCCCGGAGGCAGGCTGCCTTCAGACCGTCCCCGGGTCGATCTCCAGGATGCCAAAGGCGTCGCAGCCCGCGGAGGATCCCTCAAAGTCAAGCACGCCACAATGTTGTCAGCAGGTGACCGTTCAGATCAATTGCCGCACGGACGGGGTTTCTGGGTAGGGCACGTTCTCCGCAACGAGTCGGGCATTCCTGCGAGCAATATCGAGGGGTGAGCCGAGAAGGAGAGAATAGTGAGATGGCCGAGTGAGCTGGCGGACAGCGTGTTCCAACGACAACAATGCGGAGGGTAAGTGTCGGGCATACCGGTCGACTAAGGCAGACATGCAGAAAAGGCCCTCAACGGACAATTTAGAGCCCATCAATAGAGAATGATGCAGGCCCGATCGAGGTTTGTCGTCGGGCGGATGGAGTCTTCGGCCAGGACAGGATATCCCCAACCTCACCCATTACGAATGCTTAATCGGGCGTTTGTCGCGCCTTAACCTCCGTGCGCTAGACTACGACTGTCAAGACTTCCCGGATCGAATCGGGAGGCCAGCCATCGGGCGGGCCTGCAGGATGCAGTCTGGCTCTCAGAAAGGCGAAGCAATGCGTATTCTCGTCACAAATGATGACGGCATTTTCAGTCCTGGTCTGCTGGCGCTTGCGAATGTGGCCGCGCGGCATGGCTCGGTCCGGGTTGTGGCGCCTGACGTCGAGCAATCCGCCATGGGGCATGCGATCACGATATCCCGTCCGCTCAGTTATCATTCTGTGAAGCTGGGGGACTTTGAGAGCTATCGTGTGAACGGCAAGCCGGCGGACTGTGTCGCCCTAGGGCTCTACAAATGGGAGGGAGCCGATTGGTCCTCTCTGGCATTAATCTGGGCAGCAATCTGGGCAACGAGATCTGGCACTCGGGGACGGTGGCAGCGGCGAAACAGGCCGTTCTGCTGGGGGTCAGGGCTGCGGCCTTCAGCCTGGATGCGGACAGTGGGGAGGCGGACTTCGACCGAACGCTTGGATACGTTGACGAGGTGATCCAATTGTTGCGGCGAGAAGAGACCCATCGTCTGGTGAACGTCAATTTTCCCGAGAATCCGGTGGGAGTTCGGTGGACACACCAATCGGTCCGGTCCTACGGCGGGAAGGTGGTTGAGGGTCAGGACCCCGCCGGCCGGAAACACTATTGGTTCGCTGCCGTTCCTCTGAAGAACCCCGACGAGGGGAGCGACCGATGGGCCGTGGCCAGAGGGCTGGTCTCGATCACGCCGCTGCGACTGGACCTGACGGACGAAGCAGCGCTCCACTCAGCACTGGCCCTGCCCAAGTGGATGTCTCCGCAGACGTCGTCGCAGCTGTGCTACATGTCCCAACGGCATCTTCTTCCAGGCCAGTCACAATAGTGAAATCCCGTCCTCCCCAAGGGAGGCAGAGTCGTTTCCAAAAACCGGGAGACCGGGGAAGACACGGACGATGACGCAAGCCGCTCTTGGGGCCAAGAGGAAAGGGTGAGTGAAGATGACACCTTGGTTGCGGTATCTGATTGCCTTTGTCGTTGGCTGTCATGGATTCACATACATCCCATTTGGACTTTTCGTACCAGGCTCGCTCAAGAAATGGAGAGGAAGCTTTTGGCTTCTGGGCAGCGCCCTCACGGGTGACAGACTCCACACACTCGTGTTGGCTCTCCACATCATGGCCGGAATCGTAACGCTCGCCTGTGCCGTTGCCATTGGATTTGCCCCTTGGATTCTCGGATGGTGGCGTCCGCTGGCCATCGTTGGCGCAGCGGTCGGCATTGCGGGCTTTGCGGTTTACTGGGATGGACAGACCCAACACCTGGCCCAGGAAGGCGCCATCGGCGCACTCATCAGCATGATCCTCCTCGTGAGCGCGATTGCGTTTGCAGGAGCTTTCGGCTAACGCAGAGGGCGACGGCGCGCAATTGAATTGGAATGAATCTCGTTCGTAAGAGCCGCCCACCCCCCTTGCTGTCGTCCACGGTTCCGCCAACAACTCGCGGCCGTGTGGTAAGGGGCAGGCTCCTGGCTCTTTCAGGCTCATGGGATGCGCCACCGCGCGGCTGAAGGGGAACGTCGTGCGGCGAAGGGCGCCGCCACCTCAAACGCCGCGGCCTCTCCACCACCAAGCCGGACAGCCTGCTGGGCAACCCGATGCCCAGACGCACATTCGGCGAGGGGGATGACCCGCTGCCCGCCTTCAGTGGGTCGGAGTTCGCCGCTCATTGCGGCCAAGCCACCGCCGGAAAGCACCTGGATTCCCGGGTTCCAGGGGACCCGGGGACCAACTCTTCCTCCAGCCTTCGATGAAGCTGCTACGCAAGGAACCCCGGGTGCGGGTTCCGGGGGAACCCCGGGTGCGGCCCCGGGACCCGCCTCTGGGGTCCGTTCCTGGAATCCCCTGAAGCGTCCGATGAGACCTAACGCAAGTTCCAGGATCTCTTCCGGTCTCTCGACCCGGCCTGCCTCAAGCGGACTTGGAAGGGCACCTGGAGGCCTTCTGGCAATTGGCCGTGGGTAACTCCCCGGATGAGCGAACACGCTCACGGCGCGCCGGAGGTATCGCCCTTGGAAGTGTCCAGTTCACTCATCTCTCCCTTGGCCAGGAAGACGGTCCGCTCACAGATGTTGGTCACGCGATCCGCCATGCGTTCGAGATTGTGGGCGACCCACAAGAGATAGGTGGCCCCGTCGATCTTTTGCGGGTCCGCCATCATGATGGTCAGGAGTTCGCGGTAGACCTGGTTGTACAGCCCGTCCACCTCGTCGTCTTCCATGGGGAGTCGTCCGGCTGCATGATCATCCCCGGCCACAAAGGCACTGAGGGCGCGGTGCAGCATGTCCACCGCTTTCTGCGCCATCCGCGGAATGTCGATGAGCGGTTTGACCAGCGGCTGATCGCCGAGGCGCAGGGTGATCTCGGCGATTCCCTTGGCGTAGTCTCCAATGCGCTCCAGCTCTGTGATGATCTCCAAGATGGCGGTGATGATGCGCAAATCCTGGGCCACTGGCTGCTGGGTGGCAATCACGGAAAGACAGGCATTCTCGATCGCAAAGCGCTTGGCATTGATGGCGCGGTCTCCTGCGACCACCCTTTGCGAAGCCTGCAGATCCTTGCGCTTCAACGCCTCCACTGCAGACAGAGTGGCTTCTTCCACCATGCTTCCCAGAAGCAGCACCTCGTTCTGGAGGGCCTTGATCTCCCGTTCCAGCGTTTCTCTTGGCATCCCTCACCTCCCCCGGTTTGGAGCCCCTGGCTGATCGGTCCCTCGTGCCCCCCTCGGGAACCCTCAGATCCTAGCCGAATCGGCCGGTGATGTAGTCCTCGGTCCGTTTGTCCTTCGGCCGGGTAAACATCTGCGCCGTGACGCCAAACTCGATCAACTCCCCCGTGCGGTCAGGGCGCATCATCATCATCCCGGTCAGGTCCGAGACTCGGGCCGCCTGCTGCATGTTGTGGGTGACGACCACGATCGTGTACTGGCTGACGAGCTGCCTCATAAGCTCTTCGATCCGCAGGGTCGCAATCGGATCCAAGGCGGAGGCGGGCTCATCCATCAGGATCACCTGCGGCTCCACCGCAATGGCCCGCGCAATGCAGACTCGCTGCTGCTGGCCACCGGAAAGCGCCAGAGCGGAGTGCCTGAGTTTGTCCTTGACCTCTTCCCAGAGGGCGGCCGAACGCAGGCTTCTCTCGACCACCTCCTCGAGCTGCGACCCGCGCGTCCCGTAGAGCCTGGGGCCGTAGGCCACATTGTCAAAGATCGACTTGGGGAATGGATTGGCGCGCTGAAACACCATCCCGATTCTCCGGCGGATTTCGACTACATCGACCCCGGGAGCCAGGATGTCTTTCCCATCCAGCAACACCCGGCCCTCGGTCCGGGCCCCTGGCACCAGATCGGTCATGCGGTTGAGAGCCCGCAGAAGCGTCGACTTACCGCATCCGGAGGGACCGATGATAGCCGTGATCCGGTGGTCCGGGATGTTGATGGCGATATCGCCCACGGCCCGGAACTTGCCGTAGAACACGTTCAGTCCCTGAACCGCGATCTTGGTGTCGCCCATGGTCAGGGCGTTCCCCTCTGTGAAAAGAGCACCATACCGTGCCTCGGTCAAGGCTTCTTCGTTTGTACGCCTAGCGACCGCGCCATCGTTCATCGCAATTGCCCTCCCAATCGTCTGGCACGCCACCAGACCAGGCCTCGTGCCGCGGCGTTGAGCACCAGCACGAGCATGATCAGAACCAGTGCGGCTCCCCAGGCCTTGGCCTTCCAATCGGAGTATGGCGAAATGGCATACGAGTAGATGGTCAAGGGAAGCGTCGCGATCGGCTGGTTGAGGGCCGTGCTGAAGAAAGGGTTGCCAAAGGCGGTGAAGAGCATGGGGGCCGCCTCGCCCGCCGCGCGGGCGATCGCCAGCATGACCCCCGTCAGGACCCCATTGGCCGCGGCGGGCAGGAGCACCGAGAGCGAAGTCCGCCATTCGGCCGCCCCTAGAGCCAAGGAGCCCTCCCGCAGTGAGTTGGGGACCAGCCTGAGCATCTCCTCGGTTGTGCGAATGATCGTAGGAAGCATGATGAACCCCAGGACAATGCCTCCCGAAAAGGCGGAGAACCTCCTCATGGGGAGCACAATCAGGGTGTACGCGAAGATTCCCATCACGATGGAGGGCACCCCCGACAACACGTCGGTGGCGAACCGCAGGGCCAGTCCCAGGCCGGAGTCGGGATGCGAGGCAGCGTAGAAAGCGGCCAACACGGCGACGGGCGCGGAGACCACCAGCCCGAGCCCAACCGTCTCCGCCGAGCCAACCAGGGCGTTGACGATGCCGCCCCCCGGGATGCCTACAGGCGTCGGCAGGTTCGTGAAAAACGTCCAGGTTATCTCGCTCCCCCCCTTGTGGATCACATAGATCAGGATCCACAGGAGGGGCGCAACGGCGAGCAAGGTCATCACGACGCACAGCCCGAGCATCAGGGCATTGACGGTTTTCCTCTGCCCTGCCCGAGCCCGACCGAGCTCTTCAGAAAGCGTCCCGCGGTTCACACCCGTACTTCCCCTGCTGCCCGCCGCGAGACCCGCCAGACGAGCAGCCTCGCCAGGAAATTGAGGATCAGGGTAATAAAGAAGAGCACCAACCCAATCTCGATCAGGGCGCTCAGATACAGATTGCCGGTCGCCTCGGTGAACTCGTTGGCGATCAGCGACGCCATGGTGTAACCCGGATGAAGCAGGGAGGGGGAAAGGTCAAGGGTGTTGCCGATGACCATGGTCACCGCCATCGTCTCCCCCAGCGCTCTCCCCAACGCGAGCACGGCCGCGCCGAGGAATCCGGAGAGCCCGTAGGGCACGAGGACCTGGCTGATCATCTCCCAATGGGTCGCACCCAGGGCGAGCGCCGCCTCGCGCTGCGCCTGAGGGATTGCGCTGAATACATCTCGGCTCACCGCGGCAATGGTGGGAAGGATCATGATGGCCAAGACCAGTGACGCGGCCAGGCGGCTGGGCCCAAAAACCGGTCCGGCAAAAACCGGCAGGAATCCCAGGCTGTCTCTCAGGCCGAGCGCCAGCGGAAAAACAAAGCTGGGGATGAAGGCGAACAATCCCCACACGCCGTAGACCACACTGGGAACAGCGGCCAACATCTCCACTAGGAAGCCCACCGGCTGGCGCAGCCAGGCGGGTGCCATCTCCGCCAGAAAGATCGCCGTTCCCAGTCCCATGGGGAGAGCAATGACCAGGGCGACCAGGGAGGTGACCAGGGTCCCCTGAATGAAGGGAAGCGCCCCGAACACCTGCTTGAGAGCCGGGTCCCATTGTGCCGTCACCAGAAACCGAAGCCCAAAGGCGAGCCGGGATTCGGCCGAATGGGTCCACAGCTCGTAGCCGATCGAACCCACCAGCACGACGACCCCGATCGAGGAGAGCCTCACGAGGATGTCGGAAACCAGATCCCCGTGACGCCAAGCTCGGAAGAGCGTTTTGCCCTCCGATGGAGGGCGATGGGCGGTCTCGGGAGCTGATTCCCTGTTCACCTTGTTCCCTGGCTTCCCTTGAGTCGAGGCAACTCCATCTTTACGTGGCCATCCCGAAGGAGGGACATCTCCTCTGGGGATGTCCCTCCTTTTCTTGTCTTTCAACCATACCACTACCGATTGCCGTCAGATTCGGCCCCTCCTGCGCCAGCGCCTATGGGGTCACGGGCGCACCGTTGCAGGTCATCGTTCCGAGGGTCGCAAAATCCTGGCTCCGGATCGCGTCCGGCAGGGGAACGTAGTCGAGGGACTGGACATCCTTCGTTCCATCGGTAAGCGCCCAGTGCAGGAATTGCACCAGCTTGGTGGCCTTGGCACAATCAGTCTGATTCAAGTACACCAAGAAGTAAGTGTACCCCGCAATGGGCCAGGAGTCCTTGCCCGGCGCGTTCACGATCAGGCGCGCGAGCGTGTCAGGCATTTGAGTGCCAAAATCATTCATCGCGTTCTGCGTGGTTTGGACGCTCGCCGTCTCGGTGGAACCGGCGGCATTGGCCATGTTCGCAAAGCCCAACTTGTTTTGCACCGCATAGGCGTACTCGATGTACCCGAGGGACCCGTCATTCTGGGAGATGATCCCGGATACCCCATCATTGCCCTTGCCCCCCAAACCGACCGGCCACTGCACCGAGGTGGAGGCTCCGACCTTGCTCTTCCAATCGGGGCTCACCGCAGAAAGGTAGGAGGTAAAGATAAAGGTCGTTCCCGACCCGTCGGAGCGATGCGCCACGATGATATCCTTGTTGGGCAGGGCCAGCCCGGGGTTGAGGGCCGCAATGGCTGGGTCATTCCACTTGCTGATCGTGCCCAGATAGATGGCGCTGAGGGTCGCCCCATCCAGCACCAGCGGCTGCTTCCCGTTCAATTCCTTTACGTTATAGGCCGGCACCACCGCACCCGCAACAGTTGGGAACATGTGCAGGCTGGGCGCCGCGTTGAGTTGAGTGGATGACAGGATCGCATCGGAAGCGCCGAAGTCTACCGTCTTGGCTGTGATTTGCTGGATCCCGCCGCCTGAGCCGATCGCCTGGTAGTTGAACTGGGCGGTATTGTCAACGAAGGCGTAGTCATAGAACCAGCGGCTGTAGAGCGGGTACGGGAAGGTAGCACCTGCGCCGGTGAGTTGGATCATCCCCTGGGTTGGCGCGGGAGCGGGGCTGGTCACCGAGGGCGAGGTTGGGATGGAAACGGGCGCCGGCGTATCGGTGGGAAGCAACACGGCCCCCGTGGCCGGGGCCTCGCACGCCGTGGCCAACACGGCGGTCAAGAGCATGGAAGACAAAACGAGCGATCTCTTGGACATCTAGAATCCTCCTTGAAGGGTGTTTTTTCACTCTCATCCTATTTCAAGGAGGTTATTTCCAGTCCAACGTCTGGTTAACGCTCCGTTATCGCGGCGCAAGCATTGGGTTATGGGGCCTTGCGCAAGGTGAAAAAGAAGCGGCTTCCCTCTCCCTCGGTGCTGGTCGCCCAGATGCGGCCGCCATGAGCCTCGACCAGATGCTTGGCGATCGAGAGCCCTAGGCCTGTGCCGCCCCCGGAGCGGGCCCGGTCCCCCTTATAGAAACGCTCAAAAACCCGAGGCAAATTCTCTTCCGCAATGCCCACCCCCGTATCGGCCACCTCGAAGCGCACAAATTCCCCTTCCACCTGGGCCTGAATTCCGATCCTCCCGTCCGGAGGGGTGAACTTGATTGCATTGTGCAGGAGATTCACGAGGACCTGTTCCACTCGGGGCGGATCGGCCAACACGTTGGGAAGATCGGGATCTGGGTCCACCTGGATCATCAATCGGGCCCGCTCGGCTTGGAACTGAAGGCGACCCACCGCCGCGCCGACCAGCTCCAGAGGACTGACCGTCTCCAGCCGCAAGGGGACCTGGCCAGACTCGATCCGGGACAACTCCAGTAGTTCTTCGACGATCTGGATGAGAACGTCGATCTCTCTTTCGATGTGAGCGAGGAAGCGCCCTGACGCGGACGGATCCTCGAAAGCGCCGCTGCGGAGAGTCTCTACCATCGCTTTCAACGAGGCCAGGGGGGTGCGCAGTTCATGGGAGATGTTGCTAACGAAGTCTCGCCGGATGGTTTCCAACTGCCGCAATCGAGTGAGATCTTGAAAGAGGAGCAGCACGCTGCCCGGGAGCCGCGGGCCGAGCGGGGTGGCCACGGCCTCGAGGAAGCGTTGCTGCCCTGGAATCTCAAGCGCGCAGGCCTGCTGCTCCCCGGAATCTCGCGCCTTCTGCCACAACTCATACACTTCGTGCCGGCGCAAAGCTTGCATGAGGCTCAATCCCTCGATCCGCTGCCCTCTCAAATCGAACATGGCCGCGGCAGCTGGATTCGCCAGGCGGATCTGGCCCCCGGGATCGAGAATGACCGCGCCATCACTCATGCGCTCGAGGACCGTGCGCAGCAGGGCCGGCTCCGGCTCCAGTTCCTCCAGCTTTTCTTTCAACTCCCGGGCCAGCAGGGCCAGGGACCGGGAAAGATCTCCAAGATCTCCCTTTTCCGCAGGCAATCCCCGGGCGCTCCAATCCCCCGCCCGTATGCGCTCGACGGCCTCCACTAGGCGCTGAGAGGCCCCGACCTGTTCCCGTCCCACCTGCACCAGGACGGCGCCCCCAAGCAGCAGGAGGGCGGCTGCACTCCACCAGAGGATCGACCGCTCCGTTTGCGCATTGCTCTGCAGGCTGGCCAGCCGCAGCCCGACGCGCAGCACCCAGCCGCTCCCGTCCAGAGCCTGGAAGGGCACAGCCAAGTAGAGCCAGAGACTCGCATCCGCAGGATCTGGCCGAGTGGCATAGGCTGGCAAACCCTGGCTGGCATCCTGCACCTCGGCACCGGGAACGGCGGCACGATCGAGGGATCCGTCCGGCTCGGAGCCTGCCAGAAAGGCGCCTTGTTGGGCGAATACGGCCAGACGTACTCCGAGGGCCCGGGAGTGGGAGCTGAGAACTTGCTCTAAGCCGACAATGTCCCCAGAAGGCCCTGGCCAGATTTCTCCGACTTGCGCGGCCAAGTCTTCCGCCTGGTGCTGAGCGATCAGGGCGTAGGTGCGGGTCTCATTTCTCTGAAGCCAGGTGGGCAAGACAATCCCGAGCAGGAAGAGGAGGCCCGAGATAGCCAGCAGGACGAGCGAAAGTTCGCGGACGAGCCGCGACGAAAAGATGTTCCGCAAGGCTCTTTACCCCTCAAAACGGTAGCCGGCCCCTCGCACCGTGACCAGCCGGGAGGGATGGGACGGATCCACTTCTAGCTTCTCACGAAGCCAGCGGACATGAACATCCACAGTTCGAGAGCCACCGGTGTAGTCCCATCCCCAAACGCTCTGGAGCAACAGCTCCCGTGAGAGCACCTGGCGGCGGTGACGGGCGAGGAAAACCAGCAGGTCAAATTCCCGGGGCTTGAGGGGGACAACTTGCCCTCTGAGGACCACCTCGCGGCGCGATTCGTCGATCACAAGCTCCCCGAATTCCAAGACCCCGGCTCCCGTTTCTCCTTCGGCACGGGTTTCTTCGCGGATCATGCGCACGCGCCGCAGCAGGGACTTGACGCGGGCCAACAGCTCGCGCATGCTGAAGGGCTTGGTCAAGTAGTCGTCGGCGCCCACCTCGAGCCCTACCACCCGGTCAATCTCCTCCGCCCTGGCGGTGAGCATCAAGATCGGAACATTGGACTGCTTGCGGAGCCTGCGGCACACTTCAAAGCCGTCGATTCCCGGAAGCATCAGATCCAGGACGACCAGATCGGGCATCTTGCGCTGGGCCGAACCGATTGCGGAGGTCCCGTCTTCCACGGCCTCGACGGTGAATCCCTCGCGATTCAGGTTGTAGGCCAGCGCCTCGCGCAGCCCGGCCTCGTCCTCAACCACCAGAATTCGCTCGCCCATCAAATCCTGCACCCTGCCCGGGGAGAACCCTCTCTTCCAGGCCGCCCCGAGGGAAATCGATGGATCCTATCCCCCGGGTGATTATGACACAAGTGGAGGCGGTCCTGCTGTACCACGAGTTGGATCACGTGAAAAGCGACCGACCGGATAATCGTTCGCTCATCCAAAATGCTACCGGAGCCAGGGGCCATCCCCGGTACCGGGAGCGGGCGGATGACCAAAACCAGCAAATGCCAACTCCTCCGGCCCGCGCGCCCGGGGCGGGCTGGAGGAGCTCAGGCCCCGCTGGTGGACCCGACTTGTGAGGAGGACGAGCCAGAGGCGATCGGTTGCGTGAACCGTGGTTTCTTGACCTGGCGATGGGGGATGGTCGGTTGCAGACGCAGGGGAGCATTCTCTGCGATGAGTTCGGCCTAGCTGCGCGTGAGGTCGGCCGCGGTGGTGAGGACAACCAAATGGCGAGAGGGCAGGGCCAGGTGAAGGCAAGCCTGATCCAGAGAAGAAGATGTGGAGCGTATGAGCCGGATATCGGGGTCGTCAAAGAAAGGCACGGGGAAGGATCCCTTAGAAGGCTTCAGAACCCGTCAAGGGAGTGGATTGCATGCCCGATCCAACTGTATTTCCACTGCGATTGGTCTGTAGGCATGGGTGCGGCGAGAAGCGAGGGGATCGTGAAGAAAATCAGGGCCCAGGTCGCGCTGTCCCGGAAACAAGAGAGCCGGGGCGCCGACCCAGGCTCTCTAAAAGGAGGAGAAGAAGAGACACACCCTTCTACTGTCAAGGTAGCACGAAATCCCCGCCATTGCTTGAGCTTTGCCTTGCGTTTCCCGTGCGAATCCCCTGCGGGGCCCCCTTGGCGCCCATTCCTGGGCTGGTTGCAGGCACGCCCGCCAACCCCCGGCTGGCCGGGCGGGGCTTGGGCGTCGGGAGTTCAGACAGGCGGCGGGCAGAACGTGAGCGCGCAGGGACAAAAAAAGGCGCCCAAGCTCGCGCGGAGAAGGCGCAGTCTTTGCTGGCAATGATTTCCCCGCTGACGACGAGGGCCCACCTTTCTTATTCCGGGCGGATCAGCGACCCGCAGAAATCGCACTCCACGGTGTTCGGGTCGATCCAATTGGCCTCACTGCCGTGGATGGGCGCCCCGCATTTGGGACAGTTGGTAGGCAGGCGGGCGCGTTGTCCAGCGCCGGGAACAGCCGAAGTGGGGACCGGCCCAACCTTGTTCCCGAACTCCGCATTTAGGGCGTCGGCCGCACGGCTCATGCCCTTGGCGGCCAGCTTGCGCGTGATGTTGGCGTAAAAGACCGGCGCCCGCCGGAGCATCTGGTATTGGAGAAACATCGTCAGCGCTGCCCGAGATTGATCAAGGGCCTGCTGCTCATTCTGGCTGTCCGCGAAGGCATGGCCGGCCAGTGCGTGCAGATTGGCGGCCCAGCGGGGATGGTTGGCCGCTTCCAGTTCCTGGGCCAGCGTAGTGAACAAGGGGGCGGCCTGATCAGGATGACCGCTGGCGAGCAGCTGGTTGGCATGGCTCAGTGTCTGCTTCTGGGCCGGGCCGAGCGGGATAGGGACAAAGGGGCGGTTTCGAAGAGGTCGGAATATGGCAGCACCTCGGGTAACTGCTCAGTTTGGCGAGGCCCTGGCCGTCAGGTCTTGAGATTTTGCCAGACAGCCTGGACCCCGGGCGACGTTCAGGACTGCCCGACGGCCCCCCGTCTTCAAAGGCCTTTAATGGCTTGCCAAGGATCGGGAGAAGCGACTGGCTGAATTTACCTCCCGTAGGGCTTCACGTCAAGCCGGTTTCTGGGGGACAACGGGACCAGGCGCACGAGCCAGGCGAGGCTTGCCGCTCGAAAGACGGATTTCGCCAGGCCGGGGGACGTTTGGCACGAGCCGGCTTGAAGGGAACCGGGCCGTTGAGCCTGGACAGGTGCGCTTAGTCTGCTGACCTTGGCATTGTCAGAATGAGACTCGCCTGCCCAGGCCGCAGGCCGGAGAACCACCGATCCCGCGGTTATTGGCCCGACGAGGCCCACTGAGTTCTTCCGATGAAGGTCTTGCTTGAATCAGGCCAAAGAATGCAAACCGGCATCGTCCTGGCTCAATGAAGAACCGAGGCTCAGATGGCCTCGGTTGCCCTTGTACGCCCAGCATGAACGTTGACTTGGAAGGTGAAAGTCCTTCCCGGAGGTGATGGCGCCAACCGTAGCCAAAGGCAAGCCCGTCCTGGGCGCACGGGCCAGGAGGCGTCGCCGTGAGGCGGGGTCCCCGGCCTGACCCCCCGGGGCAGGCTGGAGGAAGCCGGAGGCAAACCCGTGACCTGAGGAACCCTGGTCCCCGGGTTCCAGGGGATACGAACCCGATATGAGGCCGTGAGCCCGGACGAATCGGCATGGAACGACGAAGTCCTGGCCATCAAAGGGCGGGGCGGTAAATCGGGCAGGGATGCGGCCTGTCCTGGGCGGACAGTCCAGGGGGATAGCCAGCGTTCTTATCTGGGGAGACCTGTCGCCAGGCCAGGAGATCGGCAACCCGTCCTGGAAGGGGCGGCTGAGGCGCCAGGGGTCAGCAGAGGCCATAGTACCGTCGCCGTCACGGCGGGAAGGGCCGAACGTTGAGGAGGGCAGGAACTTGAGCGGTTCGTGGGATGAGCACAGAAGGCAGACTTCTCCGCAAGGAGACCTGCTGGGAGGGTGGAGGTGGTGAAGCCAACGAGACCTGACCAGAGGGCCGAGCAACCCCCGACACCGAACGAGGGAATGTCCGAGGCAGGTGGTGAGAGCGTGTGGGAGCAGGTGTTTGAACGCAAGAACCTGTTCGCTGCGCTCAAGCGCGTCGAGGCCAACGGGGGTGCGCCGGGCGTGGATGGGATGACGGCAGGAGCCCTCCGTCCGTACCTGAAAGCACACCCTGGCCCGAGTGCCCAGGGCGGGCTGGTTGGAGCAAAAGGCCGCCCTTGACGCGGGGACCTATCGACCGAGCCCGGTCCGGCGGGTGGAGATACCGAAGCCTGACGGTGGGGTAAGGTTGCTGGGGATCCCAACGGTGGTGGATCGCCTCATCCAACAGGCGATCTCGCAGGTATTGACGCCGCTGTTTGATCCGCTGTTTTCGCCTCACAGTTACGGGTTTCGGCCCAGACGCCGAGCGCACGACGCTGTGACAGCAGCCCAAGGGTACCCTGGCCTGACGGTCCAGGGCAGGCATCCGAGAAGGCTACACCTGGGTAGTGGATATTGACCTGGAGAAGTTCTTCGACCGGGTCAACCATGACAAGCTGATGGCGCGAGTGGCTCGGGTGGTGAAAGACAAGCAGGTGCTGAAGCTGATCCGGCGATATCTCCAGTCCGGGGTAATGGTGAATGGCGTGGTGATGGAGACAGAGGAGGGGACGCCGCAAGGTGGTCCGCTTTCTCCGCTGTTGGCCAACATCATGCTGGATGACCTGGACAAAGAGCTGGAAAGGCGGGGTCACCGGTTTGTCCGCTACGCTGACGATTGCAACATCTATGTCAAGACGGAGCGAGCAGGTCAGCGGGTAATGACCAGCGTGCGTGGTTTTCCCTGGCCTGGGGCCTGGGCAGGCTGGAGAAGCGGTTGAAGCTGAAAGTGAACGAGAAGAAGAGCGCCGTGGCGCGGGCTGTTCAGCGGAAGTTCCTGGGGTTCAGCTTCTTCCGCCGCAAGGGGGTGGTGCTGATTCGGATCGCTGATCAGGCGCTGCGGGGGCTCCGGGAGAGGCTACGAATCTTGACACGACGTACTCGATCAGGTGGATGGGAGGACATCATCCAGCAGCTCAATGAATACCTGAGAGGTTGGATGGGATACTTCCGACTGGCCGACACGCCGAGTGTGCTTTTTGAAGTGGATGAGTGGCTTCGCCGACGGCTAAGACAACTTCTCTGGAAACGATGGAAACGAGGAACGACACGCTGGCAGAAGTTGATATCGCTAGGTGTCCCTCGCGATCTCGCCGCCTTGGGCGCCACTGGTAAGAGTCCGTGGCACATGGCGGAGACACCTGTTGTTCACATGGCCCTGAGCAACGCCTTCTGGCGGGCTCAACGCCTGTGCACGCTCACCGCGTACTATCACCAACTGCATGTTCCCCGACGAACCGCCGGATGCGGACCCGCATGTCCGGTGGTGTGAGAGGGAGGATGGGCGACCCATCCTCCCTACTCGATTGAGGCAGCGGGGGCTGGGCTCGCCCGTCCCCTCGGCCCGCACACCGAAGGCGGTTGGGTGTCCGCGCCAGCGAGCCCCAGCCGCAGCCTGCCCCGGATCGGTAGGCCGGGGGCCGGGGAAAACCAGCGACCTCCGGTATGAGCCCTCGTCCTGCCGAGGCAGCCTCAGACCTCAGTTCCAACGTTCGAGGGTGCCCCTTATGGTTCGGCACGAGTAAGCCTGGCAAGGTTCGCGCCCGCGAGCAAGCGGGAGGTTACCCCCGGCGATGTCTCACGTTAAGGTTGATTCTGGTCCGCCTATCTGACCCTAAGGCGAAGCCTCTTGAACCGCGGAATCCACCTGGGGACATCCTGACAGTACCGCGCGTAGGAGGCACCGAAAACCCTGCGCAGGGTGGGTTCTTCATACAAGACAACGAACAAATGGGAACTGATTGCTACGATGACCGGGCAGGCCAGCAGCGCGCGCGAGGCATGCCAGAGCGCGTACCCCAGGAAGACCGCGATTACAGCCAAGTAGATCGGGTTGCGAACGTATTGGTACAGCCCGCTGACGACCAGTTCTTTCGGGGGGTCAGTTGGGGAGGGGGTACCGTGGCCGCGTACGGTGAAGGCCCAGGCGCACCACAACAGCCCGAGTATCCCTGCCGCCCAGAGTGGGATTGCCAGCCACCTGAGAACACCGAAAGAAAACAGCGCTCTGTCCGTCCCAATCAGCCAGATGGGCAAAGCCCCCATCATGGTCCCCGGTACGAGCATCAGGAAGAGGATAGTCTTAAGGGGGGTCTTCAATTCTCGCGCTCCTCTCCGCCATCGCTCTGCTGTCGCCGGGCGCGGCGGCTGGTAGAAGGTCTGCTGCACCTCAACGAGGCGGAATGCCCGAAAGTACTTCTCCCATGCGGCAGGAAACCCACAGCATCCCAGACGGATCACCTAATCGCGCCTCCAGGCGTGTGGGGCCGGCCTCCTGGGCGGACTGTCCGCGGGGTTGTCCCCGGCGGCTTGGCGAGTCCAGATCCCGGCCGGCGCGAGACCACAATAAGGGCACTTTCCCTCGTACAGTAGACTGTGGATGTCCTCAAACCCGTATCTGCGGATGAGGACCTTGCCGCAGCCTGGACAGTACGTGTTGTCGTAGACATGACCTGGCACGTTGCCTACATATACGTAGTGTAGCCCCTCTTCCTTTGCCCAACTCCATGCTCGTTCCAGGGTCGAAACCGGGGTAGGCGGAGCCGCGTGCCGATAGCAAGGTTGATAGGCCGTAACGTGCCAAGGCACATCCACCCCCAATTCTCTGGCGATCCGGCTCGCAATGCCCCTCAGGATTTCCTCGGAATCGTTGACCTGCGGGATCACCAATGTGGTGATCTCGATGTGAACTCCACACCTGCGCGCCGCCTTGCAGGTGGACCAGACATGCTCCACATCGATCCCCTTGCAATACCTGCGCACCGCCTGCGCGTTGCCTTTGATATCCACATTCATGGCGTCCAGACCCGCTTCTGCAAGCAGCGCGAGCGCCTCGGGCGTCATGTACCCGTTGGTCACGTAGGTGTTGTAGAGCCCGTGCTTCCGAGCACGCCGGAAGCTCTCCAGCGACCATTCCAGGGAGAGCGTGGGTTCATTGAAAGAGATTGACGTGCCCTCACAGCCGTATTGCTCAGCCAACCGGACGAAGTCATCGGGGGCTAAGAACTCGGCCGGAGCAGAGGGGACGACCTTGCTGATCTCCCAGTTCTGGCACCAGGGGCAGCCGAAGTTGCATGACCAACTTCCGACGGTGAGGGCGTAGCTGCCGGGGTGGAAGTGGTAGAAGGGCTTTTTCTCGATCGGATTTGGGGCGAGTGAGGAGACGGCCCCATAGGTGAGCATGAGAATGCGGCCGGCGCGATGTGCTCGCGTGCGGCACCAGCCAAGACCGCCGCTAGACAGTAGACACCGCCTATGGCAGATATTGCAGCGGATGCGGTCCCCGACGGGCTCCTGCAGGAGCGCCTCGCGGAGGAAGCGGTCTTGGCCTAGGGGTTCAGCGTTGCTTGACATCGAGCGCTATACTGCTCACCCTGTCGGTGGGTGCATGCCAGGGTATTGGAGAAGGCCATGACGCAGGACCAGACGCCGCAATGATTGAGGCCAAGGAAGTGCCCGATCTCGGGGATCGCTGGCTTGACCAATCGAGCGCGGAAGAGAGGCCAATCCCTGGGAAGGCCATGGGACTCCTGCTTCAACCATGGCAGGGCAAGGTTTGTCCGGCCGCTGGACGGATCGGCCAACCCGAACACGAAGTTGTGCGGCTCATCATACAGATCCACATCCACCACACCAAGGACTAGGCCTGCAGGCCCACCCTAAGGACCTCCAAGTAAAGGTGAGGCGAGGAATTGGCCGCGTTTGGGTCGGAAGGAACCTCGCGTCACTGCCGCGGGGCAGCCCAGCCTCTACAAGCAGTCGAGGGCGCGCGCGATTCCTTCCCTCAGCGTCTGCCGCGATTGCGCGGGAAGCTCTGGGACGGGAACAATGGCGTTCTTCCATTGCATGAATCGGCTTCCCAAGGTCGGCCTTGGTTGAGGGGTCAAGCAGATGCCTGCCTGGCCCACTCCCGCTTGCACTTCTCAATCGCACGCCACGCCGCGCGAGCGAATCATCTCGCGCAGCGCAACCCCATTCTCAGTGGCAAAGCCCCTGAGGTCATTGTTGAAGAACACGAAGACACTGCGCCCCTCAAGCGACCATCGCTTGATGCGGTCTGCCCAAGCGCGGAGGACTGGCGTGCGGTAGTTGCCTGCGTTCAGATGATCTCCGTGCATTCGAACGTAGACCACCGGGGCGGTTGCCCGCACGGGCGTCCTCACGGTCCACAGATCGTGCAGGCAGTGGACGACGCCCTTTTCTTCCATCAGCGCGAAAACCTCTTCGGTTAGCCAGCTGACGTCCCGAAACTCGACCACGTGAATGTAGCCAGCAGGGAGGCAATCGAGGAAGCTTGCAAAGCGGGCAAGATCGACGTGCCAGTTGGGAGGCAACTGATAGAGGATGGGACCGAGCGCTTGGCCGAGGCCACGCGCGCCTGCCAAGAAGCGCTCGAGCGGCTCCCTGGCATCCTTCAACCGTCTGAGGTGGGTGATAAAACGGTTGGCCTTGACCGCGTAAACGAAGCCGGCAGGTGCCTGCCTTCCCCAGGCTTCGAAGGTTGCCAAGCTGGGGAGACGGTAGAACGAGTTGTTGATCTCCACGGTGCGAAAGGTCTTGGCATAGTGGGCGAACCAGGCGCGTTGAGGCAGGCCTTCGGGGTAGAAGACTCCGCGCCAGTGAGAGTAGACCCAGCCGGAGGTTCCAACGTGAACTGCCATGCCTCCATTATGGCACTCACTCGCGGAATCTAATCATCGGCTGGCAGATCGGTCTTGGTGTTGGGTGAAGGGGGGGACAGGGTTCCAGCCTCCAGTAGGGGCTTGTCCTTCATGGGTCCGCCAGACGCGGTTGCAGCAGGTGACATCGGGAAAGTCCCCGAGAGCCTTGCACATTGCAACCCTCTCTGTCGACTAACCGGCTTTGAGCCGGCCCCAACAGCCAATTCGAGCCGCGAGCTAAATCTGGCTGCCCGCCCGATCGAATAGGGAAGCGCGACCAGTGTGCTGGCTTCTTTCTCCATCCAGGCTCTTTTCCACAGAAACTCGGGGACTATTCCTGTCTTGTCTTGTTTGAGCTTCTTGCTTTAACGTCACCAATGCAATGCCGAGAGAGTTACACCGAAATAGCCAAGAAGACTGCCTGTTTCTTTGCGGATGAGCAAAGTAGCCAGGGAATCGTATCGGGCTTGACGATCAGGAGGGCTTCCTTCCAACCAACTCCGGACCCTGCGAGCGAGGAGGACGAGTCAGAGGCGGTCGGTTGGGGTGAACCGTGGCTTGTTGACTTGGCGGTGGAGGATGATGAGTTGCTGGCGGAGGAGGGCGTTCTCCGCAACGAGATCGGCATGGGTGCGAGTAATGTCGAGGGCACAGCCGAGAAGGACAGAATAGCGAGAAGGCCGGGGGAGTTGGAGGGAGACGTGTTTCAAAGATGCCAATCCGGACCGTATGCGTCGGATAAACCGGTCGACGAAGGAAGACCTGCAGAAGAGGCCCCCGGTGAACGATCAACGCCCATCAGTGGATGATAGTCCAGGTCCGATCGAGGTCTATTGTCGGGCGGAAAGGGTTTTCGGCCAGGACACCTGTGCCGCAACGCGTCCCACTCGCGGTTTCCGGTTCGATCGACGGCCGAAGAAACGACAATTCAGACCCGTATGACGTGAATATGCGGTTTCACCGATGATTCCTATGGAAAGGCCAGCGAGAGCGAAATTGCGATTTTTCATGTGTCCAATGGCGCTGCACCTCTCATCATTAATATGTGCACTTCGTTAAGTTGCGGAGCAGTCGAACTGATGGGACGTAGAATAACAAGGGGGAGCGTTATCTAGGTAATCTTGTCCGCGGCGCGCTTATCGAGCGCGAGACGCGGAACTTCGCTCTTTCGCGGACAACGGAACCTGGCCGGGGATCCCAGAACAGATCTGGGTCCGGCCGCGATTGGGCGCCGAGAGTGGCCGGTGCCGGACCCGCAGGAATAGGGAAATGAAGACATCGATTCGCCCCGTCGTCTTCGCCCTGATTGCCCTTTCCCTGACAATGATAAGTTGCGGCGTGACCTTGTTGCCAGTAGCGACGGTGCCAGCGTACCCAACACCGAACCTCCTGATGACCATTCAGGCCATTCAGACCCTTCTTGCACCTGCGCCGACTCAGGCCTCTGCCATTCCGCCGGCTACGACGCCCACACCCGCCGCGGTGGCATGCAACGGGACGAACCTGGCAGCTCTCATGATTCGGGCCGTGTCTGACGGGACGTTTGTCCCGCCCGGCGCCTCCTTTGTTGAGAGTTGGACTCTGCAGAACGTCGGGAGCTGCACATGGACGACCTCCTACACGCTGGTCTTTGACGGCGGCACTCCAATGAATGGCCCATCCTCGCAGCCCTTGCCAGCGGAGGTCCCACCCGGGGGGACGATAACGGTTTCCGTCAACCTTGTAGCCCCGAGCACTATTGGCACATACCAGGGGTTGTGGAAGCTGAGCACTCCGCAGGGGCTGCGCTTCGGAACTGGCGAAGGTGGCGCCGACGATTTCTGGCTGATCATCTCTACCGCGACCCCGGGGGCCTATCCGGTACTCAATCCATACATCCCACCCGGCTATCCGTCTTGCACTGGGGCCTATTACCCAGGGTACTGGGGCGAACGGGCGAACCTTGCTCGATTTGTCTCCGAGACGATCCCGGACGGAACGTATATCCCGCCAGGTGCCGCTTTCACCAAGACCTGGACCCTGCAGAATATCGGAGCTTGTACTTGGACGACGGACTACAATCTCGTGTTCACAAGTGGCAGCCGGATGGGCGCTCCACATTCAATCCCCTTGTCGGAAGCGGTTCCGCCCGGCGGGACGGTCGTGCTTGCTGTCAACATGGTGGCTCCAACCAGCGAGGGCAGCTTCCGAGGATATTGGGAACTGAGCACCCCCTACGGATATCGATTCGGGGTGGGCAGCGGAAGGACGGCCCTCTGGGTACTGATTAGCACGGGAATTGCGGTCACCAGCACGCCCACCGCCACCTACCTGCCAACCATTACCTTCACGCCCACAGTTACCTACACACCGACCGTCACCGCCACAACCACGGCCACCTACACACCCACCAATACGTACACTGCCTCGCCTACCACCGCCGATACCGCCACGCCCTCGCCCACTCCCACGAGCACTCCCACCTCCACGCCGACCTTCACGGAGACGGCCACCGATACGCCGGCACCCACATCGACTCCAGTGCCGGAAGCGACGGCCCCCTAGTTTTCTGGGGAGCAGCGCCCTCGGCTTTGCAACCCCTCGTACCCGGACATCAGACATCCCCTCTGTGCAAGGAATTTTGGTTTGGCCAGGCCTCTTACGGGGGCGAGTGGAGGTATATGCATCTGGCTTTCACCCGATTGCTGTGCCAGCGGGATGGTTTGGGGGTGTCTACGCTCATCTTCCTTGCCTGCCGGCAGAAAGCGGAACTCAATGGGTTCAGCCAGCGTCTTAAGGACAGCCCACGCCCTGTGAGGGAGAGATATCATGAAACTAGCCGGCTCAACCTTGACAATCCTCTTCGCCTTGCTTGCCGTCGCGAGCTGCGCACCCCTCGAAACCACTACTCCTCCTGCTCAGCCCCTAGATGTTCTCACTGACCAGCCAACGCTTTCACCCGTGGCAGGAACGGTCGTCCCCGGCGGCCCAGCTGTCTGTAACTGTTCCACGTCTATTTTTGCTACTCCATCCACGGGGATCCCCCAACCCCCGCTGATTATCTGCAGCTGTCCGGCCATCCTCGTTCCCCCCACTCAAATTGAATCGAATCCTGAGACGGTTCCGACGAGTGGCATCACGTTGGCAGATAACGGCAAGATTTTCAGCATGGAACCGGGCGAGCGCCCCTTGCTCATCCTTGGCAACGATGGCTTCAATTGGTCCGTAACGGTTGACGATCAGAACGTGGTCAGCCGGGTTCCGAACCATCTGGTGATCCGCGGAGCCTGGGGGATATACGAAGCCCACAACCCTGGCCAGGCGACAATGACAGCCGTTGGTGATCCGCTCTGCCGAAGTTCGCTCCCGATGTGCATGGCCCCTTCGATCATCTTCAGGATCACGGTGGTCGTTCTATGAGGATCATTCATGATGGTTGCAACTTGAGGGGCTGTGCTATCCGAAAACCTCGTCCGAGGTTTGGGGGACAACTGGCTCACCCAGCGCGCCTATAGTCATGGTGCAATCCATTGAGGACGGGAACCGTGAAGAGCCTTCCGCGCCTCGGCCGGGCTGGCTGAGGCCCGATCCCCTCAGGAATCTTGTGCCCAATCCCCTGGTGTGGCTCCGCCGGGTTGAAGTAGCCGACGTATTCCTTGATTACCCGATGAAGGTGCCTGTCCCCGACAACCAGCAGGTGATCGAGGCATTCTCTCCTCAGGCTCCCCAGGAACCGTTCGCAGACCGCGTCGGCCTTCAAAGTGCGAAAGGGCGTCCTCAGGACCTTGCGGGGGCTGCTGTAGATCGGACGCAGCTTGCGGGGGTTGGCAACCAGGACCTCATGCCCAAGCTGCTCGAGCAGGCGCCTGGCCCAACGCGAGTGGGTGCCGGCCTCCATGGCTACCCGGCAGGGTGGCAGACTGGCGAACTTGCGCCGGAAGGCAGGTTCGGTGGTGGGGATGCAGATTTCTTCGATGAGTTTGCCCTCGGGATCCAAAGAAGATAGGTCGCAGCTCTCATCTCCCAGGTCTAGTCCTACGAAAGCCGTGCTATTCTTAACCACGGCCGGTTCCTCCTTTTTTTGCACATTCAAGTGCGCCAAAACTTGTGTTCATCGTCGAGGCTCTCTACGAAGGCATCGATAAAGCGGACGGCGTTCTCTTGACTGACGTAGTCATCAAGAGCCTCAGGGAAGAGGGTCATCTGTTCCCGATCACCGCCTTCGATGTGACCCATCTGCCGCCTCCGGGTGGACAGGGCGACCGACATGATCTACCATAGGCAACACCAGACTTTTCACACAGACTCTCGCTGAAGCTGACCCGGCGGGCTGGGCTTCTGGTGATGCTTGTCCTGCCCGCCAACCTGCCCTATAGTCCAAGTGACGTCGCCCATCTCCGCCGGGCAGCTTCCCGCAACGAACGCAGGACTGCATAGCTCGAGGCCGTTGGGCGGCCCTGTCATGCAGAAGTCACCGATGTTGCCGAAACAATCCCCTCATTTCGAGCCTATTCGAAAAGAACTCGAAGAGGTGCGGCTCAGATTCCTCCGCTTGCTTGATGAGATCTCGGATAGTGCTTGGAATTTCCGCACACCTGGTGAAGGTTGGACCGTTAAACAAGAAATGGCTCATATCGCACAAGTGCTCAGTGTGCTTCCTGATGGGATCCGACGTGCCAGCAGCGGACGTCAGCGTTCCATTCTGGGGATTGTACCGGCGGGTCTCCGTAGCTGGGTCAATGGTTACATCATCATTCCCATTATGGCTAGAGGTGCGACACGTCAGTCCATAGCTGAAGCATATAGTAGAGCGCATAACACTCTGCTTGGCTTGCTAGAGGAACTTCCTGAAGAGGCTTGGAGCAAGGGCATGCCATATCCCAGGAAGTATCGGACAGTGGAACAAATGGCGCATCGGCCAGCGGAACATTTCGAGGAGCACATAGCTCATCTAAGGACCGTGCTAGGAATCAAGCTGGAAGGCATCAGAAGATAGGAAACTCTTCCGAGCTGTACGTGGGATGAATGGATGTTTTGCGTAAATCCAAGGGATGAGCGAGGGTTCGACCATGAAATTCAAAGGGCAGGTTTTACTTGTCCATCAAGCGAGTCACATAGTCGAAAGCCGCCCAACATTGCGCGAGGCTGTGGCCTAACCAACGGATCAACCCGACTCGCTACGGGCGCAGGTTATCCGCCGAGCGTTGGGGGGGCCAGTTCGCAATCATTCTCCCTCGCGAACCCCATGCGAGGGAGCGAAATGGTCACTTTGCTGTTAGGTTCTCTCGTGCTTGGTCTTTTTGTCTTCATTGACGCGCGCGGCTTGCCCAGACGCTCCGCACCCCGGATGCGTTCCCGTCACTCGACAACGGGAGGATAGCATCCGCAATTACATTCTAATAATGATTATGGAATCTCTCCTATCCCGACGCTGCATTTGTCTCTAAAGGGATGATGCGCGAAGCCAATCCGTTGGGCGGCTGTACTTATCACCAATGGTATGCGATACCTATTCATTGCTGTCGGGAGCACCCGGGATAGGACAGGAGGAATATGAAAACCAAAAATGAAATGGTTCTAATACTTGCGCTAACTTTTTGCCTTCTTCTTTCGAGCTGCGCCCCACAGCCGGCTGCCGCACTCCCCCCGACCCCCATGCCCACTTCGATGCCCACCCTCATCCCCAGTATCACCCCCGCGCCGATTGCCGCCCCCACCCAGACCGCCACCCCTACGACCATCCCATTCCCTGCACTTAGCCTAAAGCCGGGCAATTCCTACTTCAGCGTGGATGGCCAAACGCGGTTTATTTTCAGCCGGAACGCAGCCGCATATTTCTACGAAGATTTTGGTACCTTGATGGATTAGATGTTCTACAATAGCGACCACGTGCTGCGCATTGGTGTTGATAACTTCCTCCTGGGTGGATACGGCTATGCCAACACTGGAGAGATCAATGAAAAATGGGCCCAAAACTGGGATACGTTCCTCACCCAGGCGGAGGCTCACGGGCTCTACATTGTCCCGGTTTTCACCGGCTGGGCCAACTGGAACACCACCGGCTATAACACCTGGAAGGACAACCCGTTCAACCCTTCCAATGGCGGGCCTGCACAAAACAATATTGCCATATTCCAGGAAGGCTCGCCAGCGCAGAAGTTGTATTTGGGGTGGGCGGAAAAAGTGGCCACCCGGTGGCAGAACCACAAGAATATCCTTGCCTGGGAGGTCTTATGTGAAGGCAACCTGATCACTGGCGTCTCTGAACAGGCTGGCATTGCCTTCACCGAACATATGGCGGAAGTCATCCGCGCCGCTGACTCAAACCACCGGCCCATCACCGCCTCCCTGGCGGATCTCGGCACCTGGCCCAACTATTACCATACCGATGCCATCGACCTGATCCAGGTCCACCCCTATACCGGAAAGTTGGACAGGCTCATCATCGGCGAAGTCCACAATGAACTGGCCACATACAACAAACCGGTGCTGATCGGGGAATCCGGTTTGGATGCCAACAGCCCGATAACCCCCCCCAATGCACAGATAGGGATCGAGCACGCCATCTGGGCGGATGTGGTCTCGGGAGCTTTAGACGGGCGTGCCCTTTGGGTGGAAGATGGGGTTGCTCTTTTCTCCAGTCAGTTGAGATCGATCTATGTAAACAAATACGCCGATGCGGAACTTCCCGCCTCCCGCTTCACCAATGGCGTCGACTTCACCGGATTCAAACCCTTGAACCTCCTGTACCAGGCTGGGACAAAGATCTGGGGAGCTGCGGTGGGTGATGAAGACATGGTGCTCGGCTGGTTCCGCGATGCGAGTTCCGAACCCCCCGATTGGAAACTTCTGCCCGGCATTCAAGGCCAGACCGCCACGATTCTCGTGCCCGGTTCCGCTCAGAAATGGCAGGTAGATTTCTATGATACCAAGACCGGGTATGCTCTCCCTGGTTCGGCCATGCTCACCCGTCAGGGGAATTATGTGACGGTGGCTCTGCCCGAATTCACAGACGACATCGCCTTCAAACTGTACGTCAACTCCACGGGAGCCATTGTTCCGCCGCCGACTCCTGCACCGGAAACGACATCCATTACACTTACCAACACCGACCCGGAAGCAGGACAATGGGTGGGAACGGTTTTTCAGGTAAACGCTGATTGGGCTGCGGTCTTGCATGTGAACATCGAACCCGGTTGTAAAGTTGGTAGTGTCTGTGGGAAGAGCGCCTTCGATTGGTGTTCCATCGACCTTGTTCTGAACAAGATCGACGGGGATACCCTGGTCTTTGACGAGCAGAAGGTGAGCAGTATGTCGAATTGCGCAGCAGGAGGCATTGCCCACCTCCGTCTGCAGCCGGATGGGACGATCCTGTTGCAGTTCGATGTGGGTACATCGGGAAATTTTGATTACAGCGGCGTCCTGCACCAGCCGTAGCTTCCTCACTCCGCGAAGAACGCCCCGCCAAGTACGCCCTGACAAAAACCGTGAGAGCAGGCGGGATGCTTCCCCTCCGGGGAGGGATTCCTGCGCATCTACTTTGTCCCGGCACCTGCCTTCATCGGTTCAGCCAGGGCAGAATCGGAGACAGCAACCATGGGATTGGAACCTGCATGAGGCAGCCAAGCCATTGCAAGGGATGATTCTTCTGGGATAACGCTGAGAACAATGCATCGGCGTGAGGGACGGGGGAAAAGCGCATTGAGGCCAAGATGAATGCGTTTCTCGTTTGAGTTAGCAGAGAGGACTTGCTCGCCCTCGAGCAGACAACCTTCGGTACCGGCATACGGAGCTCAGGAAACCATCGACCTTCTGGCTGCAAGCCCGATGATCCGAGGTGAACATGCACCTGTTCACCCCGTCTGACTCGGACGTGAACCAACGATCTGGCGGTTATGAGCTCGACGAGCTGACTAAGCAACTGTACCGGTTGAATCCCCGGGAATTATGCTGGAGTTGGCCTGTCTTCAACCCAGTCACGCAAGACAGAACCGAGGCTCAAAGGGCCTCGGTTCGTGTAATTGGTAGCGGGGGCTGGACTCGCCCGTCTCCTCGGCCAGCGCACCGAGGGCGGGCTGGCGTCCGGGCCAGCCTGCCCAAGCTGCAGGCCGGGGGAAACCAGCGACCTCCGGGATATAAGCCCTCGCCCTGTAGAGGCAGCCTCGGACGTCAGTTCCACTCGTTCGAGGGTGCCCCTTATGGTTGCGCACGACTCAGCCCGGCAAGGTTCGCGCCCGAGAACATGCACCAGCTTACCTCGCGGTCGCCTCAGGTCAAAACTGATCTTGGACTTTCCACGCTCAAAACGGATTCGCCGACAAGGTAAAACACGAAGCGTGTTTGACCGGCTCAATGGCGGGGCAGACAGAAGAGACTGCCCGCGTAGTTCGTACCCTGGTAGATTCTCAAGCGGCCACGATGATTATTAGGCGCATGGGGTTATTGGCTAGGACAGATAGGAGGGCTCAGAGTCCAAGGCCGCTCTAGAACGGGCTTGCCAACTAGGCCGTGTCCAGCCCTTCGTTATGCGTCCCTATCCTCGCAAGCTCTGCGGCCAGCTGGAGCGAGCCCAGTCAAAGAGGCGCCGGTCAAGCCGGTGGCCAGCGGCCAGCACTCGCGGCCCCCACCTGATCGCCACGCCCGAACGACGCGGCACTGAATTCCCCACACTGTCTCCACGCGATGACCGTTTTGTCTTACTTTCTATCGCTCCTGCTTGTTCGACCAAGACGTTCCTATTGAGGCGGGTAACGATATAATCAGCAGTCGCTTTGCTTCCAATCGTATAGTAAAGGACTATTTCAAATGTCGCTGCCCATTCCAGAAACATTCCATGATCTCTTTAGCCGACCACTTCTGTGTGCCCTAACCACAGTCAACCCGGATGGGCAACCGCACAGCGTGCCGGTTTGGTGCGATTTCGACGGTGAGCATGTTCGGGTCAATGTGCCTGCGGCGACGAAGAAAGCCCGGAATCTGCAGGTCAATCCCAAACTGTCGTTGCTTGTGATCGATCCTCAAAATGTGGGTCATTGGATTGAGATTCAGGGGTATGTTGGCGAGCTTAGGGACGAGGCACATGGTGCGCGTGACCACATCGACAAGCTGTCAGAAAAGTACACAGGCAATCCCGTTTATCAGGCGTATGGTGCCAGCGGCATCAACCGCCAGATGTACGTGATCGAAGCGGTGAAGATCAACGGCCATTAGGGGCAGTTAAGTAACCGGTTATAAGTGCTTGGAGACGTGGAAGCGCAAATTGGAAGCTGGGTTGTTCTGTTCGGTCAGGATCTTCAAGAGAGCTTTCTTGACGTGAAGAGGAAGTTGTTCGCCGATTTGGACGGGAAGGCTCCTGCGCATGCCATCCTGGCCACAAACAGTTCGTACATCGTCAGTTCGCGCATCGCCGATGTCACGCGCCGACCGGGCAAGGTGCTTAATCTCCATTTCTTCAACCCCGCGTTGGTAATGAAACTAGTCGAGGTTGTCCAAGGTCGGCACGTTTCGGATGAGACCGCTCAGATCTCCATGGCTCTTTGCGAGCGGTTGGACAAGGTCGGCGTACATCTCAGGAAAGAGGTGGAGGGCTTCTTGCTGAATCGCATTCTCAGAGCCATCGCGCAAGAGGCATTCTGGCTCTTGGAAATGGGGTGGCGAGTTTCGAGGACATTGACAAGGCCCAGGTCTATGGCGCTGGACATCCGATGGGAGCATTTCGCTTGATGGACCTGACCGGGCTCGACCTTACTTACATTCGGTCTATGGAGAAATTCCACGAGACCGGCGACCCCGCCGATCTCCCGCCGCCCAGTCTCGTCGAGAGGTATATGAAAGGCTGGTATGGCGAAAAGACGGGCAGGGGCTGGTACGACTACACCGCGGAAGGGTAAGCCATTTTGAGCAAAGGGAGAAACCGCGGTGTTGCCGAGTGGTACTTCGCCTGGCTGAAGAGGTGGATCCACATGTGAAAGAGCGGGGCGGGGGGAGAATCATCAATGTTGCATCCATGGCGGGGCTGCATCCGCCTCACCAAACGAGTGTCTCGGGTATTTCGGAAGCCGGAGGCATCATGCTTGCTCAGGTCCTGGCTTGCGAGCTAGGGGAACCTAACATCCAAGTCAACCTCCTCGTGCACGGCCCCGTCCAAATCAGGGTTAGTCGCGCCTTGTGGCAGGATGCGGAATTGATGGCGCGGTACGAAGCGACCGTACCCTTGCGGCGCGTGGGCAAGCCGGAAGACGTCGCTGGTGAGACCCTCTCTCTGGCTTCTTCCGCCGCGGATTGGGTTACTGGAGGGGTCTTGGTCGTGGAGGGGGTAGCCACGCCAGTTTCTGTGGTTTGAGCCCAAGGAGGAACCATGTCCACCACACAAGTTGGTTCGCACACGGTCTACTATGACGAGTTCGGAGCGGGTCATCCGCTAATCCTCATTAGCGGCTTGGGAAGCACTCGGCTGGGTTGGTGGAAGCAGATCGAGCCGTTCGCAAAGAGATTCCGCGTCATCAACCTGGACAACCGTGACGCAGGGGATAGCGGGCTCGGCACGGGTCCGTACACGATTGCCGACATGGCGGAAGATGTCGCGGGCGTCGTCCAAAATCTCAATCTCGGTCGCGCACACATCGTCGGTATTTCAATGGGCGGCATGATCGCGCAGGAATTGGCGATTCGCCATTCGAAACTCGTGGACAGGCTGGTTCTGGTTTCGACCACAGCGGGAGGACCGACTGCCGTTAACGCCAAGCCGGAAATCGCGGCATTGCTCATCCCGAATGAGGGCGAAGACATTGAGACACGTGTGCGGCGCACGTTTACGGCGATTGCGGGTGAAGGCTATATGGCAAAGCACCCGGAAGACCTGGACCATATCATCAAGAGCTCGGTCGCCAAGCCAATGTCGGCCGATTCGTATCAACGTCAGTTCGGCGCGTGTCTGCTGCATTTCAGCCAAGGAACCAGTGGACGGCTCGCGGAAATCACCGCGCCGACACTAGTCGTCCACGGAGATTGCGACCCGCTCATTCCCTATCCAAACGGCAGATTCCTCAGCGAGCACATTCGAGGTGCGCGACTCGCCACGTATCCGGGAGTCGGACACCTGTCGCCGATTGAGGCCGCCGAGCGATTCAATCGTGAGGTGATCGAGTTCTTGGACTAGAACCTTGCTATCCCTTGCGGGGTTTTGGAAACCCGAAAGGTCTCACCAATCTTCTGGAGGCAAAGAGAGAAATGGTTGATTTCAAGTTGACCGATGAGCAACAGCGACTGCGTGACCTTGCGCGCAAGTTCGCCCAAGGTGAGATTGCGTCGGTCGCGGCCGAACTGGATCACGAACAGCGATTCTCGCAAGAGATTGTCGACAAGTACTATGGGGTGGGATTGCTCCATGGCGCGGTCCCAGAGGAATACGGCGGAGGCGGACTGAGCAGTCTCGAAGGATGTCTCGTCGCTGAGGAACCGGGGGCGGCTTGCGGCGGCGTCGCATCCTATCTCGGAGCAAATCTACTGGGCTTGACGCCCTTGCTGATTGCCGGTAGTCCGGAATTGAAGAAGGAGCTTCTGGCCGAGCACTGCGCGGGTCCCAACCTGGCGGCTTTTTGTCTGACCGAAGCCGGGGCCGGCTCCGACGCGGCTTCGATGCGTTCGAATGCGACACGCATTCGAGATGAGTATGTCATCAATGGCACCAAGCAATTCATCACCAATGGCGGTGTGGCAAGTCTCTATTCGGTCTTCGCGAGTGAGGACTTGGCGGCAGGACACAAGGGCATCTCTTGCTTCATAGTGCCGGCGAAAACGCCCGGCGTTTCGCATGGCAAGAAAGAAGACAAGATGGGTCAGCGCGCGGCCGATACCCGTGAAGTCATCTTCGAAAACGTGCATGGGCCGGCACACTACCGCCTGGGGAATGGGCGTGATGGTTTCAAGATTGCAATGATGACTCTCGATGATTCGCGGGCGGGTGTTGGCGCGGCGGCAGTGGGCATTGCGGGCGCGTCGCTGGAAGCGGCTGTGGCTTATGCCAAACAGCGTGTCCAGTTCGGCAAACCAATCGCCGAGTTGCAAGCCATCCAGTTCATGCTGGCTGAGATGGCGATGAAAGTCGAAGCGGCGCGCTTGCTGGTCTGGCAAGCTGCTTGGCTGCACGATCAAGGCGAGCGCAACACCAAAGAATCTGCAATGGCCAAGTGCTTTGCGGGGGACATGGCAATGCAGGTCTCGACCGATGCTGTTCAGGTGCTCGGTGGCTATGGGTATATGAAAGATTACTCAGTAGAGAAGTATATGCGCGACGCCAAGCTGCATCAGATTTACGAAGGCACGAATCAAATCCAGCGCTTGGTCATCGCGAATGAACTGTTGCGCTGAATTCTCGTGCAAGAACTTGTAGGGCAAGTTCTTTGCTACTTCGTACCCGATTCAATGAAGGACTGAAGGAAGAGCGGCAAGAGTACGTCGACAGTGTGCATGGACTGCCGCGCCCAGATTGTTTGCTTGGCGAACAGGCCGCTGGTGCGCTCAGCCGTCCGATGTTGCGCCCTAGTCTCAACGCACTGGCCACGACATGCCGACTTTCCGAGGATCTTTGGCGGCACGGTCGCTGCAGTCGCGCTCTGAGTTGGACGCAGGCGGGACCAACTGCTCCGGTCTTACATACGAGATGAACCTGGCGAAAGGCACGTGCTACCAATGGTGTTCCAAGAAGTATCTCCATTCCGTCCAGGAAGGCGACCTGATGGTCAACGGGGCGATGAGCGACGTCAAAGGGGATCTCAGCAAAGGTGTGGTAACCGAAAACCCCGTCCAAACAGCCGGTGGTTGGAGAATCGGTCGAGGCGCCATGGCTGCGAGCGCGGTGGACTTTGGGGGCAGAGGCGCCTCCAGGATTTGAACCTGGGATCAGCTGGTTGCGAGCCCATGTGAGGTGAACTGGGTCGGCACGTCACGATCGCAGGGAGATTTGGCTGGAGTCGCGAGGTTGGGGCTGATTCGAATGAATACAGAACCAAGGCTCAAATGGCCTCGGTTCGTGTATTTGGTAGCGGGGCCAGGACTCGCCCGTCCCCTCGGCCCGCGCACCAAGGGCGGGCTGGCGATCCGGGCCAGCCTGCTCCAGCCGCAGGCCGGGGGAAACCAGCGACCTCCGGGCTATGAGCCCTCGTCCTATAGAGGCAGCATCAGACGTCAGTTCCACCCGTTCGAGGGTGCCCCTTATGGTTCGGCAGGAGTGAGCCCGGCGAGGTTCGCGCCCGAGAACATGCCTT